>Ga0209641_10003993_pt1 | contig 12266 bp, 10 predicted proteins | sample RifCSP16_1_FD_184022 | JGI IMG/M metagenome (GOLD analysis project Ga0209641, IMG submission 184022) | Soil microbial communities from Rifle, Colorado - Rifle CSP2_sed 16_1 (SPAdes) (version 2) | ecosystem: Environmental > Terrestrial > Deep subsurface > Rock core/Sediment | place: Rifle...
CGTGTCGAGGACGCCGGCATCTTCGACACGCCCTGGGGGGCGCGCGTCCACCACACGACGATCGATCTCGACGCGCCCGAGCCGGCCCGCCAGCTCCGGATCACCGTGAACGACGACCGCCGATCCCCTCCGGTGGACCTGAGCGGTGTGACGGTCTCGGCGACGCGGCGCGCCGAGGGCGAGGAATGGCGGCGGCCGGTCGCGCTGATGAGCCTGGGGCGGACGGGAGCGAGCCGTTACCGGCTCGATCTGCCGGCCACGTTCCCCTTTGAGCGGCTCGATCTCGAGGCCGATGACCCGGCCTTCGCCCGTCACGTGAAGCTGCTCGAGGTCCGCGAGGCGGGGGGACGCTCCGAGGAGCGCATCCTCGCCGAGGGGCAGCTCTATCGCGTGAAGCTCGCCGACGCCACCCTGGCGGGCGAGTGCCTGTCGCTACGGCTCGGCTCTCCGTCCGGGGGGGGCGACGTGGTCCTCGAGGTGCAGGACGGCGACAGCCCTCCGCTGCGCCGGCCACGAGCCGTCGTCTCCGGGGCCGTCGTCCGGTTGCTCTTCGAGGCCGCGCGCAGGCCGCTCACGCTCTACTACGGCAACGAGGTCACACGGGCACCGCTTTACGATCTGGCCCCCCTCCGCGAGGGCCTCGCCCTGAGCCGCGAGCTGGCGCCCGCGGTGCCCGGCCCCGAGGCCGACAACCCGCGATTCCGCAAGGCCACGCCGTTGCCCTTCGTCGCCACCCACGGCGCCCCTGTCGAGGTGTACCGCTGGAGGTCGCGGCGCAGAGTGGCCCTCGGCGGGCGCGAGGACCTGTACAGCCTGACGCTCGCCGCCGAGGACCTGGGGGTGCTGAGGGGCGACCTCGGAGACCTCCGGATCGTGGACGACGGTGATCAGCAGGTGCCCTACATCCTCGAGCCTGGGGCTTCGGAGGCGCGCGTGGCGCTCACGGTCGAGCGCACGTCTCGGCCCGGTCGGCCGGAGGCGCGGTCGGAGAGCCGCTACCGGCTCTGCCTCCGCGAGGCGACGTCGGGCAGGCCCCTGACCCTGCCGCTGGCCGCCCTCGAGCTGGACGTGCAGGAGGCGTTCTTCGATCGGCCGGTGCGTCTGCTGACCGGCGCTCATGGAGGACGTGGCCAGAGGACCCTCTACTCCGGGCGCCTGAGCCGCACCGTGGACCCGCGTTCGCCGGAGCCGCCGCGGTCCCTGATTCTCTCGCTCGACGGATCACGGCTCTCGGAGCTGCGACTCGAGGTGGACGAAGGCGACAACGCGCCGCTGACGCTGACCGCGGCCCGCGGGGCGGTCCGTGTCCCCCGCGTCACCTTCAAGGCTGGCCCCGGCACCTACCGACTGCTGCTCGGCAACCGCGGGGCCGAGTCTCCCCGGTACGACCTCGCGGGGCTGCGCCAAGAGGTGCTGTCGTACTCGGCGGTCGCGGCCACGGTCTCGCCCGCCGAGGCGAACCCGGCCTTCCGCCGCTTCGCGGCGGACTACTTTGCCGACGCGCCGCCGACGTTGCTGCTCTGGGGGACGCTGCTCGCGGCCGTCGTCGCGCTGGTGCTGCTGACGGCTCGAGCCATCCGACAGCCGCCGGTCTAAACCATCGACGGCGGCGGGCTCGGGCGCGGCGGCCGGTCGACCACGCGCTCGGGGTGCTCGCGCCGGAAGGTCTCCGCCACCTGGCAGTCCCAACAGACCGGCCGGTGGCTGGCGAGCACATCCACCACGTGCTCGGGCCGGAAGCCGGCCCATACGACGATCGCGCCGTCCGGGCCGAGGAGCGCCGGCGTGTGATCGTGCCAGCGGATCTCGCCGAAGGGCCGCTCGCAGAGGGTGCAGGTCTTGTCCTGGTACCAGTCGGCGAGGATGTTGCGCAGAAGGCAGGCCTCGGGCGCGGCCTCGATCTGGCTCAGGCACTCCTGGCCGCACCCGGCCATCTCCGGCCAGCGGGTGCAGGCCTCGAGGCGGAGCTGTGCGCGGCCCTGCGTCGCCGACCACGCCGCCCGGGCGGCATCGACCTCGACCGCCACCATCTCACGGTTCTCGGGGCAGACCACGACCCGCGTCCCCCGATACCGGAGCCAGGCGCGCACCGCCCGGCGGCCGAAGGTCAAGAGCACGCCCAGTGCCACGAGGACGGCAACGCCGAGGACGAACTGTGGGGGCGTGGGCATGGCAAGGCTCCTCGATCGGGATTTACGCCTCGGCTGCCTCGATGGGAATAGATCGTTTGTTCCAGGCGCCCCGCGGAGGTGGCCGGATAGCGGCCGGCCAGCGTAAAGTCACCCGAAGACCCGTGAAGCTCGCGACCTGGAACGTCAACTCCGTCCGCGCGAGGGAGGAGAGGCTCCTCCGCTGGCTCGCCTCCTCCCGGCCCGACATAGTGTGCCTGCAGGAGCTGAAGGTGACGGAGGAGGCGTTCCCCTTCGAGCCCCTGCGCGCGGCGGGCTATCACGCGGCCGTGCACGGGCAGCGGACCTACAACGGGGTGGCCATCCTGTCCCGGGAGGAACCCTCGGAGGTCGAAAGGGGATTCGGGGACGGAGGGGACGAGAGCCAGGCGCGGCTCGTCGCGGCGCGCGTGGGCGGGGTGCACGTCGTCTGCGCTTACGTCCCGAACGGTGGCGAGGTGGGCTCCGAGAAGTGGGCGTACAAGCTCGACTGGCTGCGACGGCTGCGGGCGTGGCTCGACCGGCGCTTCCAGCGGAGCGATCTCGTGGCCGTCGCCGGCGACTTCAACGTGGCCCCCGAGCCGCGAGACGTCTGCGACCCGCCGGCGTGGGAGACAACCGTCCTCTTCCACCCCGAGACGAAGCGGGCGCTCTCCGAGGTGACGGGCTGGGGCCTCGTCGACGCCTTCCGCCTGCACCACGAGGGTCCGGGCCTCTACTCCTGGTGGGACTACCGGAGGCTCGCCTTTCCGAGGAACCTGGGGCTGCGGATCGATCACGTCTTCCTGAGCGAGCCCCTCGCCCGCAAGTGCACGGGGGCCTCGATCGAGCGCAACGAGAGAAAGGGCAAGCAGCCCTCCGACCACGCCCCGGTGGTGGTCGAACTGGAGGTGTGATCGGTCGGCCTACCCGCGCCTCAACCGCTTGAGCAGCTGGATCTGGCCGGCGTGGTAGAGGTCGTGGGCGGCGATGCCGCGCACCAGGCGCGCGACGCTGTCGCGCCCGCCGCCCGGGGAGCGACGCAGAAGGTCCTTCTCGCCGAGCGCAGCGACCGCGGCGCGGAGCCTGAGGTGGCATTCCCGGAGCAGCGCGAGGTCCCCGCGCCAGAGCGCCTCCGTCGGACGCGCCGGGCTCGGAAACCAGTTGCTGCCCGAGCGGGGGAAGGAGCCGCGCTTCTCGCCCGTGAGGCGCCGCCACGCCGCGTGCTTCCAGTAGGCGGCGTGCAGCGCGATCTCCCAGGCGTTGTGCCGCCGCCGACCGAGGCGCCAGCTCGCCGACTCCGCGTCGAGCCCGCGGAGCGAGCCCCGCAGGTTGGGCCCGTGCCACGACACGCGGTCGTAGGCTTCGTCGAGCGCCGCCAGCAGCAGCTCCACCCGTGGGGCGCGCCTCCTCCTCGCCATCGCTTCCTCCCGCTGGATCCGCTTCAGGGCCAGGGCTCGCCCTTCTCCATCGCCTCCCGCACCGTTTGTGTCGCCGGACGTCCATCGAGCACCGTCGGGTCCAGCCGCAGCGCCTCCTCGAATGCCGCCCGCGCCTCGATGGGGAGCCCTTGAGCCTCGAGCGCGATCCCGAGCGCGCTCCAGTAGCTGGCGTCGGAGGGGGCGAGGCGCAACGCCTCCCGCAAGGTGTCGACCGCCTCCGCCATGCGGCCGGCCACGAACAGCAGCGTCGAGCCGAGCCGGTAACGGGCCTCCGCGCTCTGGGGGTCCAGGGCGACACCCTCGCGGAAGTGGGCGACCAGGTCCCCCCACTTCTCGAGGGCGATGAGCCTCTTCGCGATCAGGTCTCGCAGCGCCGCGCGGCGTCGGGGTTCGATCCCGAGATCCAGCGCGGCGCGGCAGGCGGCGAGCGCCGCCTCCCCCTCCAGCCGCTCGCACAGTCGCGCCTGCTCGCGCCCGGCCGCCGTCTCGCGGGGCGGCGTCTCCGCCTCCGCCGGGAGCCCGAGCAGGACGACGGCGACGGCGATCGACGCTCCCGCCCCCCGGCGGAAACGAGGATTGGAACGAAGCCCATCTCGCGGCATGACGACGCCCTGGACCGTCGAGTCTAGCACCGCGAGCGATGGGTCGTTTGTCCTATTCGATGGGGTCCGCCCGTCCCGGGAGAATGGGGGTCGACGGCAGACCGCGCCTGGCGCGCGGGGGAGGGGACGATGGCGACCGCGTTCGGCCCGAGGCGGGCACGGTGGATACGGCTCGAGGAGGCGCAGGCCCCGCCCCCCTTCAGCGGGGAGGAGCTCGCCCGCTTCGAGGCCTTCGACCTCTTCTACCGGTCTCTGTGCGCCCTTCTCTACAACTACGTGCCCCAGTCGGGGCACCCCGGGGGCTCGATCTCCTCGGGACGGATCGTGGCCGGCGTCCTCTTCGACGCCATGGACTACGACCTCGGGCGGCCCGAGCGGGAGGACGCCGACATCATCTCCTACGCCGCCGGCCACAAGGCGATGGGCCTCTACGCGACGTGGGCGCTCCGGGACGAGGTGGCGCGGATCGCGGACCCCGCCCTCTTGCCTGCCGACCCGCGCCACCGTCTCCGCCTCGAGGACCTCCTCGGCTTCCGCCGGAACGCGATCACGACGACGCCCCTCTTCGTCAAGCACCGCGCCAAGGCCCTCGACGGGCACCCGACCCCGGCCACACCGTTCGTCCGTCTCTCGACCGGCGCCTCCGGCGTCGGGGTCGCGAGCTCGATCGGTCTCGCCCTCGGCGCCCGCGACCACTACGGAGAGGCGACCCCCCGCGTTCACGTGATCGAGGGCGAGGGCGGCCTCACGCCGGGGCGGGTGGCGGAAGCGCTCGCCGCCGCCGGCACCGCCAGCCTCGACAACGTCGTCTTCCATGTGGACTGGAACCAGGCCTCGATCGACAGCAACCGAGTGTGCCGCGAGGACAGTCGGCCCGGCGAGTACGTCCAGTGGACGCCGATGGAGCTGTTCTACCTCCACGACTGGAACGTGATCGAGGTCGGCGACGGGCGCGACTTCCAGCAGGTCCTCGCCGCCCAGCGCATCGCCGCCGGGCTCACGACGGGTCAACCCACCGCCATCGTCTATCGCACGGTCAAGGGGTGGCAGTACGGGATCGAGGGGCGCGCCTCCCACGGCGCCGGCCACAAGCTGTGCTCGGACGGCTTCTACCACGCCCTCGCCGAGCTTTGCGCGCGGGCAGGCCTGACGCTGCCGAGCTGCGAGGGCTCGGGCCATCGCTGCGAGATGGGGCGCGACGGCGCCACGGTGATGGAGGAGTGCTTCTACGATGCGCTGCTGCAGCTCCGCAAGGCGATGGAGGACGATCGGCCGACCGCGCAAGCCATGGCCGCGCGCCTCGGCGCCGCCCGGGAGAGGCTCGACCGGCGGCGGCGAAAGCCCCGCCCGGGCGCACCCCGCATCGAGGCCGTCTTCGGTCTAGTGACCACCGCCAACGGCACCCCGGCGGAGCTGCGACTCGCCCCGGGCACGGTGACGACGCTGCGCGCCGAGCTGGGCCGGGCGCTGCAGCACTGCAACAAGGCCTCCGACGGCGCGCTTCTCGTGGGCGCCGCCGACCTCCTCGGCTCCACCAGCGTCAACACGATCGCGGCGGGCTTCGGCGAGGGCTACTGGAACGCGAGCGCCAACCCGGCCGCGCGGACGCTCTCGATCGGCGGGATCTGCGAGGACGCGATGGCCGGGATCCTCTCCGGCCTCGCGAGCTTCGGCCGCCACATCGGCGTCGGGTCCTCCTACGGCGCTTTCATTGCGCCGCTCGGCCACATTGCGGCCCGGCTGCACGCGATCGGGGCGCAGGCGAAGGCGCCCCGTGGCCCCTACCCGACGATGATCCTCGTCTGCGCCCACGCCGGCCTCAAGACGGGCGAGGACGGACCCACGCATGCCGACCCCCAGGCCTTGCAGCTCCTGCAGGAGAACTTCCCGCGCGGCACCGCGATCACGCTCACCCCGTGGGACCCGCAGGAGATCTGGCCGCTGCTGGCGGCCGCGCTCCGTCGCCGGCCGGCGCTCATCGCCCCCTTCGTCACCCGGCCCAACGAGACGGTGCCGGATCGGGCAAAGCTCGGCCTCGCCCCGCCGGAGGCGGCGACGAGCGGGGTCTACCTCCTCCGCAAGCCGAAGGGGAGAGGCGAGGGCACGGTCGTGATCCAGGAGAGCGCCGTCGCCTACGCCTTCGTCGAGCAGGCGTTGCCGCTCCTCGAGAGAGACGGCCTCGACCCCTGGGTGTACTACGTCTCGAGCGCGGAGCTCTTCGATCTCCTTCCGGAGGAGGAGCAAGGCCGAGTCTTCCCCGAGGAGCGGGCGCGGGAGGCGATGGGCATCACGGGCTTCACGCTGCCGACGATGTTCCGCTGGGTCCGCTCCGACCTTGGCCGTGCGGCGACGCTGCACCCCTACCGGGGCGGGCACTACCTCGGCAGCGGGCAGGGGCCGATGGTGCTGGCCGAGGCCGGCCTCGACGGTGAGGCCCAATACCGCGCGATCCGGGGCTACCTCGAACGGCTGCGTCCGCCCCCGCGCCGGAAGCGGGTCTTGTCCCGCTCGAAGGTGTAGGAGGTGTAGGGGGCGCTTTCCTCGTGCGAGAATCCGGACCGTGCCGACGAAACCGGGGCCGGCGGCTGGTCTCGTTGGCGCCATTCGAGACGCCAAGCGGATCGCGATCCGGGCGGGATCGCAGCCGCACCGCTTCATCGGCATCTGGGCCGTCGTGGTGCAGGGCCGCGTGTTCGTCCGCTCCTGGAGCCTGAAGCCGCGAAGCTGGTACCGGACGCTGCTCGCGGAGCCGCGGGGTGCTCTGAGGATTGGAGAGCGCGAGGTCCCCTTTCGGGCGGTGCACACAAGGAGCGACCGTCTGAAGGCCGCAATCGACCGGGCCTACCTGAAGAAGTACGACCGCGTCACCGAGGTCCGGTACGCGCGCGACATGACCCGCGCGACATCTCGGGCGACCACGACGGAGCTGGTGCTGGACCCCTAGGGCATCTCCATGGGGACGAAGCGCAGCTCGCCTTTTCTCTCCACCTGGAGGATGACGGGGTCACCGGGCGGCAGCGGCGCGAGAGCGGCCCGGAGGTCGGCCACCCCTCCCACGAGCGTGCGGTTGACGGCGTAGATCACGTCTCCCGGAAGGAGACCCTGGTCGTCGAGGCTCGCCGCCTTCAGCGCCCGCGCCGCCACCACGACCCCCCGTTGCGCCCTCAGCCCCGGCAGCAGAGGGAGGACCGTCTCGTCGAGGTCGATGCCGAGTATCCCGAGCGGCGCGACGAGGTTGCGGTCCGCGGAGACAAGACCGGCGAAGCGGTCGGGGTCGTCCACCCTCGCCGCGACCTCGATCGCGAGCGTGCGGCTCCCGCCGTCGCGAAGCACCTCCACGAGCGTCTTCCCGCCCACGGGACGCCGGTAGAGGTTGACCTGGAGCTGCCGGGCATTCTCCATGGGCTTGCCATCCAGGCTGAGGATGATGTCGCCGATCTCCACCCCCGCGGCGGCGGCCGGCCCTCCGTGCCGGACGTCGCTCACGATGACTCCCCAGTCTCGGCCCAGCGCGAGGCCCTTGGCGAGGGCAGGGGTGATCGTCTGCGCGATGGCGCCGATCTCGCCGCGGTGAACGCGTCCGGTCGTCCGGATCTGCTCGAACACGTACCGTACGATGTTGCTGGGGGCGGCGAAGCCGATGCCCTCGTTCCCTCCCGACTGGCTGAGGAGGGCGGAGTTGATCCCCACCACCCGTCCCTCGGCGTCGACGAGCGGGCCGCCGCTGCTGCCGGGGTTGATGGGGGCGTCGGTCTGGAGGTAGATCATCGGGTCCTCGGTGCGGAGCTGTCGGGCGATGGCGCTCACGACGCCCATCGTCACCGAGTTCTCGAGCCCCAGCGGGCTGCCGAAGGCGAACACGAGTGTGCCGGCGCGGACGGCATCCGAGTCGCCGAGCGTGAGATGAGGCAGCCCACCGTCGAACCCCTGGAGCTTGAGGACCGCGAGGTCGGTCTCGTGGTCGACCCCGACGATCTGCGCCCCCAGCCATCGCCCCTTCCGCCCGAGGATCGACGACGCGCCTTTCCCCGGTCCCTCGGCGCGGGCAAGGAGGACCCGCACCCGGCGGGCCCCTTCGACGACGTGGGCGTTCGTCACGACGTAGCCGGCCGGATCGAGAATCACACCCGAGCCCACGCTGCTCTGCGCCGAGAGGAGGTCGGACGCGTCGACGAGGCCTCGACCGGGGGCCAGGCCCTGGACGAAGATCTGCACGACCGCCGGCTTGACCTTGTCGGCGAGGGCCTGGAACGACGCGCTCAGATCGCCGAGGGTGCCGATTCGGTCTCGAGCCGCCTGCGCGAGGGCGGCCGGGACGGCACCCAAGAGAAGGGACAGCAGCGGGACGATCACCGCCACCGGGACACGGCGCCGAGCCGGCTTCGTCATGGGTGCACCTCCGCGGGTCTAGAATAGCGGTTCTTCCTGATGGACGATCCTCGCCAACGCCAGGCCCCCCTGACGATGACGCCGGATGAGTTCCGTCTCTTGGGCCACCGGCTGATCGACGAGCTCGGGCGCTTCCTCGAATCGCTGCCGCGCCGGCCGGTGACCCGGGGCGAGACCCCCGACGACATCCGGCAGCGGCTGGGCGAGGCGGCGCTGCCGCTCACGGGAACCCCGGCCGAGAGTCTCCTCGAGGAGGCGACCGCGCTTCTCGTCGAGCACTCGCTCTTCAACGGGCACCCCCGATTCTGGGGCTATATCACATCCTCCGCCGCCCCCATCGGCGTCCTCGGCGACCTCCTGGCCTCCGCCGTGAACCCCAACGTCGGGGCCTGGGTCCTCTCACCGGTGGCCAGCGAGATCGAGGCCCAGACCATCCGCTGGCTGGCCGAGCTCGTCGGCTACCCGACGGATGCCGGCGGTCTGCTCGTGAGCGGCGGCAACATGGCCAACTTCGTCGGCTTCCTCGCCGCGCGTACGCACCAGGCCCCTTGGGGTTTGCGCGAGAAGGGGCTGCGGGCGGGACCGGGGCCGCTTGCGGTCTACGTCTCCGCCGAGACCCACACCTGGATCCAGAAGGCGGCCGACCTCTTCGGCCTGGGGACGGACGCGATCCGATGGATCGAGACCGACGCACGCCGGCGGATGGACGTGGGTGCCCTCGAGCGCCGGATCGTCGCCGACGTCGCCACCGGCCATCTGCCCTTCCTCGTCGTCGGCACCGCGGGCAGCGTCGGCGTCGGCGCGATCGACCCCCTCGGGAGAATCGCCGACGTGTGTCGCCAGCACCGCCTCTGGTTTCACGTCGACGGGGCCTACGGCGCGCCCGCCGCCGCCCTCCCGGAGGCGCCCGAGGAGCTGAAGGCCCTGAGAGAGGCCGACTCCCTCGCCCTCGATCCCCACAAGTGGCTCTACGCCCCGCTCGAGGCCGGTTGCGTGCTCGTCCGGGACCGGCGGCATCTTGTCGAGGCCTTCAGCTTCCACCCCGAGTACTACAACTTCGACCTCGCGGGCGAGGAGGCGCCGATCAACTACTTCGAGCTGGGCCCCCAGAACTCCCGCGGCTTCCGGGCCCTCAAGGTGTGGCTCGGCCTGCGGCAGGTGGGCCGGGAAGGCGCCGTGCAGATGATCCGAGACGACATCGCGCTCGCGCAGGCGCTCCACACCGCGGCGGAGTCCCATCCCGAGCTCCAGGCCTTCACCCACGGCCTCAGCATCGCGACCTTCCGCTACGTCCCGAAGGACCTCGCTCCCGGGGGCGCCACCGTCGAGGCCTACCTCAACGACCTCAACCGCGAGCTGCTGAACCGCCTCCAGGCCGGCGGGGAGGCCTTCGTCTCCAACGCGGTGATCGACGGCACCTTCGTGCTGCGGGCCTGCATCGTCAACTTCCGCACGACGCTCGAGGACGTCCTCGCCCTGCCGGGGATCGTGGCGAGGATCGGCAAGGAGACGGACGCCGGCCTCCGCCCGGCCGCCCTTCACCCTTCTCGGTGAAGTGTGGAAGACTAGTGTCGGGGGCCGACTCCAGGTGGAGGATGAACATGGTGGGTGACAGGACGTTCGAGAAGGCTCTGGGCTGGGCTTGCGGCGGCATGCTCTCCGCTCTCCTCTTCGCGGCGCCGGCCGGGGCCCAGGAGGCGCGGGGCAAGGCGGAGCTGAAGGCGGGACCGGGAGCCATCACCGTCGACTACGGCCGCCCGTCGCTCAAGGGAAGAGACATGCTCTCTCGGCTGGAGCCAGGATCTTTCTGGCGGATGGGCATGAACGAGGCCACCGTCCTCACGACTCCCGTCGACCTCACGTTCGGCAAGACGAAGGTGGCGAAGGGCAGCTACAGCCTCTGGCTCAAGAAGGACGGGGAGAAGTTCGTGCTCGTCCTCAACTCCCAGACGGGACAGTGGGGAACGCAGCACGATCCTGCGAAAGACGTCTACAGCGTGGCGATGGAATCGGCGCCCCTGTCGAGCCCGATGGAGACGTTCACCATCGATCTCAAGGGAGCCCCCGAGGGTGGCGAGCTCGGTCTCGTCTGGGGCGCGACGAAGTTGTCCAGCGCGTTCGTGCTCGGCAAGTAGGCACCGCAGGGGGCATGTCCCACGAGTCCAGCCTGTCGACCAGCGCCGCCTGCCTGGCGGCGCTGGTTTCCGCGCTCGCTTGCTCGGACGCCGAGCCGGCCTCAGGCCGATTTCGTCATTTCCGTGGTCGGCGAGACCTTCGTGATGCGGGCCACGGACCCCGAGACGATCCGGCTCGCCCGCGAGAACCTCGAGGGGGGCAACCCCCGCTTCCCGATCGGTCCTCTGCGCCGTGGCGACGGCGGCTTCAACGCGCCCTGGACCTGGCACCTCGACCCCGACGAAGTGCGCATGACCGAGGCCGCCAGCGAGCTGTGCGACGGACGGCCCTCTTTCGTGGAGGCGCACCAGGCCGACTATCCCACCTACTGCCCCTTGGGGGACGCGTGATCGCCGTCCGCTGAGGGGAGGAGAAGAGACGCCGTCACTCAGAGAGGCTCCTAGCGGAGGAACACCAGGGTGACGAGGACGAAAAGCGGGATGAGGATCGCCCCGCTGTAGAGCATGTAGCCCCCGAAGCTCGGCATCCCCACCCCCCGCTCCTCGGCGATCGCGCGCACCATGAAGTTGGGGCCGTTGCCGATGTAGGTGTTCGCGCCCATGAAGACGGCCCCGAGGCTGATCGCCCGCAGGACCTCGTGCGAGACTCCCACGACCTCGGGCGTGAAGCCCTGGCCCTGGGCGAGGGCGAGGAAGGTCATGTAGGTGGGGGCGTTGTCGAGGAAAGACGACAGCGCCCCCGTGGCCCAGAAGTACTGCCACGGCGCCTTCACCCCGAGCTCCGCCCCGCGCGCGCGCAGCAGATCGAGTGCGGGGATCATGGTCGCGAAGATGCCGGCGAACAGCGCCGCCACCTCGGCAATGGGGTGAAAGGTGAAGCGGTTGGCGACGCGCTGGTCGCGGGGCGTGCGCCAGAGGGACGCCGCGGCGAGCACGAGCATGGCCGCCTCCCGCCAGGGCGCGCGCAGAAACGCGACCGCGATCACAACCCCCAGCAGCAGGCCGAAGTTCTCCTTCCCCGCGAGACGCAGCGGGCGCACCTCCAGGCGGTCGCGGAGGCGGTCGGCGGGGGTCTCGCGGGCGTAGGCCCGCCTGTCCCAGAGATAGTAGATGGCGAGCAGCGCGCCGCTGGCGGCCGCCCACTCCGGCAGCAGACGCAGCGTCCACGTGAAGGGCACACCCTGCAGGTAGCCGAGGAAGAGGGGCGGGTCGCCCAGCGGCGTCAGGCACCCTCCGACGTTCGACACCAGGAAGATGAAGAAGATCACGGTGTGGCTGACGTGCCGCCGCTCGCGGTTGCTCAGGAGGAGGGGCCGGATCATCACCATCGAGGCCCCGGTCGTGCCGATGAAGGAAGCGAGTGCCGCGCCCCCGGCGAGGAGCGCGGTGTTGTTGCGGGGCGTCGCCTCGATGTCGCCCTCGAGGAAGATCCCGCCCGAGATCACGAAGAGCGCGCCCAGCAGCACGATGAACGACACGTAGTCGGCGGCGGTGTGGAGGAGCGCCTCTGGCTCTCGGGCCAGGTAGAGCACGATCACGGGCAGGCCGAGG
>Ga0209641_10003998_pt1 | contig 12254 bp, 11 predicted proteins | sample RifCSP16_1_FD_184022 | JGI IMG/M metagenome (GOLD analysis project Ga0209641, IMG submission 184022) | Soil microbial communities from Rifle, Colorado - Rifle CSP2_sed 16_1 (SPAdes) (version 2) | ecosystem: Environmental > Terrestrial > Deep subsurface > Rock core/Sediment | place: Rifle...
GCCAGATCACTTCAAGGCCGTTCTTTTCCAGAATGCTTTCCAGCGAAGCATAGGATACGGGAAACCGCGGAATCATCGCTTTCCTGACACTCTCCGGAAACCGCATCATGCACGCACGGTACGCATGGAATACCGGCTTGAGTGTATCCCGGTAATTCACGACAAAAGCCAGTATGCCGCCGCGAGACAGTACGCGCGATGATTCCCGGATGATCCGTGACGGCTTTGAATACCCTATCGCCCATCCTGAAACGATCATCGAGGCGCTGTTGTCCGGGCTCTGCTTCAGAAAATCGAGCATGTCGGCGCAAACAAATTCTACATTTCGCGCAAGAACTTTTTTCTTGGCCTCTGACTGCATGTTCATGGAAAGGTCGATTGCGCTCACACTGCAGCGCGGAAAGGCTATGGAAAGGTACTCAGTTATATACCCTGTTCCGCAGCCAAGTTCGATGATATGACCTTGAGGGAGTCGCGGAATTTGCGGCAGTAAGACATCGGTCACTTGTTTCAACTGGGATAACCAGCATCTGTCATATTCAGATGCTGTTCGGTCGTAGCTCGCCGCATAGTCTGCACGTGATAACCACTTCCCCTGGATTGCCAAAAGAAATACACGCCAGTTGAGCTTAAATAAATTCACCGCCGCGCTCAACGCCTGGCCCATCGAGCAGACCTCCCGGCAAGGACATCGCCGCCTTGGCAAGGAATATCGGAGCTCAAAACTCTCGCCTTTATCTTCATCTCATTACTTAGAGTGGACCACATCCCGATATCATAAGAGCGCATGCCGAGGCAAGAAGTATAAGAATAACAGTGCGTAGAGAGATCATCCGCGCGCTCCGTTCTTTGAAAAACTTCATCATCTGCTCCATTTCCAGAGGCAAAAACTTCCGCCTCTTACGAGATTTTCCAACCGTTCATGCCGAACCTACCATGACCAAAACGTTACTATAAAAATGCGGAAATGGCAAGGAGTTTTGTGAGTGCGGACTATGGAATGCGGAGTGCGGAAAGAGCGACTATCTGGCCTTAACAGAGACCCTCCCCGGCTCTCCTTCCTTCCCTTCCACCTGAATCTCAACATCCACAAACTGTTTCACGATCCAGATGTTCGTAAGAAGATGCTGCGTGATGCGGCTCGTCGTGAAAGTCGATGGCCCGCTTGCGAGGGCGAGATAAGGAATTATCTGATCAGCGAGGTGCGGATCGAGGGCGCCGCCTGCATCGATATACTCGAAGAGAGCCTTACATGCCTCATCAACCACATCTTCAGCGCGTTTGCCGATAGCGCCGAGGCTGTCAAACCCTGCCGTGATATTTTCATACTCCACACGCAGAAACATAAGCGTTCCCTTGCCCGGCGAAGGGGCAGATATGATCTCTATGTCGGCATCGATGCCTTTCTGAGAAAGCATTGTGAGCGCCTGATCTCGCTGACGCCTGGCGATGTCCTGTGGAAGGTTGGAGGCCGCCGAGATGCCGGTTACGCGCACAAGTTTTCCACGCTCTGCAATTTCCCGTGGAAGAAATCCTCTCGTCGGATTGACCGTGGCCGCAACCCTTCCTCCGCCTATGGGATACCAGCCCCACGTCTCGATATTAAGTTCAGCCTTCACGCCGAGGCGCGATAAAGCGGGCAAGAACACATATTTAAGATAATGAAAGGACGGACTCCATGGTACATGTGTGCCGCCGATCACGGTAATGCCCGACCGATGTTCGGCAAAACAGAGGGGAAGCAGGATTGTCTGAAGAATGAGAGAAGTACTGCCCGCGCTTCCTATCTTCTCCGACACGTCGAAAAAATACTCGCCCCCCGCAAGGTATCCGGGCGGGAAACGGAGCGTGGTAGATGAAAGCTCAGCGCCTTCCACGCCGGCGTTGCTCACGGTTGCGGCAGCCTTGAGCGCAGTCAAATGCTGCGGCTGGAGTCCCGGCCTCTTCCGGCTCTTACGGATGTTCGTGATCTCGATCGGCCTCTTGAGCACACAGGAAAGCGCCAGCGCGGTGCGAAGGATCTGGCCGCCGCCCTCGCCGTAAGAGCCGTCGATCTTCAAGATGTTCTTGTCCGGGGAATGTAACATACTTATATTATAGATACATTTTATGACAGGCGAGGGAAATGCGATAACCATGTTTGCCACGGAGGCACAATTCAGGTTGAGATCAAGGTTAAGGTTTAGAATTGCTCAACCTCAGCCTCAACCTTGACTTTACATCTCAGAACCATCCGTGGCTGAATTCCCTGCTCCCATCGTGCTATAATAGAAGAAATTCCATGACAAGCGATTCGGTTCTCATACGCTGCAAATCGTGCAGAACGCTCAATAACGTTCCCGTGGAGAAGCTGGGACAGCACCCGATCTGCGGCAACTGCAAGACCCCGCTCGATTTTCCCCAAGCGCCGGTCAATGCCACGGCCGCGATATTCGACAAGGAGATCAGTGACTGGCCCGGACTTGTTCTGGTCGAATTCTGGGCCAAATGGTGCGGCTACTGCCGGATGATCGAGCCGGTTGTGAACGATCTGGCGAAATGGAGGGCAGGACAGATGAAAGTGTTGAGGGTAGACGTGGACGCGGAACCGGTGCTGGCTTCCCGTTTTACCGTAAAGGCCACACCCACGTTCATCCTCTACCGGAGCGGGCGGCAACGTGCGCGCATGGACGGCGCGCCCAAGGAAAAATTAGATTTGGTAGAGTGGGTTGACCGGGCATCGAAGGGCTGATCCTTTCTGCCGGTTGAAACTCGGGAGGAACAGGATCAAGGTGAAGAACCGCACAAAAAAACAAGGATCCTGATCAAACCGGGAAGTAGCCGGGAAGTTCACGATCCTTTTTCTTTTTCTGCACCGCCGTTCTCAGGGTGCAGGGGGTTTTTGAACTGCAACAAACCAAAAAATAAGGCGGCGAGATTTCTCACCGCCTTTCGCATTCTTACCTGTCTTTATTGTTGACCGAATTTACACTTGTTGTCATCTGTGGTGACTATCTCTTGTGGGCCGCAGCGAACGTGTCGGTCTTGGCAACTTTCTCATGCGTCCTTGCGTCGATCATCCAGCCGGTGGCCCAGCCGATTACGGACACACCCGTCACGATCACAACACCCGATACCAGGGTGCCGATAAGCATGAACAGGAATACGATGATCCTCGAAAGAAGCGCGGATTCAACCGGCTGTCCAAAAAGCCAGCCCGCGATATTGATGCCTGCTGCGCCTCCCAGGAGACTTCCCGGCAGAAGTCCGAACAGGACAAAGAGTATCAGCCCTGCACCCGTACCGACATATAAACCTTTTTTTGCGAATGAAGTTTTCATTGTCTTTTCCTCCTTTCCTTTGCATTGTGTCTCTGTCAGAGTACATTGCATCAACCGTGCCAGAACCTAACTCATTCATTTTCCATAAAAATACTCTCCATGCTCCTTTGCAAATGTGAGAAAAAAACAGCCCGTTTTTTTAAGAATGCAAAGAAACAGTGTTTGTTTTAATTGTGGAGCAAAGAAAAGAAATGCGGCGAGCACGGCAAAAAAGAAGAGCTGTTCAGATTATATCAGCGGGTGGATCAATAGGGGGATTGAAATTGCATGAGGGAAGATGGAGGACGGAGGCATGATATTAGAAAATCAAGCCATCATCCCTCCTCCATCCTCCCTCTTTGACTCCTAACTCCTAACTCACGCCGGTTTACGCCCAGCGTGCCGGGCGCTCAGGCCTGCGGCTTCGGAAATCTCCCGACTTGCCGCCATCACTCTTTACACTCGCCTTCCGGCCCCAGGTATAAGCCTTATCTTCCTGTGACTTGCCTTTGAATTTTGAAGCGAATGGTTTACGGGTAGAAGTCTTCGCTCCGTATCCTTTTTTCGCTCCGGCGCCCGGTCCCCTGCCTGCGGTAAAGCCGGGATTCCTGCTCGCGCCCCCACGGCGCAAAACGCGTTTCGGCTCAAGCCCCGTGATCTCGACAAGCCGCAGGGTCTGGCGCGTGTACCGCTCGATCCTGCCGAGAGAGTCCATGTCATTCTGCGATACAAAAGAGATCGCGATGCCGTCAGCCCCCGCCCGTCCGGTCCGGCCGATGCGGTGCACGTAATCTTCGGCGAATTTCGGCAGGTCATAGTTGATGATGTGGGTGATGCCGGGGACATCGAGGCCGCGCGCGGCCACGTCGGTCGCCACCAGCAGGCGCACCTTCCCGCGCCTCATATTCATGATGGTGCGGTTGCGCGCGTTCTGGTTCATGTCGCCGTGCAGGGCAGCTGCCGCGTGCCCCTGGGCGAAGAGCTCCTGGGCCAGTTGATCCGCATTGCGCTTGGTGCTGGAGAAGATGATCGCCCTGGTCATGCCGCTGTCGGCGATAAGGTGTTTGAGCATCCGGTTTTTGTGCTGCATGTCGTCGGCGGCATGGAGCCGCTGCTCGATCTGCTCGAGAGTGACCTGTTTCCCCGCGACTTCGATCCGCTCCGGATCTTTCAGGAGACGCCGGGCCAGCTTTGCCATGGCATCGTCCATGGTGGCCGTAAACAGGAGGGTCTGGCGATCGGCCGGGGTCGCGGCCGCGATCAGGTCCACGGCCTCGCTGAAGCCCATATCGAGCATGCGGTCGGCTTCATCCAGCACCAGGAGTTCAAGGCGCGAAAAATTGATGCGGCCGTTCTCCAGGTGGTCGATAAGCCGTCCCGGGGTCGCCACGATCAGGTCCACCGGCTGGGACAAGAGCCTCTGCTGTTCAAAGTACGGCATGCCGCCGAGGATCACGCCGGTCCTGAGACGCATGAACTTCCCGTATACGCGGACCGCTTCGGTCACCTGGTTCGCCAGTTCGCGGGTCGGGGTGAGCACGAGCACGCGCGGACCTTTGGACTTGCCGGGTGAAGTTGACGGAACGCTCAGGCGCTGCAGGGCCGGCAGCACGAATGCCGCGGTCTTGCCTGTCCCGGTCTGGGCAGAGGCGATAAGATCGTGTCCCGCCAGGGCCTTGGGGATCGCCTGCGCCTGGATAGGCGTGGGCGCGGCATAGCCGCATACGCTGATGGCCTTGAGAATGGATGGTGCAAGCTGCAATTCTGAAAAAGACATGTTACTCCTTTATGTTTCTGCGTCCGGACCGAAACGGCCAGCGTCAGAATGGTTAATGACATACCAATGCATATCTTTGACAGATATATCCTGTCAAAAGACGTGTTGGTTCCGGATTCTCCGGGTCAGGGGTTAGCGTGCGGGCCGCAAGGGCACACCAGTGTCCTTGAGAACGATGACGGCAACAGCACAAATATGACCGGCAAACTCACATCGTTCGCCAACCATGCATGCTGCCGCAAATTCAGAGTGGAAACTGAAAGCAAGGGGGGTCAGAGATCGATGATATTAAATGGCGGGAAAAAAAGTAGAACAGTGCCTACAGTCAAATACCCGTCATGTTGTTGAACAGTCGCCGGGTATAATACACGTTTTAAAATAAATAGCAAGTCTTTTTTATCATAAATAGAGCCTGTATTTTAACTGCTCAATCGCAAAAGAACGTCATTCCCGCGAAAGCGGGAATCCAGTTATTTAAAAACCTTCTGGATGCCGAATCAAGTCCGGCATGACGATTTAAATAAAGACTCTAAATAGCCACAAATATCCCAGGCCAGGAAGGTATCAACGGCGTCATATCAATGCTTAATGCGAACGATACCCTTTACAAGCGCATAGTTTGGTGCTATTTTTACCTCATGTGTCTTGATGGATATTGCCGGATACGCGGAACGATTAAGTTCTTTGCGGGAGTTGTAATACTGGTCTTGTTCTTATTTACGATGGCCGGCGTTTCTCATGCAGAGACGGAGAAGGAGGATACAAGCAAGGCCGCGGAAATATTGCCGGCCGTTGATACGCCGGCCGAGCCAGGAGATGCCGGGTTCTGGGACAAGACCTGGGATTATCTGGTCAACGGCGCGAGCATCACCGTGGGAACGGGTCTCCGGCAGGCGGAAATGACCGTAACGCGGAAAAGCGATGGGGCCGTAGGAAAGATCGCTCAGCGGGATGAGCAGGCGTATTTTTTAAGTTACAGCACACGGCCGTCGTTCCTCAGAGAGTCCAGCTTCGGCTACACCTTCATGTTGAATTACTCTCATTTCAACATGGACAAACAGCAAGTGGCCAAAGATGTATATCAGGACATCGGAACCAGGGTACGGGGAAACTTTGCCTATGTCGTCCCGACGTTATTCCATCAGTGGGGAGAGCACCGGTATAAAGGCAAATTCGTCAGGCTGGGCATAGGACTCGGGCTGGGCGTCACAACATACAGCGGCAATATCAGACTCTCGGACAATTCGACCGTCGCGGTCTCAAATAAATCATATGCTCTCACTATTGCCGAGAGCGCTTTTCTCGAAGCCCGCTATCGTCACTGGGGCGTAAAATTAAGCGTGGCCGGACCGACCGTGGATAATGATACGCATAAAATCCAAGTGTCGGACGTCTCCGTCAATCTGGGTTACTCATTTTATTTTTGATCTGTGCCGGAAACCTCTTGCTCCTCGCGAAGACACTCCTACGATCTCTTCTTAGACAAGTGTTCTCTCTTGCCAAAGTCAGAATCTCGGATTATAGTATATACAAGAATTTGCCGCCGAGAACACCGGGCACTATAATCCGTAGCGTCGGGGTTCTTCCCCGACGAATTCTCGTTGCCCGTAAAGGGCAACGCTACAGAACGGTTATTAATTTCGGATTGGACGGGAGTTTTGTAATGAGCAGGAAAGCAGTCGCTCTCATATCCGGGGGCCTGGACAGCGTGCTGGCCGCGCGGGTGGTCATGGAGCAGGGCTTCGAGGTCGTGGGGCTCTATTTTACCACGGCCTTTTCGAAGAGCTTTGGAAAAGAACAAGGCACTCCCGCCGCGCGGGTATCGAAGGCCATCGGCATGGAACTTCGCGTCATGGACCTGGGGCAGGAGTATATCGACCTCATCCGCAGCCCGAAGCACGGATACGGGAAGAACATCAATCCCTGCATCGACTGCAAGATCTTCATGTTGAGCAAGGCGAAGGCCGTGATGGACGAATTGGGCGCGCCGTTCATCATCACCGGCGAGGTTCTCGGTCAGCGGCCCATGTCGCAGCGTCTCGACACCCTGAACATCATCGAGCGCGACTCCGGACTCAAGGGCATGATCCTCCGTCCCCTGTCCGCGAAGCTCCTCCTTCCGACAAAAGCCGAACTTGAGGGCGTCATCGACAGGGAAAAGCTCCTCGACATCAGCGGACGGTCCCGGAACCCTCAGATTAAGCTCGCCGAAAAATACGGTATCACCGGTTATTCCACGCCCGCAGGAGGCTGTCTGCTCACGGACGAAAATTTTGCGGACAAACTCCGCGACCTGTTCGCTCACGATCAGGCAGTCACCCCCACGGACATCAGACTGCTCACCGTCGGACGTCACTACAGACTTGCATCAGGCGCCAAGATCGCTCTGGGCAGGGACAACGGAGAGAACAAGATCCTTGTCTCTCTGGAGCAGCCGGGTTACCACCTGTTCATGCCTCACGGTTTTCCCGGGCCTGTTGCCCTTTTTGCGGGCGAGCCTTCGCCCGGAGAAAAAATGATGGTCGGCAGCCTGATCCTGAAATACAGCAAGAAGGTCCCGGGACAAAAGCGCGGCATCCGTTTTGGGCGTGAGGTCTTTGAGCCAGAGGAATTACTTACGGATCAAATTACAGAATTAAAGAGGGTTGGGGCGCGAGGATAACGACAGATCCGGGATGCACGATATAGGATGCAGGATGCGGGATGCCGGCATTCGGACTTCAATGGTCGGTTTAAGAATTTATCGTGCATCATGAATCTTGCATCATGTATCCATTTTCATACTGAGGTAACCATGCCCGAGATAACCAGACAAGCGGTCGAAGAATATCTCTCATCCCTCTATGCCAAACCCGTGCGTCTTCTTACCATGACCGAGCAGGGCAGACAGGAGGCGGGAGACGATCTCAAGGGTTTCGGCTATGGAACACCTTTATTCCTCGAATACGAGGTCAGCGGCGAAAAAAAAAAGGCGGTGCTCGAAACCATGGCGCCTTCTTCGTACGGACACGACCATTTCTCCGATCGCGCCCAGGCTATTCTCTGGGAACACTCGTGTTTCAACAATCTCCCGCGCCATGTCCATTCCCTGGACAGCGGCGCGTTCCTGGATTCAGGCAGGATCATCTCGACCGGTCCGACTAAAGAGTTTTTCCTTCTCACGGAGTTTGTGACCGGAAAAGGCTACTTCAAAGACCTGGAGCGCATCAGGGACTCGGGCAAGGCCGCGCCACAGGATTTTGACCGGACGCTCGCTCTCGCCGGCTATCTTGCAGAGATCCACGCCAAAAAATTCGATTCCCCCGGCCTTTACACCCGGCGTATTCGGGAGCTCCTGGGCCACGGGGAATGCATCATGGGCCTGATCGATAATTACCCGAAGTCCTTTGAATTTATAGACCGAGAACTCCTCAAAAAGATAGAGCTCGCCTGCATTGAATGGCGCTGGCGCATCAAAGACCATTCAAGCCGTCTCTGCCAGGTGCACGGGGATTTCCATCCATGGAATATCCTGTTCCGCGAAAACACGGATTTTTCGCTCCTGGACCGCTCGCGGGGGGAATGGGGAGAGCCCGCGGACGACACCGCCGCCATGACCATCAATTACCTGTTCTTTTCGCTCCAGCGCTCCGGCAGGCTCGAAGGAGATTTTGAAAAGATGTGCGGCCTCTTCTGGGAAAACTATCTCGCGAGGACCGGAGACAGGCAGATGCTCGAGGTCATTGCACCGTTCTATGCGTGGCGCGGCCTCGTCATCGCAAGCCCGGTCTGGTATCCGCATCTTTCGACAGAAGTGCGGAAGGCTGTTTTCAATTTTATTCTGAATGTGCTCGGAGACGACCGGTTCGATCCCTCGGCTGTCAACAGGTATCTGACATGAACATTGAGCAGGGCTTCGGAATATGGATAACAGGGCTCCCGTCATCAGGCAAGAGCTCCGTGACAAGAGAACTCGTCAAAAAACTGGAGGCGCAGGGGACACGCGTTGTCGTTCTGGAATCGGATGAGATGAGGAAGATACTGACGCCGGAGCCGACCTACAGCCCTGAAGAGCGCGATTGGTTCTACCGCACGCTGGCCCTCCTGGGAGCGCTGCTCACCCGAAGCGGCGTCAATGTGGTTTTCGATGCAACGGCGAACAAGCGGGCCTACCGGGACCACGCACGCGCTCTCATACAAAGATTTATCGAGGTCTATGTGGACTGCCCGATAGAGATCTGCCGGAAAAGGGACCCCAAGGGGATATATGCCCGCGCGTCTTCAGGCCGGGCAACCGGGGTCCCGGGCGTCCAGGCTTCGTATGAGCCGCCGTTGAGACCGGAATTGACCGTTGACGGACAGGCCTCTCCGGAAACCGGGGCCAAGGCCATCGTCAACAAACTCAAGAATTGCAATACGTAAAGAGATCACTATAAACAGTTTTTTCCTCCCTATTTAGTAAACTCATTTGACTGCCCGCCGCCCATCCGATAATATGTCGGGATTATGGGCAAGAAGATTACCTACGAACGCTGGATAAATCTCTATCTTCCGGATAACTGGAATGAGCGGGAAGAAATGGGCTATGTGGTCTTGGAAAAAGAGGGCTGGCCCGGCATGATACAGCTTTCTTTTATCGAGAGGGATAACACCAGCATTTCATCTCATGAAGCCGCTGTTGCCCTCCTCGAAGACGTTCTCGAGGACCGTGATGTCCCTTTTCCGCGCGAAGCGATAAAAGTGGAGGAACGGGGAGAGACGAGCATAGCGACCGTTGACTATACGTATAATGAAAAGGAAGAGCCGACGCACTGGCGTATCTGGTTTCTTGTGGATAAGACCCGCGCGCTTATGGCGGCCTATATCAGCGACCCCGGGCACGACGTCCCGCACCTCGAAGAGGCCGTGAGTATCGTTGCCGATATTGAGTTTATATCGCTTTTGGATAATGATGCCGATGGCGGGTCCCTGTCGAATATGGACGATGACGCCACCATCGAGTCCATTGCGAACACGGACGATTAGCCTTTCTTATACGTATTCCCTCAGTACTTTGCTCCTGGCGGGATGACGGAGCTTTTTGAGGGCCTTGATCTCTATCTGTCTGATCCGTTCTCTCGTAAGGTTAAAGAATTTTCCCACCTCTTCGAGCGTATGCTCGCTGCCCTCCCCGATGCCGAACCGCATCCGGATGATCTTTTCTTCACGCGCCGTAAGCGAAGAGAGTACCTGTTCGATCCGGTCAGAGGCCTCGCTGTTCTCAAGCAGCTTGAACGGCGAAATGGATTTTTCATCAATAATGACGTCTTTGAGCTCCTTCTCCTCCGAGAGGATCGGCGTCTCGAGGGAAACGGGCTCCTGGATCGCCCGCAGTATCTCGGTCACCCGCACCACGGACAGCCCCATAAGGTCCGCCACCTCTTCGGGCGCAGGCTCCCTTCCCCGTTCGCGCATGAACTTCGCATAGATACGGCTGATACGCGTGCTCTCCTCAATGAGGTGGACCGGCAGCCGGATGGTCCTTGCCTGGTCGAGGATGGCACGGGTGATCCTCTGTCTGATCCACCAGGTCGAATACGTGCTGAACTTTGTTCCCTTGCCCGATTCATACCGGTCCGCGGCCTTCATGAGGCCGATATTGCCTTCCTGGATGAGGTCGAGGAGCGTCAGCCCCCGGTTGACATATTTTTTGGCGATGGAAACCACCAGTCTGAGGTTTGCTTTGATCAACTCGTCCTTGGCGATCTTGATGCTCGCTTCTTCCTTCTCGATCCGCCTGACGATATCCTCCATCGTTTCATCGTCAAGCCCGAGTTTGATCCTGTCCGCATCGAGACCGCGCTCGGCCTGCTTTCCGACAAAGAGAAGCTTTTTGATCATCTTTTCAATTTCGCGGTAGGAAAGGCTTGTCTCGCGAAGCGTGGCCGCCGCCCTCTCCCCATCGCCTCTCGCCACCTGCCGTTTGAGCCTGCTGTAAAGCCGCATGAAGTCGGCCTCGTATGAATCACTCCACTCTCCCGGATACCGCAGAACATCCACCGCTTTCACGAGGCCCTGTTTTATGCTTTCGCCGAGGCTTAACACCCTCGGGATGGCAAGGGGAGAGCTCAGGACGATCTCCCTGAGGACCGCCTTTCCTTGTTCGAGCATGCGGACATATTCCTGCTCCTCTTCGATCTTGAACATCGGGAATCTGCCCACAGACCTGAGGTAGGTATCCACGAGATCGGCCGCGGTAACCTCCTCAGCCGCCTCGGCCACCGCTGCCGGAGTAGGTTCTTCTTCCTCTTCCTCGAAGACCTCTTCCTCCAGCTCTTCGACGATCTCTTCCGGCATGCCTTCCGGATACGCTGCTTTTTCTTCTGATATCGCAACCTTGCTCATACGATTAATCCCTTCCTGATTCAATTATATCAAAAACAGGACCGTGGTCAAACACTAATTTTAATTTTATATCCTGTTTCTTTTTTTTTCGCGGGCATCATGTCCATGTTCCTAAAGCATGACAAGCAAAGAAACCTTCCGACATTTATCCCGCTTTGGATGCTTTTTGTGGTATACTTTCATTCGTTATGGACATGTTGCAGGCCCTTTTCCCCGTTTCAGGCGTAAAAACCTGGATATTCATACCGCCTCTTGTTGCCCTGATCGTCTCCGCCTTCACTTCCATGGCCGGCGTATCCGGCGCATTCATCCTCCTGCCGTTCCAGATGAGCGTCCTCGGCTTCACCAGCCCCGCCGTCAGTTCCACGAATTTCGTGTATAACATCGTGGCCATCCCGAGCGGCGTCTACCGCTACTTCAAGGAAGGACGCATGGCATGGCCGCTGACATGGATCGTGATCGTGGGGACCTTGCCGGGCGTGTTCATCGGCTATTACGTCAGGATCTCGTACCTCCCCGACCCGCGGACATTCAAGCTCTTCGTGGGATGCGTGCTTCTCTATGTCGGCGGCAGGCTCCTCTACGAGCTGTCGGACCGCGGAGGCGCGGGCAGGGCCGGACAGAACGAGCTTGATAAAAAGTTTGCGGAACGGGCCAAACGTGCGAAAAGCCGGCAGCATTCAAAAACAGCGGCGGGCCTGCCGCCCGAGGCGGTGGTCAAGACCCTGAGCTTCACGCTTTCGAAGATCGAATACGAATTCTGGGGCGAGCGGTTCAGCTTCAGTGTACCGGCCATGTTCGCTCTTGCCTTTGTC
>Ga0209641_10004004_pt1 | contig 12235 bp, 10 predicted proteins | sample RifCSP16_1_FD_184022 | JGI IMG/M metagenome (GOLD analysis project Ga0209641, IMG submission 184022) | Soil microbial communities from Rifle, Colorado - Rifle CSP2_sed 16_1 (SPAdes) (version 2) | ecosystem: Environmental > Terrestrial > Deep subsurface > Rock core/Sediment | place: Rifle...
TTTTTTCAGAAGAAAAAGTCTCGGTCTTATGCAGGAAAGTCAATCAGACCTTAGAGGATTTTGCAGTAAAAGGGATAAAGTTCGAGCTAGTCTTTGTAGACCCCCCCTTTTTGGCAAATCTGTGCCAGAAAACTCTTGATAAACTAACAGAAGCAGATTTGTTAAGCCCGCCGGCTCTGGTAGTAATACACCATCATTTCAAGGAAAATGTAGAATCAAGCTCAGCCGATTTGGAGTTAGTCAAACAAAGAAAATTTGGTGATAATTTAGTCTCTATCTTTTTGTACACTCACAAGGAGAAGATATGAAAGTTGCCATCTACCCCGGTAGTTTTGATCCCATCACCTTCGGCCATTTGGATCTGATTGACCGGGCTTTGGTCCTCTTCGATAAGCTTTACGTGGCCATCGCCGTAAATCCGGTCAAGGAGCCTCTTTTTGCAGTGGAAGAAAGAGTAGCGATGGTAAAGCAGCTGACCAATAACAGAAAAAGAGTGGTGGTAATCTCTTTCCCGGGTCTTCTGGCAGATTTGACCAGAAAACTTAAGGCGGTTGCAATCATCCGGGGCTTAAGGGCGGTCTCGGACTTTGAATATGAGTTCCAGATGGCCTTGATGAATCGTAAGCTATACCACGGGGCCGAAAGTGTCTTTTTGATGCCCTCAGCCAAATATGTTTTTCTCTCTTCGAATTTAATCAAGGATGTGGCCAAATTTGGGGGGGATGTTTCATTATTTGTCCCCCAGCTGGTGGAGAGGAAATTGAAACAGAAATTCGATTTTTGACGTTAGAATCAAGAGAGCCTGACAAATAATCTTTAACCCGTCAACTCACAAGGAGTAGTTATGCCCCGTGTAATTCATTTTGAGATTCAGGCCGAAAATCCAGAGCGGGCGGTCAGATTCTATCAGAATGCATTTAGCTGGAAATTTGACAAATGGGAAGGGCCGGAAGATTACTGGTTGATTACCACCGGTCCTAATGACCAGCCCGGCATCAACGGCGGCTTGATGAAACGCCGCGGCCCAGGACCTCAGGAGAACCAGGCCGTCAACTCTTTCGTCTGCACCATCGGAGTGGAAAACCTCGATTCGGCCATGGCAAGTGCTACAAAACAGGGCGGGACGATGGTCGTACCTAAGATGCCAGTTCCAGAGGTGGGCTGGCTCTCTTATTTCAAAGACACGGAGGGGAATATTTTCGGAATTTTTCAGGACGATTCTTCAGCAAAGTAGTCTCACTACCAATCAAGAGCTTCTTGGGTAGCGTCCGAGCTTTGTCTCGGACGTTTTGCCTTGCCTGCTTGACTCTGTCTTTTGATGTTTCTATATTGAAATTCTTTATTTCAGATATGTCCGAGCAAAGCGACCTAATCCGTATAAGAAGAGAGAAGCTAGCCAAACTTCGAGAATTGGGCATAAACCCCTATCCCTATTCTTTTCAGCGGACGCACTTTTCCACTGAGATAATCTCTGACTTCGAAACTTTGTCCACTTCTGAAAAGACGGTCAAGATCGCCGGCAGAATTTTGACCCTGCGCCTGCACGGCAAGTCGCTCTTCTTTCACTTGTTAGATGACAAAGGAAAGATTCAGGTTTATGTCAAATCAGATCTGGTAGGGCCTGAAAAGTATACTCTTTTTGATTTGTTTGATCTGGGGGACTTCATAGGAGTAACTGGTTCAGTCTTCAAGACTAAAACCGGCGAGATTACGGTCAAAGCCACTGATTTTGTGCTCCTCTCCAAGTCCCTGCATCCTCTGCCGGAGAAGTGGCACGGCCTGCAGGATAAGGAACTGCGCTACCGCCAGCGCTATGTGGATTTGTTTTCTACCCCGGGAATCAAAGAAATCTTTCTTAAGAGAGCTAAAATTATCAAGGCAATTCGAGACTACTTGGACAATCACGATTTTGTGGAAGTCGAAACACCCATCTTACAGCCACTCTACGGCGGGGCTTCAGCCCGACCTTTTGTTACCCATCACAATGCCTTAGATATTGATTTATACCTGCGCATTGCGGATGAGCTTTACCTCAAGCGCCTGATAGTGGGGGGATTCGAGAAAGTGTACGAGTTCTGCAAGGACTTCAGAAATGAAGGGATGGATAAGAACCACAATCCAGAATTTACTATGCTGGAGTTGTATGTGGCCTACTGGGACTATCAAGAGGTAATGAATCTATTAGAGGAAATGATGAATTGGGTGGCTCATAACGCCTTAGGGAGTAATCAAATCACCTATAACGAACACCGGATTGATTTAACCCCTCCCTGGGGGAGAGTTTCGCTTTTGGATTCAATCCAGGAGAAAATCGGGGTAAATCTGCTCCACAAGAAGACAGATGAAATCTGGGAGATTGCCACTAATTTAGACCTGCGGGCCAACTTGATTAAGAATAGAGGAAAACTGATTGAAGCCATATTCGAAGAGAAAGTACAGCCTTCTCTGATCGCTCCGACTTTTGTCACTGACTATCCAGTGGAGATGTCCCCTCTGGCAAAGAAGCACCGCTCTAATCTTTATTTGACAGAGAGGTTCGAGCTTTTCATAGGCGCAGCCGAAGTGGCCAATGCCTTTTCTGAACTAAACGACCCCTTAGACCAAAGGCAGAGATTTGAAGAGCAGATGAAGCTGAGAAGTGCCGGTGACCAAGAAGCCCAGGTTCTAGATGAAGATTATCTGAGGGCGTTAGAATACGGCATGCCTCCAGTGGGAGGTTTAGGCATAGGGATTGACCGTCTGGTAATGGTGCTGTGCGACCAGCGCTCGATTCGAGATGTAATCTTATTCCCCCAAATGAAGCCAGAAACAGATGGCTTATGAATTTTTCATAGCCCGGCGCTATTTAGCCTCCAAGAAGAAAACCGGCTCGATCTCTATCTTCGCCTTTATCTCCATCGCCGGAATCACCATCGGGGTAGCCGCCTTGATTTTTACCCTCTCTATGATGAATGGCTTTGAGAAAGAAGTGCGGGGTAGAATTATCGGCACTATGGCCCATATCAATGTCCTCCCCTGGAACGAACAAGGAATGGAAAATTACTCAGACTTGATTCCCCAGGTCGAAAGAGTCCCGGAAGTCTTGGCTGCCGCTCCGTTTATTTACGCCAAAGTTGCCATTGCCTCAGGCTCCCAGTCCGATGGGATTGTTATCCGGGGAATCCTCCCGGCAATGGAAGAAAATGTCTCGCAACTGAAAAAATATATTTTCAGCGGCAGCTTGGTTTTAGACCGGGAGTCTGACGACAGTCTTCCAGGAATTGTACTAGGCTCGGTCTTAGCAGATAATTTAGGGGTCCTACCCGGAGATGTGGCCATTCTCTTTTCTTTAGACCAAAAGACAGCCGCGCTTTCTGCCACACCCAAGGCTACCAAGTTTAAAGTGGCTGGTCTGTTCGAAACCGGAATGTATGAGTATGATGCCGCCCTGGCATACATCTCTCTTTCTGAGGCTCAAAGGCTGTTAGGTTTAGGTCAAGCGGTTACAGGGCTGGAAGTCAAAGTCAAGAATTTCTACCAGGCCGATAGGGTTGCCGCCCGGATTGAAGAGCAATTAGGCAGCAATTACATAGCCTCAGATTGGATGCATATGCACAAGAATCTTTTCTCCTGGATCGCCCTAGAAAAATATGCCATGTTCTTGGCCCTAAGCCTGATAGTAGCAGTAGCCGCCTTCAATATCGTCAGCACCTTAGTGATGATTGTCTTAGAAAAAAGAAAAGAGATCGGAATCTTAAAATCTATGGGTTCCACTTCTGCTTCGGTCAGCAAGATTTTTATTTTTGAAGGCCTGATTATAGGCTCAATCGGAGCCCTCTTAGGAGCCGGGCTGGGCTTTAGTCTGTGCTGGATCCAGAAAAGCTTTAAGGTCATTTCCCTCCCTCCGGACATCTATTTTATTAACTCTTTGCCCATTGATATGCGTCTGTTTGACTTTCTTTTAGTCTGCTTAGCAGCCCTTCTAATCGCTTTTGCTGCCACCTTGTACCCGGCCCGCAAGGCGGCCCGACTCAGTCCAGTCGAGGCTATCCGCTATGAGTAAACCTGTTTTTTCAATAGATTTTCACCCGCTCAAGTTAAGTATATTCTTCAGTCTGGCGAAAATAGGTATAAAGACCAGAGGCCAGGCTTTTATTTTTTATGGATGAACGCATCGTTTTGAAAGCCATAGGGATAAGCAAAAGCTTTGCCACCGGCGGTAAAAAACTTGAAGTGTTAAAAGGAATTGAATTGGAAATTCCGAAGGGGACTCTGACAGCCATAACAGGAGCGTCAGGGGTGGGGAAGTCGACCCTACTCCATATCTTAGGTGGCTTGGATTCTCCAGATTCAGGAGAGGTCCAGTTAGATTCCACTAATATCTTCTCTTTGAGCGACACAGAGTTGTCTGATTTCAGAAACCGCACTTTGGGCTTTGTCTTTCAATTTCATCACCTCTTGACCGAATTTGATGCCTTAGAAAATGTTATGATGCCTCAGCTTATAGCAGGTCAGGACAAGTCAAAGTCAAAAGGAAAAGCGTATCATATATTGGAAGAGGTAGGTTTAAAGGAAAGATTCCATCACCGGCCCTCGGAACTTTCCGGAGGGGAGCAGCAGAGACTGGCGGTGGCCCGGGCTCTGGCCAACGACCCGAAATTAGTAATAGCAGATGAGCCAACCGGCAATCTAGACCGGCGCAGCAGTCAGGAGTTGATGGACTTGGTAATGTTTCTGAAGCGTGAAAAGGATTTGACCTTTGTGCTGGCCACCCATAACTTAGAAATAGCCAGAAAGGCAGATTATGTGTATGAAATCAGAGATGGAAAGGCCTTTTCCAAAGCACCAGAGGAGTTGAATTAAATGCTCTGTAAGGAATGCAAAAAAAGAGAATCGACCGTACACCTGACCCAGATTGTCAATAACCAAAAGGTGGCCTTAGACCTGTGTCAGGAGTGTGCTGAAAAGAGGGGGTTCCACAACCCCTTCTTAGGAGGCATCTTTCCCCTGGGAGAGATGCTGGCCAGCGTGACCTCCGGCATAGTAGAAAAGAAAGCGGGTTCAGGAAGCTCTGCCAAGTGTCCGGGCTGCGGGATGGTCTTTGCCGAGTTCGGCAAGGTGGGTCGCTTTGGCTGTGGCCAGTGTTACACTACCTTTAGACCCCAGATTACTCAGATGCTGACCAGAATCCATGGCTCCACCCAGCACAAAGGTCAGGTCCCCTTGGCGACCAAGGTCGACTTAACTAGTGAAGTGAAAAAAGAAAGAACCCTAGAAGAGCAGCTCCGCCAGGCGATCGCCGCAGAAGATTTTGAAAAAGCTGCCAAACTGAGAGACCAGCTAAAGAGTTCAGCCCCAGAGAAGAGAAAGAAAGATGTTTGAAGAATTGGCCAAAAAATTAACCCCCTGGTTAGTGGGGGACGGGCCCCAAGCCAGCATAGTCTTATCCACCCGGGTGAGGCTGGCCCGTAACCTGAGCGGATTAGTATTCTCCTCCCGCTCTTCTGCCGCTGAGAAGCAGAAGGTCTTAGAGCTGGTAAAGCTGGCGCTTAAGAAATGTTCCTTCCAGAAGGGGAACCTGGTCTCCTCGGCTGAAATCGACGGAATGGACCGGGATTTCTTAGTGGAGCGCCATTTGATCTCTCCAGATTTTATGCGGGATAAGGATGGCCAAGGGGTCTTCATCAGCAATGATGAATCCACCAGCATTATGGTCAATGAAGAGGACCACTTAAGAATTCAGGCCCTTAAGTCTGGATTCCAGCTCAAGCAATGTTACCAAGAAGTCAGTCGACTAGAGAAAGAGCTCTCCCAGTACTTAAAGTTTGAGCATGACAAACAATTTGGGTATCTGACCTCCTGCCCCACCAATGTGGGAACCGGCTTGCGCGGCTCACTTTTAATCCACCTCCCCGGAATGGTCTTGACTCGCCAGATAGAAAGCTTCATAGCTGGGGTCAACAAGGCCGGATTTGCAGTCCGGGGATTTTATGGCGAAGGCTCGGACGTAGCCGGCAATCTGTTTCAAATCTCTAACCAGAACACTTTGGGCCGCTCAGAAGAAGAGATTTTAGCAGACTTAGATAAGTTAGCCAGCCAAATAATCCAGGACGAGGAAAAAGCTCGCCAGGCCATCTTCCGGGATGCTAAAGAGGAAATCGAGGATAAGATCTGGCGCTCTTACGGTATTCTAAGACACGCCCGACTTTTGTCTTCATCCGAAGTGATGAATCTGTTGTCGGCCTTGCGTCTGGGAGTAAGCCAAAGTGTCCTGGAGGACTTGAGTTTGCCAATCATAAATGAGGTCTTGTTCTTATCCCAGCCGGCTCATCTCCAGAAGTATTTCAACCGAACAATGAATTCTCAGGAAAGGGACGTATCAAGAGCAGAATTGGTCAGGTCCAAATTGGCGGCCACTAAAAATGGCCGGAAAAAGAAGAGAAGCGGGCCGGGCCAGGAGAATTAGATTTGACAAACAGAGAATTCTGCTTATATTCACTAATGAGAGTCAAAGTATCAGACCTTTAGAGAGGTAAGGAGGCTAAAGAAGTTATGAATGAGATGTTTACCGAGCGAGCCCGCCGGGCGATCGAATACGCTCGGGATGAAGCGGCTCGCTTGCGCCACGATTACATCGGAACCGAACACCTGCTTCTGGGGATTATCAAGTTAGGTGAAGGCCGAGCCATTGAAATTTTGTCAAACATAGGGATAGAGCTAAGTGAACTAAAGCAGTCCATAGAGGACGTGGTGCAGCCTTCAGGCGGGACTATGACCATGGGGCAACTCCCCCTGACCGCCCGGGCCAAGAAAACCCTGGAGGTCTCCGGGCAAGAGGCTCGGGCCTTAAGGTCTAAGGACATAGATACCGAGCACATACTTCTGGCTCTCTTAAAAGACGAAGAGGGAGTGGCGGCTCAGGTCCTCTCTATGTACGAAGTAGACTATAAAGAAGTCTACGAGGAATTGAAGAACATAAGTACCGGCAAACCCTCTTCCTATGCCCGCAAGCGCAAGAAGAGCAAGACCCCGGCCTTAGACCATTTTGGCCGGGACCTGACCGAATTAGCCCGGCGCGGCAAATTAGATCCGGTGATTGGCCGGGAAAACGAAATCGAAAGAGTGGCCCAGATTCTCTCCCGGCGCAAGAAGAACAACCCGGTCCTAATCGGCGAGCCGGGAGTTGGCAAGACTGCCATAGCCGAGGGATTAGCCGAGAGAATCGTAGAAGGGAAGGTCCCTCAAATTCTCGAAAACAGAAGAATAGTAACCTTAGATATGGCGGCCTTAGTAGCCGGAACCAAGTACCGGGGACAATTCGAAGAGCGGATGAAGGCGGTGATGAGTGAGATCATCAATGCCAAAGATGTGATCATATTCATAGACGAGCTACATACGATTGTCGGCGCCGGAGGAGCAGAAGGCTCCTTAGATGCCTCCAATATTTTTAAGCCAGCTTTATCCCGGGGAGAGCTGCAGTGCATCGGCGCCACCACCCTGAATGAATACCGCAAATATATCGAAAAGGATGGAGCCTTAGAGAGAAGATTCCAGATAGTCATCGTAGACGCCCCCAGCAGAGAAGATACCATCAAGATTCTAAAGGGCTTGAGGTCCCGCTACGAAGACCATCACCACATTAAAATCTCCGACCAAGCCATTGTAACCGCAGTCTCCCTGGCAGACCGATACATCTCCGGTAAGTTTCAGCCCGATAAATCCATTGACGTGATCGACGAGACCGGCTCCCGAGCCCATCTGATGAGCAGCACCAAGCCAGCTGAATTCACCGAGATGGAAAGGGAGATTGCCAACCTGCAGAAAGAAAAGGAACAGGCGGTCAAGAACCAGGAATTCGAAAAAGCGGCCCAGATGAGAGATGAGATCAAACTCAAGAAGGAGCATCTGGAACAATTGAAGCGAGAATGGGAAGAAAAGAGAGCCAAAGAGGTAAGAGAAATAACCGAGGAAGATGTGGCTTTAGTGGTTTCCAGGATGACTAACATACCGGTCTTCAGATTAGAAGAGACTGAATCCAAAAAGCTTCTGCGGATGGAGGAAGAGTTGGCCAATAGGGTGGTGGGCCAGGAAGAGGCCATCTCAGTCTTAGCCAAGTCCATCCGGCGCAACCGGGCCGGGCTATCTGACCCCAAGCGCCCGATCGGTTCTTTCATCTTCTTAGGACCTACCGGGGTAGGTAAAACCGAAATGGCCCGTACTCTGGCCTCCTTCCTGTTCGAAGACGAGAGCAGTTTAGTGCGGATAGATATGTCGGAATATATGGAGAAATTCTCGGTCTCCCGCTTGATCGGAGCCCCCCCCGGATATGTGGGATACGAAGAGGGGGGACAGCTGACAGAAAAAGTAAGAAGAAAGCCCTACTCGGTGGTGCTATTAGATGAAATCGAAAAGGCTCACCCGGAGGTGTTCAATATTCTTCTGCAGATGTTAGATGACGGACACCTGACCGATAGCTATGGCCACAAAGTCGACTTCCGCAACACGGTCGTGATTATGACCTCCAATATCGGCGCCCGAGAGATTAAGGCTGGCAAGACCTTAGGATTCCAGAAGACCGACAGCGGGACCTCCTATGAAAATATGAAGCAGAAGTTGATTGAGGAGACCAAAAAGGTCTTTAACCCAGAGCTCTTGAACCGGATTGACGAGATCATAGTCTTCCACGCCCTAGGAATTCCAGAAGTTCTCAAGATAGTGGACATACTCTTGGTAGATCTGGCCGGCCGATTGGCAGAGAGGGGGATTTCTTTCACCCTGACCGATGCCGCCAAAGAGTTTTTGGCTCAAAAAGGATTTGACATCAACTTCGGAGCCCGTCCTTTGAAGCGAGCCCTGCAGAAATATTTAGAGGATCCCCTGGCAGATGAAATTTTAAAAGGTCAGTTTGCCGGCGACTGCGAAGTGTTGATCGACAAAGACCAGGAAGACAAACTTAACTTTAAGGTGGTCTTGGGTGCCCACCCTCCCAAGAGCAAGGAGATAGTTGCTTAACCGCAAAACAATTGCTATCTGCCGGGTTTTTGGTTATATTATAAGAGTCATCATTTAAGAAAAGAGGATTAGATATGGCGCATAAAAAAGGACAGGGTTCCAGCCGCAATGGCCGGGATTCCCACGGACAGAGATTAGGGGTCAAGGCTTATGGGGGAGAATCGGTGTCGGCCGGCACAATTCTAGTCCGGCAGAGGGGGACCCGGATTTTCCCAGGCACAAATGTGGCCTTGGGCAAAGACGACACCATTTTTGCCTTAAGTGACGGGGTCGTCAAATTTGAGCGCAAAGGCAAAGTTAAGAAAGTAGTCTCGGTTTTCAGCCCGAATTAGAGCAGTAGAGAAAGGTTTCTTTCCTTCCTGGATTCTGTAATTCCTGCCTCAGCCCATCACAAATCAAATATTCAAGCTGAGGTGTCATCAGATAGGCTACAAGGACAAATTAGGCGGATCCTAAGAGGTTAGGAATCATTAGACCTGAAGTCCTTTTAGGAATCTACCTATAGGGAGGTACTTCTACATGAGACCAATTCGGGATTGGATAGATGTGGACATGGATTTATCGCCAAATTCGGGGCGGTGGTGCCAGATTCCGGCGGGTTTTTACCCCAAGTGGTCTAAGTCACTCTGACGCCATACGTTAGTTAATTCATTGTCTCCATTCGCACTGATTTGAGTCACAAAAAGTAGCAAAACCTACCTGAATGGGTTTATAACCCGAAGGTCGTTGGCTCAAATCTGACCCCCCCCTCCAAGCCTAAGCCTCTGAAGTTTTGTAGGGACAGAGGTTTTATTTCTGCCCGTATTTCTCTATAAGAAAGACATAGTCTTTAGCAATGACGGGCCATATCAATGCTCGTAGTCTTATTTATAGTTGCTCAACCGTGTTCTGAGCGCCTTGAACTGGTCCTGTAACTCGGAAGGCAGTTTAGCTCCGAACTTGGCATAGTGTTCCCTAATCAGCTCGATTTCCTTTAACCAACCTTCCTTATCGATTTTCAGCAGTTCTTCCATGTCGGCATCAGATACTTTGTCTTCCAAGCCAGAACGATCGATACTATCAACAGTCGGCATATAACCGATGGGAGTTTCGACGGCCTTACTCCGCTCATCGCATCGTTCAAATATCCACTTTAGAACACGAATATTATCTCCGTAGCCAGGCCATAGCCACTTGCCACTGGAAGTCTTTCTAAACCAGTTGACATAGAAAATCTTCGGCAATTTGTCTTGGTCACTTTTCCTGCCGAGATTAATCCAGTGCTTAAAATAATCACCCATGTGATAGCCGCAGAAGGGTAACATGGCAAAAGGATCGAAGCGAATAGTGCCGGCCTTCACATCCAGAGCCGCCGCAGTAACTTCTGAGCCAATAATTGACCCGATGAATACGCCATGGTTCCAGTCATAAGCTTGATGCACCAAAGGAACGGTACTGGGGCGCCGACCGCCGAATAAAAAGGCGCTGATCGGAACCCCGGCCGGATCTTCCCATTCAGGGGCAGTAGCCGGGCAATTGGAAGCCCTGGTGGTGAAACGAGAGTTTGCATGAGCCGCAGGGGCCTTAGCCGTGCCTTCTTCCCATTCATTACCTTTCCAATCTATCAGCTTTCCGGGAGCTGGGTATCCAATACCCTCCCACCAGACATCATTATCCTTGGTCAGGGCCACATTAGTAAAAATTGTATCTTTGGCAATGGTAGACACGGCATTGGGATTAGACTCCAGGGAAGTAAATGGAGCCACGCCGAAGAATCCGGCTTCCGGATTTATAGCATAGAAACGGCCATCATCGCCGAATTTCATCCAAGCAATATCATCACCAATAGTTTCCACCTTCCAGCCCGGAATAGCGGGAATGAGCATAGCCAGATTGGTCTTACCGCAGGCTGAGGGAAAGGCAGCGGTGATATACTTTACCTTACCTTCGGGACTGGTGAGTTTCAGAATAAGCATATGCTCGGCCAGCCAGCCTTCATCGCGAGCTTGGACCGAAGCTATACGAAGGGCTAGGCATTTTTTGCCAAGAAGCGCATTGCCGCCATATCCGGAGCCATAAGACCAAATCTCACGGGTCTCCGGGAAGTGGGAAATATATTTTTGATCAAGCGGGGCGCAGGGCCAGACACCTTTATCGGTTTCGCCCTTGGCCAGGGGTTTGCCGACGGAATGCACAGCTGGGATAAACTCGCCATTTTCACCTAGGACCTCAAGAACTTTGCTACCGACACGGGTCATAATGTTCATATTTGCCACGACGTAGGGAGAATCGGTAATCTGAATTCCGATTTTTGAAATCGGCGAGCCTATCGGCCCCATCGAAAAGGGAATCACATACATGGTCCGACCCCTCATGCAGTCTCGATAAAAGTCGCGCATAGTCTCTTTTAGTTTCCCGGGATCGACCCAGTTATTGGTCGGACCGGCGTCCTCTTCTTTTTCAGATGCAATAAAGGTTCTGTTTTCCACGCGGGCTACATCGGAAGGATCGGATCTAAAAAGATAACAATTCGGTCGCTTTTTTTCATTCAATTTGATTGCCAATCCATCTTTCTCCATCAGACTCATCAGTGCCTTATACTCTTCCTGAGAACCATCGCACCAATGAACATCATTCGGTCGGCAGAGCTCTCTCCATCCCTCTACCCAGTCTATTAGTTTTTTGTGCCCGGTGACTTGAATTGATGAAAGCATACACGACTCCTTCTTTGAGCTATTGTTAAAGATTACATTTTCTCTTTTGGATCCATTAAATTTTCATGTCCTAAAATAAAAAAATTTACCGGTTTGGCAAGTAATCTATTTACAGGTCCTATCCACCATGGTTGAAAAACGCTAATTAAGCCTTGATATCCTGCAAGAGCAATTAATGGATTTGTGTCCCACACCATCTCCAAAGAATACCCGTTGGATTTGCCTTTGGCCTGAATTGGCCTTGACATTGCCTCTCTGAAGAGGTATTCTTCTCTTAGCTGGCAGAAAGATGAAGAAGAATTCCCGCCAGCAGCGGAGGACAGACGATGTCAACTGGGCCGAACCGAATCTTTACTCCCTTTACCACTGAGCTGGTACAGACCCTGAAAATAGGGGACCGGGTTTTGATTTCCGGCACTTTTTATACTGCCCGGGATGCGGCTCACCAAAGATTGTTTCAGTTGATTGATAGCCGGCAAAAGCTTCCTTTTGAAATTAAAGGCCAAATAATCTACTATGTCGGCCCGACTCCAACTCCGCCCGGAGAGATT
>Ga0209641_10004005_pt1 | contig 12231 bp, 10 predicted proteins | sample RifCSP16_1_FD_184022 | JGI IMG/M metagenome (GOLD analysis project Ga0209641, IMG submission 184022) | Soil microbial communities from Rifle, Colorado - Rifle CSP2_sed 16_1 (SPAdes) (version 2) | ecosystem: Environmental > Terrestrial > Deep subsurface > Rock core/Sediment | place: Rifle...
GAAATGGAGACAAACGGGGCGGAAAAACATATCAGCGAAGTCTGCGAACGCGCAGGAATCGACTTTCAGAGCATTTCCGTCCCCAGTAATGAAGTGGGTTACACGATCACCGAATATGCGGCAACGTTCGGCGTTGAGCGTGTTATCGTGGGCCCACATTCGCGCAATCTCATCGAGAGCGTTCTCAGGGGTAGTACCATCCGATCCGTCAGTTCTCTCTTGCCTGAGGAAATTCAGTTAGTTATCTTCGGTGGTTAAATTGGAAGACAGAGGTCAGAAGACAGAGTTCAGAAGTCAGAATTTGGTATTGAGGATTTGCCAACTACCTCAGGAGATCTCGTTGCGCCCGATTGTGGTCCTCGCCCTTGCATGCGGATTGTTTCTTTCGTCGCTTTCCGCCCAACCTTCCCTCCCGGTCAAATTAGAAATTAATACGCCACAGCTCATTCTTTCTGGCGTGAATGTTTCCCTCAGTGTTGTTGCAAAGGATTCCGCCGGCAAGATCCTCAGCGACTTTTCATCGCACGCCGTGTATGCGGGATTTGGGCGAAATGTTCCCGGCGAAAAAGCTTCAGAAGAAATTCGCTTCGTTCGGGGTACGCTTCTTCTGGAAGACGCTATTTTTTCCTCGGCCGGCTCACACGAGATCACCGTTGAGGCAGCGGGCTCCAGGGTATCCGCCACTGTCCGCGTTGTCCCGGGATGGCTGAGCATCCTTCCTCCCCTTGTGGCAATCCTCCTCGCTCTCATCCTCCGGCAGGTTGTGATTTCATTGTTTGCAGGGATTTGGGTTGGTGCAATTATTATTTTCGATTACAACGTCGCCGCGGGCATTTTTCGCGTGCTGGACCATTTTGTCGTCAAGGCGCTGTCCGACACGAGCCACGTCAAGATCATTCTCTTCAGTCTGATGTTCGGCGGAATGGTCGGGGTGATCTCCAAGAACGGAGGGACGATTGGCATCGCCAACGTTATTACGAGATTTGCCCGCACGGCACGCGGCGGTCAGCTTGCAACATGGTTTATGGCGTTCGTCATGTTCTTTGACGACTACGCCAACGTCCTCGTGAGGGGCAATTTGATGAGGCCTATTACCGACAAGCTGCGCGTGTCCAGGGAAAAGCTCTCGTTCATTGTCGATGCCGGAGCTGCGACCGTGGCGAGCGTCTTCATCATCTCGACCTGGATTGGGTATGAGATTAGTCTGATTGCAGACGGCCTTAAAACCATCAACTCCCCGGAGGAGCCCTACTCGGTATTCCTCCAAACGATCCCTTATCGATTCTACCCCATCTTCACGTTGATTCTCGTTTTTCTGATCGGACTTCTTGACCGCGATTTCGGTCCCATGCTCAAGGCGGAACGCAGGGCCCGCACGACCGGCAAGGTCCTTCGGGACGGTGCCCAGCCGGCTGTCGATCTGACGGAAAGCACGAACATCGGCTCGGGCAGCATGCCCGCACGATGGTATAACGGATTCCTCCCCATTTTGACAATCCTTTTTGTGGGACTGTACAGCCTCTACACTACCGGGACGGCGGCCCTCCAGGCAAAGGGACAGTTTACGTACGGCATTGGGGAGATTATCAGCAACTCCGATTCGTACGCTTCACTGCTTTGGGCTTCGCTCTCCGGATGCATTGCAGCCATCCTGTTGACCATCGGACAACGGCTCATGAGCATCGCACACGCCATCGATGCGTGGTTCGATGGATTGAAATCCATGCTTCTTGCAATGTTGATCCTCGTGCTCGCCTGGTCGATCGGGGCAGTGACGGAAGAGGTTCACACGGCATCCTTCCTTGTTCAGATTCTGCGGGGAACCATCGAGCCGCATTGGCTGCCCGTCCTGACATTCATCATTGCAGCCGTCGTCAGTTTCGCAACCGGAACCAGCTGGGGTACCATGGCCATTATGATGCCCCTGGTGATCCCGTTAGCCAATACGCTTGGCATAGACGCGGCACTTTCAGGCGCTGACATGACCATCATCTTGCACGGCGTCATCAGTTCGGTTCTTGCAGGGGCTGTCTTCGGGGACCACTGTTCGCCGATTTCGGACACCACCATCCTCAGTTCGATGGCCTCTGCCTGCGATCACATAGATCATGTACGCACCCAGCTTCCGTACGCCTTGCTTGCCGCGTTTGTCGGAATGCTGGTTGGCGATATTCCAACGGCCTTCGGACTTTCCCCCTGGATATCGATCCTCATTGGAATTGCAGTGATGGTGGGAGTACTGATGGTTGTTGGAGAAAAGGTGGAGGAGAAGAAGACGGTGGGGGTAAGGGGGTAAGAAAGTAAGAGGGTAGAGCAAGAAATGGGGGGGATTATGAGAGTGAGGTCGCATAGGGATCTCGACGTGTACCGAATGGCATTGAACGTTGCGATGGAAGTCTTCAGACTAACTGGGAAGTTTCCAAAAGAAGAGCGATACTCACTCGTTGACCGGATTCGCAGGTCATCCAGATCAGGATGATGCAGCATCCAGAGCATTGGAAGGTCTGATACCCTCATACACCCACATTCATACTTTCATACACTCTTGATAATTCCAACAAATGACTGACCCTACACCACAACCTCAGCTTCTCCGCGCCCTCGGATTGCGCGAAGGAATTGCGATTCACATGGGAGTGATCATCGGTTCGGGCATTTTCATTGTTCCGGCCACGATTGCGGGCCACCTGCAGGCGATGGGTCCCATCATGCTTGTGTGGGTGGTCGCCGGGATGCTCACGCTGTTCGGCGCTCTGACTCTCGCGGAACTGAGTGCCGTTCTTCCGCAGGCCGGCGGTCCGTATGTGTATCTTCGGGAAAGCTTCGGGCGCGTGTGGGGCTTTCTCTTCAGCTGGAACGACTTCTTTATCAACAAAGCAGGATCGGCGGCCGCGATCGCCGTGGGATTCGCCACGTTCCTCGGGTACTTCATACCGGCCTTCGAGCCGACTCAACGATTCTTTGACTACCCTGTCCATGTCCTCGGCCTGTCGTTTGATTTCGGAATGGGGTGGGTTCAGCTGACGGCCATGCTCACGATCGCCGTCGTCACCTTCATCAATGTCCGGGGGGTCGTGTTCGGCGGGTGGGTCATGAACATTTTCACCAGTGCAAAAGTGATTGCCCTCATAGGATTGATCTTGGCGGCATTCTTCTCAAGTGTTGGATCGACATCGAATTTTCTTCCATGGTGGCCGGATGAATGGACAAGCAGGTTGACGGCAGGATTCGGTCTCGCGATGATCTCAGCTCTCTGGGCATATGATGGATGGATCGATGTGACGCTTGCGGCCGGCGAGTTCAAGAATCCGCGGCGCAACGTGCCCAGGTCTCTGCTCATTGGCACATTCTCCGTCATCGCGCTGTATCTCGCGGCCAACCTTGCCTTTGCATTCGTGCTGCCCCTCGATTCGATGGCAGGGTCGCCCCGGATCGCGGCCGATGTGGCAGCGACAGCGCTCGGCCCCATTGGAGCCTCCCTCGTCATTATCGGGATTCTCTGCTCGACATTCGGGTCCACCAACGGGATGCTTCTTGCGGGGCCGCGTTCCACGTACGCTGCCGGAGCGGACGGAGCGATGACCCGTTCCTTCGGCCGGGTCCATCCGCGGTTCCATTCCCCTTATATCGCCATTATTGTCCTGGGCGTCTGGAGCTGTTTGCTCACATTCAGCGGCACGTATGAACAGATCGCTTCATATGTTGTTTTCGGATCATGGTTCTTCTATGGTTTGACCGCCGTGACGGTCATCGTGCTTCGCAGGAAGATGCCTACCGCTGAACGTCCTTACAAGGCGTGGGGATATCCGTACGCCACGTTGTTGTTCGTGTTGATCGTGACCTGGTTCTTGTACAACACACTGGTTGAAGACACACGGAATGCAATTATCGGCATTGTGCTGCTGCTGATTTCGCTCCCTTTTTATTGGTACTGGACCCGACCTCGTTCCTGAAGCGCTCTCCTAAAAAGTCCCGACTTCTGAAAAATTTTTTGTATCTTGCTTCATGAGAATTCTCTGGGCTATGAATCACCAATGAACCACGGCCCCTGGCTCTGGGCGATTTTCAATCTCTTTGTCGTTTTCATGCTTGTTCTCGACCTGCGGGTGTTCCACAAGCAGGCGCATGAAGTCAAGATCAAGGAAGCGCTTCTTTGGAGCGCATTCTGGATCTTCCTTTCCCTCCTCTTCAACGCCGGTGTCTACTTCTTCGAGGGTTCCGAGGTCGCTCTCCAGTTCTTCACGGGCTACATCATCGAAAAATCGCTGAGCGTCGACAATCTCTTCGTCTTCCTGATGATTTTCTCGTATTTCAAAGTGCCGGCAAAGTACCAACACAAGGTCCTCTTCTGGGGAATCGTCGGTGCCCTGCTGATGAGAGGATTGCTGATATTCGTCGGGGTGACGCTCATCAGGCAATTCCACTGGATCCTTTACATCTTTGGCGCATTCCTGGTATTCACCGGAATCAAGATGGCATTTCAGGACGAGGCAGTGGACATTCATCCTGAGAGCAACATCTTCGTTCGATTGTTCAAGAAGATCCTCCCAATCACCGCCGGATATCATGGGGGGAAGTTCTTCATCAGGGCGGAAAAGAAGATTTATGCAACGCTCTTATTTGTCGTGATTATCGTCGTCGAAACGACAGATCTTGTTTTCGCACTCGATTCAATACCCGCTGTTTTTGCAATTACGCGCGACCCCTTCATCGTCTATACATCAAATGTTTTTGCCATCCTTGGCCTTCGGGCCCTGTATTTTGCCCTCGCAGGACTGCTCGATCTGTTCCACTATTTGAAATTCGGCCTCTCCATTGTTCTTGCTTTCATTGGAGTGAAGATGCTCATCGAGAGTTTCTATGACATGCCGATCACCATCGCTCTTGGCGTTGTCGTCGGTGTCCTCACGATTTCCATCATTGCGTCAATCCTTTTGCCCAAGAAAGAGAAGCCGACATTGCCTCCCGGGCTCTCTGAATTGCAGAAGGATCCTGATCATGCCTGATAATCTTCTTCTGATCGTTTTTGGAATTCTCTCCGCTCTCGGTCTCGTCGTCGGCGTTACGGGATTCGGGCTTGCCCTTAAGTATTCGAAGAAACCCGATGGTGAAATCAAGATGGCAGGATGGGCAGTGCTTGGACTTGCGGGCCTTGTTCTCGCAGGGATGAGCTGGGCGTATTTTCTCCTCCCCATCCTCTGGAATCATTTGTTTGGAAGGTGAACGCAGGACAAATCCGAAATTCAATTCCCGCGTACGCGGGAACGAAATTCTAGATTCCGCTTTCTTAGGAATCCCAGAAGGCGGGACAAAGTGAATTCAGGATTTCGAATTTCGTTTTTCCGCCCCTTTTGCCCCCTTTTCCCTCCTTCCTCTGGCATTTCTTGCCAATCTTCCTTAACCTTTGTTCAAGCGATTGGAGTTCCTCCATCGTTTTTTCCGACAAACAGGCTTCCCATGAAGCAGACGGATGATCTTCGTTTCACCCTTCTTTTGCTCTTCCAACCCTTACATCTGCAGCAGCCTCTTTCAGAAGGGTTCTCCTTATGACACGACCGATTCAAACCTATACGGTTGATCCCTCAATTCCACCCGGACTCGAATGTCTGCTCGAACTGGCCCACAACCTCGCCTGGGTATGGGACACCGACTTGATGGAATTGTTTATTCGTCTCGATCCGGACATCTGGGAACAGACGCAGCACAATCCCGTTCGCCTTCTGGGCACCATCAAGCAAGAACGGCTTAACAGTGCCGCCCGCGACGAAGCCTATCTGGCGCAGGTCGAGCGGGGGTACGAAAAATTCAAGAAATATCGTGAGGCAAGTTCCTGCTGGTTCAAGAAGACCTACGGCGAGATATTCAAAACACACGTTGCCTATTTCTCTGCGGAGTTCGGCCTCACCGAGTGTCTTCCCAACTACTCGGGCGGACTCGGCATTCTCTCTGGCGACCATCTCAAGGCGGCAAGCGATCTGGGAATCCCATTGGTGGGCGTTGGACTGCTGTATCAACAGGGATATTTCCGGCAATATCTCAATGTTGACGGATTCCAGCAGGAGCGATACCCTGAGAACGACTTCTACACGCTCCCGATCGAACTGCAGCGGGACCAAAACGGCAAACCGATAACGGTTTCATGCGAGCTTCCCGGCCGATCCGTCACTGCCCAATTATGGCTCGTACGGGTCGGGCGCGCGCCTCTCTATCTCCTCGATGCAAACATCCCTCAGAATTCGCGACAAGATCAGAAAATCACAGATCAGCTTTACGGCGGGGACAGAGAAATGCGGATGATGCAGGAGGTTCTTCTCGGCATCGGGGGCTATCGTGCGCTCAAGGCTCTCGGACTCGACCCCGGGGTGTACCACATGAATGAAGGACACTCTTCGTTTCTGAGTCTCGAACGCTGCCGCGATCTGATGAAGGAGCAAAAACTCTCTTTTTCCGCCGCGCGGGAGGCTGCCAGTGCGGGGATTGTCTTCACAACACACACCCCCGTTCCCGCGGGAAATGATTTCTTCACGCCCGATCTGATGTCGAAGTACTTCTCCTCCTACCGGTCGGAACTCGGGATCAGTGAAAAAGAGTTTCTCGGTCTCGGCCGCGAGAATCCCGACAATCTGCAGGAACATTTCTGCATGACGGTCCTTGCCCTCCGGATGGCTGGCAAATCGAATGCGGTCAGCAGGCTTCACGGCAAGGTATCGCGCTCCATGTGGAAAAACGTATGGCCTCGTATTCCCGTTGATGATCTGCCCATCATCTCGATCACGAACGGCACACACGGCCCATCCTGGATCAGCAGGGACATGGCCGGATTGTACGACCGGTACCTCGGCCCGCGATGGCGTGATGACGGCGGCGATTTGGCGCTCTGGTCCCGGGTCAATCACATTCCGGATGAGGAACTCTGGCGTACGCATGAACGACGCCGGGAGAGGCTTGTGGCATTTGCCCGCGCGCGATTGCGGGATCAGCTTGCAGCGCGGGGAGCGCCCGCCGTTGAAGTTGAACGGGCCAAAGAAGTCCTTAACTCCGAAGCACTGACGATCGGCTTCGGGCGGCGTTTTGCCACGTACAAACGCGCGACGCTCATCCTGCGGGATGCCGAACGGCTGACGAATCTCCTCACCAACAAAGAACGGCCAGTCCAAATCCTCTTCACCGGCAAGGCGCACCCGCTCGACAATCCGGGCAAAGATCTGATCAGGCAGATCATTCATTTCGAACGGCTGAACGGCATTCGAAACCGCATGGTATTCCTCGAAGACTATGATATGGTTGTCGGCCGGTATATGGTTCAGGGAGTGGATGTCTGGCTCAACACACCGCGAAGGCCGCTGGAAGCGAGCGGGACGAGCGGCATGAAAGCCGCGTTGAACGGAGCGATCAACCTCAGTATCCTCGACGGGTGGTGGGATGAAGCATACAACGCCACCACAGGCTGGGCTATTGGTAAGGGGGAAGAGTACACGGATGAGAAACTTCAGGACGATGTGGAATCGAACGCGCTCTACGACCTTCTCGAGAAGGAAATCGTCCCGCTCTTCTATAAACGAGGCGCCGACGATCTCCCGCGGGAATGGATCAGCAAGATGAAGGGATCCATGCGTACCATTGGACCGCAATTCAATACCAACAGGATGGTGCGCGAGTACATGGACAAGATGTACCTTACCGCGCAGGTTCGGTCACAAGCACTTCGGAGCGAGGAGTTCAAAAAAGCAAAAGAGCTTGCGGCCTGGAAAGAGCGCGTGAGCGTTGCCTGGGACGACATTGAACTCGGCGAGGTGATCATTGAGAAAGCCGACAAGCTCAAGGTTGGTGAATCAGTCACCGTGCGGGCATCAATCGAACTGGGAGATCTCACCCCTGCCGACGTATTTGTCGATCTCTGGTATGGCGTCCTGAATGCCAAAGGGAATATTGAGCAGCCAAAGCTCTCGTTGATGAAAAGTACCGGGAAAAAGGACGGATCGAACCATGAGTACGTCGGGACGATCACAATGGAAACCAGCGGAAGGCTGGGGCATACGATTCGTATCCTCCCCCGCCACGAGGATCTCGACAATCCCAATCAGCAGGGCCTCATTGTCTGGGCGGAGGCAAAGTAACAGGGGGGGGGAAATGAGCGACCGCCTATTCCGGGGACAATTCCAGGATAGCAAGTTTCTGCGTCTTGTAGCAACGCGCCGCGTGTCCCAGAGCACATCGCAGAATTGACCGGCTATTTCGAGTTATCTATATTCCAAGCGCTCAATTAGGCGGCCTGTGACAGACGTCAAGTTGGCATGAACTGCTTTCCGATTCTCCAACTCCCCTCTTTTGTCTGTCTGTCAATAGAGCAAGACTTCTACCATTCAACACGAGATGCTTTTCTTGAACTCATATCGCAAATGGCTCTTCGCCTTTGTGACGGGGCTTGCGGTGCTCCCTTCATCTATGGTGTACGGCCAGGCAAAGACCCAGTGGAACGGCGGTTCCACCAGCGAGTGGAGAAATCCGATCAATTGGAGCGCGGGTATCCCTTCTCCATCGCTTGATGTCATGATCAGCGAGAGCGCACCGCTCGTAAACGACGTGTATGTTCCCGTACCATCGGGACCAGATACTGCCCAAATCAAGAATCTTGCTCTCTCCAACGGCGGAGTGTTGCGTTTTGATTCCCTCGGAGTGCTTCTCGTTTGGGGAACTGAGAAACTTCAGAACCTCGGGGCAGTCTATCTTGGGTACGGCAGCATTATCTTCAAGAACAGGATGACTTTCCACAACGGCGGCGTATTTGATGCAGGTGCCGGAACACTCTCGTTTGAGGGAGTGACGTGGGAAAGCAAGTCGGGTTCCACCTTCCTCCCCGGTACAGGTACAGTCGTTTTCAATCAATCATCCGATCAAAGCCTCATCATCGATTCCACCCTGAATCTGACATTCCACGATCTGGTCATGAACACGCAAGGGACTCTGACCATCGATGGGGCAGTCACTGTTTTGAATTCGTGTACTATTGCCGCGGGCTGCACTCTGAATATTCCCGCAGGCAGTTCTCTCATTGTTGAGGGTGAATTCACCAACAACGGAACAATCACAGGCGGTGGTATCTATCCGGGAGCACTTCCCGTTCAGATGGCCTCTTTCACGGTTTCCACCAAACGCCTCGATGCGATTCTTCGCTGGACCACCGCTACGGAAGTGGATAATTTCGGATTTGAAGTAGAACGTAGAATGGTTTCAGGGTTCAAGGTTCGAGGTTCAAGTTCTGAAGCGTCAAACGTGAAGCCTGAAACTGCCTGGAGTCGTGTCGGATTCGTCTCAGGCGCCGGTACTTCTACATCTCCGAAGGATTACCTTTTCCTCGATCAAAACGTTCCCTCCGGGCGTTATGGATATAGAATCAAGCAGGTCGATCATAGCGGCTCAACATCCTACTTCACAGCCGCTGAAGTGGAAATCGGGCTTGCGCCGAAAGAATTGTCACTCGGTTCCAATTATCCCAATCCCTTCAACCCCTCCACGACCATCGAATTCACTCTCCCTGAGAACGGGAAGGCACGTCTCAAGGTCTTCGACATGATCGGGCAGGAAGTCGCCACACTGTTCGATCAGAATGCAGAAGCCGGGAGATTGTATCAAGCCACGTTCTCAGCATCCACGCTCCCCTCAGGACTTTACTTCTATCGCCTCAATTTCGGCGATCAATCGATTGTCAGAAGAATGGCACTGGTAAAATGAGGTTGGCTGTCAGCTCTCAGCTCCCCGCATACGCGGGGACAGCATTCAGCTTTTTTCCCTTTTCCCTTTGCCTTTTTCCGTTTGACTCTTCATTTTGCCCTTTGCCTTTCTTTTTCTTTTGACTTTTTCATTTTGCCTTTCTACTTTTACCTTTTCACTTCTGAGGAATTCCCCCATGGACCGATTCATCATCATCGCGCCCCACACGCTCGAGGGCTGCACCAAAACGCTGCAGCAGATTGAAGCGATGGGTTACATCACCCATTTCGATTGGGGATGCAAAGATGGAGAACATTGCGGGTGGGCAGTCATTGAAGCGGAAAACGCCAAGCAGGCCCTCTTGGTAGTCCCTTCCTCTGACCGCCATTTGGCAAAAGCTGTCAAACTAACGAAGTTCTCTCCTGATGATGTGCGGGGAGCACACTAGGCAATCAGCCGGTTTTTTCACTGACCGGTTCATTGGAAAACTGGTTTCGGCCACAAAACATTCGCCTTCCTTTTGGGGCATATTCTCTCCGATTTCCCTTGACAAGAAACTATTTTCTTCTGTCCTTCGGTTAGGACATTGAAATGGGAGCATGTTTTCCTCGCTCCGGCGATATGATATCGCTCTCCGGGCATTCTCCAATCACCAGAAAGGAGGGTCTCGTCATGAAGCACTTGTTCGACAACCTTTGTCCTCGATGCAAGACAATTATGATTCTTACACATCCGCGCGACCATGCAGTTCCGATCTGGATTTGTCCTGTTTGCGGCAAAACGTGTTCCGTCGCGCTTCCCATGGAAACCGAGGCACTCACCTTCGACAACCCCGCTGAGCGTCTTCCATAGCCCCCGGCGTGAAAGGACTGGCATGCAGAAAACACGACCCAAAACGAAAACAATTCACCACTCCCGATCGAACGGTCGTCGGCGTGCACCCGTCAAGAAGAATTCTGTTCGGTCCACGCGCACGCAAATTAAGGAACAAGATTTCGAACACTTCAAATCTCTCGTGATAGAAATGAGGGATGAGACAGTGCGTGAGCTTGATGTGTTGAGCGAATCCCTGACGCAGGAAGCCGTCACCATCGGCGAACAGCCGGATGAACCACCAGAGTCGATGCAAACAGTGCTGATGATCCACCGCCAACGCAAATTGCTGCATTCGCTCGAAGCCGCTCTCGTGAGAATCGAGCAACGGACCTACGGCACTTGCTCCTCGTGCGGGAATCCGATCGACAAGGGCCGATTGGAGGCGATTCCCTATGCAACACTGTGTGTTGAATGCGGCAGGGGGAAGCAGGAATAGGTGGAGTATTTGAGTTGTGCTTGCCCGCCGAGGCCGTTGTTTGGCGAAGGCGGGGAGTAGACGAGAGGGGTAGTAACGAGTCAACGAAGCAACGAGACAACGAGGGGAACGAAGCAACGGTGGATTTCTTGATGTCTCGTTACCCCGCCCTTCGTTGGTTCGTTGGTTCGTTGAGTCGTTGATTCGTTGGTTCGTCCATATCCCCTGCTGCCCTTGACTTTCCCTCTCCCCTTCCCTACCTTAGTCGAGATTCTAACAGGGGAAGAGTACCGCATGACAAAGGGGTAGTACAAGAAAACTCGCGTTGTTTCGCTGCACCATTCAATCATTGTCCAAGCGACCTCCCAAGGAACGCGAATCATGGAAAAACTCTCCCGCTACTTTCCGCTGGCAGCTCTCCTCGCTCTCCTACTCTTCTTTCTTCTGTTCATCTATTCCAACAGCCGGTTGAATGAAGCAATTGATCGCCTTCACGCGGCAGAGAAGAAGATCGACGAGACTCTGCTGACTCTCACATCGGCAAAAACGACCATTGACACGGTTCAGAAGGACCTTGTTGCGTTCGGAACATATGTCAAGGATATCCAGGGAAGAGTCGAGATCATGGATCTAACTCAGAGGGCGGAGGACGAGCAATTCAGGAGCCAAAGGTCAAGGATCAAAGTGAGGCTGAAGGAATTGTACAGGGACGTGGAAAGTACCGGACGGGAGCTTCCTGAAATCCCGATTGTTGAAACAGAGAAAAAAACAGTAGGCAGGATACAGTAAGGAGTAGGCAGGAAGCGCCAAAAAATGTTTGAAGACGTTGGAAACACTGACAACTGATCACTGACAACCGATAACTACCATGAGACTCTCAACATCAACTTCGACCCTTGTCTTTCTTCTTCTGTTCCCTCTGATCACCCTTGGTCAGCCGAAGATTTTTTCCGACGAGGGGACAATTCAGAGCGTCCTTTTCCTTGCCGGGGACCTTGTGGACATTCAGTGCGATAGCGTGTTCGTGCTGAATAAGCTCACATTCCGCCGGTACGATTCGGCGTATCGGGATCTCAGGAAAAAGGGCACCAGCATTTCGGGCTTGATGAGTGCCTATGACGAGATTATTACCTTACAGGAAAACAGGTTGAGAGAACAAACCAGAAATTATGAGGAATTGCGCACGCAGTTTTCGGCACTCACGTCGGAGACCCGGGAACGGATTTCGG
>Ga0209641_10004013_pt1 | contig 12219 bp, 10 predicted proteins | sample RifCSP16_1_FD_184022 | JGI IMG/M metagenome (GOLD analysis project Ga0209641, IMG submission 184022) | Soil microbial communities from Rifle, Colorado - Rifle CSP2_sed 16_1 (SPAdes) (version 2) | ecosystem: Environmental > Terrestrial > Deep subsurface > Rock core/Sediment | place: Rifle...
TACAGGGCCAGGACCGCGACGACGTACGTCAGGTGGACGACGAGGGTCAGGACCTCGGGGCGAGCGCTGTAGCCGAAGATCGCCCGCAGGAACTGCCCGATCCCGTCGTCGTGCGACAGGATGCCGCTGATGTCGAACGCGGTCTGGCTGCCGATGACGGCGATTCCCGCGATCTCGGCGACTTCGATGAACTCGTGGACGGCGTGGGACAGGAGGCCGGCCGCGATGAAGACCAGGGCGATCCCGGTCCAGCGGAAGAAGAGCCGCAGGTCGATGGCGCGGCTGCCGCGATAGAAGCCCCAGCCGATGACGACGGCCGCACCAAGGCCAACGACCGCCCCGACCAGGACGCTGCCGGCGCCGGTCTCGGCCGATGTCGCCTGGCCGGCCAGGAAGAGCGCGGTCTCCACGCCTTCGCGGATGACCGCGGTGAAGGCCAGGACCGCGAGCCCCCAGGCTGTGCCCTCGGAGAGGACCCGGTCGACGGCCGCCTGGAGCTCGCCCCGCAGGTTCATCGACTGGCGACGCATCCAGAACAGCATCCAGGTCACGACCACCGCGGCGAGGAGCATGGCCGAGCCCTCGAAGATCTGCTCGTACGGCTCCTCGAACGCCCCGACCGTGCTGAAGATCACGAGCCCGAGGGCGACGCTGAGGATGATCGCGGCGCCGGAGCCCAGCCAGATCTTCGGAATGTGGCGGCCGTTGCCGGTCCGGACCACGTAGGCCAGGACGATGGCGACGATGAGCGCCGCTTCGACGCCCTCGCGAAGGCCGATGAGGAAGCCGGTGGTGAGGTTGCCGAAATCCACGGGTTGAGCTCCTGGCTGTCGGAGGACGCTGGCGCCGGGGCTGGCGACGCGGCAAATCCTAGTGGCTCACTCGGGTTTACGCAAGGGTCCTTGCATCACGTTCGCAGGGTCACCTGACCTCTCCCCCGCACGGGGTTCAGACGGCCGCCGGCAACCGTCAGGTTGCCGCTGGGTCCACCTTGTCGGGGTCGATGCCGAGGTCCTTGATCGCCGCTGCGGCCGCCTTGGGCGTGACGTACCCGTCGCGAGCCAGGGCCGCCATCGCTGCCGCCGCGATGCTGGCGGCGTCGATCTCGAAGAACGCCCGCAGGCTCTCCCGAGTGTCGCTCCGTCCGAAGCCGTCCGTGCCCAGGGCGACGAACGTCGCGGGCACCCACGGGGCGACCATCTGCGGGATGACCTTCATCCAGTCGCTCGCCGCGACGATCGGACCGCCGTCAGCCCCGAGCACCCCGGCGACGTACGGAACCCGGGCCGTCGCGGCGGGGTGAAGGCGGTTCCAGCGATCCACCTCGAGCGCGTCGCGCCGGAGGAGCGGGAACGACGGCGCCGAGTAGACCTCCGCAGCGACGCCGAACCGCTCGGCCAGGATGTGCTGGGCCTCGAGGACCTGCCCGAGGATCGCCCCCGAGCCCACGAGCCGGACGGCGTGAGCCTCCCTGCCCGCGTCCGGCGCCGCCGCGAAGCGGTAGATGCCCCGGAGGATGCCCTCGTCGACGCCCTCGGGCTTCGGGGCCTGGGGATAGTTCTCGTTGTAGAGCGTGACGTAGTAGAAGACGTCCTCGCCCCGGACGTACATCCGCTCGATCCCCTCGCGGATGATCACGGCGAGCTCGTAAGCGTAGGCCGGGTCGTACTGACGGAGGTTCGGGACGGTCGAGGCCAGGACGTGGGTGTGGCCGTCGTCGTGCTGGAGGCCCTCGCCGGCGAGGGTCGTCCGGCCGGCGGTCGCGCCCATGAGGAAGCCCCGGGCCCGGGCGTCGGCGGCGGCCCACATCTGGTCGCCGGTCCGCTGGAAGCCGAACATCGAGTAGAAGATGTAGAACGGGATCACAGGCAGGCGGTTCGTCGCGTACGACGTGGCGGCCGCGCTGAAGCTGGCCATCGAGCCGGCCTCCGTGATCCCCTCCTCGAGGACCTGGCCGTCCTTCGCCTCGCGGTACTTCAGGACGAGCTCCGAATCGACCGGGTCGTAGCGCTGGCCGCCCGAGGCGTAGATGCCGACCTCGTTGAAGAGCGGGTCCATCCCGAATGTCCGTGCTTCGTCGGGGATGATCGGCACGATCCGCGGCCCGAGCTCGGGATCGCGGATGAGGTTCCGGAGCATTCGGGTGTAGGCCATCGTCGTCGAGACCGCGGTGGAGCTGCCGGCCGCGAACTCGGCGTCGAAGGTCGGATTCGGAGCAGGCAGCGGCGCTCCCCGGACCACCCGCTTCGGGAGCTCGCCGCCGAGCTGGCGTCGCCGTTCCTTGAGGTACTGGACCTCCTCGGAGTCGGGCCCGGGGTGGTAGTACGGGGCGTCCTTGAGCTTCGCGTCGGGGATCGGGAGCTCCAGGCGATCGCGGAAGACCCGGAGCTCCTGCTCCGAGAGCTTCTTGGCCTGGTGGGTGATGTTGCGGGCCTCGACACCAGGCCCCAGGGTCCAGCCCTTGACGGTCTTGGCCAGGATCACCGTGGGCACACCGCGGAACTCCGTCGCCTCCTTGTAGGCCGCGTAGACCTTGCGGTAGTCGTGGCCGCCCCGGCGGAGCTTGGCGAGGTCGTCGTCGGTCAGGTGCTCGACGAGCCGCCGCAGGCGCGGGTCGGGGCCGAAGAAGTGCTCCCGGATGTAGGCGCCGCCGGCGACCGAGAACTTCTGGAACTCGCCATCGACGGTCGTGTTCATCTTCTCGACCAGGACGCCGTCGACGTCGCGGGCCAGGAGCTCGTCCCACTCCCGGCCCCAGATGACCTTGATGACGTTCCAGCCGGAGCCCCGGAAGACGGCCTCGAGCTCCTGGATGATCTTGCCGTTGCCGCGAACCGGGCCATCGAGGCGCTGGAGGTTGCAGTTGACGACGAAGGTCAGGTTGTCGAGGCCCTCGCGGGCTGCGACGTGGAGGGCCCCGAGGGCCTCCGGCTCGTCCGTCTCGCCGTCGCCCAGGAAGGCCCAGACGCGCGATCCCGATGTGTCCAGGAGGCCGCGGTTCTGGAGGTACCGGTTGAACCGGGCCTGGTAGATCGCCGAGATCGGGCCGAGGCCCATCGAGACAGTCGGAAACTCCCAGAAGTCGGGCATGAGCCGCGGGTGCGGGTACGACGACAGGCCGTCCTGGGGCGGCGTCTCGCGCCGGAAGTGGTCGAGCTGGTCCTCGGACAGGCGGCCCTCGAGGAAGGCCCGGGCGTAGATCCCCGGCGCGGCGTGGCCCTGGTAGAAGACCTGATCGCCGGCGCCGTCGCCGTCCTTGCCCTTGAAGAAGTGGTTGAAGCCGACCTCGTACAGTGTCGCCGCCGAGGCATACGTGGCGAGGTGGCCGCCGATCCCCGCGAAGCGGTTGTTGGCCCGCAGGACCATCGCCACGGCGTTCCAGCGGATGAGCCGGCGGATCCGTCGCTCGAGCTGCTCGTCGCCCGGAAAGAACGGCTCCTGCTCGGGGCTGATGGTGTTGATGTAGCGGGTGTTGGTCAGCGGCGGCAGGCCGACCTGGCGCTGGCGGGCGCGCTTGAGGAGCTTGAACAGGAGGAACCGGGCGCGGGTCTCACCCTCCTGGTCGAGGACGTCGTCCAGCGATTCGATCCAGTCGCTCGTCTCGCGCTCGTCGATGTCGGGAAGCTGGTGCTTGAACTCGTCGAGGTACATCGATGCTTCGGGGCTCCGTGGACGGGGGGCAGGCACTCGCGAGGACGCGGAGCGTGGTCGGCAGGGTGTGGGGGCGGAGCATCAGCCGGAGGGCGGGATCAGCGGCGTACTTCCCCTTCAGCGCGGCGCTGCAGCGGCCGACCGACTCGGGGTCGGCGGCCGCGACGACGCGGCTCGCGATCCGCCGGCCGCCGACATCGAACGCGACGTCAGGCCGCGCCACCGCCTCGCGATACCAGCGGGCGCCCTCGCCGTTAACCGACCGAACGAAGACGTCCTCGCCGTCGACGACGATCCAGATGATCGTCCGATGCACGATCCCGGTCGGCGACGTCGTCTCGATTCTCACTTCCTCGGCCTGCGCCAGCCGGTGGCGCTCGTCGACGCTCAGGTTCACCGTCGAAGCGTAGCCCACGTCGGCGCGCGGTGCCCCGTGGCCCCCGGGATGCGCCGGCGTTGCAGGAGGGTGGCGGCGGAGGAGCGGCTTCCGGGCGCGGCGGGCTTCCAATGCGGGCCTACCATGGGATCACGTCCCGATTCGATCGGAATCCACGGGAGGTGGTGGCGATGGGGAGCGCGAGCTCATACGACGCGATCGTCATCGGGGCCGGCCACAACGGGCTCGTCGCCGCCGCGTACCTGGCGCGCGCAGGCTTGCGGACGCTCGTCCTGGAGCGGCGCTGCATCGTCGGCGGAGCCTGCGCGACGGAGGAGGTGTGGCCGGGCTTCCGGGTTTCGACGACCTCGTACGTCAACAGCATGTTCCAGGGTCGGATAATAGAGGACCTCCGGCTCGCGGAGTTCGGCTTCGAGCTGATCCCGACCGACAACCTGTTCGTCCCGTTCGAGGACGGCCGGTACATGGTCCTCTGGGACGACGAGCGGAGGACATGCGCGGAGATCGCGAAATTCTCACCGAAGGACGCCGAGCGCTACCCGGACTACAACCGGTTCCTGCATGAGGCGGGCGCGTTCGTCCGCGAGCTGATCTGGAAGACGCCCCCGGCGGCGCTCGGCCTGCGGAGCGCGAGGGACATGCTGGAGCTCGGCTGGAAGCTTCGCCGAATGGGCGGGGACGCCTTCCGGTTCATCGACCTCATGACCGGGTCGATCGTGGAGTTCCTCGACAAGTGGTTCGAGTCGGATCAGCTCAAGGCAACGCTTGCCTACTACGGTTCGATCGGCAACTTCAAGGGACCGATGACTCCGGGCAGCGCCTACGTCCTGCTCCATCACCTGATGGGCGAGCACAGGGGTGCCGGCGGGTGGGGCTTCGTGCGCGGAGGGATGGGCGGCCTGACCCAGGCGCTGGCGGCGTGCGCAAGATCCCTCGGCACCACGATCCTGACCGACGCGGAGATCGCCCGGGTGGTCATCCGCAACGGCCGGGCGGTCGGCGTGGAGCTGGTGAACGGCGACGCATACCCGGCTAAGGTGGTCGTCTCGAACGCCGACCCGCGGACGACCTACCTGCGCCTCGTCGGCGCCCAGCACCTCGACGCCGAGACGGTCGCCGAGGTCGAGTCCTACAAGACCTTCAGCACCGCCTTCAAGATCAACTTCGCGCTCGATCGGCTGCCCGACTACACGGCGTTCGACAGGGAGGCGATGGGCATCGCCTATCCGACCTATGCCCACCTGGGACCGACCGTCGAGTACCTCGAGCGGGCGTATGACGACGCCAAGTACGGCCGACCCTCGACCCGCCCGTTCCTGTCGCCGGTCGTGCCGACGCTCGCCGACCCGGCCCTGGCGCCCGAGGGCAAGCACATCCTCAACGTCTTCGGCGGCCACGCCCCGTACACCCTGGCCGGCTCGACCTGGGACGACGAGCGCGAGTCGTTCGCCGATCGGGTCGTCGACACCATCGCCGCGTTCGCCCCCGGCATCCGCGACGCCATCATCGACCGCCAGATCCTGATGCCGCCGGATCTCGAGCGCATCTACGCGCTGCCGCAGGGCCACATCTTCCACGGTGAGCTGTCGATCGACCAGCTCTTCTTCCTGCGGCCGATCCCCGGCTATGGCGATTACCGGACTCCGATCCGGGGGCTCTACCTGTGCGGCTCGGGGACGCATCCGGGCGGAGGGGTCTACGGCGTGCCCGGCCACAACGCGGCCCGCGAGGTTCTTCGCGATGTCAAGGCCCGCGGCCGCGGACCGCGGCGGCTCACCTGAGATATCCATGGCCGATCTGGCCGGGGACTATCGCCAGGCATACGAGCCGACTAAGATGGCGCGGTCCCGCGACGCTCCGTGCGTGCGACTCCGGCCCGTCCGGCCACGGAGCTCGGCCGCGGGCGTGGAGGAGGATCGATCGATGACATCCTGGCGACGCCTTCTTCCCCTTGTTGCCGCAGGCACGCTGCTGGTTGCGGCATGCGGCGGTGGTGCCAGTCCCTCGCCAAGCTCTGCGCCACCCGCATCGACGGCGCCCGGGAGCGAGACCCCCTCGATCGAGCCCGTCGCCGACGTCTGCTCGAACCCGCCGAAAGCGGACGGCACGACCCTGACCTTTTCCTCGTACGGCGGTGCGTACCAAGAAGCCCAGCGCAAGGGCTGGCTCGAGCCGTACGCGGCTCTCACCGGCGTGACATTCCAGGAGAGCGAGGACTCCTCGAACGCGACGATCAAGGCGCAGGTCGAAGGGGGCCAAGTCACCTGGGACATTGTCGATGTCGGTAACGACTTCGGGCTCGATGCCCACGCTGATCTTCTCGAGCCGCTCGACTACACGAAGATCCCCAAGGACGAGATCCTCGACGGCTTCGCCGGTACGTATCGCGTAGCCGACATCACGTACGGCGTCGTCCTCGGCTACAACACCGAGAAGACGGCCGGCGTGCCCGAGGGCTGGGCCGACTTCTTCGACACGTCCAAGTTCCCCGGCAAGCGCGGGTTCTGGGATTACTCCGCAGGCGGCATCTTCGAGTTCGCCCTCCTCGCCGACGGCGTGGCCCCGGCTGACCTCTACCCGCTCGATCTGGATCGTGCAACAGCCAAGCTCGACACGATCAAGGACGACATCGTGTTCTGGGCCTCGGGCGCCGAATCGCAGGACCTGCTCGGCAAGGGCGAGGTGGCGATGGCGATGATCTGGAACGGCCGCGCCTACAGCGCCAAGCACATCGACAACAAACCGGTCGAGATCCAATGGAACGGACAGATCGTCACCGCCGACTACTTCGTCGTGCCGAAGGGCACCCCGAACAAGGATGCAGCGATGGACTTCATCGCGTGGGCCTCGTGCAAGGAGAACAACGCGGCGCCCTCCAAGTACATCCCCTACGGGCCGACGAACAAGAACGCGACGGCCGACCCATCGACAGCCGCAGACCTCAGTGTCTCGAACATCAACGAAACTTCCGCCTACTTCGACGATGCCTGGGTGGTCGAGAACGCCCAGCTGCTTGAGGACGCATACCAGGAGTGGAAGACCCGCTGAGGACAGCCGTCCGCGACTGACCTGCTCGGACCGGTGCGTCTGCTCCGTCCGACCACCAGTGGATCGGGCCGTCGCCCTCGCGACGGCCCGATCGTCAACCGCTGGGCGCTGTTGGCGATCCCCCCGATCGCCTTCCTGGTCGCCTTCTTCCTCGTCCCGCTGGTCGTCGTCAGCCTGCGCAGTGTCACGGACTTCCCCAAGCCGACCGGCGACGCCTTTGCGAACTACGGGCGCTTCTTTGCCTCGGCCGCGAACATCCGAGTTCTCAGCAACACGTTCTGGGTCGCCGGCCTCTCGACGGTCGTCTGCCTCGCGCTGGGTTACCCATACGCCTACCTCATGAACATCGTCCGGCCCAGGGTGGCCGGCCTCCTGCTCATCGCCGTGCTCCTCCCGTTCTGGTCCAGCCTGCTCGTCCGGACCTACGCCTGGGAGGTCATCCTGCGGGACACGGGGATCATCAACTCGTTCCTGCTGGGCGCCAGGATCATCGACGAACCTATCCCGCTCATCCGCACCACGCTCGGCGTCATGCTCGGGATGAGCCAGATCCTCCTGCCGTTCATGGTCCTGCCGATCTACACCGTGATGCGCCGGATCGATCCGGAGTACACGCGGGCTGCCGCGAACCTCGGGGCGTCGCCGTTCGCGGCCTTCCGCCGAGTCTTCCTGCCGCTCTCGCTGCCCGGTGTGATCGCCGGATCCCTGCTCGTCTTCGTCCTGGCACTTGGCTTCTACATCACGCCCGCCCTGCTCGGCTCGCCGAAGGACACGATGATCAGCCAGTTCATCGCCAGCGCCGTCCAGCAACGCCTCGACTGGGGCATCGGCAGCACCATGGCGGTCATCCTCATGGGCCTGACCTTCGTGGTCCTGTTCGTCGCGTCGCGGTTCATCCGGCTTCGTGACGCCTTCGGCAGCCTCGAGGAGGGTTGAGTGGCGATCGACTCGTGGCGTCAGCCGCGCCGGCTGTTCCTCCTGGCCATTGGCGGCCTCACGGTGTTCTTCCTCATGGTCCCGACCCTCGTCGTCGTGCCCATGAGCGTCACGTCGTCGAACGCCCTGACCTTCCCGCCGGAGGGCTTCTCAACTCGCTGGTACGAGAAGATGCTCACGGACCGCCAGTGGTCAACCGGTTTCATCAACAGCGCCCAGACGGCCCTGCTCGCAGCTCTCCTTGCGACCGTGCTCGGGACCCTCGCGGCGATCGGGACGGCCCGCGGACGATTCCCCGGCCGGAGCGCCGTCAACGCGCTCATCCTCTCGCCCCTGATCGTCCCGGTGATCATCATCGCCATCGGGATGTTCTCGGTCTTCGTGCGCTGGAAGATCGCCGGGTCGATGGTCGGCCTGGTCATGGCCCACACGGCGCTGGCCGTGCCGTTCGTCGTGGTCAACGTGACGACCAGCCTCCGGACGATGGACCGCAACCTCGAGCTGGCGGCCCAGAGCCTGGGTGCCGGGCCCGTCCGGACCTTCCGCAGGATCACCCTGCCGTTGATCATGCCCGGCATGCTGGCCGGTGGCCTGTTCGCGTTCATCACGTCCTGGGACGAGGTCGTCGTGGCGATCTTCCTGACCAGCGCCCGATTCCGGACCCTGCCGGTCGAGATGTGGGAGCAGGTTCGCCAGGTGGTCGATCCGACCGTCGCAGCCGTCTCCACGACCCTCCTTGCGGTGACCACCACCCTCCTCCTGCTCGCCTTCGTGGCGCGCCGTCAGGGGCCGGCTCGGTGAGCGCCACCAGCCGCACCTCCGCCATGCCTCCGGATCGCCAAGGCCGGCCCGCCCTCGTTCTGCGAGGCCTCCAGAAACTGTTCGGGGACGTCGCGGCCGTCGACGGCGTCGACCTCGAGGTCCGCCAGGGTGAGTTCGTCACCCTGCTCGGGCCGTCCGGCTCGGGCAAGACGACGACCCTCCGGATGATCGCCGGGTTCACCGGCCAGACTGCCGGGACGATCGAGATCGATGGCGTCGACATGAGCCATGTTCCGCCCCACCGCCGCGACGTCGGGATGATCTTCCAGAACTACGCCCTCTTCCCGCACATGACCGCGGCCCAGAACATCGCCTTCCCGCTCGAGATGCGGCGCGCGAAGCGCTCCGAGATCACGAGACGCGTTGCCGAGGCGCTGGCCCTGGTCAAGCTCGACGCCTTCGGTCATCGCTTCCCCCGGCAGCTCTCCGGCGGGCAGCAACAGCGGATCGCCTTCGCCCGGGCCGTCGTCTTTCATCCGCAGCTGCTGCTCATGGACGAGCCCCTCGGAGCGCTGGACAAGAAGCTCCGTGAGGCACTTCAGCTCGAGGTCATGCACATCAGCCGGCAGCTGGGTGCCACCGTGATCTACGTCACCCACGACCAGGAAGAGGCGCTCGTGATGAGCGACCGCATCGCCATCTTCAGCCGAGGCCGGATCGAGCAGCTCGGCCGGGGCGAGGACCTGTACGACCGGCCGGTCTCGCTGTTCGTGGCGGACTTCATCGGTGAGTCGAACATCCTGCGCGGGCGGTTCGAGCGTGACGGCGGCGGCGGCTGGCTGGTCCGGGACGACGCGCGCTGGCGGGTGAGCGCCGCCCAGGTCGAGCGGGCAGCACTCGGTTCCGGCTCGGCGGCGGCGCTCGTCATTCGGCCGGAACGGCTGCGGATGGTCGGACCGGATGAGACAGGGGCGACGGCGGGGACAAACACCATCCAGGCGTCGGTGCGGGACGCCCTCTATCTCGGCTCGACACGCAAGTACGAGCTCACGATGATGGACGGTCGGGCGGCGAGGGTTCGGCGCCAACTTGGTGGCGGCGAGCGCGAATGGCAGCCCGGTGACCGGGTGGGCCTGGTCTGGGCGGTCGACGACGCCGTCCTGGTCTCCGATCCGCAGGGCTGAGCTCGGTGCCTCGTTACACGCCCGCCGATTCGCTCCAGTCACCGCGGTTCACGGGACCCATCACGTTCGCCCGCCTGCCGCACGTTCGGACGCTCGAGGACGTGGACCTCGCCGTCGTCGGGGTTCCGTTCGATACCGGGGTGACGTACCGCGTCGGCGGGCGGTTCGGGCCCAGGGCCGTCCGTGACGCCTCGGTGATGCTCCGGCCCTACAACGCGAACCTCGAGGTCGCCCCGTTCGAAGTCCTGTCATGCGTCGACTTCGGCGACGTCGCGATCGTGCCCGGCTACACCGAGCGGAGCTACGCCGCGATCGAGGCCGCGGTCTCGCCGATCGTGGAGGCCGGGGTGGTGCCGCTGCTCATCGGCGGAGACCACGCCTGCACGCTGCCGCACCTCCGGGCCACCCGATCGCGAGGGCCGGTCGCGGTCGTCGATTTCGACTCGCACACGGACGCCTGGGACAGCTACTTCGGCGAGAAGTACAACCACGGCACGTGGATGCGCCGGGCGATCGAGGAGGGCCTCGTGGATGTCGGCCACTCGATCGAGGTCGGCCTGCGAGGTTCGATCTACGCCGCCGAGGACTGGACCGGGCTGCGCACCGAGCTGAGGCTCGACTACCTCACGACCGAGGATGTCCTGAAGTTCGGACCGGCCGCCGTGGCGGCCCGGATCCGGGAGCGCGTGGGCGACCGACCGGCGTTCATCAGCTTCGACATCGACGTGGTCGACCCGGCCTTCGCTCCCGGCACCGGGACGCCGGAGGCCGGCGGGCCTTCGGCTCACGATGCGCTCTCGATCGTACGCGGCCTGACCGGGATCGACTTCCTCGGCTTCGACGTCGTGGAGGTCATCCCCGCGTACGACCCGGCCGGGCAGACCGCAACCCTGGCTGCGAACCTCGCCTACGAGATGCTCTCGCTCGTCGCGCTCCGACGAACAGCCCTCGGCGGCGGCAGCGCCGATGGTTCGGCCTGACGGATGCCAAGCTGGCGCAACGAGGGTCGACCCCGCACCTGTGCTAGCGTCGGGCGATGCAGCGCTACGGTCCCCGGACGGCCCTCGTCGTGGTCGACGTCCAGAACGACTTCGCCGATCCGAAGGGCTCGCTGAGCGTCACGGGCGGCGAGGCGACGATCCCGGTCGTGAACGGCCAGGCTGCCGCGGCCACCGCCGCCGGTGCGTTCGTCGTCTACACCCAGGACTGGCATCCGGCCCACACGCCGCACTTCGCCCAGGACGGCGGGATCTGGCCGGTCCACTGTGTCGGCGACGAATGGGGAGCCGACTTCCACCCGGCCCTCGACGTCGTCGGCCCGAGCGTCCACAAGGGCACCAACGGCGAGGACGGCTACTCCGGCTTCACGATGCGCGATCCCGTCTCCGGGGCCGAGGTGCCAACGGAGCTCGACGGGCTGCTCCAAGGTCGCGGGGTGGAGCGGGTCGTCGTGTGTGGCCTCGCGACCGACTACTGCGTCAAGAGCACGGCCCTCGATGCCGTCCGCCTCGGCTACGCGACGACCGTCCTCCTCGACGCCATCGCGGCGGTGAACCTCGCGCCCGGCGACGGCGATCGGGCGCTCGACGAGCTGAGGTCCGCGGGCGCGACGCTCGAGACCTCGGGCGGGCCTGGCGGGGACTGACGTGCGACGGGTACTCGGTCTGCTCGTCCGCCTCGCGATCGCCGGGTCGGTCGGCGCTTGGCTCGTCGATCGGTGGCTGGGCCAGCGGTCGTCGGCGTCCGGAGCCATGCCAATCCGGACGTCGATCGAGATCGATGCGCCCGTCGAGCGAGTCTGGGCGGTCCTCGCCGACCTCGCTCGCCAGCCCGAGTGGATGCACGACCTCCGCGAGGTCCGCCTCCTGACACCGCCGCCGGTCGGCGTCGGGACGCGGGCGATCGGCCGGGTGCAGGCCTTCGGGATCGCGGTGGAGGATCCCATCGAGATCACCGTCTTCGAGCCGCCGGTGCGGTACGCGATCCGCCACGACGGCCTCGTGAGCGGCACGGGCGACATTCGCCTGGTCCTCCAGGGCGACGCCTCGACGACCCTCGTCACGTGGGAGGAGACGCTGGTCCCGCGCGTCCTCCCCCACCTCGGAAGCCTCGCGGTCGCGGCGGTCTTCGGCCCGATCTTCCAGCGCGATCTCGAGCGCCTGGCCGCCCTCGTCGAGGCCGACTGACCGACCGTGCAGGTCCACCTCGTCGACGCGACGTACGAGCTGTTCCGAGCCCATT
>Ga0209641_10004014_pt1 | contig 12219 bp, 8 predicted proteins | sample RifCSP16_1_FD_184022 | JGI IMG/M metagenome (GOLD analysis project Ga0209641, IMG submission 184022) | Soil microbial communities from Rifle, Colorado - Rifle CSP2_sed 16_1 (SPAdes) (version 2) | ecosystem: Environmental > Terrestrial > Deep subsurface > Rock core/Sediment | place: Rifle...
TGGCGCCCGGGTTCGCGGCGACAAAGTTGAGCACCTCCGCGTCGGAGGGCTTGACCTGCGGCGGGCGCGCCCGGATGCCTTCTTTCAGGAGCCGGTTGGTCCAGTAAGACTGGACGGCGTCGATCGTCTTGCCGAGGACCTCCTGGCTGAAGGCCTGTCGGACAGGCGCCCGCAGCGACTGGTCGACGGGCACGACCAGGCTCCGGTCGCCCCATCGCTTCGCCTCGCCAAGGAACACGGAAGCCAGCGCCCCGCGGGGGACCTGCGCTCCCTTCACGCTGGGGTTCACGATGACCTGAAAGGCGAGCCCGCCCTCGGAGGCATCCCCGGCCAGCAGAACCGCGGGGGCGAGCGTGAGAACGGCGGCCAAGGTTGTGCGACGCATCGGCGCTACCCTCCGAGGACGTCCTGGCCGCTGAACAAGCAAAGTCGATACCAACTCCGCTGCCTGGGCTTTGTCCAGTAAGGCCTTTGTTTAGAGTGACTTAATGTGATCAGTCGTGGGGTGCGCAGTCTGGCCTTCGGACCCCCGTCCCACCCGCGGACGGACGCAAGGAAGGCGAGCCGGCCGCTCACAGGTCCTCCCTCAGGAACGTCTCGCGGGCCTTGACCTTGGTCTCCACGAGGTCGGCTGTGCTCAGGCCCAGCCGGCCCGCGACCTTGCGCACCAGATACTCCTCGTTCCCCGCGAGCTCAGCGTCGGCGAACGCGAGCCGCCAAAGCGACTCCACCAGCTGGCGCTTCTGTTCCGGTGTGCAGCCTTGGTCGAGTCGCTCCAGCACGGCGCTGAAGGAGGCTTCCCCCGCCGCCTCCTCCGCGGCGCGGATGAGCGCCGCTCCCTCCTCCGAGCCGAGATCGAGGACGCGGCCCAGGGCGCCCGGCAGCACCCGGTGCTCGTCCTGCACGCTGGCTCCGTCCGCCCGTACGAGCGAGACCATGAGGACCGCGGCGGCGAGGCGCAATTGCCGGTCGGTGATGGCGGCGGCGCTCGCGGCGGCGGGCGATGGCCACTGCGACTCCAGGAAGTCGCGGATCTCGCGCAGCAGCTCCGATCGCAGGCGCTCGTCCACCCGTCTCCCTCCGCCGCTCCGCCGGCTCGCGGAGAGTGTACCCGCTTCAGCCTCCCGCGGGCACGACCCCCGGCGCACCGAGCAGGCGATCGGTGGCCTCGATCGCGCGCCGTCTCCGCTCCTCCCAGGGTCCCCGGATCTCCGCCACCCGGGCGCCAATGGCCTTCAGGGCAGCCCGGAAGCGCGCGAGGAGCTCCCGGCGGCGCCCGGGCTGCTCGCGCTGGTGCCCGTCCGCAATCCAGGCGACATCCACTTCTTGGAGCAGGTAGAGGCTTCCCCGACGGCGCCGCGCCTCCTCCTCGATCCAGCGCGGGCAGCGCCCGTAGTAGTGCCGGGCGTACACCATCGTGCTGACGAGGTCGGTGTCGAGGACGACGAGAGCGGCTCCCTGGGCGATCGCCCGGGCGATCGCGGCGTCCTCCCCCGCCTCCTGGCCGCGTCCGATCGGATCCACGTCGGCGAAAGAGAGCGAGGCCCCGTGCCGCTGCACGTACTCGCGCGCGTACTCGGGGGCCCACGGTACGCCGTAGTGCACGGCGAGCTCCTCCGCCAGCGAGGTCTTGCCGGTGCTCTCGGGGCCGATGAGCACGACCCGGTGGAGGCGCCGCCCGTCGCTCACGCCGCCTCGACCTCGGCGGAGAGCGAGCGGCCCCACTCCCGCAGGCCGGCCAAGGCGAGGACGAGGAAGACCGCGTAGAGCCCGGCCGTCGCGTACAGCCGCTGCGAGAGGTACATCCCCACGTACACCACGTCCACCGCGATCCAGGCCGCCCAGTTCTCGATCCACTTGCGGGTCGTCATCCACTGCGCGACGAGGCTGAAGGACGTCGTCCCCGCGTCCCAGAAGGGCAGCGCGGCGTCGGTGCGGTCGCGGAGAAGAAGCCCGAGCCCGAGGGCGAAGGCCGCGCCCGCGAGGCCCAAGCCCGCAAGCCACGGGCGCGGGACGCGCGAGACCGCGAGCGGGCCCGTCCCCGTCCCGCCGTGCCGCCACTCGTGCCAGCCGTAGACGCACAGCACCGCATAGACGCCCTGCAGCGCCATGTCCGCGTACAGGCGGACGTGGTAGAAGACGATCGCGAACAGGGCCACGTTGACGAGGCCCGCCGGCCAGCACCAGACGCTCTGGCGGATGGCGAGGACGACGTACAGGATGCCGAAGGCGACGCCGACCGCTTCACACGCCGCGTAGAAGTCCAGGGTCGCCCCCGCCCGCCGGTCAGAACCGCACGTCCAGCATCACGTAGACGCTGCGCGTGGCGAGAGGATAGTAGTACGCCGTGCCCTCGAGTGTGTCGCCCCCGGACGTGTCGCGGACGAAGTAGAGGTAGCTGTAGCCCCCCGGCCAGATCCGCTCGTCGTCGAGGAGGTTCGTGACCTGCACCCTCAGGCGCGGCTCGCCCCTCTTGACGAGGCGCGAGAGACCGACCGTCAGCTGCGCGTCGAGCTGGAGAAACGACGGCGTCCGGAAGTCCGGGTTGCCGGTGTTGTCCAGCTGCGAGGCGGCGACCCAGCGGCCCTCGACGCCGAAGCCAAGGTCGCGGTCCGGCGTCCAGCTCACGGTCCCCCGGAGGATCGCCTCCGGCGTAAGCAGGGGCGGGACGTCGCGGTAGACGCGCGGCAGGCTCTCCAGCCAGTTCCCTTCCGCGTCGTAGACGTCGTAGTACTGCGTCCACCGCGCGATCCGGTTCCGACTGAGGCTCGCGCTGCCGGTGAGCTTGAGCCGCGGCCTCGCCGACCAGGCGAGGTCGACCTCGAGCCCGCGCCGATGGCTGCGGCCGACGTTGCGGCGCGCGGGGAGGCCGATCTCGGACAGCTCGCCCGACAGCGCGATCTCGTTGTCGAACTCCATCGCGTAGACGTCCGCCCGCCCCACGAACCCGCCCCGCCGGACCTCGACCCCGGCCTCGAGGTCCAGCACCTTCTCCGGCTCGACCGCGCGCAAGTCGTAGGGAATGCTCGCGTCGTCCTCGCCGTTCAGCATGTCGCTGCGGGCGGGCTCGCGGCTCACCCGGCCCGCGAACGCGTAGAGGCCCACCGACGGCGAGGGGTCGAAGCGCACGCCCGCCCGGGAGTTGAAGAAGGTCCAGCTCACCGAGCCGAGCGGCTGGTCCCCGCTGTACTCGAACCGCGCGGACCGCACTTGCGCATCGCCCCACAGCTGCGCGCGGCCCGCCTCCCATGTGGCCTTGAGGAAGGTGTTGAGCTCGTTCTTGAGGCCGGTGTTGAGGTAGGCGCGCGGGCCGCCGACGATCGCCATGAAGTGGTCGCGGGTGAAGTCGTTGACGTGGGCGCCCCAGTTGAGGCCGAGGCGGCCGCGGCGGTGGGTCGCCCCGAGGACGAGGCCTACGAAGTGGCCGTCGAGCCCGTACTGCTGGAGGTCCTCCCGGGCGGGGTTCCAGATGCGAAACCACCCCTGAGCGCCGTTGTAGTAGGCCTGGGCCATGACCGTCGTCGCAGAGCCGACGAGGCGCGTGTACTGCAGGTGCACGACGTCCTGGCCGAAGTCGTCCATCTCCTCGGGCGTGAGGTCGTTGTGCCGAAGATCGGTCTCGAGCGTCGCCTCGTCGGTGGCGAGGAAGGCGAGCTGGGTGCGCTCGCGCCCCGAGAAGCCGAAGACCTTGAGGAGCGACCGCTCGTCCTGGCGCGTCGCGCCGAAGTAGAAGGTGCGCTGGTCGACCCCGGAGTGGTCGCGGAAGCCGTTGGTCGTCTGGGCCGAGAAGCGGCCGTAGAGGGCATAGGGGCCGAGGCGGCCCGAGTGAAGCGCCACCGTCCCGCGGCCCGTCCCCCACGAGCCCCCACCCGCCTGGGCCTCGAGGCGCGGGCGCTCCGCCGGGCCCACGCTCGCGAAGTTCACCGAGCCGCCGTACGATGCGGCGCCGACGCTCGAGGTGCCCACGCCCCGCTGGATCTGGATCGAGTCCACCACGCTCGCGAAGTCGCCGAAGTTGGCGAAGTAGAGGGCCTGGTCCTCCGGATCCTGCAGCGGCACCCCGTCGAGGGTGATGTTGAGGCGGGTCTGGCCGATGCCGCGGATGTTGAAGTAAGAGTACCCGGCGGCGATACCGGTATCGGACTGGACGTTGGTGGCTGGCGTCGCCGCGAGCAGGAACGGCATCTCCTGGCCGCGGTTCAGGGTCTGGATCTCGTCGCGGCCGACGTCGGTCTTCGTCACCGGCGTGCGCTCTTCCGCCCGCACCGCCTGCACCACGACGTCCTCGCGCAGACGGAACGGGCGGGTGAGGGTGACCTCGATCGACCCCATCCCCGGCGCCACGCGCAGCTCGCGTCGGACGGTCTCCCAGCCGGCGAGGCTCACCTCGAGCCGGTGCACACCGGGAGGGACGGAGAGGCTCCACGCCCCCGTCGCGTCGGTCCGGGTGACGGCGCCGTCGAGCGTGACCACGGCCGCCTCCAAGGGAAGGCCGGCCCCGTCGCGAACCGCCCCCGCCACGGTGATCGGGGCGGCCGGCTCCGGGACGGGCGAATAGGCGCCGCCGGCGGCGGGTGCGGGCGCCGCCGCGAAGACGAGCGCCGCGGAGAGGGACCACGCCGGGCCCGACCGCGTCCGAAATGACATGGAAGCGCCCCCTTCCCCGCGTCCTTTCGCGCGGGTGATCGAGGCGGATCGTCTGGAGTGCCGCGTAGCGAGCGGTGGTTGAGATTCCTGCCTTCCCTACGCCGGTTCGAACCGGATCAGGTTCCGAGGGTCTGATCTCAGGCCGTTCAGGCCACCCCTAGGCTTCCGCCAGCAACCAGTTTCGCTCCCGCCGCCTCCGGAGTCAACGCCCCCGCCCGATGAAGCGCGCGAGGGCCCGCGTGGCGCGGTCGACGCGGCGGAAGGTCGGCAGGCCGGCGCGCCGCATGGCGGAAGCGAGCGGGTCGTAGAGCGCCCCCGAATCCACCGAGAAGACCACGGGCTTCGCCGTGGCGCGGAAGACGGCGGCCACCCGCGCCGCGAGCCCCGAGGGCGCCTCGACGTCATCGCCGTGACCCTCGCCGCGGACGAGCGTGTCGAGAAACGGCGTCGCGGGGACGCCGGCGATGACCAGCGCGTCCACGTCCGGGTCTTCGGCGAGGGCCCGGGCCATCTCGGCGTAGCGGTCGGTCGGAGTGATCGGGGTCGCGTCGAGCGGGTTGTGGACGTCCACGATGCCGGGCGGCAGCAATCGGGCCAGTCGCCCGCGTGTTCGCTCCGTGAGCGCGGCCAGCTCCATCCCGTGGAGGGCGTCGGCCGCCGCCGTGCACTCGAAGCCGGCATTCGAGAGAACGGCCACGCGCCGCCCCGTCGGGTGGCGGCCCTCGAGCAGCGTGAACGTCAGCACGTCGTCCTCGAAGTCGTCGAGGCTCGAGGCGACGATGGCCCCCGCCGCCCGCGCGAGCTCCGCGCACACCTCGTAGTCCCCCACCGCGGCCGCGGTGTGGGAGGCAGCGGCGGCGCCGCCTTCCCTCGTGCGTCCGGCCTTGTAGAGGAGCACCGCCCGGCCCGACTCCGCGATCCGGCGGACGGCCCCGAGAAAGCAGGCCCCGTCCCCGCGCTCAAAGCCCTCGAGGTAGACGGCGAAGACCCTCGCCTCGGGGTCGCCCTCGAGGAAGGCCAGGTAGTCGGCGACCGTCACGTCCATCTGGTTGCCGAACGAGATCGCGTATCGCGGCTCCACGACCTGGTCGAGGTTCGAGATCTGACTGACGAGGAAGGCCCCGGACTGGCTGACGCTCGCCAGGCCCCGGCCGGCGCCCGCCCGCACCGGCAGCTTGTGGGCGGGGATGAAGAACGTGTTGATGCGGCCGGGGGCGGAGATGATCCCGAGGCAGTTGCCCCCGTTGAGGAGGACACCGCCGTCCGCCGCGCGATGGCTCTCCGCGAGCGTCGTCCGGATCCGGGCCTCCGCCTCTCGTCCGCCCTCCGTCTCCCCGAAGCCCCCCGCGATCAGCGTGATCGTGCGCGCCCGTCGCGCCCGCACGAGCTCCTCGACCACCCGGTCTGCCCCGCGGTCGGCACCCACCGAGACCACGGCGAGGTCGGCCGTCTCCGGCAACGCGGCGAGAGAGGGGAACGCGCGGCAGCCCTCGATCTCCGAAGCGCGGGGGTGGATGGCCCAGATCCGCTCCCGCGGGACGCCCCCGCCCCGGACGAGGTTGCGCAGGATCACGCGGCCGGGGTTCGCGCCCTCGGCGGAGGCGCCGATCACGACCGCGCTCTTCGGCTCGAGCAGGCTCTTCAGACGCTCCACCGGCCGCGGCGGCGGCAGCGGCTCTGGTTCGTGGAGCCGCGCGAGGCCGTCGAGGGCGACGAGCCGACCGTCCACCGCCGCGACCAGGGGGTTCACCTCGAGCTCGCTCAGGCCGAGACCTCCCGGCGGCTCGAAGCCCGCCCATCGCTCGGCGAAGCGCGCGAGAGCGAGGAGGAGGTCCACGAGACGGTCTTCCGGCAGGCTCGCGCCGCGGGTCGACCGAAGGCCGCCCGTCAGCGCCGTGTGCACGATCGTTCTGCGGAGCATCCGCCGCGCCTCGTCCGCGGTGAGGCCGGCGGCGGACCGCATCGCCTTCGCCACCTCCGGGCGAAGCGACGCGAGGAGCGCCTCGGTGTCCAGCCCGCCCACGCCCAGGATGACGACCGCACCAAAGGCCGGGTCGTGGCGGAAGCCCGCCAGCACCTCCCGTCCGACCCCGCTCGTGTATCGCACCCGCTCCGCCACGAGCGCACCCACGACACGGGCGGAGGGCGCCCCCGTCCGTGCCGCCTCCAGGACGCGGGCGACGGCGGAGCGCAGCACCTTCGCCTCGTTGCGACAGTGGAGGACCCCGCCCACGTCGCTCTTGTGCAGCAGGCCGGGGGAGCTCACCTTGGCCACCACCTCCTCGGCACCAAGGGCGGCGCACAGGTCGTCGTCGACCTCGTCCGGCGTCGACACGAGGCGATGGGCGGGAACGGCGATGCCGGCCGCGACGAGGAGCGCGTAGACCTCGTGTTCGAGGAGCACAACGCGACCCTCGGCGCGGGCGGAGGCAAGGACAGCGGGGACGGGCCCGCGGTCCGTGCCCGCCGTGGTCGTCGCCGACGGCATGGGAGCGCCCTAGCCGCGGCGGTGCAGGGGGACGTAGTCGCGCCGCGAGGCGCCCAGATAGACCTGGCGCGGCCGCGCGATGCGCTGCTCCTTGTCCTCGATCAGCTCCTGCCACTGTGCGAGCCAGCCCGACATGCGGGGGATCGCGAACAGCACCGGGAAGAGGTCGACCGGGAAGGTCATCGCCTGGTAGATGAGGCCGGAGTAGAAGTCCACGTTGGGGTAGAGCTTGCGCTTGACGAAGTACTCGTCCTCGAGCGCGATCCGCTCCAGCTCGAGCGCGATGTCCAGCAGCGGGTTGCGGCCCGTCACCTCGAAGACCTGGTCCGCCATCTTCTTGATGATCCGCGCCCGCGGGTCGTAGTTCTTGTAGACCCGGTGCCCGAAGCCCATGAGCCGCACCTCGCCCCCGCTCTGCTTCACCTCCTTGATGAAGGCGGAGACCTTGTCCTTCGACCCGATCTCCCCGAGCATGCGGAGCACCTGCTCGTTGGCCCCTCCGTGGAGGGGGCCGTAGAGGGCGCCGATCGCGCCCGCCGCCGCGCAGTAGGGGTCGGCCTCGGAGGAGCCGATCCCGCGCATGGCGGAGGTGGAGCAGTTCTGCTCGTGGTCGGCGTGGAGGATGAAGAGCAGGTCGAGCGCCTTCTCGAGCGTGGGGTGGACCTTGTAGCGCAGCTCGGTGGTCCGGTACATCATCTGGAGGAAGTTCCCGCAGTAACCGAGCTCGTTGTCCGGGTAGACGTAGGGCAGCCCCATCGAGTGGCGGTAGGCGAAGGCAGCGAGGGTGGGGATCTTCGCGATCAAGCGGTGGATCTGCTTCCGCCTCACCTCCGCATCGTGGACGCTCTTCGCTTCGGGGTAGAAGGTGCTGAGCGCGGCCACGGTCGAGGCCAGCATCCCCATCGGGTGAGCGTCGTATCGGAACCCGGCCATCAGCTCCTTGACGTTCTCGTGGACGAAGGTGTGATGGGTGATGTCCTCGGCCCACGCTTCGTACTCGGTCTTCGTCGGCAGCTCTCCGTGCAGCAAGAGGTAGGCCGTCTCGAGGTAGCTGCTCTGCTCGGCGAGCTGCTCGATCGGGTAGCCACGGTAGTTGAGGATGCCCTTGTCGCCGTCGATGAAGGTGATCCGGCTCTTGCACGACGCGGTGTTCATGAAGCCGGGGTCGTAGGTCATGAGCCCGAAGTCGTCCGGCGTCGCCTTGATCTGCCGGAGGTCCATGGCCTTGATCGTCCCGTCCTGGACCGGGATCTCGTAGGTCTTGCCGGTGCGGTTGTCGGTGATGGTCAGGCTGTCCTTCGCCATGAGGGTCGTCCTCCGTGCGGTCGCCGCGTCCCGCCGCCGCGGCAGGATGGCCACGCCGTTCGCGCCATTCTAAACCGGCGCGCGGAGCACCCGCTACGAGCCGGGGGTGGTCCCGCCCCCGGAACGCGGGGCGAGCTCGTAGACGGTCTCGCCCTCGAGGACCGCGACCTCCCGCAGGGCCCCCGGCGGAATGCGCGCCATGCGCTGCTGCAGCCTCGCCCACTGCAGCGGCCCGTAGCCCTTGCGGTGGACGATCACGAAGCGCACGTCGATGGCGCGCAGCGCGTCGAGGAACGCCTCGGAAGGGAACTCCCCCGCCTGCGCTCGGAGCGTGACGTAGCGCCGCGGCTCGATCCCCGCATAGCCGTTGACGAGCGGCCTCCAGTGAAGCGTCGAGTAGACCATGTAGATGCTCTCGTGGTACGCGGGCCGTCGCTCGAGGCCCCGCACGTCGAGCATCGGGAGGTGCACGATCGCCTCCGGCCCCGGGTGCTCGACGAGCCAGCGGTAGACGGGAGGCGGGGGCCGGTGCGTGTCGATGATCTTCGTCCACTCCGGTATCGCGATGGGGACGATCAGCGTCTCCGCCAGCGCGATGACGCCGAGGCCGGCCGTCGCCGCCGGCCGCAGCCGCAGCACGGCCAGTCCCTTGGCGGCGAGCATGGCCAGGGACAGGGCGAGGAAGATGCCTGCCCGGCTCGTCACCCGCACCATGCGAAAGACCGGCACCGCTTCGCGCAGGAGCGCCCAGGGCGCGGGTCCGAGGTCATGGTCGAAGGCGCGCAGACGCGGGCCGAAGGCCACGAGCGCGGCCGCGAGCGCCATGACCAGGAGCGCCACTGCCTCCCGGCTCGGTCGCTGCCGCCGGCGCCAGAGGACGACTGCCCCCGCCGCCGAGAGCGCGGGCAGGGCCAGGCCCGGGAACAGGTTGTTCGGGCCGATCGTCCGGAACGGATCCGTCCACTCTCCGTAGAGCCGGTTCCAGGAGCTCGTGGCCAGGAAGGACTCGAGCGAAGCCGAGTAGAAAACCGTCTCCTCATCGCCCCGGGCGTAGCGCTCGGGATCGAGGGCGGCCCGGTGCAGGAGGTAGAGGGGCAACAGCGCGAGGCCGGCGAGGGCGAGGGCGAGCGCCGCGCGCGGCAGCCGGTCCCAGCGGCCCCAGACGAGCACCAGCAGGGCCGGCGGCAGCACCGCGACGGCGAAAACCCCGTGGTAGCCACAGGCGAGGGCGGAGAGCACGAAGGAGAGGGCCCCGAGCAGCGCGTGGACCGTCCGCCCGGTCCGCGCGAAGCGGACCGCGAAGAGCACGACCAGTGGCAGCCATTGCGTGCCCAGCGTCGAGAGGTGGGCGATCTGGTCGGTGCGGATCGGTGAGAACGCGAAGGCAGCGCCGGCGATGAGCGCCGGCAGCTCCCCCGTCCCCAGCTCGCGCGCCAGCCAGTAGGCGGTGAGCGCGGTGAGGAGGAATGTGAGCAGACGCGCGAGGTGATAGAGGAGCACCGCGTCGTCGGTGAAGGGGGCGAGGGGGAGCACGAGGAGTGTCGTGCCCAGGACCGGCTCGTCCATGCCCAGCGTGTAGCGCAGAGGGTGGAAGATGTTGGCGTGGGGCAGCGCCCAGGGGTCGGTCTTGAGGGCGTGGACCGTCCAGCCGATCTCCCAGGCGAAGAAGGCTGAGTCCCCCGCGTCCATCACCCGCAGGCTCGCGGCCAGCGGCCACGTAAGCGCGACGGTCAGGACGGCGTAGAGCCCGAGGGCACGGAGCGACCGCATGCGGGAGGTAACTGTAGCCTCCGCCGACCCGCCGGCGCCAGCGGACCCGTCTCCCTTCGGACCCTGGCGGGCCCTGGCCGGCTTGCGATCCCGTTCCACGCCCCGCACCGCTTCGACACCGTCGCGCGGCGCGCCTATTTCAGCTCGGTGCAGGAGGACGGACACTGCCCCGTGCGGACGACCGGCGCCGACCCATCGCTCGTCACGCAGATCCGCCCGGAGTCGTCGCCGCAGAACCCGCGGTCGCCGGTCTTTCCGCGCTCGACCGGCACGGCGACGAGCGCGAAGCTCTTCAGGCTCTGGGGCGCGGTGCCCCGACGCCGAATCTCCTCCCGGCTCGGCCTCGGCCCGGGGTGGAAGGTCCTCTTGTAGCCGTTCTTGGGCGAGCTCCAGGGGAAGGGCGGTCTCAGGAACTCGGGGCCGGTGTAGCCGGGGAGACACGTCCTCGGTGTCTCGAGGCACTCGAGGCCGCCGTAGTAATCCTGATTCTCGGAGTTGAAGGCAAACTCGGCCGATATCAGCGCGCGGATATCCAAGATCGCCACCGTCTCGTTCGCCGCGCGGACCTGCGCCTCGAGCCGCTCGGAGAGACGTGGGTCGTCCAGTGCCGCGAAAATCGCCTCCGGCGACCCCGGAACGGGCGCCGAGCGGCCTTGGATGCCCGCCACGCGCCAGCGCCCCCCTTCGAGGATCATCCGGACGAGGACCGGCTCCGAGGGAACGCCCTGTCGATGCACCTGGCCCTCGAGCGTGGCCCGTGAGCCGTCGATCTTCTCCTTCTCGAGAGTGACCCGGAACGACTTCCCCGCATCCGGAAGATCGAACGCGATCTCGGTCTTTCCTCCCTTCTTTCGCTCTCTGACCTTGACCCCCATCGCCTCGAGGCCCCGGGCGAGGAGGAAGCCTTGCAGGACCTCCTGGCGCTGGCCGGCCTCGAGCCGCTGGAGCTGCCCCAGGAGCACCTCGGGCAGGTAGAGCTGGGCCGTCTCGATGTCCGGAGCGAACGCAAGCGCAGCGCCGCCCGGGTGGGCGTCTCGCCTGTCGGCGCTTGCCTTGGCGCGACCGCGGCCGGGGCCCCCGCGAACCCGATCTTCAGGTAATCCCTCTGCGATTCGACCGTCGTCATCCAGTCCTTCGAAGCGGTGCCGGCGAGGAAGACGAGATAGATCGCCGCCGGCTTCGACTTCTCGACCGGCTGGGCTTCCTTCCCCAGGCCCAGGAGGGCGACGCGGCGCCGGCAGCGGTAGAGCCCCCCGGAGCGGGTGACCTCGTCGAAGCGGTGGTTGCGCTCCTTCGACTCGTACCCCCAGGCGTGCTGGATGTTGGGCACGTCGACCCAGAGCTCCTTGTCCGGATTGAGGGGGTCCTCCGGCCCCGACTGAGCGGGGACGAGGGCCTCGCCGAGCGGAGCCCCGCGGCGCGCGAGATCGTAGAGGTCGGGCCGCGAGGAGGCGCGCAGCGCCACGCTGCCCCCGTCGGGCAGCACGAGGATGACGTCGAACGGCGCCTTCCGCACCACCGCTTCGTGATCGGTGACGGTCACCCGGCGCCCGTCCTGCTCGACCTCGATGCGGAAGCGATCTGCCGCTCCGCCGGCGGCCAGCGTGCGGACGGTCAACGACAGGGCGACGGCCGCCCCTGCGACCAGGGACCGCGCGAGTGTCACGGGCCTTGTCGGCAGCGCCATGGGACAGGGGCCACGACTCTACCACGGCACCGACGCTGGTGACCGTACGGCCCTGCGTCTTGCTCCTCCATTGGGCGGCGGTAGCCTCCGTCGCGGCCGGGGCCCAGGCCGCTCTTCATGATCCCGTCATGTGGCTTTATTGGGCCTATCCGTACCCCAAGCGGGCTGACATCGACGCGGCGCTGCGCTACGCCGCCAGCCTCGCCGAAGACGAGACCATCGAGCTCGTCGCTCGACTATCCACGTCTCCTCGCGATGCTCAGAGCGGATAGCCCCGGCGTGATCCTCTCCGCGGAGGCTCGTTCTCGGACGCTGAGCTGCT
>Ga0209641_10004016_pt1 | contig 12211 bp, 24 predicted proteins | sample RifCSP16_1_FD_184022 | JGI IMG/M metagenome (GOLD analysis project Ga0209641, IMG submission 184022) | Soil microbial communities from Rifle, Colorado - Rifle CSP2_sed 16_1 (SPAdes) (version 2) | ecosystem: Environmental > Terrestrial > Deep subsurface > Rock core/Sediment | place: Rifle...
ATAAACAGGATTTTTTTCCATTATTCGGGCTTGCCTTGCGGCAATAGATGACAAAAAGTCATGTACCTAAAATGCTATGAGAAATATGATTTATAAGCTCTTCGGTTATTAAAATTTTTTATCCGCTGTCTTTGCTCTTATCTGACATCCCTTTTCCATTTTTTCAAAGCTATAGTAAACCCCACTGTTTTGGCAGTGTATCTTCTTCCTAATTTTTCAAGGATTTCTTCGTTATATTTTCTAACCGCCTCTTTACTATGTCCAGCACTTTTCAGGACAGAAATCTTTACATTTTCATGATTCTTGAAATGATCCTTCAGGGTTTCAATAAAATTTTCAGTTATTCCGTTTTTTCCGAGTTGGATGTGGCTATGTCTCATTTGAATTTTTGTATCTCTTCCTTTTTAACAGCTATCGTTCTTGATTTTTTAACTCCGAAAGTGCCGGTTGGCATGCCTTTTGATTTGTACACGTCTTTTCCTGTAAAAACATTGACTTTTACATCGCCTTTATTGTCACGCCAGTCCTGGCTGTATCTCGCACAATAAACAGCCGCCGCTCTGACGTCTGCTCTGTCTAATTTTTTGACTTCAATTATACAAAAAGGACTTCCCGGCATAGCAGTATGTAATATAGTATTTTTCTTTCCTTTAAACTCCTTCACGAGTTCTTCGTTGCTTTTTGCATCTTTTCCAAGAATAATTTTTGCCCCGGATTCCAAAACAACCTGTCTGAATTTCATCTTCCCTTTCCTTTCATTAACCAGGAATTCACAATTCTTAAGGATTTTTTCTGATTGGTAAATTTTAACATTTTAATGGCTTTGGAAAAATCCACCCACCTATGTCCGTTGTGTTCTTTTTTGTCCAGGCTTACCCGCCCTTTTTTTACCTGGGCAGCATACAGGGAAAAAGTCTGCCCTATGAAACCAGGCCTGTCAGGAAATTTTTTGTGGTATCTGTATCTCCCGGAAAAATTAAATTTTTTTATTTTTATTGCCCTGTGCCCAGTCTCCTCCCTTAACTCACGCCTTGCTGTTTGCTCTTTTCTTTCCCCAAGCTCTATCTTTCCTTTTGAGAATTCCCATCCCCTCCAGTGCAGTTTCCTCCTTAAAAGCAGGTATTCAATTCTTTTTTTTGTTTTAGCATAAGGAAGTACAAAAACAGCTTTCCTGTATTCCCCACTTTTCATTTTTTATTTTTTAACATGAGTTTAGTTATCACAATATAACCATCTACGATTAAACCTATTAAACTGATAATAATTATGATAAACGCTTTTGTTTTAATTATATTTATAACAGATATTCCTATAATTAATAAAATTAAGAACCCTATAAAACCGAAAATATCAAAAAATTCCGCCTTAACCATTTTACTTCGGATTCAGCCTTCCCCATTTTTCCAGGGCTTCCCGCAGTTCCCTGTGCATTTTTGCATATTCCTCAAGTGAGATTTTTTTTCGCGTTGCCTCCAAAGCCTGCATTGATGCCATTGCGCCTGCTCTTGTTCCCCTAGGATGCCCGTGAATCCCCCCAGAGACAAGAAGAACAAAATCTTTTCCATAGATGTCCATTTCATCAGGAATTATCCCCGGATGCACTCCCCCTGAAGAAACAGGAAATGCGGGCTTGATTCCATGCCAATCTTGTTCAAGCAAAATTTTCTTGTATGGTTTAACATGCTTTTCTCTGAGTACATCTGCAATTGATAAAACCTCTTCCTTGCTTCCAACCAATTTTCCGACAGCTGTTCCCGAGTGAATTTGGTCAACTCCGATAAGCTTCATTATCTTTGCAAGAAACTGCATAGTTATTCCATGCTTTGGATTCCTGTCAAAGGCAGCGTGCATTGCCCTGTGCGCATGAATAGCCATTCCGTAATCTCCGAGAACATCTCTCAGAGTCTGCACGCTCGCAGTCCCGCACGTAACAACATCAATCATTGCGTACTTGAATCCATGTTGATGGAGGGTTTTTGCTCTGCGCTCCATTTCTTTCGTCTCTGAAGTGATATTGATGAGCGCGTCCTTGACCTGGCCTGTTTCTCTCTCGGCTTTGTCCCTCGCTTTTCCCATGAGTTCAACACGCTTATCAAAATTATTGAAACTCTGGCTCGTGAGATTTTCATCGTCTTTTACTAAGTCAAAGCCGCCGAGCCATGTTTCGAAACCAATTTGCGCGTGCTCTTCTGCGCTGAATCCAAGTTTTGGTTTGGGTACAGCTCCGGTCAGAGGCCTGTCATAGATTTTGAAATATTTTCTCAATCCAGAAATTCCGAGATTAGGGCCTTGGAAACCACGAATATATTCCTCAGGCAGAGAAACATCTATCAGCCTTAAATTGTTCAGAGCTTTCATTCCAAAAATATTTCCTGCAATCCCGCTGAGAAGCTGAGGAGCATTCCCCTTTTCCCATAATTCCAGAGGATAAGCAATATGAACAAAATTTCCCTGGACTTTGTAAGCAGTTGCCATAATTTTTTTCATTCGCGGCGGCAGTTTGAAAAGAGTTGTCCATGTTCCTGTTGAAGATTCAGAGGCAATTCTTCCTATCGCATCATCCCTTGTTATCCCTTTCGCTGGCTCAAAATAATAAAGAACTTTCAGGTCAGTTTTCCTTGGTTTGTAATTCAGATTTATGAAATCATGATACCACTCAATCTTCTTCGACATCTGTATCCTTTAAATTTAACCTCCTTTCTTTTAGATTTTTTGAAATTTGATATATTACTGCTCCAGCATTTCCCCATGCAATGAATAACCAAAAAGGCACACCTAAAAAATTAGTAATTGTATATTTCCAAATTCCAATATAAACTGCAATTATCTCCAAAATCGTTGCACCAATCCCAATCAATATAAAAATATATAACGTTCTTATCGATTTCCATTTAATCATGCCTAAAATAGTGGTTAATGCCAAAAGGATAGTTGCTAAAGGAATATCTTTATAAAATAAAATAATAATTAAGAGGTTTGCTATTATAAAAAAATATTCAAACCAAATTATTTTTTTTGCACCCATTTTCTTCATCTTATCTCTTTTTTACAACAGCCCCTTTTTCTGTGTCCTCAATAATGAAACCAAGGTTATTAATCTTTTTTCTTATTTCATCAGCCTCTTTAAAATTGCCTGCTTTTCTGAATTTCTCGCGCTGTTCAATTAGCTTTTTTATTTTCTGCGGAATAACTATCTTTTTCTTTTTCAATAAATCAAGCCCAAGAATTCTGTCCATTTCTTTTATTGTCCTTAGCTTTCCTTTGGCATTCTTATTTCTTACTAAATCCCACAAAACCCGCAATGCTCCAGGCATGTCCAGATCATCGTTTATTGCTGTTTTAAAATCCTCGAGATATTTTCCATTTATCTTTTTGTCATCTTTCAGTTCAGAGATTATATTTTCCAGCCTTTGATAAGAATTCCTGGCTGTTTTAAGATTATCAATTGTAAAGCTTAACGGCTTTCTGTAATGCGTTGTGAGACAAAGGTACCTGAAATCCATGGGTTCAAAGCCAAGGCCTTCAAGCTCTGAAATTGTGTAAAGTCCTCCGATGCTCTTGGATATTTTTCTTCCCTTGAACAAGAGCCATGCTCCATGAAGCCAGTATCTGACAAAAGGTTTTCCTGTTGCAGCCTCGCTCTGTGCGATTTCATTCGTGTGATGAATCTGGACATGGTCCTGGCCTCCTGTGTGTATGTCAAAGCTTTCTCCAAGGTATTTCATAGACATTGCGCTGCACTCGATGTGCCATCCTGGAAATCCGATTCCCCAGGGAGAATCCCATTCCTGCTGCCTTTTTTCTCCCAAAGGAGAAAACTTCCAGAGTGCGAAATCTGTCTTGTTCTTTTTTTCTCCGAGAGAGATTCTTTTTCCAGCTTGTAATCCTCTGATTTTCAGCCTTGCAAGCTTCCCGTAATCTTTTAATTTGCCTGTGTTGAAGTAAATGCCGTCATTTGTTTTGTAGGTGAAGCCTTTTTCCTCCAGTTTTTTTATCAGCTCTATCTGCTCTTTAATGTGCTCTGTCGCCTTTGGCCAGGAGTTTGGCTCCAATATATTCAGTTTTTTGAAATCTTCCTGAAAAATTCTCAGGTAATAATCTGCAATTTCCCTGGCTGTTTTGCCTTCACGTTTCGCAGCCCTCTCAATCTTGTCTTCCCCCGTGTCTGCATCAGAAGTCAAATGACCAACGTCTGTTACATTAATGATATGCTTTACTTTATAATTATTATATAAAAAAACTCTCTTTAAAATGTCGGCGAAGATGTAAGTTCTCAGGTTTCCTATGTGCTGGTACCAGTAAACTGTCGGCCCGCATGTGTAAACTCCGACTTGGCCTTTTTTTAATGGCTTGAAAACCTCTTTTTTCCTTGTTAGTGTGTTGTAGAGCTTTATCATTACTTTCTAAAGAAAGAGCAATTTAAAAATTTAAATGATTTCGAGGTCAATAGTAGAAGTCGCGTAAACTTCCCCGTCTTTTTCAACATCTATGTTGTATCTTATCCTGCAAAGAGGGGTTGTTTCAGAAACATCGAACTTAACAAAAATAGCATCCTCAAGCTTATTTCCAGACGCTAAGGAAAATGTTCCGGATTTTCCAAGTATAATCAGGCTATCGGCCTGCGCTATTGTCAATTGGCAGTTGGATGCTATCTCCCCTGCAGAAACCAAATAACTAAATTCCCCGCTTACAGTATCCTTATTTTCAACAGAAAATCCAAATCCCCCATCCTCTCCCTGTTCAATGCTTATTTCCCTCTCTTTCGGGTAAACAACGAGTTTCTTTCCTTCCTGCGTAAATAAATTGTCTATTTCATTCTGAATCTTAGCATCTATTCCATCTATTGCAGTTGTTCCTGTCCTGAAAATCCTCTGTATGAAAAATATTCCAAGGACGAGGACTATCATTAGGAGGACTATAGTGACCATTGTCCCTACAGACATTTCCATTGCTGCTCTTTTGGAGTTTCTCATACTTTTTATTTCCATTTTAGAATATCGGGAAATTTCCGGTGTTGCCTATCCCTAATCTTGCTGCAAAAATCAAAAGTAAAACAGAAATAATTAAGAATATAACGCTCAGAACTATTCCTATCGTGTTTAGTTTTTTGGCTTTTTCTGCTTTCTGCCTCTTGCTCTGGACAAAACCAACGATCCCAAGGACAAGCCCGGCAAGAGGACTGAAGAAAGCGAAAACTATGCTCAAGACTCCAAGGGTGTAAGCCACAGAAGCTAAGTCTATTTTTTCAGCCATCTTTTATATCAGGATAAATAATTTTGATTTTATAAATGTTTTTGATGATTAAGCAGCTTTCTTTACCACCACAATATCCCTAACATTTTGATCATATAAATTAACTGCGTAAAGTTTTACATAACCCATGGAAACAAGCATATTCATCAAGGGTATTTTTTCAGGATGGTTTTCTCTTAAATCAAGCATCAACTCATGATAATCTCTGTCTTCGACTTCTGCCTGTTTCATCAAAAATCTTGCAAAATACCTTTCTCTTACAGAAGGATGAATCCTTAGATTTTTTATTTCTCTTACGCCCTTAAGTTCTTTATGCGGCTGCCAGATGATATTTCCAGCAACCAAATTATTGCTTAAAGCTATAACTCCTGTTTTCCAGCCCATTTCTATTTCTGCTTCTGTTCTTGCAACCCAGTCCTGATAACTAGGATAATTCAAGTCCTGTTGCCTGATAAATTCTAATAGTCTCGTTAGATCTCTTCTACTTTCAACTGTTCTGAACTGAAAATTAAGCATATTAGATGGGCAGGGAGGGAATCGAACCCCCGACGCCATGAGCTTCAGTCATGTGCTCTCCCACTGAGCTACCTGCCCGTTAGATATTTGTAGCTCAGCCACTTTTAAATCTTTTACTATTAAAATAAAATGTAAGCCAGGAATAGGCCAGCTTCTGTCGTTCGCCGTTCCTTTCGGACAGACCGAACGCGTTAACATTCGACTAAGCCCTCATACGAGGTTGCACCGGTTGAGGCAGCCGTTTCAGCCTAACTTAATAGGATCGTTTCTGTTCTGGAGCTTTCCCTCGCGAGAATCTTTCTTTCGAAAGACAACCTTATTGTGGTGGCCGGACCTTCCTCAGAATTCGATATCGATATTTTTCGACATCTGCCCACTCAAGAGCCGAATTCCGAAAGTTAACTTCCCGACTTACAAAAATCCGAGTTTTCCGGAGTTTAAAAGGTTTGCTAATTAAATCATAAAAACCTTGGCTTGTCAAAAACTAATTCCCACAGTCCGCTCCGGGAAAAAGAGCCCCTTTCCCTCGAGCAGACAAAAGTTTCATCCGGCTGAATGTTTCTTGTGAACCTGCTTTCGCCCTCTCTTAATACTTCGTTGATTTTTAATTTGTATGCTTCCTTTTCTTTGTCCAACAGAACTTCTAAAATTTCCACTCCGAGAACCAAGTTTTCCCCTTCAAGATAGAAAGCTATATCTCCTGGCTTCGGCTTATAATCATTCATTTAAATTTCAATGAACAATTCTTTTTAATAACTTTTGTTTCCATATAATCAGTTAGGTTTTTATACTCTGAAACTTTAATAATAATATTAATTAAAAGAGGTAAAAGGGAGGTGGAAAAATGAAAATGGGTACCATCGACTGGGTTGCATATGTCCTGCTGGTAATCGGAGGACTTAATTGGGGTTTAGTAGGATTCTTTGATTTCAACCTGGTTGGAACACTTTTCGGAGCAGGAACCTTTACCGACATCATTTATGATTTGGTAGGGCTGTCTGCATTGTGGTCAATATACACCATGGCTAGGAGTTAAAACCACGCCTCTTTTTTTCTTTAGACCGGCCACGCTTGGGCGGTCTTTTTTTATTTTTTAATTCTGTTTATTTTATTTATTTGAGACATAGTTCCAACTATATGCTGCAAAATATATTATAAGAAATATATGCTAAAAAGATAAATAAAAAATTAAAAACAAATTTTGTGGATTCTAAAAGAAAATCAGAATCTTCTTCTGGGGCCGCCGAAGTCTCTTCTGCCACCGCCACCGCCGAATCCTCTTCCGCCCTCTCTTCTCGGCGGCCTTTCTTCCATCGGCCTTGCCTCGTTGACTTTCAGAGCCCTGCCATCAACTTCTTTGTCGTTCATTTCCTTTATCGCCTTGTTTGCAGCAGCGTCATCTGAGAAGGTAACGAAACCGAATCCCTTGGACCTTCCTGAATATTTGTCCTTGATGACAACAGCTTCCTGGACTTCTCCGAATTTAGCGAAGATTGCCCTGAGCTTCTCATCGTCTATCTCAAAAGACAAATTTCCTACGTAAACTTTCATTATTTGCTATTCCTCCTTACACTCATATGTTGTTATATCTTAGAACTAGTTCAAACCGAAAAACATCGAGTCTCCCTACTTCTAACATTACGGAAATATGTGGATTTAGGGGTTTTTAAAGATGTTGGTTTGGGGTTTTTGGGGGTTGCGAAAAATCACAGACAAATATTTAAACTTAGGTTATGGGGGATTTTAATGGAATTGCTGTGGAAATTGTCTTCGGCATATGAGGCCTGCACGCTTTCCGCCTGTGACCCTATTTCTGTTCCTTCAGATATTAAACTTTTAGCAGGAAGATACTTTCTTTCCCATATGTTTTATGATTGCACAGATCCTGAGGCCAGGGGCATAGAGATGATGAACCAGAGAATCAGGGAAGGAAGCGAGGATATTCGGGCACATTTCAGGATTCATGAGGATCTTCTCGATAATTTTTATTCTGTCGATGATGCATTAAGAGAAGGCGACAGGGAAGGAATTGTTAAAGCAGGCAGGCTTGTTTTTGAAAATCTGGAAATCTATGGAAGACTTGTGGGAGAGCATTCCGAAAGGCTAGGAGAAAGGGCATTCTTTCATTATCCGACATGCCTTCCAGGGCATATTTTTGCTCCCAAAGGCGCAGGAATAATAAGAGAGAAAGTTTTCAATCCGCAACAGGATGCGGAAGGATTAAGGGAAGAAATAAAAAATGGGATAGCTTTGGCACATTTCACGCTGCCATTAGGGCCGGATGAAGCGCTCAGAGAACTAAGCATGTACACTGGCTCTGACTCGGGAGATGGGATCTTTCAGACCTCATTCAGAGGCAGGCTTGAGCTTACAAAAGTGCTTTTGGAAAGGGCAGGCTTTCAGGTTGCTGCCAGATAGTTTTTGGAATTTTTAGAAGACTGGATTTTTGGGGTTGTTATTGTTCTTTTTTGTGATATAAATCCAGCAAAATTATTCTATCTTCTGACTTGATATATGCATAAGATAATCTGAATGGGTTTACATACAATTCTCGCGTTCCCTTGCGATTGTACATCATCGGCTTTCCTACTTCTGGATTTTGGATTATTTTCTCTATTTGTTTCTTGATTCTTTCCCTAAGTAAATTGTCCTTTATTTTATTGAATTTTATTTCGAAGAGCTTATCTCTTCTTAACTTCACCATTTTTTCATTTCTTTTAAGAAGTCTTTAGCATCCATTTCAATGTATTCCCCCGCCTCAATTCTCTTGTAGGCTTCTTCTGTTCTTCTGGCAAATTCCAAATCTTCTTTAAACTGCTTGTCCATTTCAGAGGCTTTTTTGAGGATTATCTTGTCCCCGTCTCTTATAAGTATGATTTTCTCCCCTTCCTTCAGGCCCTTTCTCATGCTGCTAGGAATAACTATCTGTCCTTTTGAGCTAAGCCTTGTTATTTCAAATTCTACCATAGTAAGATATGTCTTACCATATATTTAAATGTTGTTGTTGCGCATTATTTTAGCTCCTTTGTATCTGCTCCTCAATAATATGCGAGATTGGTTTGCCTGTTTTTTCCTTTAATTTTTTTAGCTTCTCTATGGCTTTAACTGACAGGGTTATGTCTATTCTTTTTTTATGAAACGGAAATTCTCTTGTTTTGTCGTAATTTTCTAGCATTTCGAATACCTTTTTGTATTTCTTCAAAATTTTTTTGTCTGTTTTAGTTAATTGCATTCTTTAGTCTCCATTCAATATTTTTTATATCATGTATATTGCCTTTAGCTATTGAAGCTAAGTGATGGGCCAACAATTCCATGTTAACTTTTTTACCAAGTTCATTAGCAAGTCTTAATGCAGCGTAGGCAGCTGTTCTTTTGTTTCCGTCTGAAAAGGGGTGATCTACTAATATCGCCCTTGTGAGATAAGCTAGTTTCTTATAAGAACCAAGCTTTTTGTTTTTTAGTTTGTCCAGAGCATAATCTAAACTAGAGTCACTTCTTAGATTTCCGCCAAAAGCCCCGTTAATTCTTAGCAAATCTTCCTTACTAATTTTCATACACATAAATAATGGTAAGATGTTTATAAATGTTTCTATATCTCACTAAAATCCATACACATAAAAAGTGATTAGATGTCCTCTTTTAGCTTCTTTACAACCCCAATAACTTATACACAACAAACGCAGGCCAGACAATTGCCTTCAAAACCCCAACAACTCCTTCCCAGAATCCTGTCGCCTGCTGTATGTAGTAGATTGCAGCTCCCAGAAATCCGAGGCCGTAGATAGCCCCGCCTGTCTGCTTGTATTCTTTCTTTATGAGGTTGAATTCGCGCTTGGGCATGGTTGGGAAAAGGGAGATGGATATATAAAGATTTTTAAGAAAGAGAATCCTAAAATAGTATATGGACAAATGGCATAAAACCTTTTTATGGATATTAGGTTTTTTAGTTCTTGGGATTTTATTAATTACAATTTTTGGTCTTGATTTAAGAGGCATTACTTTTGCCTTTATTCTCTTATCTCTTTGGGAAATCCTGTCTACTACAACTCAAGATATGAAGAGCAAATGGAAAGGTTTCTTTGTAAGGATAGGAATTCTCTTTTTGTTTCTATTCATAATTGGAATAGCTTTAAATATTTCTTCAGAAACTGGCGGTAGATTACTGGGGATAATATTGATTATAGAATTTATTTTAACCTTATCTCAGAAAAAGAAAAAATAATTATTTTTTATAGAACCTGGATTTGGAGAAAGAGTTAAAAATTTGTGAATCCTATTTGAATGATGAGTCGAAATTGGCATAGGAGATATACAAGACACCACTTAAGAAGACACTATTTCCATCAACAAAATTGGGAACCAAAGCGAAGATTAAACATACCTATAAAAGGAATTCTAAAATGGCTTGTAATTATTATATTGATTATTAATTATTCACAAATTCTCGGACTGTTAAATAATTTAGACGGAAAACCAAAAGGTGTCTTATCTAAAGTTACTTTAGCTGAAATTGAAATGAAAATTTATGAATTAACTAATAGCGAAAGGATTAAAGTAGGAAAACATAGTCTTATCTATAATCCAGAATTATCTAGATTGGCTAAAGGATGGAGTGAAAAAATGATAAATGAAAATTTTTTTGAACATAGCAATTATAATATTGGAGAAAATATAGGGGAAGTTCCTATATCTGTTATTCCCCTTTTTATAATAACTGAAGGATGTATAATAACTCTAACAAACAATCAAATAGCATCGTGTCATGTTAATAGCTGGGTTGGAAGTCTAGGGCACTATCAAAATATGATTGATTCTTCTTATAGTCAAATAGGTGTTGGAATTTCTTGTGATTTAATGACATGTAGAGCTACACAGATGTTTAGTTAATAGGTTAATATATTTTGAAGTGTAATAATTATTAAAAACATAAGCAGGGAAAATAATTTATGGAAGGAATAAATCCTGTTTGGTATGCCAGAATGTTATGGTATCAGAAAAAATATAACATTATTCTAACCTCTGCTACAACTATTTTGGCAATTACAAGTATCTTACAGATATTCAAAATTTATGAAGTCGAAATACCAAATTATTTAATATTTGGGGTTATATTAATGATATTACTAATATTAGAATTTATTATTATTGAGAGCTTTAAAAATCCCAACTTTTGATTATAGAAAAGATTAAGAAGTTTTGATTATCAAATAAACTCATGGAAGAAAGAACATTTTTTGGAGATGGTACAATTAAGGGGATAAAAACCCCTGGAGAAAAATTTGGTCAGCCCTTCTATTTGATAACAATTTTTAATCAAGACGGAAAAATTCAACAAATAATGGAAAAACCCAATTTAAAATTAATCAACCCCCTTATCCATGTTTCTGGTTCCCATATCATGCCCGCAAACCCGGAACAAAACCATATAGACCATTTTAATTGGAAACCAACAATTGAACGCCCAAAATCTGGGATATTTACTATAGATATAATGAGCGCTTTTATTCCTCTTAAGGTTAATACAAAAAACGAAGAAAATGGATTAAAAGACCCGATTGATTTATATAGTATATAATCATAATTTTTATATATTCAAAAGGGGGTTGAAAACTATGGCAAAACTTGTTTCTATGAAGGAGATACCACACGAAGTAAAAATAGCTCTTCTTAAAGAGTTAGGGTATGATTCTGATGGTGTTTTTGTCTTGGACACTAAAAAAGAAAAGGTTGTAGATAAGTATATCAACGAACAAATTCTAGTTGATAACATGTTTATCTACCCCGGAAGCACCATAATTTTAGATAACAACCCTCTTAGTATTACCTCTTTCTTAGAGGAGTATGGTGATGTCCTCTGAAGAAATTAGTCCTGACCCCTTTGCTAGTATAGCTAAAGGAATAACAGATAGTGTCTTAGAAAAAACAGGAAACAAAATAAAAGAGTGGGCTAAAGAATTAGCTAAAAGATTTATAGATAAAGATTATTTTTTTGTTGAAGACGATTCAATAATTGCTATTGCAAAAAAACAAAGAAAGAAAAGTGAATTTGGATTATTTAATACTTATATTAAAGATAAGGATAAAAGAATATTATTTCAAATGGGGTTATCTTTACGAGAACTTGAAAAAGACAAGAAGGATTTTGAGCCCCTAAAGATTAGAATAAAGAATAAATATGGTTGGAAAGGTTTACATTTTGCACATTTTGTCCAAAACGGTCTTTTTAGTAAGTATATGGGAAGCATTATTGAAGAATCTCAAACAGAAGAGATAAAATCAAAAATAGAATATCTATTTGAAAACATTGAAAATACGGTTGTCTTTGTAAATAATATAGATAATTCAGCACAAAAAGCAAAAGAAATTATTACAAAAATATATGCTCATTCTCCAGATACTTTCATAATTTCAAGCATAGGTTCTGCAAGAGTAATTTGTGAAG
>Ga0209641_10004018_pt1 | contig 12204 bp, 13 predicted proteins | sample RifCSP16_1_FD_184022 | JGI IMG/M metagenome (GOLD analysis project Ga0209641, IMG submission 184022) | Soil microbial communities from Rifle, Colorado - Rifle CSP2_sed 16_1 (SPAdes) (version 2) | ecosystem: Environmental > Terrestrial > Deep subsurface > Rock core/Sediment | place: Rifle...
CCGCGCCTCGGACCTGGGACACCGGATCGAGGGCATCCTGCTGCTTGTAGTCGCGGTTCTGGCCATCGCCGGAAATGTCTTCGCGATCGTCTGGGCCTCGACGGCCTGGCCTGTGCCCGTTGTGACGGCCGGCCTACTCCTGCTGATCGCCATCTACCCGCGGCACCCCGTCGGAGACTGGTCGTTGATCTGGGGTGAGCCTCAGCAGCGCCAGCACACGATGATTGCCGTGGCATTGGTTGCCGGCGGAATCGCGGTGCTCCTGAAGCCGCGCTTGCCTGGCCTGGGAGTGGTCTGGCCGGGGGCGTTGCTGCTGGCCGGCATCCTATTCATCACCCACGCCCAACACGGCACGGGCGACGCCATGCGAAAGGCTGTCCGGCGTCACCGTATCTTGGGCGTAACACTGATCCTGGCCGGGCTGATCGCGGCGTCGGCGGTGTGGACCTCTAACGCTGCACTGGCAGCGCTGTGGCCAATTGTTCTGCTGGCTGCGGCTTTGCAGCTTCTCCTGTACCGCGAGCCTGAGGGTGCTTACGAGGCTGCGCACGCGGGCCACGACCGAGGGTCAGTTCCACCGAAGTAGCACCGCTGGGTATGGCCAACAGGTCTGAATCGCCCGGCCGGAGCGCGTCCTCACTACACCTCTGTCCCTCTTCAAAATGGGATCGCCCTTCCATCTTTGGGCTCCGGGCGAGTCGGCGCGGGCCATGGCCCGCCTTTCGGCGCTGTGGGCGCCGCCCTTGTTTACCCTACGCTGGAGGCAGGGCGTTCGCGAAAGCCATTGCCAGACTCAGGAAGGGCGGATCCGAGATGCAACCGAAGACCGACGTCGTGGTAAGGGCAACCCTCTTCTATGCGAGTCTCGCGGCGTGGGCCATCGCCATTGTTCTCGCCTTGGCGGGGCAGTTCTTGTGGGCGCTGGCTTGCGTCGCGCTTGCTCTTGGCGCCGATGCCGCCGGCCGCATCTGGAGCCGCAAGTCACCCGTGCCGATGCCGTACTCCATGCGCGGGATCCTCCACCTCCCGCGGGGTCCTCACTCGCCGGCGCGCCTGCTTCAGGTCCTTCAGCCGCGACGCGGCGAGCGAATCCTGGAGGTCGGCCCCGGCGTCGGGGTTCACGCCCTGCCCGTCGCTTCGCACCTTATTCCCGATGGAGTTCTGGACGTCCTCGACATCCAACAAGAGATGCTGGATGATCTGGCGCGCCGCGCGGCACGCCGTGGGCTGACGAACATCGTTCCACGACAGGGAGATGCCCAACAGCTCCCCTATCCGCCTGAGACCTTCGACGCGGCCTACTTGGTCGGCGTCCTCGGGGAAATCCCCGATCCGCTTGCGGCGCTCCGTCAGCTCCGTCGGGTCCTCAAGCGATCGGGCAGGCTCATCATCAGCGAACTCGTTATCGATCCTGATTTTGTTCCGCTCAGGGACCTCGAGGCGAAGGCCCACAAGGCCGGGTTGGTCTTGGAACGATCTGTGGGACCGCGCTTCGCGTACTCGGCCGTGTTCCGGCCCATGGCCGCCTAGTGACGGCTGCCCCGCTCGACCGTGCTCAAGCGCGAAGAACAAACGTGACGGGCAATCCTGTTGCTCGGCGGTCTGGCGATCGGAAGGCGGCGCCCGCAAGAAACGCGCTGGAGGTCTGCTCCGCTGGCGCCGCACTAGCGAGGGTGAAACGATGTTGATGGCGCGCAGGAATCTCGGCCGGGACCGAACGCGGCTTCTGCTCAACATTGCCGGTGTGGCGCTGGCGATCCTTCTCATCCTGCTGCTCACCGGAATCCGCGAAGGGATGTTCCGGCAGATTACTTCCTACCTCGACCGGACCCCTGGCTCGCTGCTCGTCAGTCAGGGTGGGGTGGAGAACCTTCTGAGCGTAACCTCGCTTCTCCCCGCAGGGGCGACGGCCCGAGTCCAGGGGACGCGGGGGGTCGAGTCGGTCATTCCGATCCTTTCGCAATACACCATCCTCGATTTGCACGGACGCAAGCAGGCGGCCTACTTGATCGGCTACGTCCCGGCGCGCGGCGGCGGCCCGTGGCGTCTAGCCGCAGGGCGGGCGCCGCGGGCGGACGACGAGGCGGTCTTCGACCGGGTGCTCGCCGAGAGGCACGATCTGGCCTTGGGTGATCGCGTCGATGTGATGGGACGCACGCTCGAAGTTGTGGGCCTGTCCGAGGGGACGACCTCCTGGATGACGAGCTTTTTCTTCCTGCGAAAGAGCGCTGTGGAGAGCCTGGTCCGGCTTCCCGGAGCGACCAGCTTCCTGTTGGTGACAACGGACGAAGGAGCGTCGGTGGACGACGTCCGCAGTCGGCTCGCGTCGCTCGACGGAGTAGATGTTCATACCAAGGGCGAGATCGCCGCCAACGATCGAAAGTTGTTCGCCCGCTACTTCTCGGCGCCGGTGACGCTGATGGCGGCGATCGCCGCGCTGGTCGGCGCACTCGTGGTTGGGCTGGTCATCTACACCGCCACGGTCGAACGCCAGCGCGACTTCGGAGTGCTCAAGGCCATCGGCGCGCCGAACCGATCCCTCTACCTGGTAGTGGTGGCGCAGTCGCTGATCGCCTCTTTGGGAGGGGTGGTGGCCGGCAGTGTTCTGGCGATCGGCGCCCGCGCCGGGATCATGGCCCTGCGGCCGCAGTTCCTGATCGTGCTGGAACCGGCGGACTTCGTTCTGGCCTTGGTCGTGGGCCTGGGCATCGCCATGGTCGCAGGCCTATACCCGGCGCGCCGCATTGGCGGCCTGGCGCCGGCGGAGGTATTCCGCCGATGATCCGGCTGGCCTGGCGCAATCTCACGCAGAACCCCGCCCGGTTGCTGATCTCCCTCGGTGGCGTTTCCGTTGCCCTGGTGCTCATGCTGACCCTGGACGCCATCTTCACCGGGATGGAACAGAGGGTGACGGCTTTCATCGACCGGAGCGGGGCCGACATCTTCGTCAGCCAGCAGGACGTGCGGAACATGCATATGGCGAGTTCCTCGCTCGCCCGGGGGCAACAAGCCAGGGTCAAGTCCGTTGCCGGCGTCGCGTCGGTCACCCCGATCCTCTACGTGACGAATCCAATCCTGGCCGGCAAGGATCGCAGCCTGGCTTACATCATCGGCGTTCCTTCGGACGCCAAGGCCGGGGGGCCGTGGGAGATCGAGTCCGGCCGGGAGGATCCCGGGGCCGGTGGAGTGGTGCTCGATGTCGGAGTCGCCGCCAAGGCCGGGATCGGGCTGGGGGGCGAGGTCGAGATTCTGGGGGACACGTTCGAAGTGGTCGGGCTGTCGCACGGGACGGCGAGCATGGCCGGCTCCGTGGCGTTCATCTCCCTTGATGACTTCGCCGATCTGCGGCAAGACTCCGACACGGTCAGTTTCTTATTGGTGGAGACCGCGCCGGGAGAAGCTCCGGAGCAGGTAGCCGCCGGCATCGAGGCCCGGGTGCGCGATGTGACGGCGATGACCCGCCAGGAGTTCGCCCGTCAGGAACGCAAGGTCGTGCGCGACATGAGCACCGACATCCTGGCGATCATGAACATCGTCGGATTCCTCATCGGCCTGGCGGTCATGGCGCTCACGGTCTACACGGGAACCCTGTCGCGTCGGGCGGAGTACGGGGTGCTGAAGGCGCTCGGTGCGCGCAACGGAAAGCTGGCCGCCACCGTCGTCTGGCAAGCCGTGATCAGCGTTTCCCTCGGCTTCCTGATCGCCCTGATCCTAACGTCGCTGCTGACCGTGGCGACACCTCTGGCCAGCGCCAGCCTTCGGCTCGTGATCGGCCTTCCATCCGTGGCCAAAGTCGTCGTCACGTCTCTGGTCATCGCCGGAGTCGCTTCCCTGCTTCCGATCTGGCAAATGGCCCGGCTGGACCCGGCGACGGTCTTCCGCAGGAGGTAAGCCGTGGATCCGATCCTGGAAATGAATCACGTCAGTAAGGTGTATGGAGAAGGCGCCACCGAAGTGAAGGCCGTCCAAGACGTGTCCCTGGCCCTCGAGCCGGGCGAAGTCGTCCTGGTGATGGGTCCTTCCGGATCGGGAAAGACCACGCTGCTCTCGATGCTCGGCGCGCTGCTGCGACCGAGCCAGGGCGAGATTCGAATCGACGGGACGGATCTGACCCGCCTTTCCGAGAGTCAGCTCCCGCGCCTTCGCCTGCAGAACTTCGGTTTCATCTTTCAGGACTTCAACCTGCTTTCGGCGCTGACGGCCCTGGAGAACGTCATGCTCGTCGCCCAGTTGGCCGGGGCGCGCAACGGCGACGCCCGCCGGCGAGCCGTGGAAATCCTGACAGACTTCGGCCTACAGGGGCGCCTCGATTTCCTTCCCGAAAAGCTCTCGGGTGGCGAGAAGCAACGCGTCGCCATCGCCCGGGCCCTGATCAATGAGCCGGCCGTGATTCTGGCCGACGAGCCGACGGCGAACCTGGACTCGAAGATCGGATTCGAGATCATGCGATTGCTGCGGCAGATCGCAAAAGAACAGCGGCGGAGCGTCGTGGTGGTCTCCCACGACCAGCGAATCCGGGAGATTGCCGACCGGGTGCTGTGGCTGGAGGATGGCGGGTTCAAGACTTTGGCGGCGATGGCGAGCGATCCCGTGTGCGGCATGGCGATCGAGAAGGACCGGGCCGCCGCCAGCCTGACCTGGGAGGGGGCCGAGTACTTCTTCTGTTCCCGAGGCTGCCGCGCGGAATTCGAGGCCGGGCTGCGCTCGGCCCCGCTTCCCGCCTGAACGTTCGCGCCACGGACGGCCCCAGATTCGTACCAGGCGCACCCAGGCGGTCGAAGCGCACCATGTCGAATGTGATCCTTCGCGACCTGTCATAGGCCAAACGGCTGCCGGCGAGACGCGCCGGGCGGTCGTTCCCTTGGCGCAGTCCCTTGAGATACAAACGATATGTAAGTCCGCGATCCGGATTCATTCTGCCGCGGCTCTCGGCCCTGGGTCATGGCCCGCATGGCGACAGTGCCTGATCACGGCGGACGTGGGAGGTGAGGACCTATGGGCAAGCGTGAACGCAGACGAGAGGTGCGCCAGCGGCGCCGCCGCCTTCGGACGATCGCCTTCAGCGTCCTTGTCCTGGTCGTTCTCGGGTCGTCGGGTTACCTGCTGGCGTCGGCCTTCGCCCGTCCGGACTTGCAGCCCCTGGCGGGAAAGGTCATCGACATTGACGCCGATATGTCCGGGTTCAGCCAGTCCGAGGTCCGCCTCAAGGTTGGAGAGGCCGTGACTGTCCGGTTGACCAGCCTGGATAACTCGCATCACACCGACGGCGGCGGGAAACATCAGTGGGCCGTCGATGAGCTGGGCGTGAACATCGTCGCCCTGCCGGAAAGTTCGGCCCACGCCACCTTCACACCGACCCAGCCCGGGCAGTACACCTTCTACTGCGACATCTGCTGCGGCGGCCGCGCCAACCCTTCGATGCAGGGCACGCTCACCGTCGAGGCCTGATGTGACGACCGCGCTGCCGCGCCGCGTGTTGGTCTTCTCGCTGTTGGCGAGCTTGGCGATGGCCGCCATCGCCCTGGCCGGCCTGTGGCATCCGAATGCTCCCACGGCGGCGATGCAGGCCTATCTGCCGACGATCACGTTGCCCACGGTGTTGCTCGCCGGGCTGGTGGACGGCATCAACCCCTGCGCCTTTACGGTCTTGCTGTTGTTCATCACCGCCCTCCTGACGTCCCTTCCCGCCGGCCCTCAAGACACCAGCGCGGTTCGCTTGCGGCTGCTGGGGATGGGATCGATCTACATCGGCGCCATCTTCGTGACGTACCTGGCCCTGGGGGTTGGCCTGCTGGGATCGCTGGATGCTCTCACCGGGCAGCACCTTCCGGCCCGTCTGGGCGCGCTGGCGGCGGTGCTGCTTGGCCTGTGGATGATCAAAGATTTCTTCCTTCCGGACATTGGCTGGCGGCTGCAAGCGCCAGGGCGCGTGAGCGACGTGGCTCGTCGCTCTGCTCAGCGCGCCACCGTACCGGCTCTGGTGGCCGGTGGTTTTCTGATCGGCTTGTGTACCGTGCCGTGCAGCGGCGCGGTCTATCTGGGCGTGCTGAGCCTCCTGGCGCTGCAGCCGACGGCGATTCTTGGCTATAGCTATCTGGTTCTGTACAACCTCGTTTTCATCGCGCCGTTGCTGGGGATTCTGGCAGCGGCCTCGGCGCGGCCGGCGTTGAATCGCCTGGCCCGCTGGAACCTGCACCACCGCGAGTGGGTTCGCCTGGCGCTGGGCGGCGGCGTGGTGACCATGGGACTGCTCATCCTGGGGACGGTGTGACCAGGTGAGGCGCGAGGCATAGATGATGGAATCACGGCCAGGTCACGTGAAGGTCTCGACTCGGTCGGCAGGCGGGCCGCCCGCTCCGCCTCGGCCGGACCTGGTCGGTTCGGTGGATCTCCTGGCTCGACTGCGCTCCGCCCAAGGCCACCTCCACGCGGTGGAGACCATGGTGATGAAGCGAGCTCCGGCGGAGGATGTGCTCCAGCAGCTGTGGTGCGTCGAGGCGGCGCTTGGCGCCGCCCGCACACGCATCGTGGCGGCAGAGCTGGACGCCGCCGTTCGGGCCGTCGAGCGGGGGTCGTCGATTGAGGACCGAACGCTGGAAGCGGCGCGCCTCGAGCGAATCTTGGCGCGCGCCATGCAGCACAGGTGGAAAGCGGGTGGGTGACTCAATGGGCGAACACAGGGCAAGTCTGACGGTTCCCGTCGAAGGGATGACGTGTGCCTCATGCGTGTCGCACGTCGAAGGCGCCCTGCGACAACTTCCGGGCGTGTCCGACGTCGCGGTCAACTTGGCCATGGGAAAAGCCAGCCTGGTCATCGAAGACGACCGCACCGGCTTGGCCGATGTGCGGCAGGCCATCAGCGACGTTGGCTACGGTGTGCCCGAGGCCGAGGCCACGCTGGACGTGCGGGGGATGACCTGCGCTTCCTGTGTGTCCCACGTCGAAGGCGCGCTGAAGGGATTGCGTGGCGTGGAGGGGGCTTCGGTGAACCTCGGCCTGGGCACGGCGCGCGTGCGCTACATCCCTGGGGCGGTCACCATGGGCCAGATGAGGCGCGCCGTCCGTGACGCCGGCTACGAGGCCCAGGAGCGCAGCGCCGGGGCCGACGCGCTCGACCGCGAGCGGCAGGCCCGTCAGCAGGAAATTCGCCGCCAGGGGCGCAACCTGGCCATCGCTGCCGCGATTGGGATGCTGGTGATGACCGGCACGTTCTACGACATGCTCGGCCCGCTGCAAGCGGTGGTCCCCGTTTGGCTTTCCTACAAGTGGGTGCTGGGTCTGCTGACGGCGCCGATCGTCCTCGGGCCGGGGCGACAGTTCTTCGCTCACGCCTGGCGCGGCCTGAAACACGGCGTCACCGACATGAATCTGCTGTACGCCACCGGGATCGGCGCCGCGTTCGGCATCGCCGTGATCAACACCGCCTTTCCGACAGCCGGCTTCGGAGGCGAGGGCGCCACCTTCTTTGAAAGCGCCGCCCTGCTGACCGCTTTCATCGTCCTTGGGCGATGGCTCGAGGCCCTGACCCGCGGCCGGACGTCCGAGTCCATCCGCAAGCTGATGAAGCTGCAGCCGAAGATCGCCCGAGTGCTCCGTGACGGAACGGAAGAGGAAATCCCTGCGGATGAGGTCGAGGTGGGTGACCTGGTCCTTGTGCGACCGGGCGAGAGCGTTCCGGTCGACGGGCTCGTACGCCAGGGGTATTCCGCCGTCGACGAGTCGATGCTCACCGGCGAGAGTCTCCCGGTCGAGAAGAAGGTGGACGACGCCGTCATCGGCGGGACGATCAATCGCAGCGGCGCCTTCCACTTCGAGGCGACCCGCGTCGGCAAAGACACCGCCCTGGCGCAGATCATCAAGCTGGTCGAAGATGCCCAGGCCAGCAAGGCGCCCATTCAGAAACTCGCCGACTGGGTGGCCGGTCATTTCATCCTCGGCGTCCACATGCTGGCGATCGTCGTCTTCGTCTTCTGGTTCTTCTTCGGGTATCGGATGTTCTTCGACCCCCAGAGTGGCTTCATCCTCTCTCCGTACCGCCTGGGCGACATCGGGGTGTTCGGCTTCTCCCTGCTGCTCAGTGTCACCGTTCTGGTGATCTCGTGCCCGTGCGCCGTCGGCCTCGCCACTCCCAGCGCCATGATGGCTGGCGCCGGGAAGGGCGCCGAGAATGGCGTTCTGTTCAAGGGCGCCGAAGCCATCGAGAACACCAGCAAGCTCCAAACGATCGTCTTCGATAAGTCCGGAACGCTCACCAAAGGCGAGCCGTCGGTGACCGAGGTCGTCGCCTTGGCCGAGGGCCACCGCGCCGCGGACAGCGACAACGCCGGAGGCGATCGCAAGGAGTTTCTGTTGCGCCTGGCAGGGATCACCGAGAAGAACAGCGAGCATCCCCTGGGCGAGGCGATCGTCCTGGCGGCCCGGGAACACGGCCTGCCTCTGACGGAGCCCGAGTCGTTCATGTCGATCCCCGGCCGAGGGGTCGAGGCGCGTGTGGATGGGCTGGCGCTATTGCTCGGAAACCGTCGCCTGATGGCTGAGCATGCAGTGGACCTCGGTGGACTGCAAGCCGAGGCCGAACGACTCGAAGCGGATGGCAAGACCGCGATGTTCATCGCTGTGGATGGAAGAGCGGCCGGCCTGATCGCCGTTGCGGATACATTGAAAGACCATTCGCGCGAGGCGATCGAGCGACTCCACCAGCTGGGGCTGGAGATTGTCATGATCACGGGAGACAACCGCCGCACGGCGGAAGCGATCGCCCGGCAGGTGGGAATCGATGTCGTGCTGGCCGAAGTTCTGCCGCAGGACAAGGCCGAGCAAGTGAAGAAGCTGCAGGCCCAGGGGAAGAAGGTCGCCATGGTCGGCGATGGGGTGAACGACGCCCCGGCTTTGGCCCAGGCGGACGTCGGCATGGCCATCGGCTCCGGCACGGATGTCGCAAAGGAGACGGGTCACGTCATTCTGATCAAAGACGACCTGCGAGACGTGGTGACGGCTCTGGAGGTGGGGCGGGCGACGATGGGCAAAGTCAAGCAGAACCTGTTCTGGGCCTTCGGCTACAACATGCTTGGCATCCCGATCGCCGCCGGCTTGTTGTACCCGCTGTCGCGTGTGATCGTCAGTCCCGAACTGGCGGCGGCGATGATGGCACTGAGCTCGGTGTCGGTCACATTGAACACGCTCCTGCTTCGGCGATTCGAGCCCAGCTCCGATCGGAAGCGGCGCGGTACGCGAGGTGTGGGCCGATGGCTTGGCCGTCTTTCTCCCGCCAATGCCGGGGCGAAGTGAAAGGATGGACAAAATGGACGACGAGAAATCGGATGGCGACTTGGCGCGGCGCAGCGCGCGAGTGTACGCTCCGCTGGCTCTGGGAGCCGGCGCGCTGTTCTATCTTGCAGCCGGTTGGACGGGTGACCTGGGCCCGGTGGCCCGCCTGGGCGGATCGGTCTGGGTCGCCATCCTCTCGCTGATCGTCTCGATGCCGCTCGTCACCGCTCGCTTCAAGCGGAGATCCCGCAGATGAAGCAACGAACGGGGGCAAGGATCGTCAACGGCTGTCGATTCGTCTGCCTCGCGTCGGTGGACCGGCGAAGTAGCTGACCCAACACGGTTACGACCGCCGGTCGAGTGTCATGGAGCGGAAGTCAACCGCCGAAGGTTGAAGGCAGGCGGCGAAGCGGGCCAGTGCGGGGAGCTCCGCAAATGAATCCGTGCCAGGCGATGGTCGAAAAGAGCTGCGACCCGCCGGCGAGCGGGGCGGCCCTACGGCGGAGGCAGCTCGGCGAGGGTCATCTCAGGTTCGGAGGCCTTGGAAACGGGGCTGTGCACGTGGGGAGCTTCATGGCGGGACGGATCATGCTCGTGCCCCATGCCCCTCATCATGAGCACATGGAGCAGTGGGCAGAGCAGCAGTAACCCAACGTACAGCACGCTCGATGTGGGAACTTGAAACAACAGGATGGCGGTGATCCCCGCCAGCGGGATGAGACAGCAGGCCAGCATCAGGAGCAGATGACTCTTCTTCACGAGAAAGCCTCCACGATAACCCGCCGGGATCTCGCGGCGACGCGGAACATGCGACGTCCTTGGTAACACGATAGCCGGCCTCCATCTTGACAGGTAGCGCCAAATGGCCCATGAGATGAGACATGAGAGTCGGATAAGTGGAAACGTGGTCGGCCGAGACGTCGGCCCACGCCAGATGGCGCATACGCCGAAGAAGGTCCTTCGGCTACAAGGGAGGGCAATGGGAACGGTGCACAATCAAGAAAGGGCAACTCGCGCGGGTCGGTACGTTGGCTTGTTGGCTCTGATCCTGGCTGGAGGAGGGCTCGGCTGGCAGCAGCTCGCCCTCGACCGCGGCGAGACGCCGAGCTCGGTCGATCGACCGCCCACGAAAGTGGCGCTCCCGTTTTTCGAACCGGCGACTCCCGTGCCGGACATTCGCCGTACCAGCCTCCTGCATACAGACATTCCGCAGCGTCCCAGGATGAACGTTCTGACGTACGTCGTGCAGCGGGGGGACACGGCTTGGTCCATCGCCGAGGATTTCGGCCTGCAGCCCGAGACCATCCTGTGGGGCAATGAAGGGCTGAGCACGGAAGCCGGAAGTCTGCAGGTCGGGCAAGAACTCAAGATCCTGCCGGTGGACGGTGTCTTGTACACCGTCCAGAAAGGCGACACGCTGGACCGTCTGCAGGCGATCCATGGGGTTCCAGCAGAGGCCATCGTCGAGTTTCCCGGAAACGGGCTGAGCGGGCACGAGGACTTCGATCTCATTCCCGGGCAAGAGCTGGTCCTGCCCGGTGCTTCGAAGGCCGTGGCGTGGGTGGAGCCCGGGCCGCAAGTCTTAGCCGGCCTGGGGCGCCGTTCTCCGGGCTTCTATTCCGGGCCGCTCGTTTACGCCGGCACGGGATTCTTCCAGTGGCCCGTTTCTCCGATCGCTATCACGCAGACCTACTGGTCCGGCCATCCGGCGATCGATCTGGACACGTACCTGGGTCAGCCCGTCTTCGCCTCCGACAGCGGCACGGTCATCTTCTCGGATTGGGACTCGACCGGCTACGGCAACCTGGTCATCATCGATCATGGGAACGGCTATTGGAGCTATTACGCCCACAACGACGCCAATCTTGTCCAGGCCGGCGATGGGGTCCTTCAGGGGCAGCAAATCGCCGAGTCGGGGAGCACCGGCAACTCCACCGGTGAGCACCTCGATTTTCGCATTCGCCTGGCCGAGGGAGGCTTCTTGAACCCGCTGGATTTCCTGCCATAGCCACCCGGGCCCCCGCCTGGCGAGCGAATTGACGAGACCGGGCCGCGGCCAGATCGCACAGGCAATCGACCCGTGCCGAACGCGCCAAATGGCGGTTGTCCGTGCGGCACCGCAGGCTAGCCTTATGTGTTGGAGAGCGATCCTTCAAAGGAGATGGTGCACGATGAAAGTAAGAGCTAGGGGGGCGCTGGCCCTGACGGCTTTGGTTCTTGCGGCGTGCGCGTCAGCGCCCAAGCCGCAAGAGGTCACCCTGACGGCCACGAACATGACCTTCAGCCCGTCATCGTTCGAGGTGACGGCCGGGGTCTCGGTGATCCTGACCTTGGTCAACCAGGATGCCCTGGAGCACGACTTCAGCATCCTGGAGATCCCGGTCGAGTCGGTGAGTGAACCGGACGCGGTTAGCGCCGAGCATCAAATGGAAATGGGGGAGGCGGCGGCGGATCCTGTCCTCCATGTCGCCGTGCAGCCCAACGAGACGAATCAACTGACCTTCACACCCACCAAGCCGGGGACCTACGAGTTCTATTGCACCGTCCCGGGCCACAAGGAAGCCGGGATGGTGGGGACGATGACGGTGCTGCCGCGCTAGCGACAGGAGCGTCACGCACGCTCGCCGAGGCGAGTGGAGAAGGAGAGGAAACCGTGTGTTGCATGATGATGGGCCACCAGATGGATCACGACTCCCAAACGCACGACTCAGCGCAGCCGCGCCAGCAGACGGAAACTCTGCTCGACGTTCTTCGGCGCCGCTACGCCCTTGGGGAGATCTCGCGGGACCAGTTTCATGAGATGAAGCGCGTCCTTGGCCTGAGCGCACGCGAGACCGAAGCGCCAGCGGGGCATGATACTCACGCGTGGGAGGCCGCCTGACATGAGGGGGAAGGCTTGGATCGCAGTCGTAGTGCTGATCCTGCTGGTCCTTTTGG
>Ga0209641_10004028_pt1 | contig 12188 bp, 11 predicted proteins | sample RifCSP16_1_FD_184022 | JGI IMG/M metagenome (GOLD analysis project Ga0209641, IMG submission 184022) | Soil microbial communities from Rifle, Colorado - Rifle CSP2_sed 16_1 (SPAdes) (version 2) | ecosystem: Environmental > Terrestrial > Deep subsurface > Rock core/Sediment | place: Rifle...
GGGGGCGATTTGGCCCACTGTCCGACATGTGAGGGAGAATTGTACCAACGCCACGACGACGAGCCGGAAACAATCAGACACAGATTGAATGTCTATCTCAAGGAAACGAAGCCCCTCAAGGAATTCTATCGCAAGTCGGATCGATTTTCCGAAATAAACGGAATGTTCCCGGTCCCCGAGGTCCACAAGGCTATTCTGGATTTGCTCCTCAAGAGCAAGGCGGAGTAGCAAGGATATGAAACCGTATCAACCCAGGCTGAATCCGCCCGCCCTTCCATATGTTATTGCACACCGCGGGATTTCCAGCAAGGCACCGGAAAATACTCTTTCATCGTTTTCCCGCGCTGTCGCGACTCCTGGGGTCAAGATGATAGAACTCGACGTCCGGATGTCACAGGATGAACAGATCATCGTTCTTCATGACAGAACGCTGCAGCGCACCTCAACAGGGAACGGGGCAGCCCGCAATTACACGCTGAGGGAATTGAAGGAGTTCGATGCCGGTTCATGGTTCCATCCTTCCTACGCATCTGAACGCATTCCGTCCCTTGCTGAAGTCCTTCGGCTGACCAAGGACAAGACATGGGTGAATATTGAATTGAAAGGCGATTTCTTTTTTCGGAACCACGAGCTGTTTGTGAAACGCGTCATTGAAACCGTTCAGAAAGAAGGATCGGAGAATCAGGTGTTGTACTCCAGCTTCACGCATGACCTCCTCGCTCTGGTTCGAAGGTTCGAGCCGCAAGCGATCACGGGAGTGATCTACAATATCTACCGTGACTTCGGACGATCTCCATCAAAGCTTGCAGGCCGGGTCCACGCTTCTGTTTTTGTCTGTGCGAAGCATGAATTGCGGAAATCCATGATTCGTGACACTCGTCAACATGGGCTTGCATTGTACGTTTACACGCTCAATTCCATCCAGGATGCAAGAAAAATGATTCAGCTTGGTGTCGACGGCATCATGACGAACAATGCCGACGGAATTATTGCGGCACTGTCTCATCAAGTGTGATCGTCCATATTGATTTTTGTCACCAACTTCTTGATATTTCCGTGTAATAGAGTAACTGAAGGTCCAATCCATAATTCGGGAGATTCTTGATGAAAAAGATCCAAGCTTTGGCTTTGTTGGCGGCTATCGTGGTGTCTGTGTCCGGTTTGTACGGACAGGACGTGGGTACTGAGTTGAAAAAAATGAGCGGAGAAAACGCTCCCAAGTATGTCGGTCCCCTCATGGCTGGATGGGGAGCTGGCTTGAATTCGGGATTGTTTCATTCCGCGGATCTGCATAGCGTCCTGGGTTTTGATGTTCAGGTCAAGATGACACTTGCAGGACTCAGCGATGAAGACAAGACGTACAAGTTCCAAACTCCTTCAATTCCGGGTTTCGTTCGTGGCGGAGCGGGAGCAACCGGATATCCGACGGAGGTTATTGCGAACAGTGTTGTCGGGAAGAAAGATCCCACAATCGTCAAGACAAACGACGGAACGACAACACTGCTTACCATTCCCGGTGGTCTCGATTTGCCCGCTGCCCCTCTCATTGTTCCCCAAGTTTCGATAGGATTGCCCTTCGGGCTTGAAGTCATGGGTCGGTTTCTTCCAACGACGAAACTCGGCGATGCGGGCAAAGTGAACTTTGTCGGCTTTGGACTCAGACATGACATAGACCAGTACATCCCTCTCTTTCCGGTCGACATCGCCGTCCATTTTGCAACGCAGAAGTTCAACTACGAGGATGGAGCGGGTCAGAAACTCATTAGTGCGACCGGAACAGCGTTCGGTGTCGTTGCCAGCAAGGGTTTCCTTTTCCTCACAGTCTACGGGGGCTTTCAGATTGAGAGCTCTTCCTGGGATGTCGGTCCTTTTGATGCTTCGATAACGACCGCATTGGGTACCGTCACTCAGACTGTTCCTCAGTTCACGATTGAAGGCAAGAATAAGTCCCGCGTCCTCGTTGGAGTTCGCCTCCTCCTTGCCATCATCAATGTCCATGCGGATTACAGCGTGGCATCAACCCCTGTGGTGACGCTGGGAGCAGGGATCACATTCCGCTGAGAATGCGATTGGCGGTTGCACCAACATCTTGCGTTTCCTATATTACCCGTGGCGCACATGCCACGGGTTTTTTTATTCACTTCCGGTCAACACGAGTGAAACGGCTTCTCCTCCTCCTGTCCCTTGTCTTTCTGAATTCCTGTGATGTTGAGCAGAGTCCGCTCAATGTGGCGGCCAATATGCTCGAGCGCGGGATCGCTCTTTTTGATGAAGGCGACTATCGCCAATCGGAAGTATTTCTCACGCAGGCCATTTCGGTCTATGAACAGGCCAGGGATTATTCGAAGGCGGCAGAAGCCCACCTGGTTCTCTCCGAAATCGCCCTTGCTCAGGGCCAATTTCGTTCGGCACTTGAACAAGCTCAAACAGCGTTCGAGCAAAGCACCCTGGCAAACGATTTCCGTGGTCAGGCGCGTGTTCACCTGCAGCAGGGGGACATCAGCAGGTCGATGGGTGACTACGAGCGGGCCCTTGTTCATTACGAATCGTCGTACTCCCTAAGCGCTGCATTCGACGATAAACCCTCCATTGCCGCTGCAGAAATGCTGAGAGCTGATGTCAACTTCCGTCTGAGCCGATGGGACCTTGCGCAGAAGTCGTACGAAGGAGCCCTGGCATTCTATCGGGAAGTGAGTGACGATGCGAATACTGCACGTGCGTTGATGGGAATCGGCGAGACCTATTATCGACAGCGTCGATATGGCGAAGCGCTCAATTCCTTCACCCAAGCGCAACACACGCTCGATTCAGACGACATTTTTTCCGATGCAAAACTGCATCTGGATCTTGGCAATGTCTATCGGGCGATGAATGATGGGAATGCAGCTCTTCGGTATTTCCGTGACGGAGCCAACAGCCTGCGCGCGCGGAAAACAGCAAAAGAATATGAAGCCCTCCTTCTTTTTTCCATCGGTGCAGTCTATCATGAGAGCAGCCGATGGGACGACGCCAAGCGATTCTTCAATGAAGCCGTCGGGGCGGCAAAAGAGGCGGGTGACAGGATCAGCGAGTCATATCTTTACCTCCTTCTTGCCCGGACGACCGAAAGTCAGATTCCGGCTGCGCAGAAGGATTTTCAGCTCGAGAAGAGAGCACAGACCTACGAACAGATCGCCCAGCGCTTTCAGGACTGCGGTCACAAAACGGGGCAAGCCTACTCGTACGTCCAGATAGGAAATCTCTATCAGACGGCGGGGCGCCTGGCAGAAGCGCGCGAAGCATATCAACGGGCAGTGGAACTTGATGAAGAGAGAGCGGCAGAGTATCTGGACGCGGATGTGCATTTGCCGTACCAGAGAGAGCTCGGAATCGATCAAAACCATGAAGATTGGTATCGCAGGTTAGCAGGGGTACTCCTGCAGTTGCGAAGATCGGAAGAAGCTCTCCGATACCTTGACCGAGGTCGATCGAAGACCGCGTCGGACTTGTTGGTCGCGGCCAACGTATCGATTCGGAACATCGGTCTGCTGGATGACATGGAGAAGCTGCGCTCCCTGTACGCGGAATACAGGCTTCAGCAACTGGAGCTCTCGAGTTTGGCCGCCCGTAGGCAGCTTCAGGGGACCGCGCAGACCATTGGTCAGACTCGCGTGCAAATTGCCAAGGCGAACGAAAATCTGAAGGCCCTGACCGAACGCATTTCCCGAAACTATCCCAACTACGGGCCTCTCACGGGCAAATATGACGCAATCCAAGTGAGTGAGTTACAGCCAAGTATTCCGCGGGGGACCCTCGTTGTGACATACCTCGTTTCACAGGATTACCTGCATGTCTTTGCCCTTTCGCGCACGTCATTTATCGTGCGGAATTCCGCGATTGGAAGAGAGCGGTTGGTGGGGATGGTTGATGAGTATCAACGGCTACTCAAGGATCCCAACGTTTATGCAGGAGCTGCGGGCGAGGCGAGCCTTCCCGCGATGACAAGGTTTGCCACGCTCTCGACTCAATTGTACGACATTCTGATCCGGCCGATCGAAGATTTGCTGGATCGCAGTCTCGTTATTGTCGCAGGGAGGGAATTTGAGAATTTTCCATTTCAAACAATTGAACGGGAAAGCCCGGACGGTGTGATCAAATATCTCATCGAGCTTACGAGTGTTGACTATCTTTCATCTTTTTCCTCTTTTAAATTCCGGACCACAGCGGCGACGCGAATACGCAATGTCATGGCCCTGGGGAACCCGACCGGTAAGAATTGGTCGGTGGATTATGAACTCCGGGATATCAGGAGTTTCTTCAAGGAAGCAGTCGTACAGATAGGGTTCGAGGCCACGTGGGAGAATTTGAGATCAGCCAGGCAGGAGGTCGTGCAGATTTCTTCGGACTTCAAGAACAATGCAGGGAATTTGCCGTTCGGATCGATTGCCTTCTCGGATGGCACCACTCTGGAGGAGTCGATCGAAGTGCCCTTCGACCGTCTCACGTCGATCCCCGCGGTTCCGGTCATGGTGCTTTCCAATACACTTGGCCAGGGGGTTGGACTCACGCCACTTCATGCCTTCTTGTTGAGGCTCAACGGGACATCGGATGTATTTTACAGCGCGTGGAGCGCCGAGAGAAAAGCAACGAAGTTCTTCAGCGAATTTTTCTATACGCATCTCTCGAACGGGCTAGCCCCGGGGGATGCATATCGGCAGGCAATTCTGAACCTCATCCAAACCCAAGAGGTGAATCACCCCTTTTCCTGGGGACAGTTCTTTCACTATGGGATTGGTTGATTCTGGAAGTGCGAGGGTGGTCGTCAGTCACGACGGCGTACCTTGACGCTGCCGAGACCGGATTCGATTTGAATGGAGATTGTGGGGGCGTTCGATCTGTATCCTTCCGTTTCGTAGACACCGCTCCTCTGGCGGTTGAAACTCCCATCGAGATCGAAGCTGGAGAACCAGCTGTCGCTGTACAAAACACGGGCCTGAATGTCTGCAGGAAGAATGACCGTTACTGCTCCCAGACCAACCTCGATTTTTGCATCGGCATCCTGCCGCAGTTTCCCGCCGAAATCCAACTTGTAAGCCCCGACTCCGCCGCTAAATTTCAACTTGCGAAAATTCGTATTGGTGAGATTGGTCGCTGTGAACTTACTAACTCCTGATTCGATCACAATGCTTTCGGCGTCGATTGGATTTGGCGTGTCACAGAACATGTCGACTGCACTGGCGCCGGATGACACCTTCATGTTTCTGATCTGAAGTCCGGTAAGATCGAGTTCGCCTTTTCCTGCTCCGAGTTCGATTTTGAAGGTGATGGGAATGGCATCGGTAAATTTGAGATTCCATTCGCGATCTTCTTCGTCGTCATCATCGCGGGTTTTCCAGAACCCTCTTCGCTCTTTGGAGCGGATGACAAGTTCACCCCTGTTGTTTCGAATGCGGTAGTCAATTTGGAACTCATCAGGGTCGGCCTCACGAGGAGCCTTAACATCGGCGATGACGATTTTTGAGGCTTCGCCATGGGAAATAAAGATTTTCCCAAATGAAACATCAATTGTCACCATAAGTTCTTTTTCGTGGCCGCGGCTGATTTCCTTATGCAGCGTACCCTGTGCGAAAAGGGGCAGGCTTACAGCCGCAGAGAGGAGTGAAAAGAGGAGTATTCGGATATAGTTATCGCTCGATCGCATTGTTCTGATTTACATTTACGGCTCTTTGCAGCGGGAGTTGCAGGGAGGACTAATAATTCCGCAGCTTGTTGCGCAGATACTTATAGAGCATTTCTCTCGCCCTGAAGATATGGGCCTTGACCGTCCCCAACGGAAGCTTCAAAATCTTGGCAATTTCCTGATATTCCAGCTCTTCCCGATGCCGCATGACGATAACCTGACGGTATTTTGGGGGAAGGGAATTGATGGCATCATCCAGAAGTTTCTTCCGCTGAGAAGAGATCATCTCCTTGTCGGGCTCATACGTAGAATCCGGAAGTTCGAAGGTGAAATCGCTTTCCTTTGACTCAATCGGTTTGTCAATGGAAAAAGTCTGGAGCTTTTTCCGGCGGATGTAATCGATACAATTATTTGTGGCTATCTTATAAAGCCACGTGGAAAATGCATATTCGTTGTTGAACGTGGAAAGAGAGGCGAACGCTTTGATGAACGCTTCCTGTGTTAAATCCTCGACTTCGTCCTTTTCGCGAATCATTCGGTAGATGAGATTGAATATAGCGTCGTGATACTTCTGTCGAAGTCGTGAAAAGGCATTCTGTTCACCGGTGAGGGCCTGCTGAATCAACGACGTGTCTTCATTCCGGGATTCGAAACGACGCTGTTCTGCTTTGTCGGGAGAATGAGAAGTGGAGGACCGTTTGGAGGGCGGGGTATGTTTCCTTTTTTGGGAGGGCATCCTGACGTGTCTGGACCTCGACGAAATAAGTCGTCAAACAATGAAGTTGGCGGGATCAAAGTAGCAAAAAAAGAAGAGACCCGCAACGCGGGAACATGCTTGTTTGCATCAAAATCCACTTTTGGTTACTTTGACTGCACACGAACGCCGAACGCACTTCTCCATGTTTATCACTTTTGAAGGTCTCGATTACTCAGGAAAGTCAACTCAGGTTACGCGGGCGGTTGATCGCCTGAAGAGCGGCGGCCGATCTGTTCTCCTTGTCCGCGAGCCGGGGGGGACTGAAATCGGCGAGAAGATCCGTTCCATCCTCCTGGATAAGAAATCAAAAGGGATGACGGATATCAGTGAGTTGATGCTCTTTTCCGCATGCCGGGCTCAGTTGGTCAACGAAGTCATTCAACCTGCACTGGCGGCGGGAACTGTCGTAGTGTGTGATCGGTTCTATGATTCAACGACCGCGTATCAGGGGTGGGGGCGAGGTATCGATCTCGGAGCGGTCCGGGCGATCAACACGACAGCAACGTTCGGACTCGTTCCCGAATTAACGATTTACCTTGACGTCCATCTTGATGAAATAGAACGGCGCATTCGAACGTCGGGGGCCGGAAAAGACCGCATGGAGTCTAATGGCAGGAAATTCTATGAGCGGGTTCGGCAGGGGTACCTTGACCTCGCCAAGACCGAACAGCGGTTTGTGGTGATCGATGGGGACAGAGCTGTTGATGTAGTCCATGAAGAAATCTGGAGTCTCATTGCGAAACGCCTGACACAGGCGTCATCATTTCACAGGTGAGGAGCTTTTTCATGAAGCGCATGGCGGGACGGATAATGGCGGCCATAGTCGTGGCCTGCCTGGTTCTGGGTTTTGTTGTAGTCTCTGATCACGACTTGTACCTGAAGATTTATCGCGGGATCGATACGTTCGGGAAGGTGTACAAGGAAGTCAGTACAAACTATGTGGATGAAATCGATCCCGATCGGTTCATGCGCGCTGGGATTGATGGCATGCTCAAAACTCTGGATCCCTACACGGTCTACATCGGTGAGCGGGAAGGGGATGAAATTGACCTCGTGACAAACGGGAAGTACGGGGGAGTGGGAATCACCATCGGCCTTCGTGACGGGCTCGTCACCGTTGTCAATCTCCTGGATGGTTTTTCCGCATCGAAACAGGGAATTCGGGTCGGGGATCATATTTTGGAGGTGGACGGGAAATCTCTGACGGGAGACTCGTTTGACACGGTCCGATCTCTTGTCCGCGGTGCACCCGGCACGGAAGTGCGAATGAAGGTTGAGCGGGAGGGAGAGCCTGCCCCGCTGGAGTTTGTTCTGATCCGTGAAGAGATTGCGGTCAGGAATGTAACATTTGCCGGCACTATGAGCGATGGTATAGGCTACATCAAGCTCGAACGATTCTCGCGGACTGCGGGGGACGACGTGCGCCTGGCCCTCCGTGATCTCAAGTCCAAGGGAGAGTTGAAGGGGATTATTCTGGATCTTCGTGACAACCCAGGAGGATTACTGGATATGGCGGTAGATGTTGTTTCCAAGTTCCTTCCCGAAAGCAGCCTGGTTGTGACAACCAAAGGGCGGAGGCAGGATTCCGATCGCAGCTATCTGACCATGGAAAAACCAATGGCTGTTGATGTTCCCCTTGCCGTGCTTGTCGACAGGGGCAGCGCCAGCGCCAGTGAAATTGTGGCGGGAGCAATCCAGGATCTGGATCGCGGAGTCATCGTGGGGACAAGGACCTTCGGCAAAGGCCTGGTTCAGACGATCACACGGCTTTCGGAGCACACATCACTCAAAATCACCACGGGTCGATACTTCACTCCCAGTGGCCGAAGTATCCAGGAGATAGACTATGTCAATCGGACGAGTGACGGCGGTGTTACCGTCATTCCTGACAGTCTCAGGCGCGCGTATATGACTGTCCATAACCGAAAAGTATTCGAGGGAGGGGGGATCGAACCTGATTCGATCGTTTCTGTCTCCGAACCCAGCCGGCTGATGGTTGAACTCTACCGAAAGGCGATGTTTTTCAAGTTTGCGAACCGCTTTGTGGCCGAGAAGAAGCAGCTACAGGGGAACGGAATATCGGATGGACTGCTTGCGGAGTTCGAAGCTTTTGTGCGAGAGAAGGGCTTTGAGTACAAGGAGGAAGGGGAGGCAAGACTTGTCGAGCTTCGAGAGGCCGCGCAACGAGGGAACTACAGCAAGGAATTCTTCGATCAATTCAAGAGGCTTTCCACTGTGGTGGAAAAAGAGAAGACGAGGGTCTTTGAACGTCATCGCGGCGAAATAAGGAAAGCTCTACGTGACGAACTCATCGGCAGAATGAAAGGGGAAAAAGGAAGGATTGAAGCAGGATTCAGCGATGATAAAACTCTTCAAACGGCCTTTTCTCTTCTCGCCCGCAGGACCAACTATGACTCCATACTCTCAGGGAAGAACTGAAGCCGGGGAGGCTTGGCAGATTGGAACGGCATCTTCGGATGCCGTTTTTTTTGGTACCGTCTTGATTTTCAATTTTGCGGCCAGGGCAGGGTAGTCGGTCCGATACCACAACGGGTCATTCGAAGAGGGGAAGCTGGGGGATCGCTCCTTTTACCCTGGCCACGATGGAGTCGAAGTCGCTTTTCAATGAGACGAAGTCCAGGCCGTCGGTGGGAATCACCAGAACCGGTCCGAGTTTGTAGCGGCCGATCCAGCTCTCATAATGGCGGTTGAGCTGCTCCAGATAATCCCGCGGAATGGTTTGCTCATATCCTCTCCCGCGCTGGGTAATCTGACGGACAAGAGTGTCAACCGTGGCCTTCAGATAGATGAGAAGATCCGGCGCCTTAAGGTATTCCATCATGACGTGGAAGAGTGAAACGTAATTGTCATAATCCCGCTGATCCATCTTTCCGATTTCGTACAAGTTCCTGGCAAAAATCTCAGCGTCCTCATAGATGGTTCGGTCCTGGATTACCGACATTCCTGATTCTATCATCTTTTTGTGCGACTTGAACCGGTTGGCAAGAAAGTACATTTGAAGATGAAACGACCACCTCTTCATATCCGCGTAGAAATCCTGCAAATACGGATTGTCGTCGACTGATTCAAAATATGGATTCCATTTGAATTCCTTGGCGAGGAGTCGGGTAAGGGTTGATTTTCCGGCCCCGATATTGCCCGCGACAGCTATGAAAAGAGGTCCTTGTGATGCCATAGGGGATGTGGTGGGAATTGCCGCATCAAATATATTCCATGAGGCTCAGAGAAGCAAGAAATTCCTTAAGGCCGAGTGGCATTCACCAAAGCCTCGAGGCCCTCGATGATTCGTGGTCCCGGACGGCTGATCAGACTTGCACCGACCGACACAACGCGTCCTTCCCGAATTGCCCGGAGGGTCTTCCACTCCGGGTACGCGGTGGTCACTTCTTCGATCGACTGAGCGACTTCATCCGAAACGATGATCCAATCAGGTTGCCGGGAGAGAACCTCCTCTCTGCTGATGAGCGGGTACGACGTTGGCGAATCGTGTACCATGTTTCTCAGGTTCCCCAGTGTCAGCAACTCATCGACAAACGTTCCTTTTCCGGCAGATACGAGCGGTCGAAGTGAGAGAAGAAGCAGAACGGTTTGTGGTTGTGAGCCGGCAGCGATCCGAACGATGACTTCCTGTTTGGATCGCAACTGTTCAACAATCGCAGTGCCTTCGTTCACACGGTCACAAAGTCGCCCCACGGCGAGAATCGAACGATAGATGTCTTCAAGGGTTGCTGGATTCGACACGAAAACGGTAAGTCCGAGAGCCGTCAATTTTTCGAAGTCTTTTCTTGCATTTCCCGCGGTCGTCATGACGATCAGGTCGGGGTGGAGTCCGATGATCGTTTCGAAATCGGGGCTTGTCATACCTCCGATTCTTGTTTTTGAGCGGGCCGCATCGGGAAAGTCGCAGTAGTCTGTGACTCCGACGACCGCTGAATCCAGCCTCAGGGCAAAAAGGGTCTCGGTAATGCTTGGGGCCAGGGAAATGATGCGATTCGGGGGCGCGGGAAGGGCAACAGTCCTTGCCAGATCATCTGTGGCCGAACGAGTGGACTGCGGTTGTTCGCTTTTGTGCGGGGAACAGCCAATCAGGAAGATCAGGTGCAACAGGGGGAGGCAGAGAAGGGGGCTTTTCATCGCCAAGAAAAAAGGGGAGACATTTGCCTCCCCTTTCTTTTCAACATGGTGGTACCTTCACTTAAATGCGTCGACGGCTTTGGCCACCGATTCGTGGTGATCGAACACCGTAATCAATTTTGTCACTATCAGCAGGCTTTCGATTTTCTCGGAAGCCCGTGCCAGTTTCATATCGCCCCCCGCATTACGCATGGTGCTCAAAGCACGAATGAGCATTCCCAATCCCGAACTGTTCATAAACTTGACATCGCCGAGATCGACAACGACCCTCGTTTTCCCCGCTTCAACGAGCTTGTGGAGTTCCTCGTTGAGTTCCGTTGCGTCGGGTCCGCCCATGACGTTGCCATTGAGCTCGATGACCGTTACCTCCTTGACATCCTTAGTTTTAAATTTCATACGAGTTTTCCTTCCCCGTGAAGGTTGAGAGTGGGTCGCTCTATGGTTTCTTGTTCTTTCGATTTGTCCAATCAATCACCACCGCGCTCGCTATGTAGACGGTCGAGTAAGTTCCTGTGATCATCCCGACACACAAGGTGAAGGCGAATCCCCGCGTCACTTCGCCACCAAAGATAAGCAAAGTTAACAATACTAGAAAGACAGTACCGTTCGTGATAATGGTTCGGCTGAGCGTGTCGTTGAGGCTCTTGTTCATGAGTTCAAACAGCGACATGCTGCGATAGATCTTGAGGTTCTCACGGATACGGTCAAAGATGACGACAGTATCGTTGACGGACACACCAATGATGGTCAGGAACGCCGCAATGACTTCCTGGGAGATTTCAAGGTTTAACTGTGGAAAGACCCCATCGAGGAGAGAGAGAATACCGAGGGTCACTGCAACGTCGTGAAAAAGAGCCAGCACGGCACCGAAACCGTAGATGAATTTGAACCGCATGCCAACATAGATAAGAATGACAACAAGTGAAGCAATGATTGCGTACATGGCGTCACGGCGGAGTTCTACGCTGATTTTCGGGCTGATCTTGTATTGTTTCAAGACCTCAAAGGTCATTTGTGGAAACGCCCGGGCGATCGACTCTTTAATCCGATCCGCAATGACAGTCCCTTCCGCCTGTTCAGTCGTTCGAATGAGCAGGTCGCCCTCTCCGCCAAAGGATTTGATCTCGCTGTTGCCGAGCCCGATTGTTCCAAGAGCATTTCGGATGTCCGCGACCTCGAGTTTCCGGTCGAAGTGAAGGACGAGTTCTGTACCGCCACGGAAGTCGATCCCGTAGTCGATTCCTTTGACGACCAGTGATACAATACCGGCGAGGATCACAAGGCCGGAGAGCGCATACATCCGGAACCGGAGTCCAAGAAAGTTGATGCTCGTTTTTCCGAAGAACCGCATTGGATTTTCTACTCCTATATGCCCGAGTCGGCGATTAACCGAAGCTCGGTGAAATGCCGCGATCTGAGAGATAGTTGAAGATCACACGGGTGATGATGATGGCGCTGAACATGCTTGCGATGATTCCAATCATCAACGTAAGGGCAAATCCCTGCACAGGTCCCGTGCCGAACTGATAGAGAATGAGGCCCGTCAGAAATGTGGTAATATTCGAGTCCACAATTGCGGTCAGGGCTTTTGAATAGCCGGCGTCGATAGCTGCGCGC
>Ga0209641_10004034_pt1 | contig 12176 bp, 7 predicted proteins | sample RifCSP16_1_FD_184022 | JGI IMG/M metagenome (GOLD analysis project Ga0209641, IMG submission 184022) | Soil microbial communities from Rifle, Colorado - Rifle CSP2_sed 16_1 (SPAdes) (version 2) | ecosystem: Environmental > Terrestrial > Deep subsurface > Rock core/Sediment | place: Rifle...
AAGATTTTTTTGTGCCTGCCTCTCATATTGATTTAGGAGGGATTCCCACTTATATATCCGTAGCAGGAAGTATTCATATCAAGGAAGAAGGAATTAATATCCCTGCAGTTTTGTATATCATGAAACAACCGTATTCTTATACAAAAGAGGATGTTGTGGAAATCCATACTTTGGGTTCTCCACCGATCTTGGAAATGCTCTTGTCTTCTATTTTATCAAAAGGGATTCGGGCAAAGAGAAATATCCGGCTTTCACAGCCGGGCGAATTCACGAAACGCGCCTTCTTGCATGGACGGATAGACCTTACTCAGGCCGAAGCTACTATGCGCATCATCCGTGCACATACAGACGCTGAACTGAAGGTTGCGGTTGCACAATTGGCGGGAGACGTTTCGCAACAGACCAAGCGCATCCAGGACGATGCGGTTTCCCTTTGCTCATATATAGAGGCAACGATTGATTTTTCTGATCAGGATATCGAACTCATATCTGCAAGAGAAATCATGCACAGGCTGGAGGTAATAAAAAATAACATTTCTCATCTTCTGATCCAACCGGAAATTGGCAAAGTTTCTCTAGAGGGGATTGACACCGTTTTGTATGGTAAGCCCAATGTCGGAAAATCAAGTCTGATCAATGCTTTACTGGGGAAAAAGAGGACTCTTGTGAGCGAAATACCAGGAACGACACGCGATGTTGTTGCAGATATTCTTGAAATCGGGGGCATTCGTTTTAAACTGATGGACACAGCTGGAATGGATGATACAAAACTTGTCCCCGCGTGTTTTAAACAGGGAGAAATTGTTACATCCAGAGCAATGGAAAAGACACAATCCACCTTGGAAAAGGCCCAAATAATATTACTTGTCTTTGACGGAAGCGTCAATATAGATGTACAATTAAGAGAAATGAAACAAGATGATTTGACCGGTACCGTGATTGTTGTTATCAATAAATGTGATTTACTAAAAAACAGTTCTTTCCCTGAATCACCGGCGGAGTTAAAAAAATATCCCTTAATGCATACGTCCGCCTTGACGGGTGAAGGTTTGGAAAGACTTAAAGAAACACTGATAGAAAGTGTCCTGGGAGGTCAGGTAAATCTCTCTGGTGGCGCTCCGATTTTTAATGTGCGTCAAAGGGATGTGTTGCAACGTTCGCTTCAATTAATTCAGCAAACCATGGAATCGGTAAAGAATAATGAAAGCTATGAATTCGTAGCATTAGACCTGCGTACTGCAATAGATATCCTCGGTGAGATTGTAGGAGAGGTTACCACCGAAGATATTTTATCTAAAATATTTTCAGAATTTTGTATTGGTAAATAATAAATAACATGACCAAGAGACCATCATGGGATGAGTATTTTTTGCGAATCACCAGGGAAGTAGCCCAGCGCTCAACCTGTCTACGGCGTCAGGTAGGGGCAGTGCTGGTGATGGAAAAGCACATCCTGACGACAGGCTATAATGGAGCGCCGAGCGGACTTCAGCACTGCTTGGATATTGGCTGTTTACGGGAGCAGCTCAAGGTGCCTCCTGGGGAACGGCACGAACTCTGCCGAGGCCTTCATGCCGAAATGAATGCCCTGCTCCAGGCATCGCATTATGGGATAAAAATCGCTGGCGCTACCTTATATACCACTACCTATCCATGTTCCCTGTGCGCCAAGATGCTCGTGAATGCAGGAATCAAGCGTATCGTTACCCTTACCGACTATCCCGACGCCCTCGCCAAAGAAATACTTTCCATGTCAAATATTAAGGTAGAAATCGTAAAACTGGATAATACTCCAAAAGAATAATTCTAAAAAACAGGCTTTATAAAAATAAATCTTGTTTATCTACTTCATAAAAAACATAGTTGACAACGGCTGAATTATGAGGGTTTTTCTGTTTTTCTAAAAATCCACTTGACAGACTATATCTTGTATGGTATATAAGTTAATTATCAATATATAGAATATCTCTTGGAATTAATAGACATCACAATATAACACATTCACTCTTAACGTTACTTTTATTAAATAGCTCAAAAAGTCGCTTAAAAGTTCTAATTAATGATTAGTTATTATGAAGAATAATAAAAGATTTTTTCCATACGCATTTTTTAATAAAATATCATATGCAATGTTTGTTCTGCAAGGTAGACAACGACAAGGTTGTTAACTCACGCACATCGGTGGATGGCTTGAGCATCAAACGCCGACGAGAGTGTCTGAGTTGTGGTCGCCGCTATACGACTTACGAGCGGATTGAAGAAAATCCCTTGCGAGTGGTTAAAAAAGACGGTACGCGGGAGCCCTTTGATCGCAAAAAGATTCTGAGTGGGCTGTTGAAGGCGTGTGAAAAAAGACCCGTCTCGACAGATACCCTGGAAAACATTGTGAATGAAATCGAAAGGGAGATTTATAACAAATTTGACCGGGAAGTGACTACAAGTTTTATAGGGTCGCTGGTGATGCAAAAATTAAGGATCCTAGACGCTGTAGCATATGTACGCTTCGCATCAGTATATAGAGAGTTCAAAGATATCTCTGAATTTATTGATGAGCTTAAACCGTTAATGACGGGTGTAAAGAAGAAAAAAACCGATGGGGGTAGCAACTCCCGCAATATATCTCTTCAACATTAGACCGGAGGGAAAAGGGGCATGGACACAACAGCAACGATGGAGTATGTGTTAAAACGTAACGGAAGAAAAGTACCTTTTAACGAGAAAAAAATCGCCGATGCCATATTTAATGCGGCGCAGGCAGTGGGCGGTGAAGACCGCGCCCTGGCAGATGAACTAGCAGTTGTTGTTACCATGTTTCTGGAAAAGAAATATGGTGGACAGACCCCCGGTATTGAAGATATACAGGATATTGTAGAAAAGGTGCTCATAGAAACCGGACATGCCAAGACAGCCAAGGCTTACATCCTCTATCGTGATAAAAGGGCGAGGAGTCGCGAATCCCTTCGGGTGAGAAAACAAACCAAGAAACGTGCAGACACGACAGATGTCTCCCTTCTGGTAAACACGGAGACGAAAGACGAAACGTTCCCATGGGATAAAAGAAAGATTGCGGAGGCTCTGGAAAAGGAAGCCGACCTGCCGGAAGAGGTCTCAGGAGAAATTGCGGGCACTGTAGAGCAGAGGGTTTTTTCCTCCGGATTAAATCGTATTTCAACAGCGCTGATACGAGAACTGGTAGATAATGAACTCTTCGAGAGGGGTTTTAACAAGAAACTCGAAAAACAGCAGGTAATCGGTATGCCCAAGTACGACCTCGAAGAGTTGATCATGTCGAAAAATAAGGAAAACAGCAATATCGCCACGAATAACCCTGAGGCTATCAACCTTGCAATTGCCGAGAATACCTTAAAGCAGTATGCCCTTCAGGAGGTATATTCTAAGGAAGTAGCAGATGCCCACATGAACGGGATGGTGCACATTCACGATCTGGGTTATCCGACGCGGGTATATTGTTCTTCCCACTCACTTGAATATTTGAAAAAATACGGATTGTCACTCCAGAATCTGGATACAGAATCGGCTCCGGCAAAACATGCGCGTACCCTGACGGGGCATCTTAACACGTTTTTGGCTTCCATGCAGGCCTACTATGCAGGTGCGCTTGGCGTGGCATATGTCAACATCATGTATGCCCCTTATCTGGAAGGCATGAGCTATAAAGAGATGAAACAAGAGGCGCAGCACCTTATTTTCAGTTGTTCTCAGAGCGCTTTTTCCCGAGGAGGCCAGACGTTATTCTTGGATTTCAATGTTCATACAGGCATCCCGCGATACTTAAGGAACATTCCTGCTATTGGTCCCAGTGGAAAACCTACAGGAAAAACCTATGGGGATTATGAGGAAACAGCCCGTCAGTTCACATTAGCCATGCTGGATGTATGGCGTGAAGGGGATTGCTATGGACACGTCTTTGCCTTCCCGAAGTGTGATTTTCACATTAATGAAGATACCCTCAATGACCCGAAACAGTACGAACTCCTGGAATATGCATGTCAGATAGCCAGCGAGAACGGTGTCCCCTATTTTATCTTTGACAGAGATGAGATTACGCTCTCAGCCTGCTGCCGTTTGCGTACCACGATAGATGATAATTACATGATCAAGCATCCTGAAAGTATGCGTTTCTGCGGATTCCAGAATATCACCATTAATCTCCCGCAGGCCTCTTATAGAGCAGGGAAAGGCAATTGGGATGCACTGCATAAAGAGATTGATAAAGGTATAGAAATTGCCGTCAAGGCACATCTCCAGAAAAAGAAGTTTGTGGAGAAATTGATGTCAAGTCCCGAAATGCCCCTCTGGGAGATAGGCAAGAATGCCAGGGATGGCCGCCCTTATGTGGATCTGGAGGCATCGACCTATATTGTAGGTATCTTAGGATTGAACGAATGCCTCCAATTTATGACAGGAAAAGAACTGCACGAAGGCGATGATATGATTAAGCAGGGGCTACGGGTTGTTTCTCACATGTATACACGTGTCAAGGAAGCGGGAAAGAAATATAAATTAAAATTTTCTTTAGAGGAATCACCTGCCGAAAGCGCCAGCAGAAGGCTTGCCAAGGTTGACGTGAGGAATTATCCGGAAGCCACGGACATGGTCAAGGGAAATATCGAGAAAGATGAATTCTACTACACCAATAGTGTGCATCTGCGTCCAGATGCGCCTGTGGACATGATTACCAGAATCTTCCTCCAGAGTAAATTTCATACCATGATTGAATCGGGCGCCATCATTCATGCATTTGTAGGCGAACAAAGGCCGTCTCCCGCCAGCATCATGAATCTGGTAATAAAGACCTTTAAAAACACTCAAGCAGCGCAGGTCACGATTTCCCCGGAATTCACCATTTGCAATGACTGTAAGAAGGTTACCCAGAAACTTACCGATATCTGCGGATACTGTGGTTCCAGAAATGTGTACGGCATTTCAAGGATAGTGGGATATTTTAGCCGTATCAATAACTGGAACAAATCAAAGATTGGCGAACTGGCAGACAGACATAAGGGTAATTACAGCGTCAGTGATTTCTTACCAAAAGAGGAGGGTGCATTTTCGGAATCTTGTGCAACAAAGTGTTAAATTTAGGTACAGGAATTTCAAAGTAGGGGCACAAAATCTTGTGCCCCTACAAATAGTATATAGGTTGGGTGAAGCGGAGCGCACCCAACAAAAATAAATGAAAAGATGGGTTCGCTTCGCTTAACCCATCCTACTTTAAATTATGGGATAGCGTGATTGTACCAATCAAGGGATTTATAGAAAATAGCCTCATCGAATGGGAAGGAAAGATAGTCTCTATCGTCTTTTTACCGACGTGCAACCTTCGGTGTCCCTATTGTCATGCCCCTCATCTGGTTCAAGCGCCGAATGAATTGGAATCCATTCCTGTCGATGCCGTAGTTAGCAAGATACGGCAAAATCTTGGCTGGATTGATGGTATTGTAGTCACCGGCGGTGAGCCAACCTCGCACAAGCGTCTCGATGTTCTCCTTAAGGTATTCAAGGACACAGGAATTCTGGTACGTCTGGATACCAACGGCACCAATCCCCATGTGTTAAAGGATTTAATTGACAGAGGCCTTATTGATTGCGTGGCTATGGATATAAAGGCGCCTCTTAATAGGGAGAAGTACGAACAGATTTCCGGTGTGCCCTGCAATATCGAAGATATAAAAAAGAGCATCCGCATTATTATGGAAAGCGGCATTGAATATGAATTCCGTACCACGGTATGCCCAACACAACTCGACGGAGACGATATCGAGGCTATTGCCAGGTCTATTCAGGGCGCCGGGCGATATATACTACAATCTTTTAAGCCGAATCACTGTCTGGATACAAAGATGCTAAATATTGAACCATATCCTGTCGAAACACTCCGGGATTTCGCAACAAGCGCCGGCAAATACGTTGATTACTGCTGTGTGCGTGGTGAAGAAGGAAAGGTTTTACAGAGAAATTGGTAATTTCATTATACATTTTGGTCCCAGCGACCGAAGAGAGGGGGTGATTTGTTATGGCGATGAAGAAGTGTGGAACTTCTGCAAAGACGTCAAAAGGAGCAAGCAAGAAACCGGCAGCAGCACCAGCAAAGAAGACAGGAAAGAAATAATCAATATTTTTAGTACTATTCAAAAACTTGCAAGTACCGACATAATACATACAAAAATTTGTACGTAAGTAATTCCGTTATATTTTATTTGTTGGACCGTGTATGTGTAATGGAAGAGGGGAGTTTTGATTTATCGAAACTCCCCTCTTTGTAGTATCAGAATTATGAAACTAAAAAAACTGGAATTGTTCGGATTTAAGTCTTTTGCTGAAAAAACAGAAATCCTCTTTGAAGATGGAATTACCGTCATTGTCGGGCCAAACGGTTGCGGAAAGAGTAATGTTATCGACGCCGTCAAGTGGGTGCTGGGTGAGCAAAGCGCGAAATCACTCAGAGGCAATGAAATGGCAGACGTGATATTTAACGGGACTGATAAGCGCCCGTCCCTTGGTTATGCAGAGGTCTCTCTGACCATTCAAAACAATAAAGGTCTTTTGCCGCTTGAATACACCGAGGTGTGCATCACCCGCCGTTTGTATACTTCGGGCGAATCTGAGTATCTTGTCAATAAACAAGCAAGCCGGTTAAAAGATATTCGGGAGCTTTTCCTTGATACAGGTTTTAGTGCGAGTGCATATTCCGTGATTGAGCAGGGCAACGTAGAAGCCTTACTGCAGGCGGATTCTCATGAGAGGCGGTTCTTATTTGAAGAGGCCGCTGGCATCAGTAAATTTAAGGCGCGTAAAAAATCCGCCCTGAGTAAGCTTGAACACGTTGAGCAGAACTTACTCAGGGTTGGCGATATTATAGAGGAATTACAAAAACAACTTCGTTCAGTAAAAATCCAGGCATCGAGGGCGCGTAAATATCAGGAATATGTGGAACATTTAAAAAAATTAAAGGTCGGCCTTTCGCTGAGAAACTATCGGGACCTTAAGAGCAAAAAGGTATCTGTCTCAGAGCAAATTGGCTATATTGAAGAACAGAGCAAAAAGACGGTTGAGGATATTGCCGAACTTGAGATGCAAATACATGAGATTGAAGATGCAATAAAACAATTAGCACAGCAGTTAGCGCAGATGCAAACCGACACGATAAATCTTGAGTCACAAATATCCAATAATCAGGACAAAGTAAAATACGACCATGAACGCATCAAAGAGCTGGATACTCAACGCGAAAAATATAGTGAGCAGCAAAAAAGCCTGGAAAATAAGGTATACGAAACAAACAATAAGATCACAGAAACAAAGACGTTGCTGAACACCTTAGAGCAGGAAATTTCAAGGTTTGTTGAAATCCAGAAAACAAAAGAAACAGAACAGAAGCAAATAGTTTTTGAATGTGATTTGTTGTATCAAGGCATTGAAGAGAAGAAATCTGAGGTCATTTCAATCCTTCAAAAAGGATCCAGCCTCCAGAATGAGATTGGCAGCCTGTCCACCGAGAATGACGCCCTGAAAAGCCGAAAAATGCGACTTGCGAAGCGGCAAGAGGAGATTCAAACATTTGTGGAGGCATTGATCTCCAAACATCAGGAAACCACGAAAGAAAAGAACGCGTTGACGGAAGAATTTAACAGTCTAGACCAAAAATTATCTGCCTCAAAAGGTCGTATCCAGGAACTGGTAAATACTGTACGGTCTTTGGATGAACAAATCAATCAGCAGAAGCAACTGCAGAGCAGCAAAACTTCCCGATATGAAGTCCTCATGGATTACGAAATGCGTTCGGAAGGCGTTGGGGCAGGCGCAATGGCCATCCTGGAGGAAGCTAAAAAGAATGATGCTTCGGTAAAAGGAATAAAGGGCATGATCGCCGATCTTTTGAAAGTCGATTTACCGTATGCACTCGCTATCGAAACCGCTCTGGGCGAAAGGGTACAGGGCATTGTTGCAGATACAACCGATAATGCTGTTCAGGCGCTTACTTTCCTGCAAAAGAACCAGAAGGGACATGCAATCTTTTTTCCGTTAGATAGAATAAGTAGTCATGCGACTGTTCCCGAAGAAATACTGCAAAAACCCGATGTCGTAGGTATTGCCAGCAAACTTATAAACAGTACGGAAGAGGTTTGCAAGGTTATTGGTGGGTTTTTAAATAATACGGTTGTCGTAAAAAATCTCAATGCTGCACTGTCCCTGAATGGCCACACCCATACCGTTCGCTGTGTGACACTCGACGGTGAACTACTGGAACCGGAAGGTACACTCAGCGGGGGTATGAGGCAGGGGCAGGTGGGAATTATATCCCGTAAGAGCGAATTGAAGAAGATTGAAGAAGAATTAGCTCAAATTCAGCAAACCCTTGAAAAACTCGAAAATGACAAGCGCATCCTTATTGATGAACTTACAGGGCTTGAAGTAGAAACGGCGCAACTGGCAAAGAGAATCGACCAGGTAAATATCCAGAGGATTTCGAAGGACAATGAGCTTACGCAGAACGAACGGAAGCGGGAAGAACTTGTTGCAGAGAAAAAGATCAACGAGAACGAGATGGAAGAGATTCACGTGGAATTGGAAAAGGCTTGTGAACGTGAGAAGGTTCTGCAGGATGAATTGAGGCATCTCGGCGAGCAGCACAGGCAGTTAGAACAGCAGGTCGAAGAATCATCCATGCTCGTAAAAGAAAAAGAACAATTGAAAAAGAACGTTCAAGATGAAATAACGGCGTTAAAGGTCAGCCTTGCTCAAAGACAGGAAAAGAGAGACGGATTGAGCAGCGCCCAGAACAAACTCCAGGTTGAATTGCGTGAGATGCAGGCACAAATCCAATATATCATAAACGAGAGTCAGAATTGCCAGCAGAAAAAGCAGAAAGCCGAGGAAGAGATCAAACAACTGGAAATTTTGATAAGCGAATTTCAGGTAAAGAAAGTTGCATTGGAAGAGACAATAAGCTCTCTTCAGACTGAACGGGAGGAACGTGACCTTAAAGTTATGGAGTTAAATACATCCCTTGAGGAAAAACGGGCGGAACACAAACAGATTGAACAACAATTGCAGGAATTGAAACTCAAAGAAAACGAGTACCAGATTCGTATATTGAATTTAGAAGAGCGTGTCAAGGAGGAATATCAACTCGACCTGTCAAACCTGGACGCTACTACAGGCGAAATCAATCTGGAGTTAATGACCGCAACACAGGCAGAAACGACAGATACAGCCACTCCTCCAATTGATTTCTGGGAATCAGTTTCCAAGGAAATCGAAGAATTTCAGGGAAAGGTCGAAAGACTGGGGAATGTGAATCTCGAAGCAATCAAAGAACAGGATGAACTCGAAATCCGTGAGACATTTCTTGTAAATCAGAGGGATGACCTTGAGAAATCAAAGGATGCCCTGCAAAATTTAATTCAAAAAATCAACCATACCAGCCGTGAATTATTCGAGAAGGTCTTTAACGATATTCGCCAGAATTTCCAGGCAATGTTCAGGAAGTTCTTTGGCGGGGGTAAGGCCGATGTAATTCTGGAGGAAAATGTAGATATTTTAGAGGCTGGAATCGATATAGTGGCGCAACCTCCCAATAAAGAACTTCGGTCAATTACGCTCCTTTCAGGCGGTGAAAAGGTAATGACCACCGTGGCGTTGCTTTTTGCCGTGTTTCAAGCTAAACCTAGTCCATTCTGCATACTAGACGAGGTGGATGCAGCCCTGGACGAAAGCAACATCAACAGATTTACCCATATCTTAAAGGAATTCACCAGCAACACGCAATTTCTTGTCATTACCCACAACAAGGTCACCATGGGCGTTGCCAACGTGCTTTATGGGATTACCATGCAAGAGCCAGGTGTTTCCAAGAGGGTTGCCGTTAAGTTCGAAGACATCGAGCGGAAGGTCGCGTGAAAAACCTTTATATGTTTTGCTAAATTAGAAGAGAGTTGAGGGTCAGGCCTTCATGAAGGTGACCCTATTTGTCCCTAAGGGGAAAAGCAATTTCCTATCATCTTATTAGGTAATGATATGAGTATTGTTCAGGATTTAAAAAGAACAGAGATTGTATTAGGGTTGGTTGGTGCAGCCGGAACGAACTTCCGTACAGTAATTGATAAACTCGAAGCCGAATTAAAGGACATTGGTTACGAAATTGAATACGTGAAACTAAGCAGGCTTATTGAAGAATATACAGCAGAATTAAAGCGGTACGAAACACCGATTGATGTAAATTTAGATAAATTTGAAGATGAGGGGGACAGAATTTTGAAGCTTATGTCCGCCGGTAATAAATTATGTGAAAGATATGAAAAGGAAGAAACAATAGCAATTTTGGCTATAGATACAATTCAGAAAAGAAGAAGCCGCAGGAAACCTGAGGCAAAAAATGTTGCATATATTTTAAAATCTCTAAAAAGGCCAGAAGAAGTCCACGCTCTTCGACAAGTGTATGGCTCCGGATTCTTTCTAATTGGGGTATATTCATCATACAAAAACAGGAAAGAATCTTTAGCAAGTGAAATCGCCCACAGCAAAAGCATTATTTCTAATGAACATTGTTATCCCAAAGCTGAAGAATTAATATTAAAGGATCAAGAAGACCTTGATAAATATGGACAAGAAGTTTGTAACACGTTTCATTTAGCAGATGTTTTTATCTCTATCGAAGATCAGTCAAAAATAGAAAATAAGATCAAAAGGTTTGTACAGTTGGTTTTTTCGTACCCATTTCATACACCTACAAAAGCTGAACACGCTATGTTTTTTGCACAAGCGGCTGCGTTAAGATCTGGTGACCTTGCGAGGCAGGTCGGTGCTGTTATTACTACTGCAACTGGCGAAATCTTATCAGTAGGTACAAATGATGCCCCTTGTTTTGACGGCGGATTATATTGGAGTGATTCGGAAAATGATCAGAGGGATATCAAACTAGGAGAAGATTCAAATACTACACACATTAACTTAATTGCACAAGGCCTAGCCCAATTTTTGAATATAACCCCTGTGGCTGAAAAAGAAAAAATTGTTAAAAAAATTAAAGATGAGACATATTTAAAACGTTTGACTGAATTTGGACGATCAGTACATGCAGAGATGGATGCAATAACTCAAGCGGCGAGATTGGGGGTTTCGATTAAAGGGGGAACTTTATATACAACTCTTTTCCCATGTCATAACTGTACAAAACATATAGTTGCAGTTGGAATTAAGAAAGTTATTTACATTGAGCCCTACGCAAAAAGTCTGGCGAAGATTTTGCACAAGGATTCGATTGCAATTGAGGATGAAGCTCAAAATAAGGTTTCATTTTTACCTTTTGAAGGAGTTGGGCCAAGACGATTTTTAGATTTATTTTCTATAATTACCTCAGTAGGATTCGAAATCCAACGCAAAGATAAAGATTCAGGGAAGATCAAAGATTGGATGGCAAAATATGCACGGCCACGGCTACCGTTATCAACGGTATCATATTTGGTCGAAGAGAAAGTTCGTATTGAACAGATCAAACAGTCAGAGTGATTGTAGTGGTAAATAATTTTTGTTAAAGTTATTGAAGACTATAAAGTTATAGGGTGTTACAATAAACAGGAGGTGGCAAAATGTCGGAAAAGAGTATAATAGAACAAACCGAGGATATTAGTATTACTGAATCTATCAAGAAAATAGCTCAGGAGGTGCGAACTTTGCCTCAATGGCAAAGAGATTTAAGTGGATTTCGTAGTAATTACTGCTCGGAGTTACAACCATGCAAGGGAGAGCTGATTGAAAAAGAAAAGACACCATTAGGAGGCGTTAATAAATAAAGGTAGCAACTCGGGAAGTATTGGCTATGATGTCATGGTATGAAATTCATTACTTCGCTACAGCAGAAATATGCAACCGTCTGACATCTTCTGGGTGAACGTACCCAACGCATTGTGGCTGCCAACGAAGCGATGACCTTTGGCTATGGTGGAATTTCAACCGTTAGCAGAGCCAGTAGAGTGTTGAGGGTCAAACCTTCATTGTTCATTAGATTATTTACAAGTATTTCGCTGTTTCATACCGCTATTTCTAATAGAATTCTATCATATTCGATAGAGGGAGTAATCTCCCGTTTTGTCTTCTTTTTTTCGATGAGACCTATCTGTGCAAGGTATTTTACATCCTCAGCGACATTTTTG
>Ga0209641_10004035_pt1 | contig 12176 bp, 5 predicted proteins | sample RifCSP16_1_FD_184022 | JGI IMG/M metagenome (GOLD analysis project Ga0209641, IMG submission 184022) | Soil microbial communities from Rifle, Colorado - Rifle CSP2_sed 16_1 (SPAdes) (version 2) | ecosystem: Environmental > Terrestrial > Deep subsurface > Rock core/Sediment | place: Rifle...
GCCCGCGATGGACGTCCCTCCGAGGAGCAACCCGGAGAGACCTCCGATCAGCGGCCCCATGAGCTTCACTCCGTGGGTTCGCGGGTTGTTTCCGAGCAAGCGATCCGCGCGCGCGAGAAAGAACAACACAACGCCGGCAATGACCAGGGCGAGCAGGTTCTGGTCAAGCGTCGCGAGCAGAAGATCCCCAACCACAACCCCGACGGCGCCCGCGATCATGACATCCGAGAGCTCCCGAACCACCAAGAGATCGCGGCGACAGGAGTAGAGGACGGCCAGGTTAGACAGGAACGCGGGGATGCTCATGATAACAACGGCTTGTCTGGCCCCGAAGAGACCCGCAAGGATCGGCGTCGCGAAGAGCGGCAGGCCAAAGCCAGTCACCCCCTTCACCAAGCCCGCGAATCCGAGCGAGAGAACGAGCAGGCCAAGCTCCCACGGACTCATGCGGAAGACGCTAACACGGAGTAGCCGAGGGACGTCAAGGCAAAGAAATTGAGGAGCTAACCCGCTGAAAATTAAACTCTTTAGTCCTTCGGCGAGGCGTCCGATCTTAAACAAGTATGAGGCTATCGAGTGTCAATCGGTTTGCCATTCTAAGCTTTCTCTGCGTTGTTATCCTGGCGCTTTCCATGGGGTTCGCCCTCTCTACGCTCTTAACCAGAGCGGTTTCCGAGTGGGAGTGGGAGAACACGGCAGCCCTGGCCCGTCGCCAGGCAGAGATCGCCGGCCTCGAACCGCTCTTCACGCTCCCGCTGACTCCGGAGACCCAGGGGCGGTGGAAGACCGAGCTCTCGCGCCTCTTCATCGGACTTCCAGAGGTCGTGAGAGTGAAAGTCTGGAACCGGGATGCCATAGTGCTGTGGTCCGACGACTCGGGTCTCATCGGTCAGCGGTTTCCAGACAATGATGAGCTTCAGCAGGCCCTCAAAGGGAACGTGGCCGTCGAGATCAAAAAGCTCGGAAAGTCGGAGCATGCGCAGGAACCCCCGAAATTCACGACCCTGGCTGAAGTGTATGTTCCGATCTTTTCCCCACGCGCGCATGAGGTGGTCGGAGTGATAGAGATCTACAAGATCCCGAACCGACTCCTCGCAACGATCGAGCTCGGACGAAGCATCATCTGGTTCATCTCTCTCGTCGGCGGACTCGCCCTCTACCTTGTGCTCCTCCCGCTCACTCGCCAGGTGTACGGGCGAGAAGTGCGTGAAACAACTCTCAAAGCAAACGCCCACAGGCTCGAGCAAGAGGTCGCCGAGCGGACTCAAGCGCTGCATCGCCAAACCGAACGTCTCACCAGGCTCAGCGGGCTGACCCAAACCGTCACGAGCTCTCTTGACACCCAACGCGTCTTCGAGGCAGTTGTCCAGGGCACACTGCAGCTCTTTCACGTTGCAAACGTTCGGCTCTGGGTGGTCGAACCGTCCACGGGAGATTCCGTCTTAAGCGCTACCGCCTCAGCGCCTGACTTACGGAAGGAGGTCGAGCATCTCCCCACCCGTTTCCCGAGGGGCCACTGGAACGTGGGATGGGTCATCGAGCATCAACAGCCGCTCTACACTTCGGATCTGACTCAGGGCTCTGACCCCTACATCGCTGAGCTGGCGAAGCGCATTGGGTTTGTTTCTCAACTCGCAGTGCCTTTGCTCCGAGGCGATCAGGCTCTCGGTGCGCTTGTCCTGAACACTCGCGAGAGACGAGAGTTCCCAGCCGAGGAGCAGAAACTCGTGAGCACCTTTGCTGCCACCGCCGCCTTAGCCATCGAGAAAGCCCGGTTATACGAGGAGACCCAACGGCGGCGGTGTGAGGCCGAGGAGCTGGCACAGGTGGCGCGAATGCTCAACGAGCGTTTGGGTGTTCAGGCTGTCGGAGAGCGGATCGTGGAGGGAGTCCGGAGACTGCTGAATGTCGTGGTAGGCACGGTCTTTCGGCTCCGGTCCGATGGCTCGCTAGTAGCCGTCGCCGTGAGTGGTGGTGAGGGGTATGCACAAGAGGTTGGGTATGTGCTGCCCCCAGGGGCCGGGGTGACAGGCCGAGCCGTGGTGAGAGGTGAGCCTGTGTGCTGCGCCGATATATTGAATGACTCCCAAATCATCCAGACTGAGATTCATCACTACCTGGAGACCTTCGGGGTTCGCGCACTTCTTGCTATCCCCCTCCGGTCAAAGGGGCAGATCATCGGCGCGCTTGGAGTCGGTGATCAGGTCGGACGGGTCTTCACAGAAGCCGACCTCTCGTTGCTTCAGGCGTTTGCCGACCAAGCTGCTCTGGCCCTGGAGAACGCCAGGCTCTACGAGGAGACCCAGCAGCACCTGACGCGGACCGAAACGCTTCTCGCCGTCGGGCAAGCCGTTGGTTCAACCCTCGACCTGGCCGAGGTCGCGCGGCGGGCAACGAGGGAGGTCGTGCGAATCCTTGGAGCGGACATGGGAGGCGCCTGGCGCTTCAACTCAACTCGTGACACGCTCATCCCCCTGGCGGGCTATCATGTCCCCCCGGAATTGATCGAGTCGTTTGCCACGACTTCGATCCCTTCTGGGCATCCCCTGGTTGAGGAGGCGGCGCAACTCAAGGGGCCGATCTATTCCAGTGACAGCCAATCAGACTCGAAGTTCTTCAGTCACCCACTGGCACGGCTGATTCCTCACAAGTCGCTTCTCATCTTTCCGCTCCTGCTGAAGGGGGAAGCAATGGGCGGGCTTGCGATCGCTTGGATGCGAGAGGCTCACCGCTTCACCCCAGAGGAGCTTCGTTTGGTCCAAGGGATCGCGCACCAAGCGGCCATCGCGATCGAGAACAGCTGGCTCTACGAGCAGGCTCAACAAACCACCCAGGAGCTCCACGGACTGATTCGAGCCGGGCGGGCTGTCAGCTCCTCTCTTAAGATCAATGAGGTCCTTGAGACGATTGCTCGTGAGGCGGCGTCTGTCATGAGGGTCACCGCCTGCACCTTGAGGCTCCTGCACCCTGACGGAGACCGCCTCGTCTGGGCAGCCGGGATCGGCTTCCCGCTTGAGCTCCAGGACGACTCACATCTAGAGAAATCGTTGCCGGGATGGGTGGCAACCCATGGGGAGCCGCTGACGGTATTGAATCGTTTGACCGATGAAAGAAGCCAGCGTCCGCCTTCATGGGAGAACCTTGGTCTCACCTCATATCTGGGTGTCCCTGTGAAGGAGGCGGACCGCACGATCGGGGTCCTGAGCTTCCTGACAAAAGACCCTCACCCATTCGGTGACGCGGAGATCGCTCTGGCCCTCTCGTTTGCCGACCAGGCTGCCATCGCGATCAAGAATGCTCGGCTCTTCGAGGAGACCCAGGCCCGCTTGGTCCGGATGAAGCGGCTCACCGAGCTGAGCCACCTCGTCTCCTCAACCCTGGACCTGCAGCAGGTGATCGACTTCGTGACCGAGGCGGCCTTGGATCTCCTTGATGGCGACCTGGCCCGTACTTGGGTCGTGGACGAAGAGGCCAAGCTGCTCCGGATGGCGGCCTATCGGGCCCGAAGGGGACTCTCCTTCGTGCCCCCCACCACGCACCTCCCGTTAGGCTTTGGTCTGGCGGGCTGGGTCGTCCAGCACAAAACCAAACGCTACTCCTCCAATTTGCTGGAGGAGCCGTTGCAGGTGCACAAAGAGTGGATCAAGGCCATTGGGGACAAGGTCTCACAGATCGCCGTTCCGCTGATCGTTGGAGAGCGGGCGCTTGGCGCGCTCATCCTCCTGAGCAAGGGGCCGCGTCGGTTCAGCGAAGAAGAGGAGGAGCTCCTGGAAATCTTCGCCGCAAAAGCCGCGGCCGCGCTGGAGAACTCCCGCCTCTACCAACGCAATAAAGAGGCCCTGGAACGGCTGCGCCTCTTCGGTCAGGCGATCCGGTCGATCGGTGAAGCGGTCGTGATCACTGATCTCGAGGGAACGACCCTGTTCGTCAACGACGCGTTCACGAAAATGCGCGGATACACCGAGGCCGAGGTCGTCGGAAAGCCCGCGATGCTCATGGACGCCCGGCAAGATCCAGGGGAGTTCGCGGGCTTTCTCAACGGGATCATCCAGGGTGGAGAGGTCCAGCGCGAGATGTACGTGAGGCGAAAATCAGGGGAAGAATTCCCGATTCTCCTCACCGCCACGCCGGTGCTGGATGAGGCGGGCCGCTCGGTCGCCCTCATCGGGGTCTCTCGCGACCTGAGCCAGGTCAAAGAGCTCCAGGACCAGCTGATCCAAACTGAAAAGCTCGCCGCGACAGGGCAGCTCGCCGCAGGAGTCGCGCACGAGATCAACAATCCGCTCTCTGTCATCTTGGGGTTCTCGGACCTGGCGCTGAGAAAGCGCCCGGCAGAAGCTCTGGCCGACGATCTCGAAACGATCCGCAACGAGGCCCTGCGGGCCGCGAGGATCATCCGGGACCTCCTGGCCTTCGCACGACCCACCCCTCACGAGCGACTGCCCCTCGACCTCAACGACCTGCTTCGCCACACCCTGTCGCTTCAGGCCTATCACCTGTCTACGGATCAGATCGAGGTGCTATGGCGGCTCACTGAACCGCTTCCCAAAATCCTGGCTGATCGGAGTCAGCTCCAACAGGTGATCCTGAACATCGTCCTTAACGCCCACCAGGCGATGAAGGCCGCCCATGATCGGGGGACTCTTTGGATCGAGACCGGACGCGACGACAGTCAAGTCTGGGCGACGTTTCGCGATGACGGACCCGGCATTGCCTCTGAGATCCTCCCGCGGATCTTCGACCCGTTCTTGACCACCAAACCGATTGGACAAGGAACAGGACTGGGGCTCAGCATCTCTTACGGCATCATTCAGGCTCATGGCGGGCATCTCCGCGTTGAGAGCGAGATCGGACGAGGAGCGACATTTACGATTCTGCTTCCGGTGATTGAGCGCGAGACCCCGGTGAGCGTCGAGTCTCTCGACAGCGTCGCCACTACCGTCCAGCCGCTCTCTGTGCTCGTGGTCGATGACGAGCCAGCGGTCGCTGAGGTGCTGGCAATGATGTTTGGTCAGCTCGGGCACCGAGCCGACATCGCCCACTCGGGCCACGAGGCATTAGCGAGACTGGGCGACGGGAGATATGACCTGATCACCCTTGACCTCAAAATGCCTCGGATGAGCGGGCAGGAGGTCTGGCAGGCCCTCCAAGCGATGGACCTTCCACGCCGCCCGGCTGTTCTCTTCTTTACGGGGGATATCGCGACCCCAGAGGCGAGACGATTTCTCGTCGACTCCTGTCAACCCTATCTCGAGAAACCAATCCAGCTGGACGATCTCGCGCAAAAGCTTGCTGGGTTGCAGGGGTCACGTTTCGACGCCACGCCAGCCGTTCATTCACCCCGCTGAGCCGTCCTCCCCCTGACCCTGGCGCCAAGCGCTCCCTGTGAGGGACGCATGGAGCCGCTCCCGTACAATAGGTCCATGCTGTTCGGAGAGTTCGCCACGCTCTGCGATGCGGAGCCGTCTTGAGAAGGTCAGCTTGACACCCGACTTCCTCCGCTCAGCGGAGCCCGATTTACCGCTCACGCTTTGCGCTCCGCTTCGCCCGCATCACGAAGATTCGCGAGGAAGAGCCCTGGGTAGGCCACACCCTCGCCGGACTGCAAGCACTCCATGAACGGCAGTTCGTCGCAAAAAGCCGCCGCGAGCTTTAAGCCGGCCGTCACGCCTCAAGACCAATCAGGCCAAATCCTTCCCGCTCTGCGGCATCACCGAGCCGTTGATCGAGTGTCACGAACGGGAAATCGCGAGGGTGATGCTCGGCCACGATGAGGGCCGAGGCCAGCTGCAAGGCGTCAGCGGCCCGCAACGCGTGTGTCTCCAAGAGACGGCGGGCCAACTCCTGGACCTGTTCAAAGCCTGTGCTCGAACCCACAGCAAAAAGTGCTCCGTTTTACTCTTCGAGGATGGGGAACGCGATGGACGTGATGTGGGAGTTGACGCGTTTGAGGTTGGTGAGGACATCCAGATGGATTTCCGAGGTCTCCAGTGACTCCGCCAGGCCCTCGCGGAGGCGCGAGAGGTGGGACTCCCGGAGTTCCCGCTCGCGCTGGCGCATGAGCGGGCGCTGGTCCAGCACCTCCTGAGCAAGGGAGTGGTCGCTGGTCGCAAAGGCGGCCACGGTGCGTTCCAGGTTTTTGGCGATGAGGCTGTGGAACTCCGCCAGCTCCGTCTCTCCGGCTTCGGAGAAGTGCTGCCCCCCCGCATATTTCTTCCGAGCCAGCTCCATGAGGTTCTTGTCGATGATGTCCCCGATGTTCTCCATGTTTTGGATGAAGGAGAGCAGCGCAATCTGCTTTCGCGAGAGATCGGGTGACATCGTCTCGTGGCTGAGACGTGTCAGGAACAGCTTGATCTCGCGGTCGAGATAATCCACCTGGTCATCACGCTTCTCGACCGAGTTCACCAGGTCCGGGCTGTGCGTACGAAAGACGGTGAGCGTGTCGCGAAACATTCCCTGCACCACGTCGGCCATCCGGAGCGCTTCCCTCGTGGCCTGCCCGATGGCCAGCGCTGGCTGACCCAGGAACCGCTCGTCGAGGTACCGGGCCCGGAACGGCGTGTCGGCCTCCTCACGCTCGGGCACTGCAAGGGTGATCAGCCGCGCCGCGAGCGGCTGAAAGAAGAGGAAGACCGCGCTGATCCCGATGTTAAAGAGAGTGTGGCCATTGGCGATCTGCCGGGCAGGATCGGACGCGGTGGCTTCCACCAGACGGGTGAACGGACCTAAAAATGGAAAGACCAGGAGCACCCCGAGCAGCTTGAAGGCGATGTGGGCGACGGCGACCCGTCGGCCGTCGGTCGAAGTTTTCATGCTCGCGGTCAACGCGGTCGTGCAGGTGCCGATGTTGGCGCCCAGCACAATGGGGATGGCGCCGGCCAGCGGCAGCAACCCTTGATGCGACAACGTCAGGAGCACGCCGATCGTCGCGGCAGATGACGCCACCAAGGCGCTCACGATGGCCCCCACGATGATCCCGAAGATCGGGCTCTCCACCACGGTGAGCACCACCTGGCGCAAGAGCGGGTGGTCGCGAATCAAGCCCATTCCGTCGGTCATCAGCTTGAGACCGAGAAACACGAACCCGAACCCGAGGATCGCCTGCCCCAGACTCCGACTGGCCTGCCGCTTTGCAAAGAAGGTGATGGCGAACCCCGCCGCGACGAGCGCCACTGCGGCTTCCTGAATCCGGAAGGCCAGAAGCTGCACGGTGAGCGTGGTCCCGATGTCCGCCCCGAGGATCACGCCCATCGCTCGGGAAAATGAGAGAAGGCCAGCGGAGACGAAGCCGATCAGCATGAGGGTGGTCGCCGAGGAAGATTGGATCACAGCCGTGACCAGGGCACCGACGGCCGCTTGAGCCAGTCGAGTGCGCGTGAGCTTCGTGAGCAGATAGCGAAGCCGTCCACCAGCCAAGCGCTGAAGCCCCTCCCCGACCAGCTGGATGCCGTACAAGAGAAGGGCAAGGCCACCGAGCAGCGTGATCAGAAACATTTTAGACGGGAAGCGTGAAGCGTGAAGAGTGAAGCGTAATTTTGGAAGTGAAGTGTGAAGTGTGAAGTGCCAGAAAGAGAGACTGATATTTTTCGAGATGTTTCATCGCTTTTTCACGCTTCACGCTTCACCCTTCACGCTTCACGGCTCACGAGGAACGCCTCGGCGGCGCGCAGGCGTTGAAACGTTTCGTCGCGTCCCAGCAGAGCCGCAACTTGGAAAAGGGGAGGACTCGCGATCCCCCCCGTCAGCGCGACACGGGCGAGCTGAGCGAGATCGACCAGTTTGAGGCCGAGCTCGGCCGCAAGGCCCCGAAAAAACATCTCGATCGTTGGAGCCTCAAACGGTGAGAGGCTCTCGAGGCGTTTGGTGAGAAGCCGAAGCCGTGGAAGCGCATCAGGCGTGAAGAGTTTTTGAACCGCCTGAGGATCGTACCCTGCCGGCGCCTCGAAAAAGAAGCGGCCCCGTTCCACAATCTCTTTCAGGGTCTTGGCCCGCTCGAGGAAGAGCTCCGCCATCTGGCCAAGCCATTCCAGATCCCGCGGGCAGGTGAAGCCTGCGCCCTCGACGAAGGGAGCAAGGGATTGGGCAAGCTCGGCCCGTGAAAGCTGGCGCAGCCAGTGGCTATTCAGCCACTCCAGTTTGGTCTGGTCGAAGATGGCGCCGGCCGAGCCGACGTGGCCCATGTCGAAGTAACGGATCAATTCCTCTTTGGAGAAGACCTCCTGGTCGCCATGAGACCAGCCCAGGCGCGCCAGGTAGTTCAGCATGGCCTGGGGGAGGATGCCGGCCTCTCGGAAGGCCTGCACGGACTCGGCGCCATGGCGCTTGCTGAGCCGACTCCGGTCAGCGCCGAGGATCATCGGGATATGCGCGAAGGCCGGGAGCGCGTACCCCAGCGCGTGGTAGCAGAGGATCTGCTTCGGCGTGTTGGAGAGGTGGTCGTTTCCCCTGATCACGTGTGAGATCTTCATGGTCACATCGTCAACCACCACGCAGAAGTTGTAAGTCGGACTCCCGTCAGAACGAACGAGGACCCAATCGTCGAGCTGGGTGTGATCGAACGCCACCTCCCCGTGGATCAGATCGCGGACGATCGTCTGCCCCTCGTCGGGGACGAGAAGGCGGAGCACGTGGAGATGATCGCCGGGGACCGTGCGGGTCCGGCAGCGGCCGTCATATCGGAAGGTCTCCCCCCGCCCTTGAGCCGCCTTCCGCCTGGTCTCCAGCTCCTCAGGGAGGCAATCGCACCGGTAGGCTTTCCCTTCGGCGAGGAGCTGCTCGGCATGGGTCTTGTAGATCTCGAAACGGTCAGTCTGCCGATACGGCCCCTCGTCCCAATCGAGGCCAAGCCAGCGCATCGCGTCGATGATTCGCTCGATATACTCCTCGGTCGAGCGCGACCGGTCCGTGTCCTCGATCCGCAGAATGAACAGACCGCCGTGATGGCGGGCGAAGAGCCAGTTGAAGAGCGCGGTGCGCGCGCCGCCCACGTGCAGATGTCCGGTCGGGCTTGGTGCAAAGCGAACGCGAACGGTCTCACTCATATGCTACACGTGAAGAGTGAAACGTGAAGCGCCATAAGGGTTAAGGGACCTTGCCGTGCCACCGTGCGTTTCTCCTTCGCTTCACGCTTCACACTTCACGCTTCACCACCCGGGTATCTAGCGAAGAGGCGGCCCCACCCGGTCCGGGAGAACGCGCGGATTCTTGATCGGCCAATGGTCGGATACCAGACGACGTCGTGATAGACGTTGGACGCGAACGGCGCCCACACCACCAGCGGCGAGTGGAGCAGCAGCTTCTTGAGCGGGCGAAGCGGCCCTTTTCGGATCAACTGATCGCCCCAGATCACGAGGCTTCGGCGGGTTTGAAAATGGAAGTTCACCCCCGCAATGCTGTCACCGATGACCTCAATTTCCCTCGGGTCAGCCACGCCAAGCTCGCGCTCATGGCACATCCTGAGATACGGGATGCCCAGAGGGTCGTACCCCATCAGCGTCGCAGCGATCGCGTCGATGGCCACCTGGTCCGCTGAGGCGAGGATGAGATTCCCCACGCGGGGAACCATTGTCCTGGGCCCCGCGCCGTCGCCCATCACCGTGCCGTCCATCACCGCGAAGACGCCGGGGTGCAGTTCACTCTGCATAGACATCAGGTCCACCAAGACCTCGTGCATGAACTCGTGCGCATAGTGGCGGACCTCTTTGAGCAATCCGCCAAAACTATTCTTGATCGCACCGGTGGTCACGGCATGTCCATGGACTTTTACCGTTGGAAGATGAACAACGCTCTTCCCGACGTACATCTTCGGGATCTCGATCCCGTCAGGAAAGATCTGGTTCAATTTGAGGAGCGGGCTTTTAAAGTCGTAGCGGATCCACTCCACCTCGGGGAGAGGGATGAAGGGGAGCTGGAAGCGATCCAGGATCGGCATCCATTTGTTGTTGAGCGCGCCCTTTCGTGGATCCGTCACAACGGTTCTGTTCTCGACCGGAAAGAGGCGCTCGCGCGAATAGCCGTCCTCAATCAGCGTCGTCAAGAGCCCTTCGAGCTGCCAGGGCTGCGTCGAGCAGGCGGGAAAGTATTTCGTCCACGAGAGGTTCAGCTTGATCAGGAGGTCGTGATCTCGGGACAGCAGTTGGTCGTACTTTGCGAGACGCATGAGCCGCCCATAGTCGGCAACCGCCGTCTCAGGCTTCGTTCTCACCACCGCAACCTGCGCTCGCATGGAAACGCTCTTTTCGAGTGAAATTAGAAGCTTATTCTAACACAGCGACGAGGGTTATCCGAGCCACGCGGGGCCGTAAATCAGAAGCACAAGGGCGACAACCCAGAGGAGCGTGTTCAGAAGCAAGGGTCGGTCAGTCAGAAACAGCTCCGACGGGCTGCCGCCGAGTTGGCGATGATAGAGCAGATAGAGGTAGCGAAAGACGCCGTACAGAACGAACGGCAGCGTGATCGGCAGCCAGCGCGTGTGGAACTTCCCGGATGTTTCCGGGGCCATGGTGTAAAGGGCGTAGGCCGTCACCGTGGATGCGGTCACGACCCCAACCATCTGATCAAGAAAGGCGGGGCTGTACTCCGAGAGCGTGGAGCGGTGGTTTTCAGCGTCTCCCGAGAGCGAGAGGAGCTCATGGCGCCGCTTCCCGAGTGTCAGAAAGAGCGCAAGAAGAACGGTGCAGATCAGCAGCCAAGGCGAGATCTCCACATCGACCACCACCGCCCCCGCGACGGCCCGGAGGACAAATCCGATGGCCACGGTCAGCACATCAACGATGAGCAGATGTTTCAGCCAACCAGAGTACAGGCTGAGGAGGCCCGCGTATGCGACCGCCACCCATCCGAACTTCCAGGAGAGGAGAAACGCTGATCCAAGCGCTGCCACGAGGAGACCGATCGCAACGACGAGAGCGCCCCGGCGGGAGAGCTGGCCAGATGCAACCGGGCGGTGCCGTTTCCTTGGATGGAGCCGGTCTTTTTCGTAGTCAGCGAGATCGTTCAAGAGATACATCGCGCCGGAGAGTCCACAGAAGATTACAAAGGCCGCCGTGGCGGTGAAGGCGAGGGATGTAAACAGATTGTGCGAGAAGACAACGCCGGCGAAGACGAAAAGGTTCTTGGCCCACTGGTGAGGACGAAGCGACCGTCCCACGGCTGTCAGAAACGATCGCGCCGCGCTGCTTGGTCGCGCCTCGATCAGCATCGCTTCCTCAGATTGATTCATCGGATTTCAAGCACTCAGCCGTCAGCCATCAGCGATCAGCTCCGAATTGGAGCATCGTACCTTGGTTACAGCAGGCTGAATGCTGATCGCTGATAGCCGCCGGCTACAACGTGACGATTCGGCTCTTCGGGGTTCTGACCCGTTGGGTGGCATTTCGCGTGTCAACCACCAGCGGCGCGGAGCGGCAGACGATCTCGTAGTCAAATCCAGGGTGATCGGTGAGGAGCAGGACCGCGTCAGTCCTCCCGAAGTCGATCGTGCTCCACTCGACTGATTTGAACTCGCTTTCCGGCACAGTCAGCGTCGGCACATAGGGATCGGTATAGCTGACCCGCGCGCCTTTTGAGAGGAGAAGACTCAGGATCTCGATCGCGGGAGACTCCCGCGCGTCGCCGACACCCGGCTTGTACGCAACGCCGAGGATGAGGACTGACGACCCTTTCACCGGCTTCCCATCATGGTTGAGCGCATCGGTCAAAAGCTCCACGACGTAACCCGGCATTGACCGGTTGATCTCATCCGCAAACGCCATGAACCGGGGCTCGTAGCCGGCGAGCCTCGATTTCCAAGAGAGGTAGTATGGGTCCACCGGGATGCAGTGGCCGCCGATCCCCGGTCCCGGGTAGAACGGCATGTAGCCGAACGGCTTGGTCGCGGCGGAGTCGATCACCTCCCACACGCTGATCCCAAGACGACGGCACATGATCGCCAGCTCGTTCGCAAGCGCGATGTTCACGCTGCGGAAGATGTTCTCGAAGAGCTTCGACATCTCAGCCACCCGTGGGCTCGAGACCGGGATCACCTGGTCAATGATCTGCCGGTAGAGTGCCGCAGCAAGCTCCGAGCACCGCGGTGTCACTCCACCCACAAGCTTGGGGATCTGGCGCAGATTGTATCGTTGATTCCCCGGGTCAATTCGCTCAGGAGAAAACGCCAGAAAGACATCACGGCC
>Ga0209641_10004037_pt1 | contig 12172 bp, 12 predicted proteins | sample RifCSP16_1_FD_184022 | JGI IMG/M metagenome (GOLD analysis project Ga0209641, IMG submission 184022) | Soil microbial communities from Rifle, Colorado - Rifle CSP2_sed 16_1 (SPAdes) (version 2) | ecosystem: Environmental > Terrestrial > Deep subsurface > Rock core/Sediment | place: Rifle...
GCCCGGGTCGCGGGAGTAGTTGACGTACCGCACCGTGCCCGACGCTGCCGCCACCACGGGAACCATCTTCTGCGACATCAGATCCTGGGCGTGGTGCTGACCAGAGCCCCTGGCCGAATAGAACGTGTCGTGGAACGACGCGGGACCGTTCACCGGGAAGGTGAGGTCGTACTCCACCATCTCCCCATAGGCGTGCATGGTCCCGTCGAACGGGGTTCGATGGTTGGCGAACGCGGCACCACCCCCGACACCCGCGACGACGACCGAGAGGCCGGAGATCAGGACCGCTCGAGTGATCAGACGGCGAGATACCAATATCACTAATCACTGCAATCGGCCTGTATCCCACTCAGCCTTTAAGGACCGCAGGGTCATTTCGGATCTAGTCATCTCGATCCACGCCGCACCCCAATGTCTGGCACCATCCGAGCGTGGACACCCCGAAAATCGCCGAGTCGCTTCGCATCCGTCGGGCGGATCTCGCCGCCGACCTCGACCGCCTCACTGCCCCTCCCGAGGCCGGCGCCACGGTCGGATTCGGCAAGCGGATCGGGGACGGGACGGCCGAGGCCGTCGAGCGCCTCAGCACGACCGCCACCGCGCGGTCGATCGCGCAGTCGTTGGCCGACGTCGATCGCGCCCTCGCCAAGATCGCCGATGGCACCTACGGTGTGTGCGACACCTGCGGGGAGGCCATCCCCGAGGCCCGACTCGCTGCTCTCCCGGCGACCGCCCACTGCGTCCGATGCAAACCGGCGCGGTGATGTGGGCGGCTCCGCCTCAGCCGATCCCGCGTTCCCTTGCGAAGGCAGAAAGGATCTCGGTCAGGTTGGGGCTTCCGATCTCGGCGAGGTCGTAGGTGACCCGGGTGTGTGGTTTGTCGATCTCGAGGATCCGCCCGAGGTCGATCGGGGTTCCGATCACGACGACATCGCAGTCGGCGCCGTTGATGGTCGCCTCCAGGTCCTTGATCTGGTCGGCGCCGTACCCCATCGCCGGGAGCAGGGTGCCGATGTCGGGATAGGTCCGGAAGGTGTCGACCAGGCTCCCCACGAGGTAGGGCCGCGGATCGACCAGGGCGGCGGCTCCGTGCTGCTGGGAGGCCACCACCCCGGCGCCGATCTTCATCCCTCCATGGGTGAGGGTCGGGCCGTCCTCGATGACCAGTACCCGCTTGCCCCGGACCAGGTCGGGATCGGCGAGCACCGGCGGCGAGTTGGCCTCCACCACTATCGCCTTCGCGTTGACCCTGGCGATGTTGCGCCGCACCGTGGCGAGCCCGTCCGCTGGAGCGCTGTCCATCTTGTTGATGACGATGACGTCGGCCCGGCGGAAGTTCACCTCACCCGGGTAATACCCGAGTTCGTGGCCGGGGCGGTGCGGATCGACCACCGTGATCTGAAGGTCTGGCTTGATGAAGGCCACGTCATTGTTGCCCCCGTCCCACACGATGACGTCGCAACCCCCGGGATCGTTCTCGGCGGCGCGCACGATCGCCTCGTAGTCGTCGCCCGAGTAGATCACATTGCCCCGGACGATGTGCGGCTCGTACTCCTCCATCTCCTCGATGGTGCAGTCGTGCCGCTCCAGGTCGGCGATCTCGGCGAAGCGCTGCACCTTCTGGGCGAGGAGGTTGCCGTAGGGCATCGGGTGCCGGATCGCCACCACCTTCAGCCCGAGTTTTATGAGTACCTCGACCACCCGCCGCGAGGTCTGGCTCTTGCCGGCGCCGGTGCGCACCGCGCATACCGCCACCACCGGCTTGTTGCTGCCGATCTGGGTGTCGGTCGGACCCAGCAGGGTGAACGACGACCCGGCCGCCATCACGATTGCGCTCGCGCCCATCACGTGGGCGTAGGACACGTCGCTGTACGAGAAGGCGCACTCGTGGACGCCGAGTTCGGCGATCAACCCGGAGAGACGCTCCTCGGCGTAGATCGGGATGCCGTCGGGGTAGAGCGGCCCGGCCAGTTCCGCCGGGTACCGCCGGCCCCCGATCCCGGGGATCTGCGCCGCGGTGAACGCAACCACCTCGACGGAGGCGTCGTCGCGATACCGGGTGTTGAAGTTGTGGAAGTCCCGCCCGGCCGCCCCGATGATGATGACCCTGCGCCGCACGATGAATCCTTTCGCCATTACCCCGGTGGTGACCAACCGGGGACTGTAACTCACTGCCGGCCCGTCGACGCCCGACGCCCGACGCCCGCAGGAAAGCCAGCGCGGTCCGGAGGCTGGAGACGGGCGACGGGCGACGGGCGACGGGATCACTCCCAGTCGATCACCACTTTGCCACACTCCCCGCCGGCGACAACCTCGAACGCGTGCCGGTAATCGGCGACCGGGAACCGGTGAGTCACGACCGGTACGACGTCGAGACCACTCTGCAACATCGCGGCCACCTTGTACCAGGTCTCGAATATGCGGCGCCCGTAGATGCCCCGCACGGTGAGGCCCTTGAAGATCACCGCATTGAGATCGAGGGTCACCTCGCCCGGGGGAATGCCGAGCACGGCGATCTTCCCGCCGTGGTTCATTGCGGCAAGCATCTGGTTGAAGGCGTCCTCGTGACCGGACAGCTCCAGGCCGACGTCGAAGCCCTCGGTCATGCCCAGTTCCGCCATGACCGGTTCCAGGGCCTCGGTGCGGACGTCGACGACGCGATCGGCGCCCATGGCGGCGGCGAGGTTCAGCCGATAGGGATTGACGTCGGTGACCGCCACGTAACGGGCACCGATGTGTCGGGAGATGGCGGTGGCCATCATCCCGATCGGACCCGCACCCGTGATGAGCACGTCTTCGCCCACCATGTCGAACTCGAGGGCGGTGTGGGCGGCATTACCCAGCGGATCGAGGACCGAGGCGACATCGTCGGAGATGTGGTCGGGCACCGGGAAGACATTTTCGCCGGGGAGGACGACGTACTCGGCGAAGGCTCCGGGCCGGGTCACCCCGAGCGCGAGGTGGTTGTGACAGAAGTGCCTCCGCCCCGCCCGGCAGTTCCGGCAGTGCCCGCAGGTGATATGCCCCTCACCCGATACCCGCTGCCCGACTTCGAGTCCACGCGCCTCGGCGCCGAGCCGAACGATCTCCCCCATGAACTCGTGGCCTATCACCATCGGCACCTTGATCGTCTCCTGGGCCCACGGATCCCATTTGAAGATGTGGAGGTCGGTTCCGCACACCGAGGTCTTGCGCACCCGGATCAGCACGTCGCGGTCACTCGGCCCAGGGACCTCGACGTCTTTCATCCACAGCCCCGGCTCTGCCCTGGCCTTGACCAGCGCCTTCACGACACCACCCCCAGCTCCTTGCCCACCCGGGTGAAGGCGGCGACCGCGAACTCGATGTCGGCGGTGGTGTGCGCCGCCGACATCTGCGCGCGGATACGGGCCTGACCCTGCGGGACGACGGGGAACGAGAAACCGATCACGTACAAGCCTTCGGCGAGCAGGCGCGACGCCATCTCGCCGGCGAGCCGGGCGTCACCGAGCATCACCGGGATGATCGGGTGCCCGGCACCGGCAAGCGTGAACCCGGCCGCAGTCATCCCCTCGCGGAACAGCCGGGCGTTGTCGGTGAGGCGCACCCGCAGCTCGTCGGACTCCTCAATGAGGTCGAGCGCCCGCAGCGTGGTGGCGGCGATCACCGGGGCGAGCGAGTTGGAGAACAGGTAGGGGCGGGACCGCTGGCGCAGCCAGGCGATGACCTCGGCCGGCCCCGCGGTGTATCCCCCGGACGCGCCGCCGAGCGCCTTGCCGAGGGTTCCGGTGAGGATGTCGATCCCCCCCTCGGCGCCGGTGGCTTCGGGGGTGCCGTGCCCCCGGGCACCGACGAACCCCACGGCGTGCGAATCGTCGACCATCACCATCGCATCGTGCGCACCCGCGAGATCGACGATCGCAGGCAGGTTCGCCATGATGCCGTCCATCGAAAACACACCGTCGGTGACGATGAGCCGGTAGCGGGCGCCGGCGGCCTCCTCCAGGCGCTCCGCCAGCTCACCCATGTCGGAGTTGCCGAACCGGGAGCGGGTGGCCTTGCACAGCCGGATGCCATCGATGAGTGAGGCGTGATTGAGCCCGTCGGAGATCACCGCGTCCTGGTCGTCGAGGATCGTCTCGAAAAGACCGGTGTTGGCGTCGAAGCAGGACGAGTAGAGGATGGCGTCGCCCATGCCGAGAAAGCGGGCGATCCGCTCCTCGAGCTCGCGGTGCACCGTCTGGGTGCCACAGATGAAGCGCACGGACGCCATGCCGTATCCGTACCGCTCGAGCGCCCGGTGCGCCGCCTCGACGAGCGCCGGGTGGTCGGCCAGGCCGAGGTAGTTGTTGGCACACAGGTTCACGACCTCGGAACCGTCGTCGAGGCGGATCCGGGCGGACTGCGGAGAGGCGATCACCCGCTCCCGCTTGAACAGGCCCTGGTTGACGAGCGCCGAGGTACGGGCGGCGAGATCGGTGCGGAAGGCGCTCGTCATCACCGCGACGCTAATGGGGTCGGCGGCTTGGTGGTGCGGGTGCCAGGCTGTGGTTGAGCCGCTACCCGCGCCGCAGGGGCGTTTCTCCCCCCGGAGGAGGGAGTACCCCGCAGGGGGGAGGGGGGCAAACCGCGAGCGCGTCGGCTTTCGTCCTCCCAGCACCGTTTCTCCGGCCCCGGCCACGGGCAGAGGGTCTTCGCCGTGCCTAGAACAGGATGCCGGGAATCGCCCCGAAACCGAACTCCCGGCCGATCACCATCACGTCCATCGTGATCGCCACCCCCCAGTGCAGCATCCACCCCCACAGGAACGACTTGGATTTCAAGGCCAGGTACCCGAGGACGAAGCCGGCCACGATCGCCGAGAAGGTCTCCGGCGCCGGTTTGCCGAAATGGACCATCACGTAGGGGATCATCATCACCGCGACGGCGTGGTTGCCGAGCCGGGGATACAGCCCGAAGAGGAGGTAGCCGCGAAAGAACGCCTCGAGCCCGAGGAACTGCAGCCCGTAGAAGAGGTGGTACCCCCAGAAGTGCCAACCGCCCAGCACGGCGAAGTCGTAGAGCGGGTACTTCGCCTGGAACGAGCCCAGTGCCGAAGCCAGGTAGATCACCGGAATCATCACGGCCAGGGCGATCAGGTAGGGCCGGAGTTGCGGCCATTGGCCGGTGATGCGGAACCCGAAGTCGCGGGGACGCTCGCGGAGCACGAACACGATCAGCGCCGCCGGGATCAGGACCCGGAGCACCAGGCTGGCCACCCCCCAGTACTGATACCCGAGCAGTTCGCGGTACTGGACGTAGCCGTCGCCGAACCACCCGACGATGCGATCGGGGAAAACAGTCTCTTCGAACCAGGCGGGGAGGGCCCAGTAGTTGAACACCACGAGCAGCGCCGTGGCCGACACGTAGACGATCAGGCTGCGCCGGTCGAGGACGGGAGGGGTGGTGTCGGTGGGGGGAGTGTCGGGCACGGAGAGCGACGGTATCAGGGAGGATGGCAGATAGCAGACGGCAGACAGGGGGCCGCGATCTGCGATCTGCGATCTGCAATCTGCAATCTGCGATCCGGTTCCGGTATCTGGCACCTGACATCTGACATCTCGACTCCCCGACCGCGTATCATCAAACCTCGCGAAAACTGGGGTACTCCGCAATGCGTCCCATCTGGAAGGGTGCCATCTCGTTCGGCCTGGTCACCATCCCGGTCGGGTTGTACACCGCCACCGACGACCTCCGCCCCAAGTTCCGCCAGCTCCGCTCCGGCGACCACTCCCGGATCAAGTACAAGCGGGTGGCGGAGAGTGACGGTGAGGAGGTCGCCTTCGAGAGCATCGTCAAGGGGTACGAGTTCGAGAAGGACCGCTACGTCGTGTTCACCGACGACGAGTTGGAGGCAGCGCTCAAGGTCAAGAGCGCCGGGATGGTGGATGTCGTTCAGTTCGTGAAGTCGGCGGAGATCGACCCGATCTTCTATCGGTCCTCGTACTACCTCGCCCCGGAGAAGACCGGGGTCAAGGCGTACCGCATTCTCGTGAAGGCGCTGTCCAAGAAGGAGATGGTCGGCCTCGCCCGCGTGGCGATCCGGGACCGCGAGTACCCGGCGACACTGCGCGCCGAGGACGGCGTCATCGTCATGGAGACGATGTACTGGCCGGACGAGATCCGCGAGCCGACCTTCGAAGAGCTCACCGAGGAGGTCGAGGTCCGGCCCGAGGAGCTCAAGATGGCGGAGATGATCATCGACAACCTCACCGCACCGTTCGATCCGGCGCAATGGGTGGACGACTCCCGCGAGGCGGTGGAGGAGCTGGCCCGCCGCAAGATGGACGGTGAGGAGATCGTCATCACGGCAACGCCGCAGCCGACGGGAGTCGTCGACCTCATGGAGGCGCTCAAGGCGAGCGTCGAGGCCACCAAGGCGAAGCGAAAAGCGGGATAGTCACCAGGTACCAGGTGCCAGATACCAGATGCCGGATGCCAGGCACCAGAGAGGGACTGGGGATTCTGGAGTCGGGGCTCTGGAATCTGGAGCCTGGCATCTCTTCGCTACCCCGGCCCCTCCCGCTCCCATGTCACCGACTCGACCGGATCATCCGTGAACCCCTTGAACCGGGGGTGGCGAACCCGACCCGCGGTGGTCCAGTTGCGGTAGGCGACGACGGCAACCAGCACCGGTTCCACCGGGGTCATCGCCGGCATCTCGGGATCGGCATGGAATGGCGAATCGCTGCGGCGCATCTCGCCGAGGGCGGTCCCAATCGCGATGAGATCCCGGTCGGCGAAACCGGTGCCGACCGAGCCGATCCAGCGAAGCCGGTGACCATCCCCGAGCCCGAGCACCAGTGCGCCGAACGTGCCGGTGCGGCCACCCTCACCCGGGGTAAACCCTCCCACCATCGCCTTCAAGGTGTGCAGATGGGCGACCTTCCTCCAGTCCGGCGACCGCACCCCCGGCCGGTATGGGCTCCCGGCGCGCTTGGCCACCATGCCCTCCAGGTCACGCCCGGTCACGACGTCCCAGAGCGCACGACCGTCGTCGACGGGTTCGATCGTCACGAAGGGTTCGGAGAGCCCGAGCCCGTCGAGGAGGGTGCGCCGTTCCTCGACGGGTGCGTCGAGCAACGGCCTCGCTGCGAGGTGGAGCAGGTCGAACGCCACGAAGGAGACCGGGTGGTCGCGCAACCCGGCCGTGGTGAGGGAGGAGCGCTGCTGCAGGCGTTCGAACGACGCCCTCCCCTCGCCGAGCACCACCACCTCGCCGTCGAGCACGCATGGCGGCACCGACCCACCCGGAACCAGTTCCGGGTAGCGGGCCGCCACATCGGCCCCCGTGCGGGTGTGGAGGGCAACGGCATCTCCGGACCAGGTGAAGATGCCGCGGATCCCGTCCCACTTCGGTTCGAAATGCCAGCCGGGCTCCGCAAACGGACCCGGCCACGCCGTGGCGAGCATCGGCTGATAGCGAGGCAGCGTCACTCGGCCCCCAGCGCCTCCCGAACCAGCCGGCTGACCAGGGCCCCGTCGAGGCCCTTGGGGCCGTTCTTCATGATGTGCCCGATCACCTGGCCCGCCTGCTTCGGATCGGTGACCCGCAGCTCCATGAGCGCCACCCGGACGACGTCACGGACCGCGCCTTCGTCGGCACCCGTCGGCGCCCACCGGGAGAGGTAGTCGATCTCGAAGGTCAGCTTGTCGACGGCCTCTTTGCCGCGCTCCCCGCCGGTGGCGAACTCGTCGCGGGCCTTGTCCATCTTCTTGACGTACGAGGCGATCACCCGGGCGTACAGGGCGTCGTCGATCTCGCCGCTGAAGCCCGGCTCACTCTTGGCGCGCGACACCTCGGTCTCGACCTGGCGGATCACGTCGAGGCGCCGCCGGTCGCGCCGGCGCATGGCATCTTTCAGCTCGACGGCGAGTTCCTCGTGGATGGGCATTTCCGGGTCGAGATTACTCGCCGGGAAGCCTGATCCCGCCGGGGTGGTTGAGGTGGAAAAGGACCGAAAAACCCCTTGACCGCAGGGGCGCTCCGGCCTACATTTTGCCCGGCCTTGTGAAAGGTTTCACATTCGCGAGGCGCTTCAGGAGGATTACCCGAACATGTTGACCATCACCGATTGGCGGGAACTCGCGGCCTGCCGTGACTCAGACCCGAGCCTCTTCTTCCCGATCGGGACCACCGGCCCGGCAGTGGACCAGATCGACCTTGCCCGCGCCATCTGCGCCCAGTGCTCGGTGCGCGAGGAGTGCCTCAACTACGCCCTCGAGACCAACCAGGAGGCCGGGGTGTGGGGTGGGTACGCCGAGGACGACCGTCGCCGTCTCCGCAAGCGCTGGCTTGCCGAGCGCCGCCGCCGCGCCAGCTGACGGCGCACCGTCGGATCTGAGCCCCGGCTAGCCGAACCCGATGGTTCGGTCGCGCTCCGGCTCCACCTCGACGTAGGCAATCTTCTCGACCACCAGGCCGTGACGGTTGCCCTGTTCGTCGGTGACCCACCACAGCTTCTGGCCGTCGGAGACCGCCGCCTCGAACTCGCGCATGAAGGCGTCGGGGTCGGCCACCTCGACGTCGATCTCACGGGGGGCGCTCGTCATCCCGATCTTGACCCTGGTGCTCATGGGCGAAGAGTAGGGCCGATCGGGCCGGAGCCAGAGGCTCCGGCTACATTTGGCCAGTCCCGCGTATCGGATGTGCGCGCATCCGTGAGATTCGCGGATCGTGTCGGCGTGCCTCTCGGCGCAATTCGCAATTGGCCGGAACGCCTCTGAGCGCGTCGACGCGTTCTCTCGCCAATTGCCATTGCCAATTGCGGGCGTAGCCGCAGGCTGCGCCCCTACCTGATCACCAGTTGTGGATTCGTCCGTACTCGCGGCCGCAGTTCGACGATGCGGGCGGCGATGGCATCGAACGCAACCGCCGCCTCGGAACCCGGGGCCGCCAGCGCCACCGGTTCTCCCCGGTCTGCGCCGTCGCGCATCGCCGGGAGCAGCGGGACAGATCCCAACAGCGGCACCCCGAGTTCCCCGGCGAGGGCTGCTCCCCCGCCGGAGCCGAAGATCTCGTAGCGCTTGCCGTCGTCGCCGGTGAACCAGGACATGTTCTCGACGACACCGAGCACCTCCTGGTTCACCTTCTTGGCCATGCCCGCCGCCCGCTTGGCCACCCGCTGGGCGGTGACCTGCGGGGTGGTGACGACCAGGGTTTGCGCCCGGGGAAGGAACTGTGACATGGAGATGGCGACATCGCCGGTCCCCGGCGGCATGTCGATGAGGAGGATGTCGGGCTCGTCCCAGAACACGTCGCCGAGGAACTGCTCGAGCGCCTTGTGCAGCATCGGCCCCCGCCACACCACCGCCTCGTCGGTGGGAACGAAGAAGTCCATGGAGATCGCCCGGACCCCGTGAGCTTGCGACGGGATGATCAGCGAGTCCACGGCCTGGGGGGGATGCTGGATTCCGAGCATCTTTGGGATCGAGTACCCCCACACGTCGGCGTCGACGACCGCGACATCGAGACCCGCCTGGTGGATGGCGATGGCGGTGTTGGCGGTCACCGACGACTTACCCACTCCACCCTTGCCGGAGGCCACCGCGATCACCCGGGTCTTCGACCCCTGCCCTCCCGGCATCGGGGGGCGGTCCCGGCGCAGCACGGCGGCCACTGCCGCCCGGCCGGCGTCGTCCATGAAGGCGACGTCGATCTCGCCACTCTGGATCCCCAGCGCCTTGACCGCGGCGCCGATCGCCTCGCCGAGCGGGGCGGTATGCCACCCGGGTGAGGGGACGACGACGCCCACCCGGGCCGTGTCTCCTTCGAGCGAGACCTCGCGCACCATCCCCAGCTCGCCGATGGGTCTGCGCAGGTCGGGGTCGACGACGGCATGCACCGTTTCGGACAGTCGGGCAGCAGTCACGGGGTCTCGCGGGTCGGGTGCGGGATGCTACCGGGAGCCGCGCCTCACCAGGCGCCGCCGCCGCCCCCTCCGCCGCTACCACCGCCCCCACCGGAGAAACCTCCGCCCCCTCCGGACGACGACGGCGGGGAAAAGGCCCCGTTCAGGGCGCGCTCGATCCCGGAGATGGCGTTGCTGGAGTGACCACCGAACCCGTGGCTGCCGTACCAGTACAGGTTGCTGGAGTCGGCGAGATCCTGGGGAGCCCGGAGTCGTGCGGCCGCGAGCACGTCCTCGGCCACGCCGAGTGCGATGCCGTAGACCAGATACTCCTCCCAGAGAGCGAGCGACATCGGCGGCGCCTCTTCGATACGGGAAAAATCCTCGAGGTAGCGGCGGAACCCGCCCCAGCGCGCCGCCAGCAGCGCCCCCTCCCGGGAACGGCGTACCCACAACCGGCGGAAGGCGTAGAGCCCGGCGGAGACGGCGACGGCGAACACGGTCACGGTCACGATCCCGGCCCGGAAGGCGGCCTCGTCGACCACCCCGGTGGCCATCTCGACAAAGGTGGAACCGGCGAACCAGCCGAGGGTGCCGAGCAACACGAATCCGACCGCCAGGGTCGCCGGCCCCTTCACCCGTCCCGAAAGGTCGAGCAACCCGGACGACCCGGACGCCTTCTCCACCGCGGTGCGGAACGACTGATAGGTGGCGGCGTTGGCGGCGGCATCCTCCCGGATGAGCTTGCGGAACTCGTAGAGCGGCTGCGGACCCTCCTCGAGCACGCGGCTCACCACGGTGACCACGTGGCGCTCGAAGGCGGTGAGTTCCCTCGCCGTGTCCCCAAGGCCGATCTGCAGGTCCGAGATCTGCTCGCGCTTCAGACCGCCCCAGGTGTGCCGTTCCACCGACACGGGTTCGGCGGTGAAGACGCCGTGCCGGATCAGATCAAACAGCGTGGCGGTGAAGGACGCCTCGTCGGCCCGCCCCTGGGACACCAGTGCCGCGACGACGGCAGGAGCGTGGTCGGAGGGAGGCTCCTGCTCGTACTCGCGGTCGTAGTCGACCCCCGGTTCGGTACCGAACCGGGCGTATCCCCAGGCGATCGCAAACGGAATCGGGATCAGGAAGAACAACAGCGAGAGGAAGGCGTTGCGCACCCCCTCCTCCTGCTCGGCGGACGCCGCCGCGGATGTCTCACCCCGGGCGATCTCGGCCTCCTCATCGGCGAGGATCCCCTCCAGTCCGGGCCCGCTCCGCACGGTGGCGCCGGTGGTGGCGGTGAGCAGCGACCGGGGGAACACCACCCGCATCTCGACGAACGTCGCCGGGGGGACGTCCACCGCGTACAGGGTGGGCGTCACCCCGTCGGAGTCGAACTCGGTGAACCCCTGAACCGTTGCCGGGTGCCCCCACACCCGGACGTCGCCGGAGGCCGGCGCACCCGGCACCTGCATCACGGCCTCGATTTGATCGAGCCGGACCGACCACTCGTCTCCCCACACCTGGAGGTTGACGTCGACGACGTCGTCGTAGGCGACGGCGAGTCCGATCATCCGGTAGCCGACGGTGAAGGTGCGAACCTCATCGCTCGCCTGGTAGTGCCACACGACCCGGACCAGGGAACCCAGGTTCTCCACCCCGTACGAGTTGGGGGAACCGGAGGAACCGAGCGCGGTGGAGGCTCCGGGAGCAAACACGGTCGATCCTTCGGACACGACGACGTCGAGCACCGCCTCACCGGTGCGCACCGGGATGTCCCGATACGCGCCGGAGAAGGATCCATCGAAGTCGAAGATGAGCTGCTCGGTGATGAACAGGGTGCCGTCCGGGCCCACCTCCACCTCCACCCGGGCGGCGGCGATGTGGTAGTCCTTGGCGAAGGCGGGCGGTGCAACCAGCGCCACCAGCGCCGTCAGGATCCCGACGACGACGAGCAATCGCTTCAGAAGCTCACCTGGGGAGCGCTGCGGGCATCGTTCTCCACCTCGAAGTACACCCGGGTGCGGAACCCGAACATGCCGGCGATCAGATTCGAAGGAACCGTCTGCACCGCGTTGTTGTAGGTGAGGGTGGAGTCGTTGTAGATCTGCCGGGACACGGAGATCTTGTTCTCCGTCTCGGCGAGCTCACTCTGGAGCTGCCGGAAGTTCTCACTGGCCCGCAACTCCGGATACGCCTCGGCGAGGGCGAACAGTTTGCGCAACGCGCCGGTGAGCACATTCTCCGCCGCAGCCTGTTCGGCGACGCCGGTGGCCTCCTGGGCGAGGGTGCGAGCCCGGGTGACCTCCTCGAAGGTCGCC
>Ga0209641_10004040_pt1 | contig 12170 bp, 8 predicted proteins | sample RifCSP16_1_FD_184022 | JGI IMG/M metagenome (GOLD analysis project Ga0209641, IMG submission 184022) | Soil microbial communities from Rifle, Colorado - Rifle CSP2_sed 16_1 (SPAdes) (version 2) | ecosystem: Environmental > Terrestrial > Deep subsurface > Rock core/Sediment | place: Rifle...
TCCCTCAAGGAAGAAACTTATTCCATACCAAAAAACAACTGGCTGGATTGCATCCGACCTCCTATGCAGCAAACTGGGGGCATGGGGGCCACCCTACGACCACTTTTCCTGGCTTGATGCATATGAGCCTGTGGAAGTAGTAGGAAAAACCATTAGGTTGTATTACATTTCCGAGTAGGCTTTGTTGTCCCTCTTATTTTATGAAACAGGAATGCTAAGTAGATTATGAAGCAAGATTCGCCTTCTTTAGTATATATCACGCAGTCAATTCCATCGGTAATTTTCGGTAAAATGACGACTGGGCTTATGGATATTCCGTAAAAGTTTTACTAGAAAAAGGCGATTTCCAACTCACAGGCTGGGCTGCTACGAATCTATTTTCTCAGGTTCTTTGGGGAGCGCTATTTTGCTTGCCCTTTGGTTTTTCGTTCACAGCACTTCGATTCTCAACTTCAATCCAGGGATTAAGAGGCGTTCCACCCGAATAAGGACTTCTTAGAGATCAATACCGTCATGTATGTCTACAGATGTCGTAATTGGGAGCCGTTTTTATCTCCACAGTGTCCTGCTCAATTACCCGTTACAATAAATTGTTGCTAATCGTGGATTCCATCTACTGGCTCAGATTTTGTTTCTTCGCCGTTTTCGAGATGTAACGAATAACCTTAAGCTTATTCGTCGAGGCGTACTCGAGAAGCTCCAATTGACACAGCCAGGTTTTGCCGTCGACGCCGAGATAGGACTTCAGCCTCTTTTGATAGGATATTCGATGAAAGAAGTCCCAATATCATAGATTAATCGCACCCCAGATATGGGTATGTCTTCGTTTCGTTTGGTAAAAGTTGGTGGCGGGTATTAGCAAGTATTACTTTGACTATGGCTCAGAACTGTCTTTGTTATAGGATGCAAACACTAGAAGAGACATTCCTTCGATCAACTCGACAGATATAGCCACAAACTAAAAAAACTAACATGGAACTAAAATCAATCCACATAAGTGTCTTAGCCACATCAGTAGTTCACTCTAATCGAAGTAAGGAGGTATTTGTATGGAGTGTCTGGTTAGTCATGCTGGTCATTGCTTTTGTATCTATCGCACAGTATGGCAGGAATATACCTCTCGCCGAGGACTGGTACTTCGTCCAACCACTAACCGGAAATGAACCCGATCTAGCTAAATGGCTTTGGGCTCAGAACAACGAGCATCGCATACCATTGCCCCGTCTAATACTGCTGGTGCTGCTCGAGCTTGCTAAAGGCGACTTCCGTGTAGGTATGTTCTTTAACTCTATCACCTTGGGGGTGCTTGCCTTTTCTATGATCTTAGTAGCTCGACACTTGCGTGGTGGTCGGACAAGCTTCGCGGACGCTTTTTTCCCTATTGCATTGCTTCATCTAGGAAACTGGCCAAACCTTGTTTGGAGCTGGCAGTTCACATTTGTTTTGCCAACGGCTCTAACCTGCGCTGTATTGCTAGTTATTGTCATCCACCAAACCCTTAGTACGCCAAGCACCGCGGTTGTCGCCGGAACATGCTTGGTTTTGCTTCCCCTATGTGGAGCTAATGGGCTCCTATTCGTGCCCCTTCTAGCGCTTTGGCTAATTTATTCTGGAGTTCTTAATTGGTACTCTGTAAAAACAAAAGGTGGGCGGCAATGGATTAGCGGATTTTTAATTGGATCAGCGGTGATCTCACTTTGTCTCACGGCTTTGTACTTCGTCGGTTATGAGCACCCTTCATGGAATCCCCCCAGTCCTGGTCTCGGAGCGACACTCAAGGCAACGGCTAAGTTTCTTGCTTTAAGCTTCGGGCCAGTCGCGGCAAGATCCTGGTATCTATCCGTGATAGCCGTGGTCGGCTTCCTTTTGGTTAGTGGAGGCTTGGCAGTACTTGGGGTTTTGCGTCATAAATGCTTAGAGAAACACCGCGCATTGGGAGTTCTTTTATTCTTCGGCAACATAGCCCTGTTTGCTATAGTGATGGGCTGGGGGCGAGCCGGTCTGATCCCAACACTAGGTCTGCCGATCCGGTATGTGCTTTTCGCGGTTCCAGCCTTATGCACTGCCTTTTTCGTCTGGGAGCTTTACGGATCACCTAAACTTAGAACTATTGCTCAGATGGGTCTTCTTGTAGTAATGTGCCTTTTGCTTCCTTTCAATATGATAGAGGGATTACGATGGGGCGATTGGTATCGGAAAGGGATGGAGGCAGTAGAACATGATATATTAGCGGGAACTTCCCATTCTATTCTCGCTACACGTCATCGTGATTTCCTGATTCATTGGTGGACCAAAGATCAGCTTGCAGCAGGCATGCAGATGCTGAAGGACACAGGTATAGGACCCTTCGTACAGATGAAAGAGGAACCAGGCAACCTAAAAGAAGATCTGACTAAATGATAATATGGAATGGTGGTACATACAACATATCTTAATCTTTGTCGGAAAGGGCTATCTAAAAAACTATCCCTATATTAAGAGGTGGCATCGCTACTGTTGGTCTGGAACATCTAATTTTTATATACCAATGAATTTAGATTAGGAAGGGTTATGCTCAAAAATGGAAAAAACAAACCCCTATCTCTCTGTAATTATTCCTGCTTACAACGAGGAAACACGCCTTGGCAGGACGCTTGAAGAAATTTTTAGGTGGCTTTCTAATCAACCCTTCGCGTATGAGATTTTGGTTATGTGTGGCGATGCAAAGGATCGTACTGACGAGGTGGCGGAGTTTTACAAAGCGAAACTTCCACATCTAAGAGTAGTTTTTGAACGGGAAAATCATGGGAAGGGATATATGGTAAGAAAGGGTATGCTTGAAGCTAAGTGTCTAGCTCGTTTGAAAGGCAAGATGCTTGGCTTCGTTAAGCATGACGAGTGTGAAGTAATCACTAGGGTTTGGTACAATTTAGAAGAATCGGTGTTGTGAGTATAGTCAAACCATGGGCTTAATAAAAAAATTAAAAGTTCTGAATACAATAGAAAAAAGATATTTGCAACAAAGCAGAATTGCAGTAATCAAGCGCATCTTTGGATTACGTAACCAACAAACACCAATAAACCATGCTGTAAAGATTTTATGCACCGGCGTATGTCTTTTCTTCTTCCTTTTACTAATTCGTTCAAATATTATGGGATTCCCCAAGGTATACCTTCACCCTTCATCAGATCTTGTACTACAAAAGCTATGTGCTGGGTTTTATGATCTTATTTATGTTTTAGTTATAACTGCCTTCTTTCTGATTATGCTTCTTCCGATTCGAAAAAATCAGAAAGCGCAACGTCTGCTCTATTTTATCTATTTAGGTACGGCCTTGCTTTCACTTATCATTGCCTTCTTAAATATCAAAGCCGTAGAAATGCTAGGTAGACCTTTTAATTACCAGTGGCTTTATTATTCGGATTTTTTGGCAGGTCCGGACGTAAAAAATGTTATATTGTCAAATGTTTCCTGGAAATTACTCCTAGGTACATTTACGCTCATTATAGCTTTGTTATTTGTATCCTCCTTTCTAAATTGCGGAATAAATTTTCTTCTGCGCAAAAACAACTTAAAGAACGCCATTCTAATTGCTTTGATTGTACTTCTTTTCATCTACCTCCCGCTCGCCAACAGGTATATCAGTAGAAAACAATGGGAATATTCCAAACTTGAAAATCCAGTAATTTCGTTTTTGCAATCTATAATAGTTTCAAATAAGAGTCCTTTTTTATTTACCATGAAAACACAAATAGGCTCTGAAGATTTCCAATTGTCTGGATATAGACCATTAGAAAGCTCCTCGATACAAAACTCGAGGAACTCAAAGATTAAGAATATTATTATTTTTGTGTTGGAATCTGTGCCTACGGAATATATAGAGGCATATGGTGGCTCATATCCAGTTACCCCGGAGTTAAACAAATATATTAAACAATCAGCCTTGTTTGAGAATATTTACGCACATGCTCCGGCTACCAATTACTCCCTGGTTTCAATATTATGCTCGATTTATCCCTGGATCAAATACTTTAGCATTACACGTGAAGGCCCCGAAATTAATCTTCCATCGTTGAGTACTGAATTGAAGAAGCATGGTTTCCGTACTGCTTTTCTTAACTCAGCAGATAATCGTTTTCAGGATACTGATGAATTTTTATCTCATCATCATTTTGATAAGATAGATGATCATGCTACTCTAAATTGCAAGAGACAGAAATTCATTTCCAGTACAGAAGGGTGGCCATTTATGGATGGTTATGATGATGAATGTATAGTGGATTCTTTTATTAATTGGGTAAGTGAAAATCCTAAACAACCCTTTTTTGCTGTTCTTTGGACAATGATGACACACTTTCCATATTTTTCTATTGGAAAAGAAATAAATTTTGGCGCAAGAAACGAAAATTTGAATCGCTATTTAAACGCACTTAGTCACGCTGATAAAGTATTGGGAAAACTCCTTCGGTGGCTTGAGAATCAAAACTTAATTGATTCGACCCTTGTTGTAATAGTTGGCGACCATGGAGAGGCTTTCGGACGTCATGGTCATTGGGTTCATGCCACTAACCTTTATGAGGAGGGAGTACATGTTCCACTCATAATGATTAATCGAATGTTATTCAGCGGAGAAGAATATTCTACAATCGGTGGTTTAATAGATATAGCTCCTACCATTATGGACATGCTAAATTTTCCGTTACCAGAAAAGTGGCAAGGCCGCAGTTTGTTTAGTAATAATAGGGTTAACCGTGTATATTTTTTTGCCCCTTGGTCAAATTATCTCTTTGGGTTCCGTCAAGATAATTATAAGTTTATATTCGACGCTTCAAACAATAAGTATGAGATATACGACTTGGACAAGGATTCGCAGGAAACACGTAATCTAACTGAGCAGCTACCTGATTTCGTTAAAGATGGTACTCAGCGCTTGGCAGCTTGGGTACAGTTTCAGAATAAATTATTGAATGACTTAATGCTAACCAAACCGGAATAGAATCGTGAACTTTAAATCATGCTCAAATTTGCGTTATTGAAGTTCATCCAGTAAGATATCACACGTTCACTATACTTTAATCGCCATTACTAATATCTAAACTGGGGATTCTGGTAAATTAACCTGACCATTTAGAAACAAGATCTTCACAATTAATGAAAAAGGGTTAAATATAATTATACGCTGTTCACCACTTAAATAACCGTCTTGGTATACCATTGAAAGAGAGTGAAGGTGGGTTTGTTCTGAATCTGAGATTTGCAAATTGGATTCCAGTAATCTTTTTTCTTTCTGGCTTCGCAGCACTCCTCTATCAGGTAATCTGGCAAAGAGCCCTTTTTATCATATTCGGCATAAACATCGAATCAGTAACTGTTGTCGTAACAGCTTTCATGTTAGGTCTCGGTATAGGTAGCCTCATAGGCGGTGTAATTTCAAGGAATCCCAATTGCCCATTACTTCTCGTCTTCGGTTTTGTTGAGTTGGGTATTGGTATCTACGGTTTTTTCTCGCTTTTCCTCTTTAAATGGGTTGGATCATTTACTCTTGGTATGTCCTTTATCAATACTAAGCTAATCACTTTCCTCTTAGTGCTCATACCCACGTTGTTAATGGGGAGTACATTGCCTTTACTTGTCTCACACGCAGTAAGGATATCAGGCAATGTCGGGCGATCCGTAGGCACGCTCTACTTTGTAAACACGGTAGGATCAGCAATTGCTGCTATAATGGCTGCCTTAGTGTTGATGCGTAATTTAGGACAGCAAGGATCTGTATTCTTTGCTGCAATGCTTAACCTAATGATAGGGCTATTCGTGATGTTTCAGCATATGTATTCAGGAGGCAGGCAATGAATTTTGTGATTGCTCTTAGCGTAGTCACTCTGAGCGGGTTTATCGCTCTATCGTATGAAATCCTATGGTTTAGGGCTTACTCGTTCGTCTCGGGTAACCCCCCTGCTATCTTCGGTCTACTTTTAGGTTTCTACCTATTGGGACTGGGAGTTGGTGCCTATTCAAGCCGTGCCTTCTGTAAGGACCGTACACCAGTTGGTCATTATGGGCCACTCAGAGCACTTGCAGTTTTCATGTTTGCTGCAAACTGCTTTGGCTTTCTTGTATTACCTGTATTAGCTTTTATTTCAAGATTCACTGCTTGGTGGATAACCCTACCCATGGTTTCGATCTCCGCTGGAATGTTAGGTGCAACTCTTCCGCTTGTTAGCCACTACGGTATAGCTCCGGATCAATTCGCGGGCTTGCGTCTATCCTATCTCTACCTTGGTAACATTCTAGGCTCCGCATCAGGAAGTCTGCTCACCGGATTTGTATTGATGGACATATGGTCTATTCAAACTATAGCTCTTTTCCTGGCATTGATAGGACTTGCACTCGTAACTGGATTGCTATTTGCTAGCCATAGCCCAAAACAATTACTAATGCCCTCAGTGCTTACAATCTGTGGAGGAGCAATCCTTTTAGTTTTTCTGACGCCTCTGCTTTTCAACCTATTCTACGAAAGGCTTCAATTTAAAAAAGACTTTACTAAATATCCTCAATTTGCTGATGTCATCGAAAACCGTAGTGGAGTCATTACTGTTACACACTCTGGCATTGTATACGGTGGAGGAGTTTATGATGGAAAGGTTTCCACAAGTCTTGTGAACGACATTCATTACATCATCCGTGCTTATGGTATAGCAGCCATCCATCCAAATCCAAGACGGATATTGATGATTGGAATTGGTTCTGGATCATGGGCACAAGTAATCTCTAATATGCCCGGACTAGAAAAGCTTACAATCATTGAAATCAATCCAGGCTATTTGAAGATGATCTCAAAGCAACCCGAGGTTTCAAGTTTGCTCAGTAATCCTAAGGTCGAAGTCGTGATAGATGACGGCAGGCGTTGGCTCGCTAATAACCCAAATTATAAGTTCGATGTGATTGTTTCAAATACAACATTTCATTGGCGTGCACACTCCACGAACTTACTTTCATATGAGTTTTTGGAACTTATTCGCCAGCACCTACTTCCAGGAGGTATCTACCACTTCAACACCACAGGTTCTGAAGACGCAATGAAGACAGCGTTTGCAGTTTTTAACCATGGTTTCCGATTTGTAAACTTTATGACAGTCAGCGAAGCACCTATCCATTTCGATAAGAAGCGCTGGGAAGAAATACTTTCACACTATCAAATTGACAGGAAAAAGGTCTTTGATTTAGCTAAAGAGGACGAACGGAGGAGATTTGAAGAGGTAGTTGCATTTGCTGACACTATTAACAAAAAACCTGAATCGTACGGACTTGAGAATAAAGACAGCGTTCTAGCTGGCCTTGGTAATGCTCAAGTTATAACTGACGATAATATGTTATCTGAATGGCGGAAAATTATATTAACACCATAATAGTAATTGAATGGAGAAAGCTATAAAACTGCAAATTCCTAATCGTCACTATAAAACCCAATACAAAATGATTAAACAGACTAGCATATAGACCGCACATGTGAACTCAAGGCCAAAAGCCCAGAATGGGTCATTTATCGCATTCTCGGCCCAGGAGAACTTACAAGGATCCCTGCCCAAAAATTAAGGAAGCATCCGTAAATATTTAAGAATGTATTTCAAAAGATAGCTAAAGATCGAAAAAGCGTTGAGATAATACTAGGGTTTAGTGAAGCGCAAACGACGTTGATTATTCATAATTATTTAGGGATTTCTGGAGTGCTGATTTATTAGATTATTATGTCGATCGTGAGGTTCCTTGACTTAACAGTTGTGGATCCTCATAAATTAGTTTTCATAGCAGTTCCTAAGGAAACGCTATCTTACCTGACATCTTCAGATAAAGAGGATCTTACCATAACTATTGTCACATCGTTCTGCAGAGACTAGCTGTTTCATAACAATAAGTATCAATCATTGGTATTCAATTTTTAGACATGAATCAAAAAGAGCAAAATAATAAAATTGTCCAAAATGAAAAGGTATTCATGTGGTGGGATTACCCATTGTTCATTCTGTTGACAGCTATTTTGTTTTTTTCGATTTATTCCTTTATATCGTATTGGTTATCTCTTAAAGACTGGCTTTACCATCCGATTTTTTTTAGCATTATGGTTCTAATACTAATCATAATCCTCAGTAATAATCTATTTCGTTGGTTTTTATTACTTTACATGAGAAGAGCCATGCCTATGACGGCAAGACCCGGCTGGAAAGTGGGTGTTGCAACGACGTTTGTGCCGGATGCAGAGCCACTTGATATGCTTGAGGATACACTAAAAGCATTGACTGCATTGGACTATCCCCATGATACATGGGTGTTGGATGAAGGAGATAACGACCAGGTCAAGCTATTATGCCAACGACTTGGCGTAAATCATTTCAGTAGGCGAAATCTACCACAATATCAAAGTGAGGGTGGAGTCTTTCAATCACATTCAAAACACGGAAATTATAATGCATGGTTATACGAATTCGCGTTTAACCGGTACGATATAATCACAGCATTTGATCCGGACCAGGTTACGGATTCTACTTTTCTATCAAATGTGATAGGTTATTTCGACGATCCAAAGGTTGGATATGTGCAGGTAGCTCAGACCTACTACAATCAAAAGGCAAGTTTTATAGCACGTGGGGCGGCCGAGGAGTCCTTAGGGTTTTATTCCTCAATCCAAATGGCCAGTTATGGTCTGGGGCAGCCTAGCATTATAGGATGCCACAATACTCACCGCGCGACAGCTCTTAAGGGAGTAGGTGGTTTTGGACCCCACGATGCAGACGACATCTTGCTCACCATATTTTATCGTGCACACGGTTGGAAAGGGGTATATGTTCCGAAAATCCTTGCTAAGGGGTTGGCACCCGTAGATTGGAGTGGATACCTTATCCAACAACTTCGTTGGGCCCGCTCAGGTTTAGATATAGCGTTTCGCGCTCCTTCGCAGCTATCAAAGAATTTACCCTTAAGGAAGCGCGCTATTAGCATTCTACACGGCCTTAATTATTTATATAAAAGTTTTATAATTTTTATTTGTCTCGTACTCCTAGCCCTCATGCCCATAACAGGAATCACGCCTAAGGTGATCTCCTTCTCTACTATACCAAGGCTTGCTCTTTTATTCATAGCGTTGCAGATTTGTGAATTCTATCGACAGCGATTTTATCTAGATTGGCCTGTAGAATGGGGAATCCATTGGAGAGCAATATTGTTAGAGTATGCAAAATGGCCGTATATGCTTTTAGCATCCCTTAATGTTATAATGAGCCGCCGATTCCCGTATGCGTTAACCCCAAAAGTGAAGAAAAAATTCAGAAACCACCCCTTGTTTTGGCCACACTTGGTCGTTAGTATCGCCATCGGAGTTTCTTCGTTCATCGGTTTGGTCTCTGGGCACGTTATAAACCCATTCATTCTTACATGTGCTGCAATAATTATTATAACTTCACTTGCTTTAATCTTAACGGAGTTTTTAAATTTCCCTGATCCATACGATAAAAAACTCCGAAACAATTTGAATGTGAGACATGTGTAAGACTTGGAGCTCTATGGAGAGCTTATAGTCTCTGTAGAAAGCAAGCATGACTGAAATGGATCCATGATCCATCGGAGTAAGACACGATTTTATTCATTTAACGTTATCTTAAGCGGTAATAACAAAATGAAACCAGACAAAATTATCAAATTTAGAGTTTCGAGAAAACTCTCAGAAATCCTAACTAAATAGCGTAAAATGAAAATGAGAAACTTACAGGAAATATTTAAAGCCTTAAAAAACTAAACATGATGCAAATTGCCGAGGAAGAAGGTAGGAGAATTCGATGAGAAAATATGCAAGAAAATATTAACATTTCGCCGATCTTCATTGTCGGTTGTCCCAGGAGTGGTACAACCCCGCTACGAGACCTCTTGCGCTCACATCCTAATTTAACGTTTCCGGACGAATCGCAATTCATTCCGGAATTCTTTCGAGCTTATGGCGACCCAGTAAACGAATATGAGGCACGCCAATTAGCTGCTAGAATACTCAAGCTGAGATGGATTCGTTTCTGGGATTTATCTCTCGAACCCGCTTCGTTCGCTGACCTCAGATCATTCAGACAGATCGTGTCTCGAATCTACGAGGAGTGGGCTCGGAAGGAAAATAAGCCGAGATGGGGAGATAAGACACCGCAGTACGTCACTGAAACTGCTACTCTTCTGGAAATATTTCCATCCTGTAAGATCATCCATATCTATCGAGATGGAAGAGACGTGGCATTATCGTGGTTGCGCACTAACTTTGGTCCCAGTAACATTTTTACTGCAGCAAGCGCCTGGAAAAGGTTTGTGAGCACAGGTTGCAGCACAGGTATAACCCTACCCCCGGAAACGTATCTGGAAGTCCGCTACGAAACACTACTGAGCCATCCCAGAGACACGATGAAACGCATCTGTGCATTCATAGGCGAGCCATTCTGCGATGCAGTTTTACAACTCAACCCTCTAAAGAAGGAATATAAGGAAAAGCTGATATTCGGTACTTCGAAACGGGGAATCTCAGACACCGAGCTCGTTGATGCCAACGTAGCAAAATGGAAAAAAGAGATGTCGTTGCCGGATCAAGAGCTCTTTGAATCGGTCGCCGGAGATCTCCTGGAATCGCTCGGTTACGAGACGATAGGAAAAGTCCGCAGGGTTTCAAAATCGGAGCAATTCAAATGGAGCGTGCATCATTCCTTCTGGTGGTTTCTTCGCAGACTTAATGAATTGCCCACTCCGTACATACTCATAACTTTTTTATATATGAATTGGGCCAGGATTCTCTATCGATTGAGATCTGTTAAGCAATTAGCGACTCTCAAGAATTATAGGATACCTAGGAAAATCATCTGACTTTTATGTTAAATCATCAATATCAGTTGATGTTAGTACACTTGTGATTAAATTCAATGTCGCATAGGCAACCTTATTTCTCAATTATCATACCCACCTACGATCGTCCTGGGCAATTGGCAGACTGTCTACATTCACTTGTAGGCTTGAACTATCCCCACAACTGCTTTGAGGTGATCGTAGTAAATGATGGCGGGGATACAACGCTTGAAGCTATAGTTGATCAATTCCGTAATCAGATCAACCTAAGCCTAATAACGCAGCCAAACGCTGGCCCAGCAGCGGCACGCAATAGTGGCGCGGTTAAAGCAAAAGGAGAATTTCTAGCCTTTACTGATGATGATTGTATACCTTCTCCAGATTGGCTTCAGGTCTTAGCCTCACACTTTGCTGAAATGCCTGATTATATCATTGGTGGACGAACTATAAACCTTTTGGCCAAAAATATCTATTCGACTATGAGCCAACTTATTATAGATGTTGTTTACAGACACTATAATGCTAAACCAAATCAGTCTCGTTTCTTCACATCAAACAACATGGCTTTGCCAATAGATCACTTCTTCGCCATAGGGGGATTCAATCCAAACTTCACAACCTCAGAGGATCGTGAATTTTGTGACCGCTCTATCCATGACGGATTTCAAATGATTTATGTTTCAGAGGCTTTAGTCTACCATGCTCATCTTTTAACATTTCCTACTTTCGTAAAGCAGCACTTCAACTACGGCCGCGGCGCTTTCTATTTCCACCGGGCGCGCGCACAGCGCGGTCAGGAACGCATTAAGGTTGAGCCCCTACCGTTCTATCTAAATTTGTTGCGTTATCCGTTTTCGCAGGCTCGGGGTCTACAAGCGATACTGCTTGCAGTGTTGCTTGGTGTGTCACAGATGGCAAATGCCATTGGGTTCTTATGGGAGAGAAGACTTCAAACTAAGGCGTCTAGATCGCGGATTCTTTGATATAAGAAACTTAGAACTACTCAAGGCCTCTAGTCTGTTGAAGTAATAAACGCTTTTAGTTATGCTTAGGTCGCGGGCTACTAAGAGACCTAATTTTAAATAACCCTTACATTACATCCCACTTAAGAAGGTAAAGCACAATCTCAACATGAATACCGCAGCAAAATATCTTTTAGCAAGTTGGGGAAGAACCAGCACCTCCATGCTTAGAACTTGGTGGAATACCCACGGTTCGATGCTCATGCGTATTGCTATAGCTCTAATGGTCAGCGTTTCGATTGCATGGTTAGGATATCAGTTTTGGAGGCTTCTCTGGCAACAAGATCCTATATGGCCAACATCCCCTA
>Ga0209641_10004043_pt1 | contig 12168 bp, 12 predicted proteins | sample RifCSP16_1_FD_184022 | JGI IMG/M metagenome (GOLD analysis project Ga0209641, IMG submission 184022) | Soil microbial communities from Rifle, Colorado - Rifle CSP2_sed 16_1 (SPAdes) (version 2) | ecosystem: Environmental > Terrestrial > Deep subsurface > Rock core/Sediment | place: Rifle...
GTCAGACACCATTTTCCATTTACAGGACTTTTCCGCTGTGGAGAATGTGAGAGTATGATTACCGCGCAATGGTGTACCAATCGCTTTGGTACTAAATATCGCTATTATCGCTGTACGAAAAAGAATGGAAAATATGGCCAAGAATATTTACGAGAAGACAGGCTCGTCTTACAACTCAAGGAACATCTTCAAAAAATCTCACTTCCCGACGAGTGGACAGACTGGATGACCAAGCAAACGGACGAGTGGGAAAAAGATGAAAAATCTTCGTCGGGAACTCTGCTCGTGCAACTCAAAGAGTATGAGCGAGAGACAGAACAAAAGCTCAGTGAACTCGTGAATTTATATCCAGACGGCGATATACCGAAGGAAAACTATCTCGCCAAGAAAAATGAGCTTTTGAAAGAAAAAGTCTCGCTCAATGAAAAATTAAAGTCTGCCCGAGCAGAGAGAAAGAATTGGGTCGAACCCTTGCGGGAATGGATTTTAGATATTAAAAAAGCCACGCAATTAACTTCAAGCGACAATTTTTTTGAAATTAAAGACTATTTCAAAAAAATTGGAACGAACTCTGTACTGCGTGAAAAGTCCGTCTCAATCTCATTTTGCCCACCCACCGAATTCGCTTGCGCTCGCAAAGCGGGCGAGGATTTTAGCCACCCACTCCTCACTATTGCGCGGGAGCGTGCGACCATTTTTTCTTCGAACTTTCCCGAATGTGTCTCTATTGTACCAAGTTAGAACCTATTTTCAAAACAAAGTGAGGTAATCACACGCGCGGAGCGCGTGGTGACGAAACTAAATCGTACGCTCCACGAAAGCCCCGTCACCGCCTCGCTTCACTCGGCAACCCCAAAAAGAAAAAATGTTCCTTACTCTTTTGATTTTCGCGGGGGTGGATTTTTTTAAAATGGAAAGGACATTTTTCTTTTTGGGGTTCTGCCCTCCAAGTATTCGGGCAGTGTGGCGGGGCGAAATGTGGATTCAGACACGGCGAAAGGAGGGGTTGGAGGGGAGGAATTTCGCCGTGCCTGCGCCTTTTATTTTACGACTGGAAATTTAAAATCATATGAAAAATGACATTTTTTCAATCACACCTTGCATTTCTTTTTGGTCAGTGCTTATAACACAATTATCCACAATAAGCTTTCAAATAAAATTTATGGTATACTTTACCTATGGTTATCATGTTGGGAATATAATCTAAGAACTTTTATTAAAATATGAAGAAAATAATTTTTATTGCTATCATTGTTGTTTTGGTGGGATTAGCATCTTACTTTTTAAGTTCAAAAGGTTATTTAGGTGAAACCCTTCCCCAGCCACCAGCATTGCCAGAATAAAATAAATATGGTTATATATTAAAATATGAACAAAAAAATTATATTGGCAAGCCTAGTTTTGTTTTCGGCGATTCCTATTTTGGCGTCTGCGATTGTGTCTTACGGGATAGTCCAAAATGATGAGGTGCCCGCGAGAGAAGTCGTTTATGGCAGTCCTTCAGATATCCCATACATCAGATCCTCGTTTAAGTTATACAAGGGTTGGAATCTAATTCCGTCGCCCGGAGAAGGAGTTGCGGCACCAGAAAGAACAAAAGCTACATTTTTTGGCTACCCAAGACAAATGGGTTGTGGCGTAAAGGAAAATGACTTTTCTGGTTATCAAGTCAAGTATATGTATGCTCATGTTCCAGGACGGGGTTATATTGGAGGAAAAGTGAATTATAATAACAATGGTTTCGAATCGTCGGTTCAACAAGAATTTGAGAATGCAACACGAGCATTTTATTTATCTCCTGAGATGGGGGGTAATAATGGTATTTGGTCGCTTCACTTGACTTCTCGGTGGGTTTATTCCGATATTGAATGTGAATATCCGCTAGCACAAATCGCGGTAAGAGATGTTGCTCGATATCAAGAAAGTCTAAAGAAAACTAAATTAGTCAAGGGATGGAATTTAATTTTCATGTCGCCCGGTTTTTACAATGACGATGTGAGGGAGTTGATTGGGGGATGTAATGTGTTGCAAATTAATCAATGGGACCCAAGTACGCAAAAGTGGCAGTACTCATCTTCAGAATCACAACAGCAAGTCAATACTTTCTTAAATACGGGAATAGACAAAAACAATCTATATGCTCCTATGGTGGTTAAAGTTGCAGAAACATGCACTCTTGGACGATCTACTACCGCTCCACCAGAATTACCAAACTAAAAAATATCAGGAAATAAAAAAATTAATGGCAAGAGAAAACAGAACCTGTTATCAGTGTGAATAGGTTAGTTTAACTACTATTTTCTCACTTAACAAAAAACTATCAAAAAAACAAAATGAATAAATTACTTTGGATTTTGATAACAGGTATAATAATAGTTACAGGAGCATATTTTTTGTTTTTCAAAAATGATAATACGTTAGTTCCTTCTATAATAAATAATTCCGAACGGCAAGATGTAGAACCTACCATCTCACAACAACAAACTACTCAAGTAAAAACATCTCCCCAGACCATAACACCAAAAGCAACTAAACCGTCTAGCAGTTCTAATATAGAAGGAATACCACAACCGCCGAAATTACCAGAATAGTTATCCAAACAAAAAAACCATCTCAATTTGATGGTTTTTTTGTTTGGGATGTTTGTGAATAATTTTTCTTGTCAAAAATAAAAGGCGCAGGCACGGCGAAATTCCTCCCCTCCAACCCCTCCTTTCGCCGTGTCTGAATCCACATTTCGCCCCGCCACACTGCCCGAATACTTGGAGGGCAGAACCCCGAAAGAAAAACACCCTTTCCTTTTTCAAGAAAAAATTCACCCCCGCCAAATCAGAAATGCAAGGAGTGTTTTTTCTTTCGGGGTTGCCGAGTGAAGCGAGGCGGTGGCGGGGCGATTGTTCGAGCGTACGATTTAGGTCAGAACCACCACGCGCTCCGCGCGTGAGATGTTAGTCGGGGTTCTGCTGGAAGTAAGTCCGAACTTTTTGGTATAATGACCACAATTCCGAATTTGAAGAAAGATTGACCTCGCCCGCGCCAAAGGCGCGGTCTCGGGCTGATGTTTCCGCCAAGTCCCGCCAAGGCATTTTGAATTCCGCCAAAAGCATTCCCGCCGCTACACGGCGGTTCTCCAAGCAAAGCTTGGAATGTGCCAAAGGCACATGAGCCGATGTATAATGAGATTGCAAATTGTCGGTGTAATGCAAAACCTTTTATCAATTTAATTCCCGAAGCTATGATCAAATATTTTATATATTGTAGAAAATCGAGCGAGGACGAGGAACGCCAAGTTTTGAGTATTGAGGCGCAATTGACGGAGCTTCGGGAATTCGCCAAGCAACAAAATCTTTTCGTAGTGAAAGAGTTTTATGAAAGTAAAACAGCCAAAGAGCCGGGGCGAGAGGTTTTTAACAAAATGCTTGGCGAAATTGAAAAAGGTTTTGCTTCGGGAATTTTAGCGTGGAATCCAGACCGTTTAGCGAGAAATTCGATTGACGGTGGCAAGGTCATATATTTTGTGGATACGCTAAAAATTGTTGCGCTAAAATTTCCGACATTTTGGTTCGAAGCGACACCCCAAGGAAAATTTATGTTGTCTGTGGCGTTCGGTCAAGCAAAATATTACACCGACAATTTAAGAGAAAACATTTTGCGCGGTATTCGCCAAAAGATACGTCGTGGTGAGTTATCGGCAAAAGCCCCTCTCGGTTATTTTAACGAACCTCGTTTGCGAACGATTGAACCAGATAAGAAAACTTTTCATAAAGTGAGAAGTGAGAGAATGTTTAGGGGAATAGGAATAGGGAATAGAGGAATAGAAGGAATAGGGGACAGCCACCATTGTTTCATTAATAATGTGGTATAATAAAACCATGCCACGTAGCGCAAGAGTTGATATCGGTGGAGAGATTTATCATGTAATTAATCGCGCCAACGGTCGTCTTCAAATTTTTAATACAGACGAAGATTACAAACTCTTCGAACAACTTCTACTTGAAACAAAGGAGATTTTTGATATGCGCATTCTGGCTTATGAGCTAATGCCCAACCACTTTCATTTAGTACTTTATCCCAAAAATGATGGCGATCTTGGTCTATTTATGCACCGATTATGTAACGCGCACACCAGAAAAGTCCATGCGCATACCAATACAAACGGTAGTGGACATCTATATCAAGGTCGTTACAAATCTTTTCTTGTTGATAAAGATAACTATCTTCTAGCGGTTATTAAATATGTTGAACAGAATGCAATGCGCGCAAAACTCGTGCGTTCTTGCGAAGATTGGCAATGGGGGAGCGCATGGAGACGTGTCTATGGCACAGTAGAACAAAAAAAATTACTTGATCAAAAATCTTTTCAGCTTCCAGACGACTATCTAAATTGGATCAACATTAGAGAAGAGTCAGAAAACTTAGATATTATTCGCATTTCAGTCAAAAAAGGCGTACCATACGGAAAAGAGAAATGGATCGATAAAATGGTATCAAAATATCATCTAGAATCAACCTTGAGATCTCAAGGTCGTCCGAAGAAATGATGAATCAATATTACAACACACAAAATACAAAAGAATGGTGGCTGTCCCCTATTCTTTCCTATTCTTATTCTCATTCTTCTATTCTTTATTCTTCTATTCTTTATTCTTTTCTTCTCCAAATGAGGCTAAGATAACAAAAAACGCAAGTGAAGTGCTTGCGCAAGCTAAGGGAAGAGCCATGTTAGGCAAAGTGGAAAAGAGAGCCGAGGAACTTAGAAGAGAACAAATACTCTTAGAAGAAGCAAAAGCCGCAGGCGAAACTAGTCCAAGTGAAAAGAAATAGAAGGCAGTAAAATTTAGAACTAAAAAGCAAAACGGCTCCATTACACAATCCGGTGTCTTTGGGCTTTTGTTTTTTTAATTTGCATCCCAAACATTTTTATATTACTATTGGTCGAAGCCAAACGGCTTAATTTTTTATGAAATTAGAAAAAGGCAAACCTGAAATTCTTACTGGCTTGGCGTCTAATTTGAAATCTGAGCAAGAGACATTACCCGCCATTGAAGTTAAAAACCATGTTGAATGGGTTAATGACAATTTCAATTTACCATTTTTCGAAGTAGGAAAGCCTACTAATTTGGGAGTTTTTTTAACTAGTGAAGTAGACAGTGAAGATAAGCCAATAATCCTGGAAGTTAAATCTAGACACGGTAGAAGTGCATTATTAGGTAAAATACACCCAAAAGAAAAACAGCAAAAAGAAGAAATAGCGGATAAGCAAGTTTTTAGAGATATTGACATAAAAGGTCTAGGTTATGTAATATCTAAAAATACATCTCAAGATAAAATTTTTTATACTGTAGGAGATATAAAAATTGACAGTAGAAATGTTGAAAAATCTATGGGACTTTTGAACTCAAAAGATGCTTATAGGGATAAGGAATTTACTGAGATTCTGCAAAAATATGGAATTAGGACACATCGAGTAATTGCAATAATAGGATTAGAAGAAGTTGTGTATCAAGGAAAAAGAATTTCCATCACTGAAGCCAAAGCTAAAAAAATAATGGCCGAAAAAGCAGAGCCAGTTTTAGAAATTCGGGCGTTTGGGACCCACGCTAGATTGACTGATATTTCTATTGATAATTTGTCCACAGAAAAACACTTCAGAGAAAAAGCAGAACTTTTTATTGAAGATGCCCGTTTATTAGTTGCAAAGGAATTAGGTGAAGATTTATCAACGTTTGACCGTGTTAAATATTTTAAATGGTTAGCAAGAACAGTAGGAAAAAATTTAGGATTACTACACAAGCACAGATATTTTATTAATTTAAGAGAAGGGCATAATATAACACTAGATGGTTGTCTTGTTGATTTTGAATGTACTAGACAAGTCAGACCTGAATCACTAAGTGAACTTGATGCCGATGATTATGGAGCTTTTACAGGTTTACGAAAAGTATTAGATACCTCAGAATTCAGATATCCCGGAAACAGAGAAACATATGATGAAATTTTAAAAGAATACAAAACTTCCTATCAATTGAATAAAAACTCTTAACAGGCAAAATTTAAATGGTTCTTTAAGTATTGGTATGGAAGAATTGTAGCAAAATTGGCGCAAAAGCTAAAGTGATTTTCATCATGTAATTGGTAAAATTGAAGTGTACCCCTTTTCTTAGACAGTTAGTCTCTCTTGACTTGTATTGTATTTGATTTCTGTTTTTAGCGCAAATTTTTCTGCAAATTTCCTCGGTGGCATTTTCAAGCTCGTATGAATTCGTAAATTATTGTAATAATATATCGACCGGTAAAGTTCAGCTGTTAGTTCTCCCAGGGTTTCAAAGCGATTCACATCTCCGATATCAACCTTCCAATTACCAAAGAACGATTCCTGGTATCCGTTTTGCCAGGGAGAGCCTTTCTTCGACATCGACTGCAAGATTTTACAATCTCTCAGAATTGAACGGAACAGTTTTGATTTGTATTCGTTGCCTTGGTCCGAGTGAATGATTGTCGGTGCCGGATTGGCCGCAAGCGCGTTCAGCAATGCTTCGGATACAAGCAATGCACTATGATTTGTTTTGATTGAAATCCCGACAACCTCTCTCGAAAAAAGATCGATCATGGTGCAGGCGTAAACCCATCGGTTTCTCCATTTCAAATATGTAAAGTCGGTAATCCAGCAGGGTGGTAATTATTTTCGCAAGGACAGTCATCGCGAAAGGGGAATATTTATTTACCTCACATCCCGCAGTCGCAGGCTGATTAAGAGGCCACATAGCATAACCGCGCCCAAGACAAAGAAAAGATATTCGAATGAGGGAACGATGAGAAGAACAGGAATAGCGAGAAGCGGAGCGATGATATAAGAAAGCGGATTGGTATTGCGGAAAAAACTAAGCACGTCCGCCTCTTCTTCGGCGACGGATTTAAAAAAGTAGCTTTCGCTCATAATCTCGATGGTTGCGGCGCCGACCCGGGTAGCAAAAAGGATCAGAGCCCAGAGGAGAAGTGTTGGGGCAGAGAAGAGCGGGATCATTGCGGTGGAAACACTAATTATGCAAAATCCCACGATCAGCATTTTTTTCTCGCCGATTCGGTCGGACAATATCCCCAAAGGCAGTTCTAAAATAATAAATGGCAGAAGCATGATACTAAAAATTATTCCGATCTGGCTCCAGTCAAAGCCGATGTATTCGTGCATATAAATCGGCGTATAAATAATCATCCAAGCGTAGAAAAATCTTAGAATCAAAGTGATTAAATAAATTTTTGCGATATTTCTATTTCGCCAGAAAAAAATGATTGTTCTTAAAATGGGGACTTTTTCGTATTGCGGATCTTTAAAATCGCGCAGGAACAAGCTAAAAATGATGCAAACTAAGCTCACAAACAAAGCCGACAAGAGATAAATGCCGGGGAGCGAACTTTTGGCAATGACAGACCCGGACATCATTTGCGCGATCACCCAAGCAAAATTTATAATTGTCAGATAAACTCCGCGGATCCCGCCTACTGGCGAGTTTTTGGAAAAATCTTCAATAAATATATCGAGGGTGGCGAAAATTAAATTGACGGATACAAAATAAAAGATAAAAGCCGGAATGACAATAAAACCTTTGCCGCCGAGCCCCATTAAAATAAGCGAGGCCAAAAATATCAGGCAAAACAAAAGAGTGCTCTTGCGATTCCCAAGGCGGGTCAGAATTTTCGGCATTTTAGCCATGCCAATAATAGTGATGAGCGAAGCTAGCATATAAATAATTCCTAAGAAATATTTATCGACGTAAATCTCGAGCAGGCTGGAATTAATGTAAGAAGTGAGGGCGATCGGCACAGAAATTAAAAATCCTGCCAGATATATTATTTTTCTATTATGTTTCATCCCGTACGAAATTTCATTAAATTATTAAAGTGATCTTATATTAAGAAATGTCTTTAGTAAGATTTCGTACGGGATTTTATATTTATACACCTAATATCACTGGTATCACCAAAGGCCTTTTTTCGGTTTTTTGGTACAAGAATTTGGAAACTGTTTCGCCGAGCTCTGCCTTGATATAGTCAAAATCTACTAGATCTGCCCGATTTCTTTGATTACTTAGAGCCGCTCCTTCTTCAACTGATTTTTTGATAATTATCCTTACTTGGCGAAGAAGTTCTTGGTTTTCTTTCAGATATACAAACCCTCGCGAGATAATGTCCGGAGATTTTTTTAATTTTCCGGTTTTCTGGTCCAAAAGAGCGATGATCACAAACATTCCATCTTGGGAGAGCATCTGGCGGTCTCGGATAACGACTTCTTGCGTATCACTGATAGAGACACCATCTACCATCATGATACCACTGGCAGCTTTTTCTTTTCTTTTGTTTATCTTCTCGCCATCAGCTGATATTTCAATGATTGAACCATTATCGGGGACGACGATGTTTTCTTCACTCATGCCGACTTCCATGGCGAGTTCCTTATGCCGCACGAGCATAGAATGAAAGCCGTGGATAGGTATGAAGAATTTCGGATGAACTTTGCGGTGTAACCACTTGATATCTTCTTGGTTGCCGTGGCCGGTGGCGTGCACGAAATCTTCGCCGGCGGTGCGGTAGCTGATGATGCGAACGCCTTGTCTGGTGAGATTGTCTTTCATTCTTTGCACTTGAAGTTCATTCCCAGGAATAATAGATGCAGAGAGTATTATTGTATCTTCTTTGTGTAATGAGAATTTGGTATTGGATTTATTCGCAGCACGATTGAGAGCAGCAAATTCTTCACCTTGCGCACCGGTCATCAATACGACAATCTTATTTGGTGGATAATTACTTACATCCTCTATTGGTATAATGGTGTCTTTTTTTGGAGTAAAAAGTCCGGCCTCAATGGCTACGTCGATATTTGTTTTCATAGAACGGCCATCTATTGCTATTTTTTTTCCTAAAGATTCGGCAAATTTCACCACATACGCCAACCGGGTAATATGCGAAGCAAAAGCAGCGATAATCATACGGCCGTTTACTTTTCTTATTAAATTTTCAAGCCCTTTGTGAACTTTTACCTCCGGCAGCGAAAATCCTTCGTTTTCGATATTGGTGGAATCGGTCATAAGGAGCAGGACTTTGGCTTTGTCGAAAATAGAATATTCTTCTCCTTCTTCTTCTGAAACAACTCCATCCACCTGGTCGAGCTTGTAGTCTCCCGGGGTTACAATCCAGCCATGTTCTGTTTCGATGATGATTCCCATAGAGTCCGGAATAGTATGCGTTACACCAAAGAACCTAATTTTTATTTTTCCGCAGGTTATAGTCTCATCTTTTTCGACGATATTTTCTTTCATGGCGGGCAGGTGCGGAAATTCGGCCTGGCGCTTGCGCATCATTAAGATAGAGAGGTTTCGGGAATAAACTGGGGGATTGCCGATACGGGAGAGGACTAGCGGTACACCCCCGATATGATCCAAGTGCCCGTGAGTGATAATGAGCGCGCGTATTTTTTCTTTGCGTTCCTCCAGATAGGTTGTATTTGGAATAACATAATCAACTCCCGGCGTGGCTTCGTTTGAAAAATGCATGCCGGCATCGATAACTACGATATCATCTCCTATTTCTATAGCCGTCATATTTTTACCAATTTCTTCAACCCCGCCGAGCGGGATGATGCGGATAACACCCGATTCCGGCGGGGGAATTCGGATATTACTCTCACCGGACTTAAATCCCGGCTTGAATTGATTTTTTCCCGTAAATGAGTGAGATCGAGCCCCCACCCCATATCTCTTCTTTCGGTATTGATAAGTCGAACTCTTTATAGGATTTTTCCGTTCTCCTTTATCTCCTCCTGGTATTTTCTTTGGTCCGCCGGGAGCGTTATGGGTAGTATTGCGGGCAGGGTCAACACTTATGGCGCTGAAAGACAGTCTTTGTTTTTTTATCATAATTGTCTAAAATATATTCGCTTGGCTTATTATTTCAATAAAATATTTTCCAAATATTTTCCGTTTCGGTGTACCATGCATAAGCATTTAAGTAACGATCAGAAGGCAAAATAACTCGATTCATTTTAAGTTGCTTAAGATTTTTTGAAACGGTATATATAAAATCCGGACTGTATAGAAAAATTGCGGGCATATCCTTTTTTATTTCTTCTGTAAACTGGATGTACTTTTGTATTCTTGAGTCTTTATCGACAATGACCGCGGCGTTTTCCAGAATTTTGTCCACTTTGGCATTGGTGTATAAAGCGACGTTTAGTCCCGGATCTTTTCTCTGCGAGGAATGCCAGAATGCAAAGAGGTCGGATTCGTTATTTATAATCTCTCCGAATAAAAGGGTGTCGTATTTGCGCGGACGAATCACAGCCTGATTTAAATTGCCTGTTTCAAAAGTTTTTACATCAACTTTTATACCTACGGACGCCAAATCTTGCTTAATTAACTCTGCCGCTCTGACCAACTCCGCGGCGTTTCCCGTCGAGATTACAAACTCGAGCTTGGTAGTAGTTTTCTTTTTGTTATTTATAGTGGCTTTTTCCAAAAATCCGTCGGCGCCCATTTTCCAACCGTCTTTGGCCAAATCATTTTTTACTCTTTGCAGTAGTTCTTCCCGGGGAATCTTATTTACTTTGGCTTTTAAGATCTGATAGTCGGTCAGATTTGGCGGGATTGGGCTTTCAATAACCATTCCATATCCGAGCAACACCTCCTGCAAGATTTTTTCTTTATCTATAACGGATTCGATGGCTTGAAGAACTGTTTTATCGACGAAGAGTTGATTTTGGTTTTGGTTGAAGAAAAGTCCGAAGACTCTTCCTAAAACTGCCGATTCCACTAAAAAGTTTTTTTCTTTTAAAATCTCAGCGTTTCCGGGGCTGATGGAGTTTATTTGGTCCACTTCTTTATTTAAGAGAGCTTGGATCAGTTCGTCCTCATTTGGATAAAAATGCAAGTCCAAATTCTCGATATACGGTTTACCCAAGACAAATTTTTTGAATGGAATCAATTGGTAATGATCTATGATTCCTGATGCTTGTTTGTTTGCGGCGTTGACCATATAAGGTCCGGAGCCGATCGGGCTAGTGTTGGCGTTACTTAATTCTAGGGGAGAATTACCCCATACATGAGCCGGCAGGATACCTAGCGTGGCATTTTCCAAAAATGACGCATAGGGTTGTTTAAAAGTGAATTGCACGATTTTTTCATCGATTTTCTCGGCATTTACACCTTTCCAATGCACTTTGTGTGGACTTTCAATAATTGATTCCTTAACTTTTTCTATAGTGAAAATTACATCGTCCGTCGTTAAGGGCTTTCCATCCTGGAAGTATAAATTATCTTTTAAAGTAAAAGTGTAAACCAATCCATTTTCGGATACTTCGTACTTGAGTGCCAAGTCGGGGACTAGATTTCCATCTATATCTTTTCGTAACAGTCCGGAATAAATAAGCGAAACCAAGTTCAAGTCGGCGTCGCTGCTTGCCAGTACTGGGTTTATAAAACGCGGAACTCCAATGATGCCAAGGGATATGGAGCCTCCGCGCAAGGGTATGCTCACCATAAAATATTTATTGATACTTTGGAGTATAAGTATGGTGCTTAGAAGGAGAACCACTGTGAATCCGACAAAAACGATCCTCTCTTTTTTGGAAAAGGAATGAAAAACGGAATTAATTTGCACTTTTGAGGGTAGTTTGAAATTACGCATACGATAATTTTCTAAGATGAGATCGAAACTAGCTATTAGCTTTTATTATTATACTGAGCAGGGCAAATAAAGCCAAAAGGATTCCATCAACAATGGACAAATAAAAAAGAAACTTCTCAAATCCCCGGCGGGTGTGGTGGAAGCCGCCCGTGTCGTTTCCGCCCAAAGCACCGCCTACTCCGGCCGAAGATTGTTGGAACAAAATCGAGGTCACCAGTATTATTGAAAGAATTATCTCTCCATAAGGGAGAATTTGAGCGACTAAATTCATATAGCAATTATTGCATATTGGACACAGGAATGCAATTGTTCGTTCTAGCAAGGACTGTCCTTGCTACATGTTGATAACCGCAGCGGGTTTGCTTTTATACTCTGAATTACTCTGAATTACGAAACAAGCAAACCTCACTTTTCCCCAGCCATGTCTAAATACCTTCAGCTGTCTGAATTTTTGAAACAGAAGTTTCGTTTTTCTCAAAAACAACTTCTCTA
>Ga0209641_10004044_pt1 | contig 12168 bp, 13 predicted proteins | sample RifCSP16_1_FD_184022 | JGI IMG/M metagenome (GOLD analysis project Ga0209641, IMG submission 184022) | Soil microbial communities from Rifle, Colorado - Rifle CSP2_sed 16_1 (SPAdes) (version 2) | ecosystem: Environmental > Terrestrial > Deep subsurface > Rock core/Sediment | place: Rifle...
GATGTGGTGGCCGCCCGCGCCGTGGGCTCTCCGGTGGTCCTGCTCGGCCATTCGATGGGAGGCCTCGTCGCCCTCGCCTACGCACTGAGCAAGCGCCCCGCGCCCGACCTCCTGGTGCTCAGCGCTCCGGGTCTCGACGCCGACATCCCCGTCGTGAAGAGGCTCGCCGCCCGAGTTCTCGGAGTGGTGATGCCCCGCCTATCGGTGGCCAACGGTCTGCGCGGCGATCAGCTGTCCCGGGACCCCTCGGTGGGGGAGCGGTACTTCGCCGACCCACTGGTGTTCACCCGCACCACGCTGGCGCTGGCCCGCCGGGCGCTCCTGGCCGGTGCCCGGTGCAGGGCCAACCTGTCCTCGCTCACCCTGCCGACCCTGGTGGCCCACGGCGGCGCCGACACGATCGTCCCCCCTGGGGTGTCGGCACCGCTCGCTGCCGTGCCCGGAGTGGACCGGATCGTGTTCCCCGATTTCCGCCACGAGATCTTCAACGAGGAGGGGGGCGTCCCGGCCACCACACGCGTCGCCGACTGGATCGAGGCCCGCCGCTAGCGGTATCCGGCCTCGACGCGGTCCGCCACCACCCCCCGCGTGGCCTCGTCGCAAAACGCGGCAGAAACCGCGGTGCGGGTGACCGCGTGCAGGTCGTCGCCGTCCATCCCGCAGTACATGGACACCACGGCGAACTCCCGGCTCATCGTGGTGGCGCTCATGAGGCGGTTGTCCGTGTTCACGGTGACGGTGAACCCGGCCCGGTGCAACATCCCCACGGGGTGGTCTGCAGGAGTGGGAAAGATCTTCGTGTCCAGGTTCGAAGTAGGACATACCTCGAGAGGGATCCCGCGGTGGTGGACCTCGGAGGCCACCGGACCCATGGCGACGATCCGCCCATCCCTCACGGTGACGTCTTCGATGATGCGGACCCCGTGGCCGATGCGCTCTGCGCCACAGGCGAGCGCATCGGCAATGCTCTCCACCCCATCGCCCTCACCCGCGTGGATCGTCACCCTGAGGCCTGCGGCGCGGGCGATCGCGATGGCCTCCCGATGCTCGTGAGCCGGATGACCCGCCTCGGGTCCGGCGAGATCGAAACCGACCACGCCACGCCCGACGAACTCGGCAGCCACGCCGGCGACCTCGACCGAGTCGGTCTGCTGGCGAAGGGCATCCACGATCACCCTCGCCGGTACCCCGGTGGCCGCCTCGGCCTCTCGAAGGCCCTGCAGCGCACCGGCGATCGCCTCGGCACGGGTCATGCCCGCAGCCGTGTGCAGGGAGGGGGCGAAGCGAAGCTCGGCGTAGACCACCCCGTCGGCCGCCAGATCCGCCAGCGCCTCGGAGGCGACACGCCGCATCGCCTCCGGGGTCTGCATCACACCGAAGGTGTGGGCGAAGGCGGCGAGATACGACTCCAAAGAGGTGGCTCCGGTCTGGTGGAACCAGGCCTGCAGCCGATCCGGGGCCTCGGCGGGGAGGGCGGTGTAGCCGGAGGCTGCCGCCAGCTCGAGGACGGTTCCGGGGCGGACACCGCCATCAAGGTGGTCGTGGAGCAGCACCTTGGGAAGGACGGTCGGGTCGCGCCGGGCCATCGCACGACGAGGCTAGCCGCGCCCAGGCTCCCACTCGCCGGAGGGGCACCACCAACGACGCTCCACGACCTCCTCCTCGAACAGCGACACCTGCACGATCTCGCCGGGGACGAAACCGAGGCGTTCGAAGAACCCTTCGGCGTCGAGGTTGCCCAAGAGCACGTCGGCGCTGAGCGGAAGGGCCCCGTGACGTCGCAGCACCTCGCCGATCAGCGCCCGCCCGATGCCACACCTCCGCCGTGACGGATCGGTGGCGATCGCCGACACTCCGAAGGCCTCGCCGGCCGGCACGGCGTCCACGAAGCCGGCGATGCCGGCCTCCTCCTCAGCCACGACCAGACCGCCACGGAGCAACCGCCGTGCCACGGCGGAAGGCGAGTAGTCCGCGGCCAACATCCGGCCGATGGTGTCGGGTTTGAGCAGGCCGGTGTAGGTCTCCCAGAACCCCGCCCCGGCCACCCGGCCGATCGCCACAAGGTCTTCGTGTCGGCCGGGGCGCACCCTCATGGGGTGAACCTACCCGCGACCCGTCACGCGTGATGCCTCGATCCGTAGACTCCTCCCGTGGACGCGACGACCATCGCTGCGCTCGCCGGTGCCGGTGCATTGTTCGTCGCCGTTTTCGTGGTCGCCTTCCTCGCCCACCGCCGCGGCAGGCGGCTGCGCACCGCCGTGTTCCGGGCGCGCGAAGACGCGAGGGAGCAGGGGACGGCCGCCGACGCCGCCCAGCATCAGACCTCCGTCGCCCTCGCCGGTGAGCGCGAGGCGGTTTGGGTGGCGCGGGCATCCGCGACGCGGGCGGCAGGGCTGGCAGAGCACATGAGCGAACTCGAGGAGCGCCTGGTGGCCGCCGAGGCCAACGCCGCGGCATCGGAACAGAGGGTCGACGACCTCCGCGACGAGGTGCGACGCTCACACGCCGATCTCACCCATTCCCGGGCGGAGGCGGAGGCCACCGCGAACCGGGCCATTGAACTCGAGACCGATCTTGCGGCAGCCGACCGCGAGCTGTCACGGCTCCGAAACGAGGTCGAGGAGACCCGAAACCGGATCGAGGAGCAGCCGGTTCGAGAGCCTGAGCCCGCCACCAGGGGCCTCCCGGAGCGGCTCCATGCGGCCCTCGCCGAGACCGACCGGTTGCGCGATCGGATCGGAGCCCTCGAGGTAGCCCTGGCGGCCACCGGCCCGACCGCACCATCGCAACCGATTTCGGAGCGGCGCCTGCTCCCCCCCGACCCGTGGGAGCACCGCCGCGCCCTGGAGGACCGGGATGCGGCGATCTCCCGGCTGACCGCCGAGCTGGAGGGGGCGCATCGGGCCGCCGAGACCTCGCGGGGCGAGGTCGACCGCCTCGCCGCCGAGATCGCACGGGTCCGGGAGGAGGCCGATCGCCGCGTCACCGCCGCGCTCTCCGAGCTCATCGCAACGCCACCGCCCGGGCCGCTCCCCGACGCCGCACCCTCTCCGATGCTGATCGTGAGGGAGGCCGAGATCAGGGAACTCGAGCAGCGGCTGGCGACCCTCACCGCAGCGCGCAACGCCGAGCTCCGAAGGCTCAACGAGCGCATCGCCTCCCTCGAGCGCCTCTACATCGACGTGGAGGTCCGCGACGCGCGCATCACCGAGCTGGAGTCCGAGTTGAAACAGGCGACCGAGATGCTCGACGCCATCCGCTCCGACACCTCCGCCCTGGAGGCGCGCTTCGGTGAGGCCGAACGAGAACTCGTCTCGGCCCACCAGGCCGTCGCTGCGGCCGCCGATCTCGGCGCACAGCTGCAGGAGTCGCGGAGGCGCATCGCCGAGGTCGAGACCGTCGCCCTGCACGCCCGCACCTCGGACGGAGAGGGCGCTCAGCTGCGCACCATGCTGGCCGCGGAACGCGAGAGAAACGTCCGGCTGGTCCGGCGGGCCGCGGTCGCGGGGCGGGGGGAGGTCGAACGCGCCGTGACCGCGGCCACCCGGCCTCTCCGCGACACGATTGCCCGTCTCGAGAGTGAGCTCGAGGCCCGCGTCGAAGCGCCCCCGCCTGCCGTACCCGACGACGTGACGCTGATCCGAGGCATCGGCCCGAAGATCGCGGCCATCCTCGCCTTCAACGGGATCACCTCCCTGCGCCAGATCGCGGCCTTCGGTCCCGCCGATGTGGCCCGCATCGGCCCCCTGCTCCCGGTGTACCCGCAGCGAATCGTCCACGACCGGTGGGTCGAACAGGCCCGGGAATTCCTCGCCGGCCCCGGCTGAGCCCTCGCCTTCCCATGGCATGATGTCCTGGTGTCGCTCACGGGATGCCTGCTCGTCGCGTCTCCCACGCTCACCGATCCCAACTTCGCGGCAACGGTGGTGTTCATCATCCATCACGACGGAGGCGGCGCCGTGGGCGTAGTGCTTAATCGCCCTACCGCCCTCACGCTGGAACCCCTCCCGGGGGGATGGGCCACCGGGAGCGCGGTGTTCTCTGGCGGCCCGGTCGAGCCCGAGATCGCCATCGGCCTCGTCGAGTCCGACGACTTCCACAACGGCTGGGAGCGTGTCGCCGACCGCCTCTGGCTTGCCGACCTCGACGGACCCGCGGCTGCGGTTTCCCGCATCCGGATCTTCTCCGGCTATGCCGGCTGGGGGTCACGCCAGGCCGAGAGCGAGATCGCCCGGGGCGACTGGGTTGTGGCCGAGGCCACGACCGACGACGTGTTCACCGCTGCCCCCTCCGATCTGTGGCGCTCCGTCCTGCGACGCCAGCGGGGCCCGGCCCGCCTCCTCGCCGCCTACCCGCTCGACCCGTCGCTCAACTGATCACCCGAAGCGCACACTCCGGGCACTGATCGACCCGAGCTCGAATCCCGCGACCGGGAAGACCGGCGCGTCGCCCACCGCGGCACCCGCCGCCACCAAGAGGGGAACGAAGTGCTCCTGCGTCGGATGGGCAACCGCGGCGAGAGGGTGCTCCCGGTATTCGGTCAGAGACGGGGCGCGATCCTCGAGCAACGCCTCAGCCACCCAGGCGTCGAACTCGCCGGCCCACGATGCCACCTCGCCCGCCCCGGTCCAATCGACCCGCCGCAAGTTGTGGACGATGTTGCCACTGCCGAGGATGAACACCCCGTCGTCGCGCAGCGGCGCCAGGCTGGATCCGAGCGCCAGCATCGCCGCCGGATCGTCGCTCCAGGGGATCGAGAGCTGCACCACCGGGACGTCGTGATGGGGGAGCAGATGGAGGAGCGGAACCCAGGCGCCGTGGTCGAGGCCCCGATCCTCGGCCCGGCTCACGCGCAGCTCGATCCCGAGCAGACGCTCCACCGCGAGCGCCACCTCCGGCGCCGGGGGAGCGGGGTACTCGAGCCGGTACATCTCCTCGGGAAAGCCCCAGAAGTCGTACATCAGGTCGGCACCCGACGTCGAACTCAGGGTCGGAGGTGCAGCCTCGAAGTGCGCCGACACTGCGAGGACGGCCTCGGGCCGGGGCATGTTGCCGCCCCAGGCCGCCCAGGCATCTGCCCGCGGGCCCCCGAGGGCATTGATCGGGCTGCCGTGACCGACGAATCCCACCGGCATGCGCGGAGCCGTCACCGTGCCCTCCGGAAGAACACGAGGAGCTGCAAGACCCCGGCGAGCACCCCGGTCCCTGCGATGGCGGCGCCCGTCCCCCCGGAGAGTGCCCCCGACCAGCCGGAGAGATCGTCGAGCGACCAGGCCCCCGGCCCGAGCCCGGCGACGGCAATCGCGGCGACGGCCACCACGAAGACGTACTCCCATCCCTCGTCGGGGCGGGCGGTGATGAAGAATCCGGCCCGCCGGTGCACCGTCCAAAAGGCCACCGTCATCATGGCCACTGCCCCGGCGGCGGCGACCGGTGTGAGGAGACCAGCGCCGAGGGCCATACCGATCCCGATCTCGGCGAACGTCATGAGGAACCACTGGGTGCGCGGACTGCGGAACCCGATGGAGCGGGTCCAGGCGATCGTCTTGACCCGGTTGCGATAGTGCCTGGTCCCGTGGGCCACGAACACGAGCCCGAGGGCGAACCTCATTGCGAAGAGAGCGGCGTCCTGCGGCATGTGCTCTCTGCAACCAAGCCCTGCAATGCGGTGTTCCCGGGAACACCGGGGCCCGGTGCGGGGTTGCTCGCGGCATGCCCCCTGCCCGACGCACCGGGGAGTCCCGGTCCCTCGCACTCCTCCCTCCCGACTGGGAGCCGACCCGCCTGGCACTCCACCGCTTCTCTCGCGTGATCAGCGCAGTGCCGCGGGCGTATGCCGTGGCCGACCCACGCTGGTGGCATCTGTCCCTGGAGGTGCGTCCGGAGGGTCTCACCACCCGCCCTGTGCCCCTCCCCGGCGGCGGTGATCTGCGGGTGGTTCTCGATGTGATCCAGGCCGAGGTGCGTGTCGAGTCGTCGCCGGGCGGCACGGTGGCGATCTCGCTCTCCTCCGGGCCCACCGCCTCTACCGTCGCCCGCGAGGTGTTTGCCGTCGTCGCCGAACTCGGACTCCGCGGGCCACATGACGCCTCGCGTTACGCCGACGAGAACCCGACAAGCCTCGATCCCGGGCACGCCACTACCTTCTGGGGACTCCTCCGGGAAGTCGACGCCGTCCTCCGCCGTCGACGAAAGATGCTCCCCGGCGACCCCGGGCCGGTGCAACTGTGGCCCCACGGTTTCGACATCGCCTTCGAGTGGTTTGGGTCACGTCGCGTCGCCGGCGAGGACGGTGAGCACCGAGCCCAGCTCAACCTCGGGTGGTCCCCCACCGGAGACGCCTACTTCTACTCCAACCCCTGGCCCCTCGACGACCGGCTCATCGGGTCACCGCTGCCTGCCGGGGCGATTTGGCACACCGACGGCTGGACGGGGACGATGCTGCCGCAGCGTGAGGTCGCCGGGAACGCGGATGCGGCCGAACGCGTCCTCGACTACGCAGCGGCGGTCTTCGACCTCGCCCGGCCGACGCTCGATTAGGGCAGGTACTGCTCCACGATCCCGGTGGCCACGCCGCCGTTCACATAGAGCCAGACGGCACAGAACTCGCCGGGACAGGGGACGTACGAGGCGGGCGTGGGCCAAGATGCCAGGGCGATCGGCGTCGGCTCTGGGCCTCCGGTCATGTCCACGTAATACACCTGCGCCGACCCCGCGATCGCAACGCTGTAGGTGTTCGGGTTCTGGTTGCGGATGTAGAAGTCGAACGCTTCGGCGCCGTCGGCGGTGGCTGCCGCCACTGCGGCCGCACCCGTGAAGAAGCAGGCGAGGTCGAACGTGATCGTGCCGCCCGCGACCGCCGCAGCGAACCCGAACCAGATGCCGTCGCCCAACGCCGCCGGGTCGGTGACGCAGCCCGATCCGTTGGCATCATCGCTCCCGGGGAGCGGGTTGGGGAAGAAATCGGTCGTGTCGATGACGAACGCCGGCGCCGTCGTGGTCGTCGGCGCCGTCGTGGTGGTGGCCGCGGCCGCGGCCGTCGTCGTCGTGGCCGCGGCCGTCGTCGTCGTGCCCGCGGTAGTCGTCGACCCGGCCACCGTCACGGCGGTGGTCGTGATCGCCGCCGTCGTCGTGACGGCGTCATCGTCACCGCACGCGGCGGCGAACAACGTCAAGGTCAGCAACAGGGTCGCAGGCCGTCTCACGGCCCACCTCCTCGAGGGTGCAGGGGAATCGGGATCCGGAAGTCTGAATCTGACGGGTTGGGTTGCGAATCCGGAGGCAGTGCCTCCGTGCGTCCTCCCACCATACCGCGCCGCCACCGATCCCCTCACAGGTCGCGGAACACCACACCTTCGCCGACGGAGGTGAATCCGGCCCGCCGGTACATTTCGGCAGTCCCGTGGTAGGCCGCCGCCGCCGAAGTGGCCCGGTCCGGGGGATACCCCTCGACCCCGGTGAGCCCCGCGTCGGCAAGCAGGTCACAGGCGGCGTCGAGGAGGAGAAACCCCAGCCCGTGGCCCCGGTAGGCCGGGCCCACGACGAAACAGACGATGGCTCCGGTGATGTCGTCCCGGGCGTCGCCGTGACGGTGCGGTGGGTACTCGGAGAGCCGCGAGGCGTTCACCCAGCCGGCAACCACTCCTTCGACGTAGACGAGGATTCCGGTGGTCTTGCCGGCACGGATGCGCTCGAGCATCTCTGCCCGATTCTCCTGCCAGGTGCGTTCCCCCCAGTTCGACCCGTCCAGATGGTGGAACATGCAGTAACACGACGCCCACCCGACGTTGTCCGTGAACGCCGTGTCGTCGAAAAAGCCGGCGAAGTCGTCGACCAGCCCCGGGGACAGGGGTCGGGTGGAAACCGGCCCCAATACCTCCCGCGGCGCCGGTATCGGACCGAGAGCGCGCTCCCGCTCGATGGCGTTGCGTGCCGTCACCGCGGTGACGTCGATCTCGTGCGCCTCACCCAGATGGCCGCGCATCAACCCGATGAGTGCGTCGTCGTCGGTCCCATCGAACGTCATGCCGCAGAAGCACCGTGTGCCGAGCACCGGCCGAGGCTAGTGCCCGTCACGTGACGTAGCGCGAGGGATCACCCGCCAATCGTGATCTCGACTGCGGCAGATGGAGGCCGGCGCACGACCGGAACGCCGAAGGCAGGCCCAGTACGAGGCCGGCGGCCGTGGCGAGAGCTGCTTTGCGATCCATGGTCTCTCCTTGCTTGGTCTGTGTGATCCACAATGGGGGAGCACGCCTCAAGAAGTCCTGAAGAGCCCCGGGGGAGGGCAATAAGCGTGTCGCACTCGTGTGCGACACTGCTCCGGTGACCGGCGCGGCCACCATCCTCCACGCCGACCTCGATGCCTTCTACGCATCGGTCGAGGTTCGCGACCTGCCCGCTCTGCGGGGCCGTCCGGTTGCCGTCGGGGGCGGGGTGATCCTCTCTGCCACCTACGAGGCCCGCGCCCTCGGAGTGCATGCTCCGATGTCGGTGGGTGTGGCCCGGGCCCGCTGTCCCGGCCTCGTCGTGGTGCCCGCCCATTTCTCCCGCTACGTGGAGATCAGCCGGTCGGTGATGGAGGTCATGAGGCGTTTCACCCCTTTGGTCGAGGCGATTTCGATCGACGAGGCCTTCCTCGACGTTTCGGGCACCACCCGGCTGTTCGGCGAACCGCACCAGATCGCAGCACGAATCCGCTGCGCCGTTCGGGCCGAGGTGGACCTCCCGATCTCGGTGGGCGCCGCAACCACCAAGCACCTCGCCAAGATCGCCAGCAGGGTGGCCAAGCCGGATGGGATGCTGGTCGTCGAACCCGGATCCGAGTCGGGGTTCCTTGCCCCGCTCTCGGTGGGCCACCTCTGGGGGATCGGCCCGGTGGGGGAGAGGCGCCTCGCCGAATACGGCATCCGCACCATCGGTGATCTCGCCGCCGTGCCGGAGGACGCCCTCGCCTCGTGGCTCGGGCGGCACTGGGGACGCCACCTCTGGCACCTGGCCCACAATCACGATCCCCGTTCCGTGGAGGGGGGTCACCGGGCGGGATCGGTGGGTGCGCAGAGCGCCGGGGACGCCACCGCAACCCCGGACCGCCACACGACCCTGCTCGCCCTCGCCGACCGTGTCGGTTCCCGGCTGCGGCGCAAGGGCCGCGCCGGCCGCCGGATCACGGTGCGAGCCCGCTTCGCCGATATGGCGTCCGTCACCCGCAGTCTCACCCTGCCGGCACCGATCGCCGAGACCACCTCGCTGTACCGCGCCGCCGCCGCACTCGCCGACGGCCTCGTCGCCGAACGCGCCGCCGGGCGCCGGGTCAACCTGGTGGGCATCTCGGTCGACCTCCTCGAGGATGCTCCCCACCTCCAGCTCGAGCTCGCCCTCGGCGCGGGGCAGGGACCGGACGACCCCGCGCTCCGCGCCGGCTCCGACATCCACCGGCGCCTCCGGTCGCTCGACGCCGCAGTCGATCGCGCCAGGAACCGGTTCGGACGGGGCGCGGTGCAGCGGGCCGCCGTCCTCGGCCGCGAGCCGGAGGTGCGCTCGCCCACCGACGCCGCCGTAGACTCCGACCCAGGGTTGGGCGATGGGTAGCGTGCCCGGCATCCGCTCCCAACCAGTGAACCACCGCACGCCCCCGGCACGAGATCCTCGGCGCGGCGCGAGCCGTCGCAGCCGGCGCGGGGACTCCAACCACATGCCGACCTGAGTGGGGGGAGCGCCTCCTGGCTACCTTTCGCCTAACTTGACAGAACGTGGATTATGGGCGCACGGTTCTCAGGCCCCGAGGCGCACCACGACCGAGTCGAAAACGGTTCCATCGACTTCGTGGGCCTCGACCGTGATGACTCCGGACCCACCAACGATGGTGAGGAAATGGAAGGACTCCGCCGCGGCGACCTGCTCGGGTGTTCCCGGCGGACATTCGGTGAGGCCGTAGAGCCGCCGGCCGCCGCCTCCGGTCACGATCGACCAACCGCTCTCGGTGCGGAACCGCTGATAGTTGTGATCGTGGCCGTTGAGGACCAGGGTCGCTCCGGCGAGCAAGTCCCCCCAGCGCTCGTCCACCCCCGGGGTGCTCCCGTGGATGCTGCACGACACCCAGGGGTGATGGAACACCGCGATCCAGGGCCTTCCGGCTAGGTCGCTCGTGATGCGTTCCAGCCACGCCTGTTGCTCCCCCGATCCCATCTGGTTGGAGTCGAGCAGCACCAGGGTGGTCTCGCCCACCGACTCGGTGCGCCATCGCGGGAAGCTGCCGAAGGCGGCGACGTTGGCCAGCCATTGCTCGGGCGTCTCGAGATCGTGGTTGCCCGGTACCGGCCACACCCCCAGGCCCGCCCCGTCGAGCCACCCGTACGGCTCCAGCCACGCCGCCGCCACATCGGCTGTATAGAAGTTGTCCCCGGTCGTGACCAGCGCCCTCGTCTCGGGATGCTCGAGCACCCAGGCGGCGACGGCATCGGCCACCGCACGCTCCGCCTCACCGCCGTCCCCGAAGTCCCCCACGACCACCAATGCCCAAGGTTCCGCGGACGCCCCGGGCGTGGTAGTCGCCACCGCCGTGGTCGTGGTGGTGCTCGTCGGCTCGACGCGGCTCGTGGACGGCGATGCGACCGATCCCGGGGCCGAGCCCGTAACCGGGAGCGAGCCACACGCGGGGGCGATCAGAATGACGAGAGCCAGCGCGATGCGGCGCACCATCACAGCGTATGCACCGCCGGGGAATGACCCGGGTGGCGGAAGGGTTGGAGCACGGCGTGGCCACCATCGCCCTCACCAAGGACACCTTCACCGAGACGGTCTCCGGGGCCGACACGGTACTCGTCGACTTCTGGGCCGCCTGGTGCGGCCCTTGCCGCGGCTTCGCTCCCATCTTTGAGGCCGCCTCGGAGCGGCACCCCGACCTCGTGTTCGCCAAGGTCGACACCGAGGCAGAGCCCGATCTCGCCGGCTACTTCGGCATCCGCTCGATCCCCACCCTGATGGTCTTCCGGGAGAAGGTGATCCTCTACAGCCAGGCCGGGGCGCTGCCCGCCGCCGGCCTCGATGAACTGATCACCCGGACCCGAGAACTGGACATGGAAGCGATCCGCCGCCGGATCGCCGAGCACGACACCGGTCACGCCTGACTCGGCAGGTACTTCGGCGCCACCGAGCGCCGGAGTCGCTCACACTCGGTGCGCACCCAGCAGCCCGTGAGGTGATCGTTGACCATGCCCATTGCCTGCATGAAGGCGTGCATCGTGGTCGGCCCGACGAAGCTCCAGCCCCGCCGCTTCAGATCCCTGCTGAGTGCCGTCGAAGCGGGGGTGACTGCCTGGAGGTCGGAGAAGCCGCGGGGTGCCGGTGCCGGGCCCGGTGCGAAGGGCCACACGTATGCGGCGAGGCTGCCGAACTCGTCGATGAGCTCGAGGGCCCTTCGGGCGTTGTTGATCGCCGATTCGATCTTCCCCCGGTGACGGATGATCCGGGCATCGTCGAGCATCCTCCCGATCTGTCGCTCACCGAATCGGGCCACGGCGGCAGGGTCGAAACCCGCAAACCGTTGGCGGAACGCCTCTCGTTTGCGCAGCACCGTGATCCAGGAGAGCCCAGCCTGGAATCCCTCGAGCGCCACCTTCTCGAACAGGGCCGGGTCCGATTCCTCGGGGCGGCCCCACTCGGCGTCGTGATACTCGCGGTAGAGGGGGTCCTCCCCCGGCCAAGCGCACCGCCGCCGTCCATCGGCGCCGCGGAGCAGGTCGCTCATCCCCCGAATTCCAGGGATGCCGAGTTGATGCAGTAGCGGAGCCCCGTCGGCTCGGGGCCGTCCGTGAACACGTGGCCGAGGTGCCCCGAACACGAAGCACAACGCACTTCGGTCCGTTCCATCCCGTGGCTCGAGTCACGGAGAAGAGAGACCGCGTCTCGCGCCGCGGGGCGCACGAAAGAGGGCCACCCGGTCCCGCTGTCGAACTTGTCCACGGAATGGAACAGGTGGGCCCCGCAACCGGCGCACCGGTACGAGCCATCGGCATGGTGATCCCAGTACTCCCCGGTGAAGGGAGCCTCCGTACCCCCGGCGCGCAGCACCCGGTACTGCTCCGGGCTGAGGCGCTCGCGCCAGTTGTCGTCGGGAAGGTCCGGCATGGTTCCTGGGTTGAGAACCATACAGGATACGAGAGGAAG
>Ga0209641_10004046_pt1 | contig 12167 bp, 11 predicted proteins | sample RifCSP16_1_FD_184022 | JGI IMG/M metagenome (GOLD analysis project Ga0209641, IMG submission 184022) | Soil microbial communities from Rifle, Colorado - Rifle CSP2_sed 16_1 (SPAdes) (version 2) | ecosystem: Environmental > Terrestrial > Deep subsurface > Rock core/Sediment | place: Rifle...
GCAGGGACAGGTTTTCTGCGATCGCGACCGGGACATCGCCGCGCACGCCCGCCTCGCGCAGCGCGCGCAGCACCTCGGGCGCGTCGCCCGCCGCCATGTAGAGCACTGCAGTGTCCCCGGCGCGCACCGCCTGCGCCCATCTGGAGCGCGATTCGCCTTCGCCGGCGCGCGGCGTGGCGAACACCACGCTGCGCGAGACGCCCCGGCGCGTGAGCGAAATGCGAAGCTCTGCAGCCGCGGCGAGCGCCGCGGTGACGCCGGGAACCACTTCGACGGTCACGCCCGCGGCGACCAGCGCATCGATTTCCTCCTGCGCGCGCGCGAACAGCATCGGGTCGCCGCCTTTCAGCCGCACCACGGTGCGGTAGCGGCGCGCCGCCTCGACGAGGCGCCTGTTGATGAAGCGCTGCGCCGTGGAATGCGCGCCGCAGCGCTTGCCGACCGCGATTTTCTCGGCCCTGGCGGCGAGCGACAGCACCTCGTGAGAAGCGAGCGCGTCGTGGAACACGATGTCGGCCTCGCCGAGCAGCCGGGCCGCGCGCACCGTGAGGAGGTCGGGCGCCCCCGGCCCGGCGCCGACGAGATGCACGATTCCTTTCATGACACCATTCCCGCGCCGACCGTCCGGTTGGTCGCTTCGTCGATCAGGATGAAGGCGCCGGTGGCCCGCACGTCGCGGTAGGAATCGACGAACAGCGGCGCCTGGAGCGACAGCCTGACACGCAGGATGTCGTTGGCGCTCGCCGGCCCGTCGGGAGAGCGTTCCTGCAGCGTGTTCACGTCGAGGCGGGCGACGATCTCGCTCACGCAGGCCGGCGCGCGCCGGCTCGCGTGCTGCGCGAGCAGCCGGGTGCCTGGCCGCAGCGGCTCGGCGTCGAACCACACCAGCATCGCATCGAGCGAGCGCGCTTCTCTTGGCGGCGCCCCGGCATCCGCGATCAGATCACCGCGCCCGATGTCCAGGTCGTCGGCCAGGACTACGGTGACCGAATCGCCGGCGACCGCGATCTCGCGCTCTCCCGCGACCCCGCGAATCCCGCGGATGCGCGTACGCCGGCCGCCGGGATAGACCGCCACTTCCTCGCCCGCGAGCAGAAAACCGGACTCGAGCCGCCCCATGTAGCCGCGCGCCGCGCCGCCGTGCGGTCGCGACACGAGCTGCACGGGAAAGCGCATCGGCCCCGCCGCCGCCTCCTCCGCGCCCGATTCGAGCGTCTCGAGGCGCTCGAGCAGCGTCGGCCCCGTGAACCAGCCGAGCGAGCCGCCGCGCGCCGCCACCATGTCGCCGCGCAGCGCCGAGCCGGGCATCGCCTCCAGCGTCTCGAAGCCGAGCGGCGCCGCGAACGACCGCATTTCTTCGACTGCGCGCTCGTACGCATCCTGCGCATAGCCGACCAGGTCCATCTTGTTGACGAACGCGATCGCGCGGCGGATGCCGAGCATTTGTGCGAGCACGAGATGGCGCCTGGTCTGCGTTACCACTCCCTTGCGCGCGTCGACGAGCAGCACCAGCGCGTCGGCCGTGCTCGCGCCCGTGGCCATGTTGCGCGTGTACTGCTCGTGGCCGGGCGTGTCGGCGATGATGAACTTGCGCCGCGGCGTCGCGAAATAGCGGTAGGCGACGTCGATCGTGATGCCCTGCTCGCGCTCCGCCTCGAGCCCGTCCGTCAGCAGCGACAGGTCGATTCCGGCCGCCCCGCGTCGCAGCGACGCGCGCTCGAGCGCGGCGAGCTGGTCCTCCAGGATCGCGCGCGAGTCGTAAAGCAACCGCCCGATCAGCGTGCTCTTGCCGTCGTCGACGCTGCCCGCAGCGACGAAGCGCAGCACGCCGCGCTCGGCGCCGGCCAGCACGCTCCGCTCGAGATCTCCGGCGAGGCTCATCAGAAATAGCCCTCGCGCTTGCGCCGCTCCATCGAGACCTCGGAGGTTTGGTCGTCCATGCGCGTCGCGCCCCGCTCGGTGAGCCGCACCGACACGGTCTCCGCGACTACCGCCTCGGCGTCGCCGGCGGTGGATTCGACCGGGCACGTGCAGCTGATGTCGCCCACCGTGCGAAAGCGCACCGACAGCTCCTCTACCGCCTCGCCGGCGCGCGGCGGCGTCAGAGGGGTAACCGGAACCAGCAGGCCGTGCCGTCGCACGACCGGCCTGCGGTGAGCGAAGTAGAGCGACGGCAGCTCGATTCCCTCGCGCGCGATGTACTGCCAGACCTCGAGCTCGGTCCAATTGGAGATCGGGAACACGCGCACGTGCTCGCCCGGCCGCACGCGCGCGTTGTACAGGCTCCACAGCTCCGGACGCTGGTCGCGCGGGTTCCACTGGCCGAATTCGTCGCGAAAGGAGAACACGCGCTCCTTCGCGCGCGCCTTCTCTTCGTCGCGGCGCGCGCCACCGATCGCGGCGTCGAACGAGAGCTCCGCGATCGCCTCGAGCAGCGTCACCGATTGCGCCGCGTTGCGGCTATCGGACTGCGAGCGCAGGCGCACCGTGCCGCGCCGGATCGATTCCTCGACCGAGCGCACGACGAGGCGCGCGCCCAGGCCTTCGGCGCGCCGGTCGCGGAACTCGAGCACCTCCGGGAAGTTGTGCCCGGTGTCTATGTGCAGGAGCGGAAACGGGATCCGGCCCGGGCGGAACGCCTTCTCGGCGAGCCGCAGCAGCACCGAGGAGTCTTTGCCGCCCGAAAACAGCAGCGCCGGGTTCTGGCACTGCCCTGCGACCTCGCGCAGGATGTGGATCGCCTCGGACTCGAGCCAGTCGAGATGCGTGCGCACGGGCCGCGCGACGCGGCTGGCGATGGCTGCGGCGCTCATGCCGCCTTCGCGGGGCGGCCGGCCGACGCGACGTGCAGGCCGCACTCGCGCGCCTGCGGCGCCTCCCACCACCAGCGCCCTGCGCGCACGTCCTCGCCGGGAAGCACGGCGCGCGTGCACGGGGCGCAGCCGATGGAGCGGTAGCCCTGGTCGTAGAGCGGGTTGTACGGCACCTCGCGCGAGGCGAGGTAGTCCCAGACCTGCGCCTCGCTCCAGTCCGCAAGCGGATTGAACTTGACGAGCCCGTGAACGGCGTCGAATTCGCGCACGGCGAGCGCCGCGCGCGTCGGCGACTGCTCGCGCCGCTGCCCGGTGATCCAGGCGCGCTTGCCGCTGAGCGCGCGCCGCAGCGGCTCAAGCTTGCGGATCGCGCAGCAGCGCTTGCGCAGCTCCGGACTGTCATGGAAGCCGTCTCGCCCGTGCGCCGCGACGTATCCGGCGACGGCGGCCGGATCGGGCCGGAACACGCGCACCTCGATGCCGTAGCGGCGGCCGATGACGTCGATCAGCCGCAACGTCTCGGCATGGAGCCGGCCGGTATCGAGGGTGAATACCTCGACCGGCAGCCGGGCCCGCGCGATGACGTCGGTGAGAACCATGTCCTCGGCCGAGAGGCTCGAAGCGAGCGCCGCCGGCGCAAAGTCGGCGGCGACGCCTGCGAGAAGCGCCTCGAGCCCGAGCTCCCGGCTCACTTGGCGCCGGCTCTGCGCCGGAACAGCGGCTGCGGCCGCGCGACCGAGGCCTGGTAGGCGTCGCTGAAGTCGTCGAACGCGGCGATCGCCTCCTGCGCGTCCTCGCCCTCGCGCAGGAGAAAGGCGTCGAAGCCGCAGCTCTCCATGAAGAACAGGTGGTCGCGCATCACCTGCCCCACCGCGCGCAGCTCGCCCTGGTAGTCGTAGCGCTCGCGCAGCAGCCGCGCAATCGAGTAGCCGCGTCCGTCGCCGAACTTCGGAAAATTCACCGCGACCAGCGCGAAGTGCTCCAGGTCGGCCGCGAACCCGGAGGGCTCGTCGCCCGGCTCGAGGCGCAGCCCCAGCCTGCCGCCGCGCGCGAGAAGATCTTCCCGGCGCAGCGCCCACAGCTGCGGCGTGACGATCAGGTCCGCCCGGTCCGGAAAATCGGGCAGCAGACCGTCCTCGCCCACCTGCAGCCAGCGCTGCGGCTCAAGCGGCTGCCAGCTGTCGCTCGCGATGCGCCGGTTCCTGATGAGTGCTGCCATAGACGCGTTCCTTGAAGGGTTCGATGCCGATCCGGTGCACCACGTCGATGAAGCGCTCGGCGTCGGCCTCGCGCTCTTCGAGGTAGCACTCGATCAGCCGCTCGATCACGTCGGGCACCTCGGCGCGCGCGACCGACGGGCCGATCACTTCGCCGAGCGAGGCGGGCGCCTGATTTCCGCCGACCTGGATCTGGTACCACTCCTCGCCGTTCTTGTCGACGCCGAGGATGCCGATGTGGCCCACGTGGTGGTGCCCGCAGGCGTTCATGCAGCCCGAGATGTTGATGTCGATCTCGCCGATGTCGTGCAGGTAGTCCAGGTCGTCGAAGCGCCGCTGGATCGCCTCGGCCACCGGGATCGACTTGGCGTTCGCCAGCGAGCAGAAGTCGCCGCCCGGGCAGCAGATGATGTTGGTGAGAAGCCCGACGTTCGGGGTGGCGAGGCCGAGCGCGCGCAGCTCGCCCCAGAGCGCGGGCAGATCGCAGCGGCGCACGTCGGCGAACACCAGGTTCTGCTCGTGGGTGACGCGCAGCTCGCCGAACGAGTAGCGCTCGGCCAGGGCCGCGATCGCCTCCATCTGCTCCGCGGTGACGTCGCCCGGGGGAACGCCGGTCTTCTTCAGCGACAGGGTGACCGCGGCGTAGCCGGGGACCTTGTGGGCGAAGACGTTGCGCTTCACCCACGCCGCGAACGGCCCGGCTTTCGGCAGCTCGGCCTTGGCCGCTTTCTCGTACCGCGGCCGCGTGAAACGCAGCGCCACGCGCTCCAGCTCCTCGAGGATCAGCGTCGAGGGGCCGTCCTTCAGCTGCGCCCATTCGGCCTCGACCTCTTTGCGGAACTCGTCGGGGCCGCGGTCCTTCACCAGGATCTTGATGCGCGCCCTGTTGAGATTGTCGCGCCGCCCGTGGAGGTTGTAGACGCGAACGATCGCCTCCAGGTAGGTGAGCAGGTGGCGCCAGGGCAGGAACTCGCGAATGACGTGGCCGATCAAGGGCGTCCTGCCCAGCCCGCCGCCGACCAGCACGCGGAATCCCACCTCGCCGTCCGGCCCGAGCACCGCGTGCAGCCCGATGTCGTGCACCCCGGTCGCCGCGCGGTCGGCGATCGCGCCGTTGATCGCGATCTTGAATTTCCGCGGCAGGTAGGAGAACTCGGGGTGGAAGGTCGCCCACTGCCGCACGATCTCGCACCACGCGAGCGGATTGACGATCTCGTCGGGCGCGACGCCCGCGAAATGATCGGTGGTGACGTTGCGGAACGAATTGCCCGAAGTCTGGATGGCGTGCATCTGCACGGTGGCGAGCTCGGCGAGGATCTCGGGCACCTCCTCGAGCTTCGGCCAGTTGAGCTGCAGGTTCTGGCGCGTGGAGAAATGGCCGTAGCCGCGGTCGTAGCGGCGCGCGATGTGCGCGAGCTTCCGGAGCTGGCGCGAGGAGAGCATCCCGTAAGGGATCGCGATGCGCAGCATCGGGGCGAACTTCTGGATGTACAGGCCGTTCCTCAGCCGCAGCGCCTTGAACTCCTCCTCGCCGAGCTTGCCGGCCAGGAAGCGCCGCGTCTGCTCGCGGAACTGCGCCACGCGCTCGTCCACCAGCCGCTGGTCGATCTCGTCGTACACGTACATAGGCCGGATGCTAGTCCGGCTTCTTATGCCTACAAAGACTATTGTGTTAGGATGTTATGTGAATTCGTTATAACCATTCGGATCTAAGCAAATGAAGCTCCAGCAGCTTCGCTACCTCTCGGAAGTCGCGCGCCGGGGGCTCAACGTGTCGGACGCGGCCGAGGCGCTGCACACCTCGCAGCCCGGGGTCTCCAAGCAGATCCGCGCCCTCGAGGACGAGCTCGGCGTGCGGGTGTTCGCGCGCCACGGCAAGCGCCTGGTCTCGGTCACCGAGCCGGGCAAGGCCGTGATCGCGATCGCCGAGCGCATGCTCGCCGACGCGCAGAACATGCGGCGCGCGGGCGAGGAATACGCCAACGAGAAGCTCGGCACCCTCACCATCGCGGCCACCCACACGCAGGCGCGCTACGCGCTGCCCAAGGCGGTCGCCGCCTTCAAGCGCCGCTACCCGAAAGTCGAGCTGAAGATCCACCAGGGAAATCCCACCCAGATCTGCGACCAGGTGCTCGCGGGCGATGCCGACATGTGCGTCGCCACCGAGATGATCGCAACCTACCCCGATCTGATCTCGCTGCCGGTCTACCAGTGGAACCGCTGCGTGGTGGTGCCGCCGCGGCACCCGCTGCTGAAGGATGCGCCGCTCACGCTCGAGAAAATTGCGCAGTACCCGATCGTCACCTACGACTTCACCTTCGCCAACCGCTCGCTGATGCAGAAGGCGTTCGAGTCTCGCGGCCTGACGCCGAACGTGGTGCTCGCCGCGCACGACGCCGACGTGATCAAGACCTACGTCGAGCTCGGGCTGGGCATCGGCATCCTCGCCAAGATGGCCTTCGACGCGAAGCGCGACCGCACGCTACGCGCGATCGATGCGGCGCACCTTTTCGAGTCGAGCACCACGCGGCTGGGCGTCAAGCGCGGCGCGTACCTGCGGCGCTACGCCTACGAGTTCATCGAGCTGTTCGCGCCGCAGCTGCCGCGCGCGGTGGTCGAGCGCGCGGTGCGGGGGGAGGAGGGGTCTCGGTACGAGCTGTAAGCCGACTGGTGTCAGTGCAATACGTCGTGCGAAAGTGCTTGGCGACGTTCTGCACCAGCGTCTGGTTGACGCCGCCCGCGGTAGTGGAGATCTGTGCCATGCGCTCGAGCGCATCCGGCCTCCCGCGGACCCGCAAGTCCGCGCTCGGGCGTAAAATGCAAGGTCGCACACCACATTAGGTCGAACGAGCGAGCGACCGTGAACCAACGCGACCCGCAAGAGTTGATCGAGAAGCTGAAGACCCTGCCGCCGGAGCGCCTGGCGGAGGTGGCAGATTTCGTGGAGTTCCTGCGTGCCCGCGACCAAGCGCGCGCGCTCGAGCGCGCCGCCACGCGCGCCTCCGAGCCCGCGTTCGCCAAGGTCTGGGAGAACGATGCCGATGCCGCCTACGACCGGCTATAGCTTCGGCGACATCGTCCTAGTTCCCTTTCCCTTCACCGACCAGAGCACCGCCAAGCGACGGCCCGCCGTCGTCGTCTCCAGCGATCGCTATCACCGCGAGCGGCCGGACCTCATTGTCATGGCCGTCACGAGCCAGGCGCAGCCCGCAGGTGCGATCGGCGAGATGCAGGTCAAGTCCTGGCGGGCCGCGGGCCTTCTCAAGCCCTCCAGCATCAAGCCTGTCGTCACCACCATCGAAGTCCCGCTCGTCATCCGCCGGCTCGGGCAGCTCAGCGACGAAGATCGACAGGCGCTCAAGCGCGCGATCGGCACCATCATCGGGTAGCCATTCTCAACGCGATAGCGCTCCGTCGGGCTCGCGTTGCACTGTAGGCCGACTGGCGCCCATCCAGGCGCTCCAGCGCGATCTGCATCAGTTTCGCTCGATCGGTGCCCTTCAGGCCTTGCCCTTGCCGCGCGAGGTCGGCCGCTTCGCCAGCTCTTTTACCAATTCTTTCTTTGGTTCAAAGCCGAAGCCGGGCGTCTCAGGAAGCTCGAGCCATCCGTCGACGGGCGTGCCAAGCGGCCCGAAGATCGCTTCGCAGACCTTCACTGCCGGATAGTGATATTCAACCAGCCCGCCGTGCGCGAGCCCCGCATGGAGATGCATGTTGTAGTGTGCCCACGCGCCGCCGTTCGCCATCGGCATGTTGAACGCCGAAGCCAGCCCGGCGATCTTCAGGCACTGCGTGATGCCGCCGCTGATGGCGACGTTGGGCTGGATGATGTCGACGGCTCTTGAAGAAATGAGATCGCGAAACCGCCACGCCAGGCCTTCGTTCTGCCCGGCCGCGAGCGGGATGCGGGTTTTACTTTTCAATGAAATCAAGGAAGGGATGTCGTTTTCCTTCACGGGCTCCTCGAAGAAGCTCAGGCCGAACTCCTCGAGCGCGCGCGCCAGGCGCGTCGCATGGACGCTGTCGAGGCTGCAGTTGGCGTCGACATGCAGGGCGGCCTCCTCGCCGATCGCGTCGCGCACCGCGCGCACGCGGCGCGCGTCCTCGGTGATCACCTCCTCGGGCGGCCGCGGCTCGTCGCGCCGCTGCAGCGCGTGGTGGCCCACCACCATCTTCAGCCGTTTGTGGCCGCGCGCATGCCACCACTTCGCGGCCGCCGCGAGCTCGTCGCGGCTGTAGGCGCCGAAGCCGAAAGTCGTATAAACCGGGACCTTCGAGCGCGCGGCGCCAAGCAGGCGCCACACCGGCTGTCCCAGCTTCTTGCCCTTCAGGTCCCACAGCGCCAGGTCAACCGCAGCAATGGCGTGGCTCGCGTATCCGGTTTGCCCGCGGGGGCTGAGCAGCCAGTAAAGGCGCTCCCAGATGCGCTCGTGCGCAAGCGGGTCCTCGCCATGGAGCGCGGGCGCAATCACCTCGTTGACGGCCGCGGCGACGACCTCCTCTTCGGTGATGGCGGTGAAGCCATGTCCGGAGAGCCCGTCGTCGGTCTGGATCTCGACCAGGCATACCGAGAGCGAAGTTTTCTTCTCGATGCCGGCGGCATCGAGTGTCACCGGGACGTTGAGCGGCGTCGCAACTACCCGTGCGATGCGCATTACTCGAGCTTGATGCCCGCATCCTTCACGACCGCCGCCCAGCGCTTCACTTCCTCGGCGATCTGCGCGCCGAGCTCGCTCGGGGAGCTCGGCGTCGGCGTGGCGCCCTGCCTGGCAAAATTCTCTTCGACGTCCCGGGACCTCACGGCGCTGCGGGTTGCATTCGATAATTTTTGAACGACCGATGCCGGAGTGCCGGCGGGCGCGACCAGGAACACGTTGGGCGCGGCGCTGAACCCGGGGAGCGTCTCGGCCATGGTCGGCCACTCGGGCGCGCTCGGCAGCCGCTGCGGACTGGTGACCGCGAGGGTGCGGATCCTTCCGGCCTTGGTCGGTCCCATGGCCGCGAGCGAGCTGATTACGCCGATGGGCACCTGTCCGCTCATGATGTCGGGCAGCATCGCCGAGGCCCCTTTATAGGGCACATGCAGCGCGTTCACGCCGGCCGAGCGCTTGAACAGCTCGAAGGCGAGGTGCTGCAGCGTGCCCACGCCGGGCGAGGCGTAGGCGTACTTGCCCGGGCTCGCCTTGAGCACGGCGATCAGCTCCCGCGTGTTCTTCGCCGGGAATGCGGGATTGACCACGAAAGCCATCGGCAGCATGGCAATGCCGCCGACCGGCGCGAACTGTTTCAGCGGATCGAAGGACACTTTGGGATTCACCGCCGGCAGCGCCAGCGTGCCGCTCTCGCCCACCATCAGCACATAGCCGTCGGGCTGCGAATTGGCGAGCGCCTCGGCGGCGACGCCGCCCGAAGCCCCGGGGCGGTTCTCGACGACGAATTGCTGGCCCAGCGCCTCCGACAGCTTCGGAGCGAGCACCCTCGAGATGGTGTCCATTCCGCCGCCCGGAGCATAGCCCACCAGCATCCGCACCGGGCGAGTCGGATATTCCTGGGGTAGAACATTGAACGAAATCAGGCAAAGCGTCGCGGCGATGAGCTTGTTCATGTGGTCGTCCCCGGGTAGCAGTTCTTCACCATTTCATTCTACGACGCAACAAGCACTACGAGTGGCGGCCGATGAACTCCCGCACCCGCGGATACACGATCTCGCGCCAGCGCCGCCCTGAAAAGATCCCGTAGTGCCCGACGCCCGGCGCGACGAAATGCGCCCGCCGCTCGCGCGGGATGTTGAGGCAGAGCGCGTGCGCCGCCTCGGTCTGGCCGTTGCCCGAGATGTCGTCCAGCTCGCCCTCGATGCTCAATAGCGCCGTTTCCCGGATCGCCTGCGGGCGCACCAGCTCGTCGCGCACGAACATGCGTCCCTTGGGCAGCGCGAATTCCTGGAACACCGTCTTCACGGTGTCCAGGTAGTACTCGGCCGGCATGTCGAGCACCGCGTTGTACTCGTCGTAGAAGCGCCGGTGCGCCTCCGCCGAGTCGCCGTCGCCCTCGATCAGGTGCTTGTAGTAGTCCCAGTGCGCGTTCAGGTGCCGGTCCGGGTTCATCCCGACGAACCCGAGGTGCTGGAGAAATCCCGGATACACGCGCCGCATGAACCCGGGATACTTCGCCGGCACGCGGTGAATCAGGTTCTGCTCGAACCACGAATGCGGCTTTCGCGTCGCGAGATTGTTCACCGCGGTGGGGCTCCTGCGCGCGTCGATCGGACCGCCCATCATGATCATCGTTTTCGGAGCCTGCGACTCGCCGCGCGAGGCCATCAAGGACACCGCGGCGAGCACCGGCACCGTCGGCTGGCAGACCGAGATCACGTGCAGCTCGGGAGACAGGAGCCGGATCCAGTCGCGCACGTAGTCCACGTAATCGTCCAGGTGGAACGGCCCCTGGGCGAGCGGAACCATGCGCGCGTCCACCCAGTCGGTCGCCCACACCTCGTGCTCGGGAAGGAGCGAGCGCACCGTGTCGCGAAGCAGCGTCGAGTGATGGCCGGAGAGCGGCGCCACCACCAGGACTTTGTGCGGCTTGCGCGTCGTCTGCCTGAAGTGGATCAGCCTGCAGAACGGGCGCTCGAGCGCCACCTCGATCTCGGCCTCTTCGATGTTCCACTCCGGCTTCTCGTAGCGCTGCGTGACGCGCAGGAAGAGATCGTTCCCGGCGGCGAGCCGGCGCGCGAACGGGGAATACGAGAGCGGGCTGAACGGATGGGCCAACCAGCCGTGCGACCAGGAGGCGAGGTAACGCCACGGCGCGAGCGCCGTGTGCTGCGCTTCGTACAGGCTGTAGAGCACCTCACCCCCCGAAGGCCGTGCTAACCCGCTGTATATAGCAGATTTGCGGCGCCGCCGCATCGAAGAAAGGCGCGGCGTCGCGGTTATCCTTGGGCTGTGCGGTTTCTGTTTCGGACATTGATTCTCATCGCTGCGGTCGCTGCATTCGCGATATTCGGCGGCTACTTCGCGCTGCGGCTTTCGCTTCCGCAGACCGAAGGCGAGCTTCGCCTGCGCGGGATCGCCGCGCCGGTCGAGATCCTGCGCGACGCCTACGGCATCCCCCACATCTTCGCGCGCTCGGTCGAGGACGCGCACTTCGCGCTCGGCTTCGTGCACGCGCAGGACCGGCTGTGGCAGATGGAGATGAACCGGCGCATCGGCTCGGGACGGCTCGCCGAGGTGCTGGGCGCGCGCGCGCTCGAGACCGACCGCTTCATGCGCACGCTCGGGGTGCGCCGCGCGGCCGAGGAGAACCTCAAGCATTACGACGCCGAGACGCGGCGCGCGCTCGATGCCTACGCGGCAGGGGTGAACGCGTATCTCGGCCAGGCGCGGGTGCTGCCGCCGGAGTTCCTGATCCTGCGCGTCGCGCCCGAGCCCTGGACCCCGGCCGACTCGGTGGTCTGGACCAAGATGATGGCCTGGGACCTGGGCGGCAACTGGCGCAACGAGCTTCTGCGCATGCGCCTGGCCGCGCGGTTTCCGAACGCGCGCATTCACGAGTTCCTGCCGCCCTATCCCGGCGACGCTGCGCCCGAGATCACCGACTTGAAGGAGCTCTACAGATCGATGGGCGAGGATGTGTTGCGCCTCGCCGACTCGGCCGAGCGCCTCGCGGCGCTTTTCCCCGGCGCGCGCGAGGAGGCGATGGGCTCGAACAGCTGGGTGGTGTCCGGCGAGCGCAGCGCGAGCGGCAAGCCGCTGCTCGCGAACGACCCGCACCTCGGCCTCACCGCGCCGTCCGTCTGGTACCTGGCGCACCTCAGCGCGCCGGGACTGGACGCGATCGGCGCAACGCTCCCCGGAGTCCCCGCGATCGTGATCGGCAGGAACGAGCGCATCGCCTGGGGCCTCGCCAGCACCGGTCCCGATGTGCAGGACCTGTATCTCGAGAAGGTCGACAGGAGCGGACGCTACCTCGCGCCCGACGGGCCGCGGCCCTTCGCGCTCGTCGAAGAGCGGATCCGCGTCCGGGGCGGGGACGAAGAGCGGCTCACGGTGCGGGTGTCGCGCCATGGGCCGGTCATCTCGGATGCGTCGCGGCGCGCGCTCGAGGCGGCGCCGCGCGGCCACGTGCTCGCGTTCGC
>Ga0209641_10004048_pt1 | contig 12165 bp, 13 predicted proteins | sample RifCSP16_1_FD_184022 | JGI IMG/M metagenome (GOLD analysis project Ga0209641, IMG submission 184022) | Soil microbial communities from Rifle, Colorado - Rifle CSP2_sed 16_1 (SPAdes) (version 2) | ecosystem: Environmental > Terrestrial > Deep subsurface > Rock core/Sediment | place: Rifle...
GCTATAAGAACACTGTCGGTAAATCCCTCCTCGCCTCATACCAATCACCGGCCGACTACGCAGAAAGGGAATCCTCGTGAGCGAACCTCCTCGGCGGCCTACTGGCAATCTCCCCAGCCGGGGAGGTTTTCTGACGGCTGCGCTTGATCCTCCCCTCCGATAATGAGCTCCCAGCGCTCCCCCTTCGCTCATGCCGTCACTCCACTTGCCTTCGATCGAGGGAAGCTCCATCGGGTGCGTTTGGTAGGCCACATTCACGATAGCCTTCCGAGAAAACTGATCTCGGTCGCCGCGCCAGCGGGGTACGGAAAGAGCACCCTCCTGGCCGATTTCACGGCTCACACCGAGATGCCGGTGTGCTGGATACGCCTAACGCCGGCCGACACGGACGTCATGCGCCTGGCGAACGTTCTGCGGGCCTCGCTCCAAAAGCGATTCCACCGCTTGCGCGGCAAGCCGGACTTGGAAGCCTTGGCCCGGTCTTCTCCAGAAGCGCTGGCGCGGGCGTTCGTGAGCACGATCGAAACCCAGGTCCCCGAGGCCCTCGTCCTGGCTGTGGATGACATTCACCTCATCAACCCTTCTCCGCCCGCGCTTGCCTTCCTGGACACGTTCATCCGAGAGCTGCCGGATCAAATGGCCGTTCTGACCGCTGGGCAAGAGCTGCCGGACCTGTCCCTCGCTGCTCTCGTCGTCGACGGCGACATGGTCGGCCTGGGGATTCATGAGCTTGTGCTCACCCGTTCGGAGTTGGAAGCCCTGGCACGATTGCGCTTGGGCAGGGAGATGGACCCGGCCGAACTGGCCCAGTTGCTCCTCGAGACCCAGGGCTGGATCACAGGTGTGCTCCTCTCCAACACCATGCTCGGCACGACCTCCCATACCCTGGCCCAGCGCGGCCGGCCGATGGTCTACGAGTATCTGGCTGCAGTTGTCCTGGGCCAGCAGCCCGATGAAGTTCTTCATTTCATGCTCGATTCGTCCGTGCTGCCGATGATGACCGCAGCCGGGTGCGACGCCGTCCTGAAACGGGACGACAGCCAGCGCCTGTTGACTCGCCTGGTTCGCGAAGGGCTGTTCGTCGTAGCCACGGAACAGACCCCGCGTAGCTACGAGTATCACCCACTCATGCGACGCTTTCTGCTCGAGTCGCTGACTACAAAAGATCCAGCCCGTCTTCGCACGCTTCGCAAGCGGGCCGCCAACTATCTGGGGAAAGCGGGCTCGATTGAGGATGCGGTCCAACTGTACTTCGAGGCCGGCGCCGCGAAGCACGTAGCAGCGCTAGTGGCCGAGCACGCCGGCGAGATGCACGATCGGGGACGGATCCAAACCCTTGAGGTCTGGGTCCGACTGCTCGACGAAGCCGGTGCATCGAGTGCCATCCCCCACGTTTTCCTGACTTCGGCCTACACCGATCGCGGGCACATCGACTTGGCAGAAAGAAGCCTGGCAAGGGCTTTCGAAGCCCTCGGCAAGGAGCCCGCCGGGAAGACCATCCGGGCCAACGCGTGGAACGCCAAAGCCCGGATTGCCCTTCACCGCGGCCGATACGATGAAGTCAGATCAGCCGTGGAGCAGGCGGAGGAGCTCGTTGGTGATGAAGGTGATTCGATTCTTCACGCCACCTGCCTCAGGCTGCGGGTTCGAATGCTTCATGACTCGGGCCAGGACCTGGTAGAGGCCGAGCGCTTGGCGCTGACGGCCATCGAGGAGCTCGAGCGCATCAATAGCAAGTACACCCTGGCGCAGGCCTTGCTTGACCTGTCACTCGTCCAGGTCGCCCGAGGCAAGGCGTTCGAAGGAGTTGCTGCAAGTCAGCGCGCCCATGGGATCTTGTTGGGGATCGGCTCGCCTCTGCCCCTGGCGATCTCCTCCAACAATCTGGCCTTCTTATCCCACCGGGCGGGTGAGTACGAGGCGGCTCTCGAAGGGTTCATGAGCGGCCTTGGCTATGCGCAGCACGCCGCGGCGCCGACGCTTGAAGCCAGGATCCTGCTCGGCCAGGCCGATGTTTTCTCAGATCTGGGACTGCCTTATCAGGCGGCCGAGCTCTACGCCCAGGGTCTCCGCCTGGCGACCCAACTCGACAACCCCGAGCTGCTCACCTATGGTTATCTACAGACCAGCATCCTTCACCGCCGCTGCGGGACGAGCAGGCTGCCGCTCGTGTGGTTCGAGCGAGCCCGCGACGTCGCTGATGGTCTATCTGAGGACAGCGCCCCGTTGTCAATCCAGCTCGCCGCGCTGACGCTCCCGGCGTCGGCTGAAGGCAGTAGGGCCCGGCTGATAGAGCTCCTCGAAAGGACATCCGCCGGGCTGGACGCCGACCAGCGCACCCTGGCCTTCTACTTCCTCGGTCGGGCCGAACTCGTAGCCGGTGATGAGGCAGCCGCGTACCGGACCTTCGAAGAGGCCGTGGCGTGGGCTGGCCAGCATCGGACGGAACAGCTTGTCGCCGGCGAATTGATGTACGACAAGCACACCCGCGAATTCATCACAAGGACGATGGACGAGAATCCTGTCGTTCAGACCCTCGTTCGGAGGGTCGAGCTGATGCGGGCCGTCGCCCGCAAATATCAACAGACTGTTGCTTCGGACGCCGAAGAGGGCCAGCTCCGGCTTCGGGCATTCGGCGGCGCGGAGGTCGAGCACAGGGGGAATCGGATCGTGGACCTGGAGCCGTTGCCTCGCCAGATCCTGTTTTACCTGGCGGATCACGTGCCGGCCGAGCGCGACCAATTGATGGAGGCGATTTGGCCCGATGCGCCAGCGACGAAGCAAACATCCAGCCTGTACACCAGCCTTCACACTCTGCGGAATGCGCTGGCCAAAGACATCGTCCAGAGCGAGGGATTGCTCTACCGGATCAACCCGGACTACGTCGTGCAGTTTGACGTGGCCGAATTTGAATAGGTGGCGAAAATGGCCGAAAGCCTCCCACCTGGCGACCCTCGACGGCTGTTTGCACTCACCGAGGCGATCCACGCCTCCAGCGGTCCCTTCCTCCCCGAGTTCAGCTCAGAATGGGTTTCCGAACGGCGCCGAGCGCTTGAGGCGCGCTTCCTCAGGCTCCTGACGGCCCATGCGGAGGAAGCCGTGGCGCGCGGCCAACCGGCCCAGGCCGTGGACAGCTTCCGACAGGCACTGGAGATCGAACCTCTCAGGGACGATTTGAACTTGCGCTATTTGACGCTCCTGGACCAGCTCGACCGGCGAAACGAGGCCGTCGGCCATTATCAGCGCTATGTCCGGCGGCTCGCCGATGAGCTCGGCCTCGATCCCCCTCCCCCGTTGCGAGACCTGTATACCAGCTTGCTCGGCTGAGATTTGATCGCCCTCTCAGTTTGAACTCCCAGGATCCCCTCAGGGCGGCCCCACGGCCGCCTTTTCGTTTCCAATAGCCAAGCGATTGTCTTTGCCGGTGCGCCCGCAGAACCCCTGCGGCCGAATCTTGGCACTTGCGTTCCTCCAGGCTAAGGAAATCTTCAGGGGTCTTTTGTTAGTCTGTCCCCAGAGTGGAAAGCCTTACAAGGAGGTTGCCATGACCGAGCCAAGAAGCCCAATGTCTGGTGGCGGTGGCAGCGGCGGGGGATAAGAGTACACAGATCCCCGCTCTGTCCACTACAAGTGAAGCGCCAGCATGGGCAGCGGAAAAATCGCTGCCCTTCGCTTTCGGATGAAAGCGGTGCGAAGTGCGATCAGGGAGGAGCGAAATGTCAATCCGAGCACTCAACCAACTTCTGGGTCAATCGACGATCGACCCTGCCTTGGCCAAGGCCTTTGAACAGGGCCGCATTGAAGAGATCCTTGCCGATTATGACTTCTCACCTGAGATGAAGCGTGAATTGAAGGCGCTCGAAGCAGTCACCTTCGATGATTTTGCCGCCGCGGCGCTGGATCTGATCGGCAAGATCGAGAGCGATTGGCTGATTTCGAAGGTCCCCGACCCAAGGCAGGGGTTGTGCGTTGATGCTGTCGTTGGAGATGAGGATCAAGCGGCGTAGCGGGCGCTGCGTCGCCGGTGTGGTCATTGTCCCGGCATCCATCGGCCAGTTTGCGGTGCGCTGGCCTAATCCGTCGGACAGGCGGCAGCGGGGCTGTCGCCATCCAAAGAGAGGCTTGCGGATGATTCAGGCACTGCGTTCGGTCGATCGGGACGAAGTTGTCTACCAGGTGATGCTGGTTTTTTCGATCGCCTTTGCGTCGCTTCGAGTATTCCTGATGGTTCACATGATGGTCGGGCCTGTGTCGGCATTCGTAACGCAGATCGGGGCTCTGGTGGGCGCGGTCGTATAGGATCAAACGCGTTCCTGTCGGGCCAACCAGCCGGGCTTGAGACGAATCTCTTCACCACAGCTCGACCTCCGCTCTACCGTTGCCGGCGTCGGATCCTGGGGGCGAACAGCGGCAGCCGGCCGGTAGGATCGGAGTAGAGGGGCGCCGGCCGCAAGGGGGACTCGGATGGCCTGGGCTGCCGGTGCGGGTGGCGTCCCTTATACTCAAGCGACCACCATCTTACTGACGACCCATCCGCGACGGCGGTCGGCGGAGACCCGCTGGGTCAACTCCTCGCAGTGACCATCTTTCACACGAACCACATGCAAGGCGGTTCCAAGCGCCTCTGCGCAGGCTGATGATTGTTTCGGCGGCCACGCCTTGCCCGTATTCTCTCCCCTGAACTCCAGGTTCAGGATACCGGGCGAGAGTCCCTGAGGCACGCTTCGCCCGCGTCAGAGGTTCCCGCCGCACGCGTCCCGCGGAATCCGGGTGATAATATGACAGGAGCTCTCCCTGCATACAGTCACACAGATAGGAGCATGCGCCGATGCTAAACCAGGTCCACGATCACATCGTCAACGAGCTCGGCCACAGCAGCCGCACCGATACAATCTTCGTGATCACGGCCATCGTTTTCAATCTGGTCGTCCTCGGCATCAATTCCGCAGTGGCAGGTTCGGCCGCCGATGCCCGAAACTCGACCGCCCCCGATCTAATCCTGGCAGTATTCGTTTTGATGACCCTTTTGGTCAACGTCATCGCCGTGACGGCTTTGTACATTGGGAGGCGCACACGACGCCGCCTCCTTGAGGGTCTTATCTCGATGTACAGCGACAATGACGTGGATAAGTACTACAACCCGTCTCTGCTGTCGGACTACGGAAGCCGGTATATCCTCTTCGCCGGGGTCATCATCCTGCTCGCCGTGACATCCATCGTCGTCCCGCTCATCGTCCGATTCATCTAGGGTCGAACCGGCCGGGCGCCAGGTCTTCCCCGCCCTGCCTTCCCGAGGATCGTCCCGTCTTCCGATGAAACGTCCTTTTTGGACAGTGAGTCGTCCTTTCTTAGGATGGGCTGCCATGACGAGCTCAGCTGGACGTGGCCACCTGATTTGAAAGAGGCCGACGGACAAATGCCCGAGCACACTCGCCGTCTAGGCAAAAGCGGAATCGAAGTCAGCGCCCTTGGGCTCGGATGCTGGCCGATCGGAGGGCCATGGACGCTCGATGGCCGACCGGTGGGGCGCGGCGTCGTCGACGAGGCCGAGGCCATCCATGCCATCCACAGCGCCCTCGACCTCGGGATACGTTTCTTCGACACAGCGGCTACCTACGGGGCCGGGCGGAGCGAGCGGATCCTCGGTGGGGCCCTCGCCGGAAGGCGGGCGGAGGTCGTGATCGCAACCAAGTTCGGCGTCCGCGTAGATGAGGAGAATAGGACCGCCGGGCGGGACAGCAAAGCCGTGCTGGGAAACGTCCGGCAGGATTGCGAGGACAGTCTGCGCCGACTCGGCACGGACTGGATCGATCTGTTCCAGCTCCACCTCGGCGACTATCCGATCGAAAAAGCGGCGGCGCTGCGCCCGGCATTGGAGGACCTTGTCGCCGAGGGAAAGATCCGAGCCTATGGCTGGAGCACCGACGAGGTCGACCGGCCGCGCGTTCTGGCCGAAGGCGAGCATTGTGCCGCAGTCCAGCATGAACTCAACCTACTCACCGACGCGCCGGTTATGCTGGCGCTCTGCGACGACTGCGATCTTGCCAGTATCAACAAGTACCCACTTCTGATGGGGATACTGGCCGGACGGTTCGGCGTCGAGGCCACTTTCCCCGCCGACGACATCCGGCAACGGGCGATCCCCCTAGACAGCGAGAAACGGACCCGCTGGTTCGCTCAACTCAATGCCGTGCGCGAGGTCCTGACACAAGACGGAAGGACGCTCGCCCAGGCCGCGTTGGGATGGATCTGGGCCCGCAGTGATCGAACGATCCCAATTCCCGGTTTCAGAACCTCTTCCCAGGTGGAAGAAAACGGCCGGGCGATGGACTTCGGTCCACTGGAGGATGCGCAGATGCGCCAGATCGAAGAGATCCTGGAGCGTCAACCGTCCGACAGAGAAGGCACCTGAACCGGAGAGAGGTCGGGTTCGGGATGCCGGGTCGTCCGAGCAGGGCACCTTTCCACCGCCAACAGCGAGGAGCGGATCTGTGTTTGAGCTGCCGGAGTTCGTCACCCTGGCTGCACAGTTCAATGTCACTGTCTTGGGGAAGCGCATCAAAAGGGGGAGTCTCGATCACACCCCACACAAGTCTGTCTGGTTCAATCGGACACCAGAGAAGTTCGAAGCGCTGACCCGGGGCCATGTCATCGGGAAGACATACGCCAGGGGGAAATGGCTCTTCACCGCGATCAACCCGGGCTACGTGCTCGCTCTTGGTGAATGTGGAGGGAGGGTGCTCTATCATCCCCCAACTCTCGCGCCCCGAAAAAGTTCCATCTGTCTCTGGCTTTTGAAGACAGCGCATTCCTGACGGCGACCACACAGATGTGGGGAGCAATGGAGCTATACGCGAAAGGTCAGGAGCGGGAGTACATTCGAGACATGCGACCGACGCCCATCGAGCCGGAGTTCACCCTGGAGTATCTGTCGACGCTCGTCAACGAGCTCGTCGGAGGCGCGCCATGCACCATGATCGAGCTCCCCTTTTCAAGAAGGAAGGGCGATAACCTGCAATGATCATGCAGGACTGGATTATCCCTACCATCTTGGCCGCGGTCATGTTGGACGCGGGCGCGATCTGGGCCGCCCGGATCCGACGCGCCGAAGCCATCGCACGCGCTGCGGGGCAGGACCAAACCGGACCGCGATCGGCTTTTCAGAATCTCGACCGCAAGGTCAAGATGGGAGGCCCTTTGATCTTCGGGGGCGCCGCCGCTCTCGCTTCAACTCGGCTCCTCAATCCGATGCTAATTCCTGAGGCGAGGTGGACTTCCGCTCCCTTCTTCGCAGTGGGAGGGCTCTTGATCCTCTCTGGCGTGTATACGTTCGCGCCCGGTCTAACTCTCAGACTGTCAATCGCTCCATTGACGGAGCTCAGTCAGTGGCTCGGGTTGACGTCGGCCGGGCTTCTTACGATCGGCGCTTCCGTAGCGTTAGCCACACTGGCGGCCATTGGGGCCAACTACGGGATAACCCCGGATTCGCACAAGGTCGCGGCGGTCTGCTGGGGCCTCGGGATCGTGTTGCTCGTGCCTGGCGCATCGCGGGCGGAAGGTGCTGGTTTTCGACCGAGCTCAAGACTAGTCCTCGGCTTGTCCGCCTTGGCGGCCCTGGCTTTCCTCCTTCGAGGGACGGCAACTTCATTCATCCCCAGGGTGCTCTCCAGTGACGAGTCCCTCTTCGGCCTAGCATCGCTGGCATTTCTCCAGGGGAAAGTTGAGAGCATGTTCGTCTCAGGACCGCACCTCTTCCCTACCCTGTTCTTGTACATACAGGCGATCCCGATCCTGTTGCTCGGACACACGGCGCAAGCGATCCGGATCCTGTCGGCGCTGGTCGGGACACTGACTGTGGGCGCCGTATACTTGCTCGGTCGGTCCATGTTCGGGCCTCGGACGGGTCTGCTGGCCGCCGTGTTCCTGGCGTTTTCGCACCTCCACATCCAGTTCAGCCGGCTCGCGCTCAACAACATTTGGGACGGGTTGTGGTATGTCCTGGTTCTCGAAAGTCTCTGGCACGCTTGGAAGACCGGTCGGCGGACCTCGTACCTCCTGGCTGGCCTTGTGCTTGGACTGGCGCAGTATTTCTTTCTATATGACCTCGCGCCTACTCCTGGTCCTGGTCCCGCTCTGGCTCCTTCTTCTCTTCGCACTGGATCGCAGCCATCTGGTGCGGTCGATCTCGGATTTGATGCTCATGTCAGTGGCCTGCGTCATTGTGGCCCTCCCTTTGGCGTGGTTCTTCGCCAAGAACCCGGGCATTTTCATGGGCCTTGTGCGAGCAAGGGGTCTGATCGGAGCTTGGCTTAGTGGAGAGTCAGCCACGACCGGTACCCCGCCTACCCTGATCCTGCTGACGCAGATTACTCGAGGTTTCCTGGGCTACACGTCGGTCCCCCTGAGCGGCTGGTACAGGCCTGGGACGCCGATGCTCCAGCCCGAATCTGCACTCCTTTTCACCGTCGGCCTTGTCGTCCTATTGTTGAAATACCGTGAGCCTCGCGGCGCATTATTGGGCCTTTGGGTGGTCACTCTAGGCTTGGTCGTCGGGCTTTCCGAATCCACACCTGCAGCCCAGCGGCTCGTTGCAGCCGCGCCGGCAGCCGCCCTGGTTATCGGATTGGGGCTCTCCCAGTCCGTGGAGATTGCTAGCAGGGCCTGGCCGAGACTTGAACGGATCATCCTCATCCTAATGTCGGCAGTCACCTTGTGGATCTCGATGCGCGACCTTGACCTATACTTCTTTCAGTACGCGCCGGATCCCTCATTCGACGGGTCCGGTTCCATCGCAAGCCAGCGGATCGCGGATGATGTCCGCAACAATCCCGAAGTGGATCAAGTCATCTTCTTTGGCAACGACGCCGGGCCCGCCCCAAACCCGAATCTCCTCTACCTGGCTCACGGGGTCGAGGTGCTTCAGATGGTCGCCCCCTGGGGGTCGACGGCCAATCCCCGACCAGCGGGTCATCATTTGCTCTTCGCATTCCTCAACGGGAGTGAAGACAATCTTCCGGCCGTGCAGGCGGAGTACCCTGGTGGAGAAACCGAGTACATATCAGACTGCGATCGCAGGCTCGTCGTGACGATGTATGAAGTCGCCGCGCAAACCCCCAAGCTGGCCTCAAGCGAACCTGGGCACCTCACTCAGGCACCCAGGCGCGCCGAAAAGGCGATTATTGAGGTCAACCGCGTTTGACGCGAAGGCGGCCCGTCCGCCTCACTCAACGCTCCTCACTTCCTGTCAGGTTGACTGTTGCCGGAGAAGGAATTCGATTGCCTCTACGGAGGATAGGCCGATCCAGAATATGGGTGGATTGCGGAAAGCTCTTCTCGCGCACCCAAAACAGCGTCCGATTTCAGATGGCGGAGCGACTTCTCCGGAGCCTGACAAGGTAAGCCGTCGAAGTCACACCAGCCGGGACGATCGCCACCTGGATGCGGCTGTGAATCCGGTCCGATCTTTTCAAATCCCGAGCTCAGCCGCATAGATCGTTCTTTGACGAATAAACGCATTGATGGCTTGAACACTGAGTGATCGGCGGTGATTTCGTACGGCATGTGGCGAACTGTACTACGTGATTCAGGAGTAACGGCTGGTGGCCCGAGGTGCGGATGGAAGCCACGGCACCGGACCGGGAACCCTCGCCCAGAAGCGAGGGGATGGATCCCACCGCTCCCTTGCAGCCGACCGGCCTAGGGCGTCCAACTGCCAGACATGGGTCATCGACCTCGGCGTGGCCGCCCCGATCGCCGATGAAGCCGAGGAGACGGTCGCGTTCCTCACCCTCGGACCGGCGGCCCAAGATACATGTACAATCATCCGTGATCCACGGACGGCGAACGTCTTTGCTGCCTGGATAGATGAGACGCGGCGAAAGGAATGGGTTGCTGCCGCTCCGCCGGATCATTGTGAGGGAAGCGCGAGCGTGAGGGAGTGCACACTCCGCCGTCGATTTCGAGTCGATGGGCTTTCGGGCGAGACGGTATTGGCTCCTCAGTCTCGATCCGGTCGCGTACACGGCCTTGCGTCACGCGGACGCCCTTGGGGGCAAAAGACAGACATGAACGCAGGAGTTTGTGAGCATCAGTGAGTCCGGCGGTTCGGCATTGCAGGTGAGGACCGATGAGGGACATGAGGTTGAGATGCCGACGGCCCAAGCAAAAGGAGGAGGTCAAGTGAGGCGGTTCAATCCAACGCGCCCGGTTGTAAAGGTAGCACTGCTCGCGGCGAGCATCCTGATTGTGATGACGACATCGATCATCGCACCGGCTCTGCCGCTGATCAGGGAACACTTCGCCGACCAGACGAACGTCGACTTCTGGTCTCGACTCGTCCTCACCCTGCCGGCGCTGTTTATCGCCGGTACCGCGCCGATCGCCGGGATTCTGGTGGACCGGATCGGGCGCAAGAGAGTGCTCATCTCATCTGTGGTTCTGTACGGTGCGACGGGCGCGGCAAGCTACCTGGCGACGAGCTTGCCCGTGTTGCTCTTCAGCCGGGCGGCCTTGGGAGTTGCGGTTGGAGGCTTAATCACAAGCGTGAGTGTGTTGATCGCTGACTACTACTCCGGAGTCGCCCGGGCCAAGTTCCTCGGCCTCCAAGCGGGCTTCATGGGTCTCGGCGCGTCGGTATTCCTCGTGCTCGGCGGGTCACTGGCTGGCATCGGATGGCAAATGCCCTTCGCTGTCTACTTCGCGGCGTTCGCGCTTCTGCCGTTGCTGATATTGGTCGTTTCCGAGCCCAGACCCTATGAGAAATGCGCGGAAAAGCCAGCGCCAATTGGGGATCCCGCCGAGTGTGTCGCAGAAGCACTGCGTGAAGGATCGGTGGAGGCAGAGGAGTCAGACAGGAGGAAGTTCCCAATGAGTTTGGCCATCTTCGCCTACCTCCTTATGATGGGCACCCAAATCGTGTTCTTCCTTATCCCGGTTCAGATGCCTTTCTATCTGCGAGGGCTCACACAAGCGACCGCAGCTCAAACCGGCCTCGCTCTTTCGACCCTGACTATGGCCTACGCATTTGCCGCTCTCATGTACGGTCGTCTGGCGAAGATGATCGATCGATTCGGGATACTGACCCTGGCGTTCGGCCTGATCGGATCCGGATTCCTCCTTCTTTCCCTTGCGGTCGGCTGGACGATGATTCTGGCGGGCTTGATCGTGGGTGGCCTGGGTCTGGGCTGGATGGTCCCGAATCTTAACCTTTGGCTGGCCAATGGAACCCCAGCTTCAGTCCGGGGTCGCGCCATGGGAGGATTGGCGACGGCGCTCTTCCTGGGCCAGTTCCTTTCTCCAATCATCAGTCAGCCGGCAAGTTCAGCTCTGGGTCTGGGTGGAGTTTTCCTGGGTACGTCGGGGATATTTCTTGTCTTGGCCCCGTTGTCGCACCTCACCCGCCGGCAGCTCAAGCATATGACCGCGCTGCCTGCCGCATAAGTGTAGCCAGACGCGCCAGCAGCGGAGATAGCCGCCGACTGCCCCCTCCTGCGAATGCGCCCGGCGAAGGGTGTTCCATGATGGTGGATCTCAGGGTGGTGCCGGTGTTAGCCGGCGCGTCCCATGCGCCTGCGCTGCGGAAGATGGACGACAGGGAGCAAAGGCTGTTGGTCCTCCGGATAGCGAACAAGGCACCAATGAAAGAGCTCCATTTGCCCCTCGATGGTCTGGCAGAAGGGCGATCCTTGAGAGCCATTTTGTCCTGTAGCTCCAACCTGGCCCCGTATGAGCAGGGGCATGAAGGGCAAGAGCCACGGGGCTGTTCATACCCTGAAGCATGTCTTCTATAAAGCGCACTCTGGCCGGTCCACTTCAGCAGTGATCTGGAGTCCCGCAGGATGCGCGCAGACGGCCAAAGGGTCCCCTGGGAGTGCAGACAAGCCAGCCGATGAACAGCCCAGCCGTCATTCGCACGATCGAGCTGACGAAGCGCTACGGTGACCTGGTTGCGGTTGACTCTGTCAATCTCAATATCGAACGAGGGGAGATCTTCGGGTTCCTCGGCCTTAACGGCGCCGGCAAGACGACGACGATCCGCTGTCCCCTGGGTATGATCGGCCCCACTCAGGATGCGGTAGAACTCTTCGGCGGGCCGATCGGCGCCGGCAGGGGGACGGAAGGCGCAAACCAACAACCAATGGATTAATGGCTATAACCGCGGCCACA
>Ga0209641_10004051_pt1 | contig 12154 bp, 7 predicted proteins | sample RifCSP16_1_FD_184022 | JGI IMG/M metagenome (GOLD analysis project Ga0209641, IMG submission 184022) | Soil microbial communities from Rifle, Colorado - Rifle CSP2_sed 16_1 (SPAdes) (version 2) | ecosystem: Environmental > Terrestrial > Deep subsurface > Rock core/Sediment | place: Rifle...
TTCTTCGTCAAACTCATGGTCTTTAGCCCACGGTCGAATTGATGGGAATTCTGTCCCTATCCTTTCTTTTATTCCTTTAATAGAAACATGGTCTGCGCCCTTTATCTTTATTTTTGAAATTCGAACTATTTGGTTATTGGCTTCACCGTGGGCTGAGTTTAAGGAAAGAGAGACGGCAATTAGAATAAGAAAACAAGTAATAAACGTCCCTAGAAATTTTCTCATTAGGCGGGTGACAACCTCATTTTCTTCTCTTTAACATTTAAATTGCTTAATTAGAGTTTCTATTATGCTGAGCTTCCATTAACATTCAAGAGGGGGTTGTATTTAGGTGCTAGCAATCAATTAAGTAAGAATGTTTGAAATGGGTAGTAGAATTGTTATCATCTAAATTATGTCTCAATAAGGCTAGAATTCCTGCCTGATTCGATTAAATACTTTACTATCTTACTTAGTTTTAAAATGGTTTTTCCATTTTAAATTTCTTATTATTAACAAAGTATTTAGTTATAGAGAGAAATGTAGGGTGCGTTCCCCGAACAAGCTTTTAGGGCTACGGTTCCCTAAAATCCTCCCTCTTGGTCGCTACCTCAGATCCCGATGAGGGCATCAGCCCCTACTTTGGGAGGATAGAATGTAGGCTGATACTTTTGATTTTTCATGTGGGTCGAAAAGTGAATAATGTGTCAGCCCGTTGACAATTGACTTTGCAATATCCCCTGCTGCCTATTATGTGATAGAAGCACTTTGGTTCTTTATAGTAGAGACGGAAAAATTTTACGTCTCTACATATCCCAATCAGGTTTGAGGCACGAATCATAGCGGGTCTAAACAGAGGTTAATCAACCGGATACATCTTGAGCCCAGCGGATACACACCCGCTCATCCTGAGCCCGTCGAAGCTTAGTTCTCCATAATAATTCATCGTAAGCTTTCGGACCCTAATAATCGCCGTTCGGCAGGCTCAAGGCGAACGGTTTTTCGGGCTATTTATTTTTCAATTTTATTTTTCATTGACATATCTTCTGATTTGTGATAAAACCAAACCAATGTTTTTTAAATACCTAGCCGCGCTAGTTTTAGTAACTGCCTTTCTATATGGTTGTGCAGGAAATCATGTATATAAATCCCAGTCTACATATTTGACTGGTTTTAGTTTTTATGACGCTCAAAAGAAAAAGGAGTTGGAAGGCGTTACCGAAGGTGATATTATTCATGTTGAACCTAGCCCATCGTTCAGTAAACAAAGCCCTTTTGCAAAGGAAATGCCTTCTGATTTCTTTCTTCTTAAGCCCTATACTGACACCTGGAAGGCATATTATTACTTTTTTCAAGTAAGAAAAAGGTTTCATGAGAATCTTCCCGGAATTATCCCTGAAAGCGAATTTGACATACCTGTAGTTTGGAATGATAAGGTTCAAGTTTTTCTAGTTTATTTTCAAAACTCTGGGCGCGATATATTTAGCGAATGGCTCTCCCGCTCAGGTAAATATATCCCAATGATGAAAGTGATTTTAGAATCCAAGAATATGCCCCCTGATCTTGTTTATCTTGCAATGATTGAAAGTGGATTTAATGTACGTGCTAGGTCACGAAAGGGAGCTGTCGGACCTTGGCAATTTATTGATTCTACAGCTAGGCGATACGGACTTAGGATTGATTCATGGGTTGATGAAAGGATGGACCCGGAAAAATCAACTCGAGCTGCTGCGGATTATCTCCAGGATCTTTATGTTATGTTTGAGTCGTGGGAGCTAGCTGCTGCTGGATATAACGCAGGTGAAAACAGAATAAAATCAGCAATTGAAACATATAGGGTTTCAGACTTTTGGGAGATCTCTGAATACACGCTCCCCGAAGAGACAAAAGATTATGTGCCAAAGCTTATTGCGGCATTGATAATTGCAAGGGATCTTGAGAAATACGGTTTTACTGGGATTGAGTACCAAGAACCTGAACCATTTGAAAAGGTGAGTGTTCCCCCTCAGCGAAGCCTTCGTGACATGGCAAGAATCGCAGCTATTAATTATGAAAGGTTAAGGGATCTTAATCCAAGCTTAATAATGAGTTCAACACCTCCTGGCTTTTCTTATGACCTCAATGTGCCTCTAGGGTTTGGAGCAATTGTAGCTTCAAAATACGATGAGATTAGCGCTTTAGAGATAGTGGTATTAAGATCCTATAAAAGCAATACAAACAAATACTACAAGGTTAGGCGAGGAGATACTCTTCAAAAGATAGCTTCGCGCTACGGGGTTGGCGTATCTACTTTAAAGAAGGCAAACGGAATGAAGGGGTCAATCATAAGAATAGGTCAGATAATAAAAATACCTGGTGCTTCAGGTAGTGCTTATGTCAGGGGTAAGGGTACCAAAGGTGTTAGAAACACGAGCAGTAGTGCGAAAGCGATATCGAAATCCACAACTCGGTATAAAGTTAAGAAGGGTGATACACTTCAAAAAATCGCAAATCGGTATGGTGTTGAACTTTCAAGCTTGATGGTGGCTAACAACAAAAATACTGCAAGCAACCTTAAAGCGGGGGAGATACTTCAAATACCGCAAAATGGAACTGTTCTTTTATCTTCAAATGGTGGAAAAGCATCTCAAAAATCGGATACTAAAAACGTTATTGACTACCGAGTTAAAAACGGGGATACGCTATATAAAATAGCAAGTAGGTATGATGTTTCAGTCTCCCAAATAAAAAGGTGGAATAATCTTAAATCAACGAAACTTATAGCGGGTGATAAAATAATGATTTATGCAGATTAAACCTGCTACCTTACAACAGGCATTAGAAAATCAGTAACTGTTATCCAAAGTTAACTCAATAAAAACCTCAGCGTATTTCATCTCAGTAAAACCGCTTGTGTTATGAAAGATAGCTTTATATGTATTCAGTCCGATTATTCCCTGAGTGTAGTCTTTATATGTGATCTGACTTTTAGAACGTTAACGAAGATTTTTTATTTTTAATCGAAGTTCTTATTCTTGACATCTTCTCTTTGTTTAATCACCATTAATTTAACACAATCAAGGGGTATCAAGATGGAATATGAAGCCGTAATCGGTCTTGAGGTTCACGCACAGCTTTTAACAGATTCCAAAATATTCTGCTCTTGCTCTACAAAATTTGGTGGCAAACCTAATACCCAAGTCTGTCCAATCTGCCTAGGAATGCCAGGCGTGTTACCTGTGTTAAATAAAAAGGCGCTAGAATATGCTATCCGTGCTGCACTAGCTGCAAACTGTGAAGTCTCACCTAAATCAAGATTCGCACGTAAAAACTATTTTTACCCTGACCTTCCAAAGGGATACCAAATCTCTCAATATGAAGAACCGCTTTCTACAGATGGTAGGCTTGAGATTAAATCGAATGGTTCAAATAAGAGGATTAGAATAAAAAGGATTCATCTTGAAGAAGATGCCGGGAAACTAATTCACGAGTACTCACAAAACTGGAGTTATGTAGACTTAAACCGCGCTGGAGTGCCTCTTATTGAGATCGTGAGCGAGCCTGATATTTCAAGCTCAGATGACGCTGTTACATATCTAAAAAAACTCCGCTCGATTCTCATGTATATCGGCGTGTGTGACGGAAATATGGAAGAGGGGAGTCTAAGGTGTGATGCCAATGTTTCAGTTCGACCTAAAGGTAGCAAGGATCTCGGAACCAAGGCTGAAGTAAAGAACGTTAACTCCTTTAAGTTTGTTCAAAAAGCGCTTGAATACGAGATTAGAAGGCAAATCTCAGTTCTAGAAAGCGGGGGAAGGGTTTTACAGGAAACCAGGCTATTCGATTCTAATCAGGGTGTTACATTCTCTATGAGGTCAAAAGAGGAGGCACATGATTATAGATATTTCCCTGATCCAGACCTGCTTCCTGTCTTTGTGGATGGGAAATGGGTTGAAGAGATAAGAGAATCGCTTCCTGAGCTACCCGATGTGAGACTTGAGAGGTTTATTAAAGAGTACGAGCTTCCCCCATACGATGCAGAAATTCTCACGGCATCGAAAGAGGTTGCGGAATATTTTGAAGAGTGCTTAAAGCACTATGACAAGCCAAAAACAGTAAGTAACTGGATAATGACCGACGTTTTGAGGGAGCTTAAAGGGGAAGAGGAAGGAATTAAAACATTTCCGGTCACACCTGAAAGGCTAACTGAACTCATAAAACTCATAGACGATGGCACCATAAGTGGCAAGATAGCAAAGGATGTTTTCTCCGAAATGGTTTCAACCAAGAAGGGGGCAGGGGAGATCGTTTCACAAAAGGGGATTAAACAGATTAGTGATCAAGCAGAGATTGAAGCTATTATCTCTCAGGTTATCGAAAAAAATCAGGATGAGGCATCAAGGTACAGAGCGGGTCAGGAAAAACTTCTTGGTTTTTTTGTGGGTGAGGTTATGAAGGCTACACAGGGAAAGGCGAATCCTAAGCTAGTGAACGAAATAATTAGGAAAAAGCTTAAAGAAACCTGATCAAAATAAAATTCCAAATTACAAGCACCAAATCACAAACAAGTTTCAAGTACCAAATTCTAAATCACAAAGATTAAGATGTAGAATTTTAGATTTGTTTGGAATTTGTGATTTGGTAATTGGTACTTAATTTAGTACGGTATTAGGCTGCAAGCTTCTCTTTTTCTCCACCAAGGGCTTGTGAATGGAGTCTCTTGATCTCGTTCATAATGTGATCCTTCACCCAGGATACCCTTTCTGGTGAAGGGTGCCTCTCTCTCTCGAATTCAAGTGGAGGGCCAAACTTAAGTCTCACCTTTGCTGGTTTTATAATCTTTGTTTTTCTTCGGAGAGCCTCAAACGTACCACTTATTCCTACGGGTATTACAGGGAAACCCGTTGCAAGAGCAATTACGGCTACTCCTTCTTTTCCCTCTCCTATACCTCCATCTCTTGATCTCTGTCCTTCAGGAAATATCCCAAAAAGACCTCCTTGACGAAGGACTCTTATCGTTTTTAATAATGCGGCTCTATCGTTTTCATCCCTTTTTACAGGAATGCAGTTTACGAGATCACACATTATTCGAAACATTAGATTTGAATTATAAACATCGGCAGCGGCTAGAAACACCACGGCTCTTCGTTTTGCGTATATTGAGGCTGCATTAATTATAAGACCATCAAGGTGAGAGAAATGATTTGCAGCTATGATAGCCGGTCCCTTCTCAGGAATATTGTGAGCATCAATGTACTCTGCTCCAAGGTAGCCTTTGAAAAATAGGTTGACAAAAACCGCTATCCAATAATTCCTATGAATAGGTTTAAGCTCTCTATTTGGATAGGGCCCTGGATTTATTAAATCCCTTCCTGTATTTCCTAATGCTTCCGCAATTAAAGTAATTCTATTCGACATTCTATCTGCTACTTCATTTTTGTATTAACGTAGATTACATTGTGCATTTTTCGGAGGAAAAAGCAAGTTAAACCTGTATGTCAATTGAAGTTGTACTTTACATTGAAAAAATCCTGAATCACATAATGAAAACCTTCTTAAGTTAATTTGACAACAATTTGTTTAAGATGTATTTTCACCTCCGAAATATGAAAGCGCTTCTTGTCTTAGAAGATGGAACTGTATTTGAAGGTGAGGGGTTTGGAGCTATTGGGGAAGCCTACGGTGAGGTAGTGTTTAATACATCAATTACAGGCTACCAGGAGGTTCTCACCGACCCTTCATATAATGGTCAGATCGTTGTTATGACTTATCCAGAGATTGGAAATTATGGGGTTAATCTAGAGGACGTAGAGTCAATAAGACCTTTTGTGAGAGGCTTTGTCGTAAATGAATATTGGTCTGTTCCAAGCAGCTGGCGTTCTTGTGAGAATTTGGGTTCTTATCTATCCAGGCATGGGATAGTCGGGATTGAAAGGATAGATACAAGGGAGCTTACAAGAAGAATTCGCACATATGGAGCGCAGCGCGGTGTTATATCAACAGTTGATATGGACCAAGAGAGCTTGTTAAGGAAGGTGCGTGCATCCCCTTCTATTGTAGGAATTGATCTCGCCACGGAAGTGAGCTGTACCGAACCCTACAGGTGGGTGACAGGAAGTGAGGGTTGGAGCCCGTATTATGATAAGCAAACAAAGCTCGAAAAACACTTCAGGGTTGTTGCTTACGACTTCGGCATAAAGCGGAATATCCTAAGAAGACTTGTAGATACTGGATGCGAAGTGTTGGTTGTTCCTTCTCGTACGCCACCTCATGAGGTTCTTTCCATGAATCCAGGTGGCATAGTTCTATCTAATGGTCCGGGCGACCCTGCTGCGGTTTCTTATGCAATCGAGAGTGTAAGGACACTAATCGGGAAGAAACCGATCTTTGGAATATGTCTTGGACATCAAATAGTTGGCTTGGCTCTTGGCGGAAGAACATTCAAGCTAAAGTTTGGTCATAGGGGCGCTAATCAACCCGTTAAGAATCTTCTTACAGGTAAGGTTGAAATTACATCACAGAACCATGGGTTTGCAGTGGATGCAGATTCTTTAGGTAGTAATGTTGAAATTACCCACGTAAATCTAAACGACAATACGGTTGAGGGATTAAGACACAAGGAATATCCACTTTTCTCAGTTCAGTACCATCCCGAAGCATCGCCCGGCCCTCATGACTCAGCCTATCTTTTTGATGAATTCTTAAGGCTGATGGAAGAGCGTGGTTAAGAATAGTAGGCGGTCGGCAGCGAGCAAGACTCGTTGCCAACCCTGTTAGATTATTACCTGTTTAATAATTCAAATATCATAATCCGGCATCAAACCCAGACAAGCCGTTCGACAAGCTCACGACAGGCTCGATGCAATCTAAGGTCGCGGCTAGAAGCCGCTCCTACAGATTTCTGGACGATATAAAAAGTCCCCCTAGTAGGAGCACCATCCCCTGGTGCGACTCAACTCTGAACGCAGTGAAGAGTTTGGCGAAGGAGACGAAGCGATCTGATACGAAGTGGCAATCCGAACCATATTATAATACTAGCAAATTGGCCTTATGTAGGATAATCTCTTTCACCCAAAATTAACTGAGGTAAATTTGGATTTGTTCGTAATAAATCATCATGATCTCTTTAGCTGAAGATAGATTTGAAAGGATAAGAAGAACGGCTGGACTTTTTCTTGCCCCTCTGATCTTTTTGATACTTTACTTTATTCCCATACCTTCTCTCACACCACAAGCGCACAGGCTTTTGAGCATAGTAGCCTTTACTGTTACATGTTGGATAACTGAGTGTATTCCACTTCCCATCGCCGCACTTTTGGGACCAACCCTTGCCATTATTTTTCAAGTAGATAGTGCTAAAGCTATTTATTCGCCATTTGCTGACCCAATTATAATTCTCCTACTTGGAAGCTTTATACTTGCAAAGGCAATGACTACCCAAGGCCTGGATCGCCGCTTTGCTTTTGACATTCTATCAATTAAGGCTTTCTCACGTACAGGCACAACACTATCGCTTGGAATCGGGCTTGTCTCATTCCTCGTCTCAATGTGGATAAGCAACGCTGCTACTACCGCAATGATGCTACCAATTGGACTTGGGATCCTAAGCGTCTTGAAATCAATTACGAATATAGAGAGTAAAGGCCTCGGAGCTCAGGAATATTCAACGGGGCTTATGCTAATTATCGCCTATTCGGCTTCGATCGGAGGTATCAGTACTCCAGTTGGAACCCCTCCAAACCTAATCACATTAGGAATGCTTGAGGAACTCGCAGGGATAGAGATAGATTTTCTAAAATGGATGTCAGTAGGCATTCCTATCGCACTAGTTATGTTTATATTTCTCTGGCTCAGGATATCTCTCACAACCCCTTTAGCAGTTAAGGATTTAAAAGGATTATCCTCCTTGATAAACGAACAAAAACAAATGCATGGTGAATGGAGGCAGGGAGAAATAAATGTTCTTATAGCCTTTATAATCGCAGTGGTTCTATGGTTATCACCCGGTTTTTTGGGAATCATTTTAGGAACAGATTCAGATGCTTATAAAATATATGATAGGGTGCTTCCAGAATACGTCGTGCCAGTCATATCAGCATTCTTGCTTTTTATACTTCCTACTAATTGGAAAGAAAGAGAGTTCACAATAACCATAAAAGAGGCGATGGGGATAGACTGGGGAACGCTTCTTATTTTCGGTGGCGGGCTTTCACTAGGAGCAATGATGTTTAAAACTGGGCTTGCTGAAGTGATAGGTAAGTCGCTTGTAGAAATTACAGGTGCAATGTCAGTTACCTCTATAGCGGCATTGGGACTTTTTCTCGCTGTTACACTTTCAGAGATCACATCAAACACAGCAACAGCGAATTTGCTTCTTCCCCTCATAATTGCGATTGCTATATCAGCAGGAATAAGCCCTGTCATCCCTGCACTTGCTGTTGGTATTGGAGCAAGTTTCGGTTTTATGCTTCCTGTTTCCACAGCCCCAAACGCTATTGTATATGGCTCAGGTCTTATTCCAATAACAAAGATGATTAAATACGGATTTCTACTCGATGTCGTGGGCTATGTTATCGTCCTTGCAGGGGTATTGATTTTATGCCCACTTGTAGGCTTGAAATAAAAAGGCCGATGGAAATAATGGGGTTTACCGTTGAGAATATGAAGATTTGTCAGCTTTATAAAAGACGAGATTAAATCAATAGGTCTAGAGATAAAGTGAGTGGAAAAAGGATTTGAAGATTATATATTTGCCCTTTCTTATCTAACGCCTCAAGCTTACCCGCGCCGCATGCGTCGGCTGGAGCGCTTTGTTCTGCGCCGTCCTCCCGATTGACGGGTCACGTTCCAAGCACCCTGGACTTTCTAACTCCTTTAGCGCCCTGGAAAGGCCCACAGTTTTTTATTCCTATCCACTACATACACCGTTCCATCTTTGGCGATGGCTGGCGATGACAATCCACCCTTGACTTGACCATTCCTGAAAAAGCTCTCGAGGTCAAAGGTAAAAGTATACAGCCCATCTGTCGCATTAACGTAGGCGAGATCAGCCGAGAGCGCAGGAGAGGCGACCGATTGCCCAGCCATCGTGTATTGATGGAGGAGATCCCCGTCCGAGTCCAACACATCGAGTCGAGAGTTGACGACTACGTAGACCTGCCGGCCGAACGAAGCAGGGGTTGCCGTCACCGCTTCCTTCGCATCGTAATCCCACATCCTCGCCCCTGTCTGGACATCATAAGCCAACACATGCCTGTCCCTTCTCCCCACCACTAAGAGGCCGTTAGCGAATACCGCTGGCGAGGAAAGATCCTTGTAGTCATCATCGCTGCAATCCACGCCATACTCCTCGCTCCACAAATGGCTCAGTGCAGGCGGGCTCCAGCGGAACGCAACGATCGCGAAGGGACCTATGACGACCACGATAGGCTGGCCGGTGTCTCGGGGGGCCACAACCGCCACCGTGGGGTCGAGCCACCCAAAGCTCTCATACAAGGGTGCTGGTCCCACGCCTCTCGGGTCAAATTTGCACGGAGGTAGGCTAAAGCTCCAGCAATCAAAAGCCTTGGAAAAGAAATCGAGCAAGGAGTCGATAATATCTCCAAAATTGACACCCGACCCGCATATCGTATGCTGGCCGTAATTGACCATGGACTCCTGGTGGACTACCTCGCCAGCATCATCCAGGATGAAGAGTTCACCCGGGAGATAGACAAAGACATACAGGTCCTGTGCAGATCCCAAGGTCTTTGGAGATGAAGTCACAAACTGATTTCCCGGAAAGACGAAGGACCAGCGAAGATCGCCATCGGGTTCAAGGCTCCGCAAGGTGCTGTCAAAGCGCTTTTCGTCTATTTTTTGAGTGGAGATCACGTAGATATTCCCGTCGTCGCCTACAGCCGGTGAGGAGATGATGGCGCCCGGGAAGAAACGCTTCCACCTGATTGTTCCATCAGGGTTCACCGCGACGAGTTCCCCATCGGTGTTACCCACATAGATTGTCCCGTCTTCCGCAATCACAGGGGACGAATAGGCAACCGGGCCAACCTCCACAGTCCACTTAGGTTGCAGTGCATAAGTGGTATGGACAGCGATAAAGCCCTGGTTAGGTTGGTCAGCATGAAACTGTGCCCAGCGTCCCGCACCGAATCTCGCACATCCAGAGATAAGGGCAATGACAAGAAAAATGGGAAAAAGCTTTAAGAAAGGTGACGTGTTCTCAACCTCCTGCTATATGGAACTTAAGGCTCACCAAACGCGCTGCTAGCAGAACTCTATCACAAAGATCCCATAAATATGGCGCAGAACGCCCAACTCACCTGCTGCGGCGGCTGCAACGAGCTTGAACCCGGAATCCACCTGATGCCGCCGCGGTCAGGTGCAGCAGGTGATTAGGCCCGGTCCTCAGGGCTTTTCGCACTCACGGAGAATGAGAAAGTGCCCGCTGCAGGCTCGGGCGGAGAATTCCGAAAGCCGCTTTCCAACTACCGCGCAGCATGATGCCGGGCCGCTCCCGGAGTCAGAAAACAACGGGCAGCGCTTTCAGGCCACGCAGGTTGAAGTTGTTCCGGTAATCGGGGTTCTCCGCCCCCAGCCGCAGTCCGGGGAAGCGGCGCCGCAGCGCGTGGAAGGTCACTTGTGCCTCTAGTCGGGCCAGCGGTGCCCCCAGGCAGAAGTGGGGGCCTGCCCCGAACGCAATGTGCTTGTTGTCCGCCCGGCCCACGTCGAAGCGGTCGGGTTCGGGGAACTGAGCCGGGTCGCGGTTGGCGGCGGCCAGTATCAGGTAGATCCACTGCCCCTGGCTGATTTTCGTGCCGTGCATCTCCAGATCGACCTTGGCCATGCGCGTCGTCAGCTGCACTGGGCTGTCGTAGCGCAGCATCTCCTCAACCGCCGGGGACACCAGCGCAGGATCGTCCCAAACCCGGCGCTGCTGGTCGGAATGGCGCAGCAGGGCCAGCAGGCCGTTGCCAATCAGGTTCGTGGTGGTCTCATTGCCGGCGATAAGCAGCAGTACCACCGTGCTGTACAGCTCGTCCTCCGTGAGCCGGCCGCCGCCCTCCTCGGCCTGCACCAGGGCGGTCAGCAGGTCGTCCCCCGGCTCCTTCCGCCGCCGGGTGACGACTGCGCGGAAGTAACCGGCCAGTTCGTTGCGGGCCTCCACGACCCGGCGCAGGACGGCCTCCGGCAGCGCGGTCACGTCGCCACCAAGGACGACGGAGATCTCGTCGGACCACTGCTTGAAGCGGTCGCGGTCCTCCGGGGGCACGCCGAGCATCTCGGCGATCACCATGATGGGCAGCGGGTAGGCCAGGTCCCGGATCACGTCCATCCGCCCCCGGGTCTGAACGGCGTCGAGCAATTCATTGACGATAACCTGGATGCGCTCCGCCATGACATCGACCGCTCGGGGCGTGAATGCTTTGTTAACCAGCCCGCGCAGGCGGGTGTGGTCCGGCGGGTCCATGTGGATCATCGACCGGACCCGGTCATCGACCAGCACGTCGAGGCCTTTGGGCGCCAGCCGCTCCCTGGCACGACGAAAGCGGTCAGAAGACAACTGCGGGCTGCGCAGGGCCGCCGACACCGCCTCGTAGCTGGTCACCATCCAAGCGTCGAGCGCGGGTACCCAGAACACCGGGTGGGTAGCGCGCAGCCTATGGTAAACCGGGTACGGATCCGCCAGCATCTCCGGGCCGAAGAGCTTCAACCCGCCGTCCGTCCCGCCCGCTTCGGTCGCCATGAAGGGTCCTCCTACTCAAGGTTGCCGGATGAAGGCGCCGCCAGTCATCAGCACCTCTCCGCTTCGCCCAACTACTAATTAGGCTGCAAAAATGCAGTACAATTCCCTATTAGGGGTGTTAGACTGCAAATCGTTTAATACCCACGCTATAACAAGTCTAATTTAATGTCAATAGGTAAAATGGAAAATGTCAATACAAAGAGAATATGTCACCCCTGATGCAAAGTAAAAATGTCACCTGTACGTAGATTCTCAAGAGGTAGAGTATTAGTTTTAATCTTTTTAGTTTCACCAGAACTAATTTCCTTACCCTGAGATTGGCTCAGGGTGATCTTTGTATTTTATGTGTATGGACTCATCTAATCTCTTCTCCACTACAACCTTAGCCTTAGCAAAGGAGATTCTATACTTATCAGGGAGTATCTGAAATATTCGATTCCTAAAGGAGATAGT
>Ga0209641_10004054_pt1 | contig 12142 bp, 6 predicted proteins | sample RifCSP16_1_FD_184022 | JGI IMG/M metagenome (GOLD analysis project Ga0209641, IMG submission 184022) | Soil microbial communities from Rifle, Colorado - Rifle CSP2_sed 16_1 (SPAdes) (version 2) | ecosystem: Environmental > Terrestrial > Deep subsurface > Rock core/Sediment | place: Rifle...
CTCGCCTCCACCCTCGATCTGGATGATTTGCTGCAGCACGTCGTCGAGGCCGCCAAGGAGTTGACCGAATGTGAGGCGACCTCCTTGCTGCTCTACGATCCGGGCACGCGCCATCTTCACTTCGAGGCGGCTACCGGCGCCCTGCTGAGCGGCGGGGATCGCATCGTCGTCCCGATGGAGAACAGCATCGCCGGCTGGGTCTACGCCCGCGGCGAAGTGCTCCACGTCGAAGACGCCATGGCCGATGCCCGCTTCTATCGCGAAGTCGATGTCCTGACTCAGTTCCAAACGCGTTCGGTCCTGGCCGTTCCTCTGCGGACGCTCGACAAGACGTTGGGGGTCATCGAAGCCGTCAACAAGGTCCAGGGGGGATTTCTCGAGGAAGATGAGCGCCTGCTGCTGGCGCTGGCATCGCAAGCCGCCATCGCCATCGAAAAGGCCAGACTTTTCCAACAGAGCGACCTGGTGGCGGAGATGGTCCACGAACTGCGGACGCCGCTGGCCTCCCTGACGGCTGCCGCGCACCTGCTCAGGCGGCCGGACTTGCCCGGCGAGCAACGCGGCCGACTGGCCGATACGGTTTATGGCGAGGTCTTCCGCCTGAACGAGATGGCGACGGATTTCCTCGAGCTGGCCCGGCTCGAGTCGGGGCGCGGGCGGATGGTGCGCGAGCCGGTGCATCTGGGTGGGCTGGTCCAGGAGTGCATTGAGATCGTCCGGCCGGTGGCCGAGGCCGATGGCGTGATCATCGAAAGCGAGGCCGAGTCTTCCCTGGCGCCGGTGCAAGGCGACCGCAATCGGCTCAAGCAAGTCTTTCTCAACCTGCTCACGAACGCCATCAAATACAACCGGCCGGGGGGCAAGGTTCTGGTCCGGATCAGCCTCGAGAATTCGGAGGCGGTAACCTGCATCCGTGACACGGGCCGCGGCATCCCGCCCGACAGCCTTCCGCACATCTTCGAACGTTTCTACCGCGTTCCCGACCCCGGGCGAAGTGTGGCCGGGACCGGGCTCGGGCTGGCGATCGCCCAACGGATCATCGCCGCTTCCCATGGCTCGATCACCGTCGAGAGCCAGATCGACAAAGGGAGCACCTTCTGCGTTCGTCTCCCCGCCGGTCCGGGCCTCTTCCCCGACACCCGACCGCTGCGCCGCCCGAAGTAGTGGTCAGTGGCCAGTGCTTGGTGGTGGGTGGTCGGTGACCAGGTGCCAGTCACCATTGTCGTTATCGACAATGGATGACTGATCACTGGTTACTGATCACTGGACTTCATCCTCGCCGGCCAAACTGCCGCTCCAACGCGTCGACCGAAATGTGAATCATTGTCGGTCGCCCGTGCGGGCACGTCCGGGGGGAGCGACAGGCCTCCAGGTCGCGAAGAAGCCTCTCCTGTTCCGCCAGCGACAAGATCTGGCCGGCGCGAATCGCGGCCCGCTTACAGACGCGCGCCGCCAGCCTCGCCTCGAGCTCGCCCTGCAGCGGCGATTCGTCCTCCTCGAATTCACCGAGAGCCGTTCGCACCGCCTCCGCCGGATCGAGGTCCGACAAGAGCGCCGGCAGCGTGCGCACGCGAACTGCCCCTCCCCCGAAGGATTCGACCTCGATACCGATTTTCGCCAGCGCGGGCGTCAAGGACTCCAGCGTCACCGCCTGGCTCTGGCTGAGTTCGACCGGCTCGAGATCGAGCAGGGCCTGAGTCTCAAGGGAAGATGCTGCTCGAGCGTCGCTGAGTTTCTCGAAGAGGATTCTCTCGTGCGCCGCGTGCTGGTCGATCAGGTATAGACCATCCGGGCCTTCCGCCACTAGGTAGGCCGCGCCCACCTGGCCGACGGCGCGCAGCAGCGGAACGGCTCCGGATGGGCGGGGCACCGCGCCGGAGGCCGAGCCCTGATAGGCTGTCCCCCGTTCGGCATCGATGGAAGCCGGCGCATCCATTCGAAGGGATAGCGGGGCCGAGGTCCACATCCGAGGGAAATCCACCTCGACGACCGGAGCTTGAGCCAGCAACGTCGCTCGCACCGCCCGCTGCAAAGTGGCCACCACCAGGTCCGGTCGGCGAAAGCGGACTTCCGCCTTCGACGGGTGGACGTTGACATCGACGTCGGCCGGTTCGATCACGACCCGAAGGAAACCTAAGGGGAACCGCCCCACCATCAAGAGCCCGTGATAGGCCTGAAGGACGCTGGCGCCCAGCGCGGCATCCAGGACCCAGCGGCCGTTCACGAAGAAGGTCATATCTCGACGAGTTGCGCGGTGGATGGTCGGAGGGCTCACGAAGCCGGAGACAACCAGAGGGGAATCGGAGGAAGGCGTGATCTCGATCAACGATCTCGCGGTCGTCAGATCGAATACGGAAGCCAGCGCCTCACGCGCGTCACCCTGCCCGGTCGTCTCGAGCGCCGTCCGTCCTTCTGAGATAACAAGGAAGCGGATGCCCGGATAGGCGACCGCGTATCGGCCGATCAGCTCAAGGAGTCGCCGACGCTCGGTGGTTTCGGACTTGAGGAACTTGCGCCTGGCCGGTGTGTTGAAGAAGAGGTCCCGCACCTGGACGACCGTCCCGGTGGGCGCGCCGACGTGGAACGGAGGCGCTCCTTCTCCTCCCTCCACGCGCAAGGCGGCGCCGGAGGGTTCATCGGCGGCGCGGCTGACGATTTGGAAGCGGGAGACGGCGGCGATGGAGGCCAGCGCCTCCCCGCGAAAGCCGAGTGTCCTCACCGCGAAAAGCCCTTCTGCGCTCTCGAGTTTCGAGGTCGCGTAACGGGCCACGGCCAGGGGGAGTTCCACCGAAGGGATTCCGACCCCGTCGTCGGCAACCTCGATCAAGCTCTGGCCGGCCCCTTCGATCCGCACCTCGATCCGCCGCGCTCCGGCGTCAATGGCGTTTTCGATGAGCTCGCGCACGACCGAGGCCGGCCGCTCGACCACTTCGCCGGCGGCAATCGTCGAGGCGATTTCCTGCGAAAGTACTCGGATCGGCACGGGAACCTCGCGGCGGGCGATTATAGTCTCAGTGGACGGTGGTCAGTGGTCGGTGATCCGAGGAGGGTCGAAACGGGGGAGATTTCAACAGCCAGGCGACCGCCCTTCCCCGGCTCGGGCGCCCATCGCCAGCTGCCCATCGCCGGCGGCGAATCCAGCTTTGGTCTCCAATCGCCACTCGATAATCGTTAATCCTCGCTCTACCCACCCCAGACTGTTCTGCCGGGGACATAGGTGACACAGAGTCCAGGTACATAGGTGACAGTATCACGAAGACTGTGTGTGGGGGAATAGCCCACGGAAGTTATGGTTTCTCTCATCGAGTCGTCCCAGCAGGATGGGTCCGAAGTAGACGGACCAGAGTCCATCTCGCTCCTCTTCGAGGCCCACGGGCTCGCCTTCGAGGACCTGGGAGATGACGATGCGCTGGCGGTGCCAGCGAATGACGCCATTGTGATAGACCATGCGACGCTCGAAATGCGGCGGGTACTCGACATCCGGGAGCTGCCTTGGGTAAGGACGAGGCGACGGACGGTAGACATGAGCCGGAGGGTGCCCGGCGTTGGCTTCGTGCGGACGGACCTCGTTGTACTCCTGGCGGAAGCGGTCGAAGGCGCGTTGCTGGGCCCGTGGTGTACCGGCGGGGGGCCGAGCGGTGAGGTCTTTGAGGGTGCGGTGAAAGCGCTCGTGGCTGGCATTGTGCTGCGGATGACCGGGGAGCGTGAGCTCGGGCGTGATGCCCAGCTTGATCCACCAGACGTGCAGGCGAGACAGGCGCCGCACCGCCAAGCTGGCGAAGGGAGTGCCGTTGTCGGTGCGGATGGCTTGCGGCAACCCAAACTCGCGGAAGAGGCGCTCGAAGACCGGCTGCACGGCATCGTGGAGCGGTCGTTCCAGGCCCTGGCAGCCCAGCAAGAAGCGGCTGTAGCCATCCAAGACCGTCAGCGGGAAGCACATCTGTCCGTTTCCCACCCGGAACTGGCCTTTGAAGTCAGCCGTCCACAGACCATTGGGATGGGTCGGGACGGTGCCGCGGAACCCGGGATGGCCCGGCCGAGGCCGGCGGCGACGGGGTTTGACCAAGCCATGGCGGCGCAAGATGTCGGCGATGGTGCTGCGGGCCGGCCACAATTGGTCCGGCGAGGATCCCATCAGGTAGTCCCGGATCTTTCCCGGGCCCCAGTCGCGATGGCGCCGCCGGATCCTGAGGAGGACCTCTTCGGCCTCGGCCGGAGTCCGGTGTGGGCAGGACTTGGGCGCACGCGACCGATCTTCCAAACCTTTCGGACCTTCGTCCCGAAAGCGCTCGAGCCACTTGTACCCTGTCTTGGGACTCACCCCAAAGAAGTGGCAGAGCTCCACGACGGTGAAATACTCCCTGCGGCATTCCTGCACAAACCACAGACGCTCTCGCATGGGCCAGGTCTCTCTCCAGGGCATCGGGCACCTCCCCGACGTCCATTCTCCCCGCGGAGACTTTCACCCATGTACCTGGACTCATGTTACCCATGTACCCGGACCGTACCCACTGACCACTGACCACTGACCACTGGTCTTGATGTTCCATGCTATCATTTCCCACATGGTCGGCTCCGCCGCGCGAGAAAGGGTCCTGGTCGTCGATGAGGACCCGGATGTGCTCGATCTGCTGGAGCGCCAGGTGCTCGAACCGATGGGGTATCTGGTGGCCACCGCCGAGGACGCCGGCGCCGCGATCCAGCAAGCCCTCAACTTCGCTCCCGACCTGATCATCGCCAGTCTGATGCTGCCGGGCCTCTCCGGCAAAGACCTGCTTGTCGCGCTGCGCTCGCAGGGGATGGATGTGCCGATGCTGGTGACCGCGCCCGAGGGGATGGAAGGGGACGCCGTGCAGGCGTTCCGCCTCGGGGCCCGCGACTACTTGGTCAAACCACTGCGCGAGGCCGAGGTCGTGGCGGCGGTGGAACGGGCACTGAATGATGTCCGTGTGCGCTATGAGCGGACTCAGTTGGCGGACGAGCTGGCCGAGAGCAATCGTCAACTCGAGCGCCGGGTGCGCGAGCTCACCACCCTCTACGGGATCGGAAAGGCGGTGACCTCGACCACCAATCAGAACCAGCTCTTCGCCAAGTTGATGGAAGGCAGCCAATACGTCACCGAAGCCGACCTGGGATGGCTGCTGCTGCAGGAAGAGACCTCCGATCAGCTCGTCTTGCGAGCGCAGAAGAATCTGCCACCGGCGTTGGCGGGCAAGCTGCATCAGCCATGGGATGACGGGGTGAGCTCCCTGGTGATGCTGTCCGGCGAGGCGTTGAGTATCCACGGCGAAGGCCTGGGGCAGTTCAAACTCGCCCGCTTCGGCAAAGCCGCTTTACTGGCGCCGATCAAGGCGCGCGACCAGGCGATCGGTGTGATCTGTGTCGCCCGGCAAGACTCGCGGCCCTTCAGTGAACGCGAGCAGGCCATGCTGGAAGCCGTCGCCGACTACGCCTCCATTTCGCTGGTGAATGCACGCCTGTTCCAGGCGTTGGAGGAGCGTGCCCGCCATCTCCAGCGGGTGCTCGATCAGGCGGGGGGAGCAGCCAATTCGGAAGCCGCAGCGGACCTGCGCGAGACCCTGGTGGCGGTCGAACAGCAGTTGGCCCGGGCCGTGGGCGAGAACGATGTCGCCCACTTGAGGGCCTCTCTCGAGGCTGCCCGCCGGGCGATTGAGGAGCTGATGCGCCGGCTCTCCGCGGCCGCCGTCCGCGAGGCCGGCCCGGGCGTTGAGCCCTAGCGTCCCGTTCCGGAGATAAGTTGAAAAAGACGTTCGAGCTTGGCGAAGATCGAGTCGGGGTTGGTCCACGCGAATGGCTCAACCCGGGGTTGCAGTATTGGACGAGGTGGTCGATCTTGTCGACTAGGTCTTTGAAGCTGCGGAGCGTGCCGCGCCCGATGACCCAAGCTATTTACGGAACGGGACGCTAGCCCGCCACCACCGCCGCGCCCCATGGCTCCGCCCCTGATCCTCGTCGCCGACGACAACCGCGAAATCCGCGAATTTCTCGAACAAGCCGTGCTGACCCCGGCCGGCTACAACGTGCGCAGCGTGGGCGACGGCATGTCGGCCCTGACGCTGGCCCGCGACCTACTCCCCGATCTCGTCATTACGGACCTTCAGATGCCCGGCCTGCAGGGGCTGGAACTGATCCGCCGTCTTCGCCAAGACCGTCCGACGCTGCCGGTCATCCTGATGACCAGCGAGGGGTCAGAGCCGGTGGCGGTGGAGGCGCTGCGGGCCGGGGCCGCCGACTTCCTGGCCAAGCCGTTTGAGGCCGAGCAGCTGCTGGCGGCGGTCGGCCGGTCCCTTGCCGAAGGCCGGCGCTGGCGAGCGATGGAGCAGGATCAGGCCGACGCTCGCCAATCGGCCGCGAGTCTCGAGCGACGGTTGCAGGAGCTTGAGACTCTGTCCCTCATCGGTCGCACGGTGACGGCCGTCCTCGACCTGGATTCGGTCTTGACCACCGTCGTCGAAGCCGCGGTCCGCCTGACCGGCGCCGAGGAAGGAAGCCTCTTGTTGCTCGACCCGCGAACCGGTGAACTCTACATGCGGGCGTCGAAGAACTTCGACGAAGAGTTCGCCCGAACCTTCCGGCTACACGTGCAGGATTCGCTGGCCGGGCAAGTCATCGCCAACGGCGAACCGGTCCTGGTCGATGAGCGGTCGCCCCAGAAGATCAAGACGGCCTATCTGGTGCACTCGCTGCTCTATGTCCCCCTGCGGGTGCGCGGCAAGACGATCGGTGTCCTGGGAGTCGACAATCGCAAGGCTGGCCGGGTGCTGACCGATGAAGATGAGAAGGTGATGGTAGCGATGGCCGACTACGCCGCCATCGCCATTGACAATGCCCAGCTCTACCAGACGAGCGAGGCCGAGCGCGGCAAGCTCGAGACCATTCTGACCCAGACCGAGAGCGGGGTAATCGTGCTCGATCCGGAGAACCGTGTAATCCTGATCAATCGCGCCGCTCGCCAGATCTACCATGTCGAAGGCGACGTCGTCGGTCGATCGCTGTCCGAGGCCGTCGAGGATCCGCGCTTGCTGGCCTTGGTGAGGACGGGGAGCGAGGGCCCGCGCCGGGAGGAGCTGGAAGCGCCGGATGGCCGCATCTTCAGCGCGCTGCGCAGCCTGATCCCCGAGGTCGGCCAGGCGATCGTGATGCACGACATCACTCACCTCAAGGAGCTCGACCGAATCAAGTCGGAATTCGTCACGACGGTTTCCCACGATCTGCGTTCGCCGCTGACGGCCATCCTGGGATACGTCGAGCTGATCGAGCGGGCCGGCACGGTCAACGACCAGCAACGTGAATTCATTCGCCGGGTCCGATTGTCAGTCGACCAGATGACGCGGCTCGTCAGCGACTTGCTCGACCTGGGGCGCATCGAAGCCGGGCTCGACGCCACCCGGGAGGTGACACCGATCTCGGTATTGGCACGCTACGCGCTGGACGGCCTGCGCAGCGCGGCCGAGGTGAAGCGCCTGACGATCGAGCCCAACCTGCCGGATGATCTGCCGATGGTGCGCGGCGACCCGTTTCGTTTACGGCAGATGATTGGCAACCTGCTGGAGAACGCCATCAAATACACCCCCGCGGGAGGCCGCCTCGAGGTCCAGGCCGGGGCCAAAGGTGATCAAGTGATCTTGCGGATCAGCGACAGCGGTCCTGGCATCCCCGCCGCCGACCAAGCCTATATCTTCGACAAGTTCTATCGCGGGAGCAACGTGCCGGAAGATAGCGGCGGCACCGGACTAGGGTTGTCCATCGTCAAATCGATCGTCGACAATCACCAGGGGCGCATCTGGGTCGATTCGCAGCTCGGCCAGGGGACGACCTTCACCGTCGTCCTGCCGCGGGCGGAGGCGTAACTCAACTTGCCCGGTCGCTTCGCGACTCGTCCTCCATAAGCGACGATTCCGTTTCATGTCGGCCTTCAGGATTTGGCCCCGCTTCGGCCACGCCCTTCGCCCTCTACCCTCTTCAGGGCACCCGAAGGGGTGAGGCCTCGGCTACCGCCTCGGGCTCGCCTCCGCGGGGGACCCTACCACCGCGTGGCCTGCAACTCCTTGGTTCGAAAGGGAAGGCTCGCGGAGACTTCGCGTGCAAGAGGGACGTGGTCCCGGGCCCGGCGTTGCCGTCCCCGACCGAAACGAAGACGACATCCGGGGCGATCCATTGTAGGGGCACGGCATGCCGTGCCCCTACGGCACCGCTCAACTGCTCGCACATCTCAAACGCAGCGCTCTCCACTGAGCGCGGACGATTTCCTCCCTGAGCGGAGGCCGCCTCTCACCATCAAACCTTTGGGAGGCCTCTCCGGCCGCAGTCCCTCCCGACGGCTCGGGATGTTTTCCCTCGGCGACCTCGGGACCATGTCGAAGGGCGCTTCGATGCGATCCTGAGCGAAGCGAAGGACTACGGGCCCCGCCGTTGGCTCGGCCCTTTGCTCAGCGAGGAGGATCTTCCCCGGGCCGGCGGTCGCACGGTCAACTTGGGCTACTTGAGTTAAAAAAAGCCTCCGCCGGGGCGGTGAGGGGGGTAACCCGGCGGAAGCCTTCGCCAAAGGAGGAGACAGTGATTGGCAATGGGGTGCCCGTATCTTGTCTCCGCTGGCTATAATACGCTCCGGCTCGGATGGGCCCTACGATGAAAATCACCCGCTGCACGTGACGATTCTCCGAGGCGAGATGTCGGCATCACCGGAAGAACTGCGAAGACGATTTGAGCGAGTTGGCCGTCGCCCCGCGCGCCGCGTGCCTCGCAGCGACCCGGACACGAACCTGGCCGACAGCCTGCCGGATGGCGAAGAAGTCGCCACGGCGCGTGGCACGGCCTACCGAATCGAAGTGACGTTTCCCCTCGAGCACGAGCACGGTCGATGGCCGTTGCACGCCGCCCTTGGGTACGAGCCGGGTTTGGCGGCGGACGTCGCCCAGCAATCCGGGCTCACGACGATCGGCCCGGAGCAGCTCGCCTACCTCGACACCGAGACGACCGGGCTGGCCGGAGGCGCCGGAACGCTGGTCTTCCTGGTGGGAATCGGCCGCTTCGTCGAAGGCGAGTTTCGTGTTCGACAATATTTCCTACGCGACCCTTCCGAGGAAGCGGCGATGTTGCTGGCGCTGCAGGAGGACCTGGAGCCCGCCGGCGGATTCGTCACGTTCAACGGTCAGCGCTTCGACATGCCGCTGCTCGAAATGCGCTACGTCGCCGGACTGCGCCGACACTGGCGTCTGACCGATCTGCCGCAGCTGGACCTGCTATTCCCCGCCCGGCGTCTCTGGCGCCACAGTCTCCCGGATTGCTCCCTGAGCACGCTCGAGGCCGAGTTGTTGGGGGTGCGGCGTCAGGAGCTGGATGTGCCGGGAGCCGAAATCCCCGAGATCTATCTCGACTATTTGCACTCGGGTCGGACGGAAGGCATTCGACGGATCGTCTATCACAATGTCCAGGACGTTCTGTCTCTGGTTGGGTTGGCGGCACACGTCCTGGATCGCCACGCTGCCGATACCGGCGGACTTTCCGAATCCGAGGCGCTGGCCCTGGCGCGTTGGCACGACCGCCTCGGCCGCCGGAACGAAGCCGAGCGCTACTATCTGGCGGCCTTGGAGTCGACCGACCCCTGGACGCGGCGGGACGCGCTCAGCGGATACACCATGCTCCTCAAGGGCGCCGGGCGGCGGGCGGAGGCGATCTCGGGTTGGGACGAGTGGGGGGCGTTATCGCCCGCGGATCCGACGCCGGCGATCGAGCTGGCCAAATTCTATGAGTGGCAGGTGCGCGACCCGGAACAGGCGCTGCTTTGGGCCGAGCGGGCGCGGCGCAGCCTCGAGACCTGGCCGGCCGACTGGCGCCGACGAACAGCCGAAGAGTCCATCGAGCACCGGATTCACAGGTTGAACCGAAAGGCCGCTCACAGCTAGCCTGCCGGCAGGGCCTTCGTCCGCGAAGGAGGACTGCGCCTCGCGCCGCCAAAAGGCTGATGAGGAATCGCGAAAGGCCGCCGAACTACATCGCCCGACTTTTGGCCTCGGGCTCGACTACGTCAGCAGGCCCCAGCGTTCGCGCACTCGGCGCTCGAGTTGGCCGAAGAAGATCTTGTCGGTCAGCAGGCCGAGGGTGATGATCACCAACATCACCGCCACGACCCGGCCCATGTCGTTCAGCTCGCGACCCATCGTCAGCAGGTACCCCAGACCGGGGAGGGTGTAGAGCAGCTCTCCGGCGAGGAGAGAGCGCCAGGCAAAAGACCAGCCGAGTTTCATCCCGGTGATGATCGACGGCAGCGCCGAAGGCAGGATCACGAACAGATACATCTGCCAGCCGCGAGCCCCCAGGTTGCGCGCCGCTCGCAAATATACCGGGGAGGTATTGCGCACACCGTCCTCCGTGGCCTGGGTGATCGCCAGCACCGAACCCATGACCACGACGAATAGGATCGCTTTCGGGCTGAGCCCGAACCAGAGCAAGGCCAGGGGCAGCCAGCAGATGCTGGGCAGCGCCTGCAACCCCATCACGGCCAGGCCAGCGTGTCCTTCAGCCAGCGGGTCTGCGCCATCAGCAGGCCGAGGGTAAGGCCGAGGACCAAGGAGATGGCGTAACCTTGAATCAGTCGGACGACGCTGGCCCGGATCCCGATGGAGAAAGTCCCGGTCGCGGAGTCCCGAGACGAGTGACGCCCCTACTTCCCCCGGGGAAGGGAAGAGGTAGTTCGGCCATAGCTCCGGCACCCAGGCTCCGTCGATCTGGCCCAAGCGGAACAGGTCGAGGATCTGGGGATTGGCGGCGTTGACGACTTCGACATCGCCGCCTTGTTCGACCGTTTTCAGACCATTCGATTCCAGATAACCGCCCAAGGCGACGTCCTGGGTATTGCCCAACTGCAGCGAGGCGAGAGTCTTCCCATGGAGGTCGTCCGGGGTCTCGATCCCGGCATCGGGACGAACGACGAACGCCGCCCCACCGCTGGTGGCCCCCGCCACGATGCGCAAGGCCTCGCCGCCCGACTGGACGTAGCCGTTGATCGCAGGATTCGGGCCGATGTAGGCCAGGTCGATCTGATTGGCGAACAGAGCTTCGATCACCGACGGCCCGGCGTTGAATGTCGTGGTTTCAATCTGCGTTTCCGGACCGAGAGCTTTGGCGAAATCGCCGCGGGCCAGGCCCAGCAAGGCCTGGGAGTGTGTGATGTTCGGGAAGTAGCCGACTCGAATGACGCCGGGCGCGCCGCTGGAGGCGGGGGCCGACGTTCGCCCGCAGGCGGCGATGGACAAAGCCAGAAGAAAGGCGACCAAGGTTGCTCCCTATGGGCGGGGGGGGAAAGCTGAACTTCAGGCGGGGTTGGCGTCGATCTCTTGCCGGACGGCGCGGTACAGACTCTCGGCCTTGAGCTCCGACAAGGTGTAACACGGCCCGCCCAGATGCTCCGCCAATCCCGTAGCCAGTCCCTGGTCGAAGGCGGCGTGTTCCATGTTGATGACGACCGCCCGGACGTCGCTCCGGTGAATGAGGTCGGCTATGGCGTGGGCCTCCTCTTGGGGCGGAAGGTGGCTCATCGAGACGTTGCCGGCGCCGTCGGTCAGCAGGATCAAGAGCGGAAGCACATCCGGATGGGCGATGCGCTCCTGCTGGAAGAGCTCGTACGCCAGCCGCAGCCCGGCGGAAAGCGGGGTCTTGCCGCCGACGGGGATGTCGGTCAGTGCCTTGTGCGCCAGGTGGACCGAATTCGTCGGCGGCAAGACCGTCAGGGCGCGGTCCTTCTGAAAGACGATCAGGCCGACTCGGTCGCGACGCTGGTAGGCATCGGTGAGCAGCGACAGGATGGCGCCCTTGGTGGCCGACATGCGTTCGGCCACGGCCATCGACCAGGAGGCGTCGACGACAAACAGAATCAGATTGGCGGCGCGACGGACGCGCACCTTGCGTTGCAGGTCGGAGGGTTCGATGGCCAGGGCCAGTCGCGGGCGGCGCGGCCGGCGTTGGCGCTGGTAGGGCGCGGCCGCGCGCAGGGTGGCGTCGAAGGCGATGTCGCTGGTGTGGCCACGCGCGGGTCGGGCGGTGATGTAGCGGCCCCGCTTCTGGTCCGTCCGAGTTTGGGTGCGGCGGCCGCCCTGCCGCCGGGTCAGTCGATCGAGGGGGG
>Ga0209641_10004057_pt1 | contig 12139 bp, 11 predicted proteins | sample RifCSP16_1_FD_184022 | JGI IMG/M metagenome (GOLD analysis project Ga0209641, IMG submission 184022) | Soil microbial communities from Rifle, Colorado - Rifle CSP2_sed 16_1 (SPAdes) (version 2) | ecosystem: Environmental > Terrestrial > Deep subsurface > Rock core/Sediment | place: Rifle...
CCTGCCACTCGCGGTTGGGGACCGGCTCGCGACCGGGGTCCTCGGGGCGCGGGAGGGCGAGGTCGCGGTCATCGATTCGACGACGATCAACCTCTTCCGGCTGGCCTCGGCCGCCCTCGACGCGAGGCCGGGCCGGCGGGCCGTGGCCATCGCCCGGTCAGAGTTCCCTACCGACCGCTACGTCGTCGAGGGCCTGGCGGCGGCCCGCGGCCTGGCGATCCGCTGGATCGACGACGATCCGATCGAGGGGGTCACGCTCGACGACATCGACCGCGTCCTCGATGTCGACGTCGCGCTCCTCGTCCTCTCGCACGTCAACTACCGCTCAGCGGCGATCGCCGACCTGCCGGCCATCACGCGCCGTGCCCGCGCCGGTGGGGCGCTCGTCGTGTGGGACCTGTCGCACGCCGCGGGTGCCGTGCCGGTCGAGCTGGCGGCGGCCGGCGCCGATCTCGCCGTCGGCTGCACCTACAAGTACCTCAACGGCGGACCCGGCTCGCCGGGCTACCTCTATGTCCGGCGCGAGCTCCAGGGTGAGCTGCGGCCCCCGATCCAGGGCTGGTTCGCCCAGGAAGACCAGTTCGCGATGGGCCCGACGTTCCGGCGTCGCGATGGGATCGCCGCCTGGCTCACCGGGACGCCCGGGGTCATCGGGCTCGCCGCCGCCGAGGCCGGCATGGAGCTAACCGCCGACGCTGGCGTGGAGCGGATCCGGGCCAAGGGGATCGCCCTCACCGAGTACGTGATCGAGCTCCACGACGCGTGGCTCGCCCCGCTGGGCTGTACCCTCGGCTCGCCCCGCGACGCGGCCCGGCGTGGCGCCCAGGTCGCCATCCGGCATCCGGCGGCGGAGCGCCTCGTCGCCGAGCTGATGGAGCGGGCCGTCATCACTGACTTCCGGGCCCCCGATTCGATCCGGATCGGCTGCTCGCCCCTCACGACGTCGTTCGAGGACGTCTGGCGAGGCCTCGTTGCGCTCCGCGACCTCCTCGAGTAACAGCACGCCGGGCGAGCGAGACCATCCACACGTGGTAGCGCCTGTCCTCAACCTTTGGGAGCGGTCGGTTTCCAGGGCCCTTCGATGACCGTCGCCTCGTGGTGGCCGGGCCAGGGCGGCATCGTGACGCACAGGAACTGGAGTGGCTCGACGCCGTTACAGCGGTATTGGAACGCGGTCCCGACCGGAATGTCGATGGAGACGCCCGGTTCCAGAGCGGTGGTCTCTTCACCGGCGCCGTCCCGTCGCCAGATCTGGCCTTCGCCCGAGAGCACGTGCCAGAACTCGCTCACCGTGGCGTGGACGGTCGCCCGGTTCACCTGACCCGGCGGGACGGTGGAGTGGATCATGTCGCCGGTTTCGCCTCCCACCAGGTAGCGGATCTCCGCGCCTGCAGGGGAGCGGCCATCGGGGGCGATGGGGAACAGGCGGGTCTGCATGGAGAACCTCCGGGTGCTCCGAAGCAGTATCCCGCACGGATACCTCGTTGGCCCTTTGTGTCAGATCGTCACCCCGGGTCGGTTAGCCGGTCTCCGAGGCCGAAGGCCGCGGCCCGAGCCACGAGAATGTCCCGGCCTGAACGCGGGCCGGGACGAATCTGATCTCCGGCGAGTCCGGACCTCAGGACGATCTCGTCCAGTCGTCCCCGGGTGACGATCTGAGGCAAAGCGGGCGTTGGACGTTCGGACCGGCGCCGCTCGGCCGGGCCGTCGCTCAGCCGGGCGGTCGGTCAGGCAGACCTCGCGGCGCGCCACTCGTCGAGGAACCGGATCTCGACGGGCTCGATGTCGTCGGCCGGGGTGAAGCCGAAGACCTGGCCGTAGAACGAGAGCTCGGCGCCGATCGAGCGGATGATCGCGTCCCGCCCGCGGAAGCCGTGGTCCTCGCCCGGGAACAGCAGGTAGGCGTGGGGGACGTGCCGCTCCCAGAGCGCGTCCACGATCCGCTCGGCCTCGGATGGCGGCACGATCCTGTCCTCGGCGCCCTGCTCCACGAGGACCGGGACAACGATCTGCTCCGCGTGGAGCGAGGGCGACCGCTCGAGGTACCGCTGCTCGGCCTCCGGCCACGGCCCGACGAGCCGCTCTAGGTAGCGTGACTCGAACTTGTGGGTGTCCTTCACGAACGCCCGCAGGTCGCCGATGCCGAAGTAGGTCGTGCCCGCCCCGAACGTCCGGCGGAAGGCGAGGGTGGCGAGGGTCGTGAAGCCGCTCGCGGAGCCGCCCCGGATCGCCAGCCGAGCCGGGTCGGCAAGGCCCTGGCCGACGAGCCACTCCGCTCCCGCGACGCAGTCATCGACATCGACGACCCCCCACTCGCCCTCCAGCGCCCGGCGGTAGTCGCGGCCGTAGCCGGTCGAGCCGCCGTAGTCGACGTCGAGGACCGCGAACCCGCGGCTCGTGAACAGCTGGACCAGCGTCGCCCAGCCGCTGAACGCGAAGGCGGTCGGGCCGCCGTGCGACGTCACGATGAGCGGCGGCAGCTCGCCGTCCGGAGCACGGAACTGGCGGCTGTGGGGGGCGTAGTAGTTGGCGTGCGCCGACCGACCGCCGGAGCTCGGGTACTCGACGTTGTGGGGCGCCGAGACATCGGCCGGGTCGGGCACGAACGGCGTCGCGCGGCGGAGAACGGTGACGGCCGATGTCGCGAGATCGAGCTCGATGAGCGCGGCCGGCTCGAAGGGCGAGGCAACGCGCAGGAGCGCCGTGCTGCCGTCGATGGCGACCGAGCCGATCTCCGTGTACGGCAGGTCGAGGATGGTCGGAGCGCCGTCCGGATCGATCCGGTAGAGCCGGTCCCGGCCCCCGCTCCGGCCGACCGCCAGGATCCCGCCCTCCGGCAGGAAGGCGTAGCTGGCGATCCCGAAGATCCAGTCCGGCGGCGCGAACTCGGCCGCCATCGGCGCGACCGGCTCGACGACGCCGCCCCGGAAGCGCTGGAGGTTCATCCAGCCGTCGGGCTCGGCGACGAAGTGGAGGACGCCGGCGGGCGACCAGCGAGGCTGGCTGATCCAGTCGGAGGCGCTGCCGGCGACGGTGATCGCCTGGCCCACCGATCCGCCCTCGCCGACGGGGGCGAGCTTCAACTCCGTCCCATCCCAGGGCATGTTCGGATGCCGCCATTCGAGCCAGGCAAGGGTCCGCCCGTCCGGTGACAGGCGCGGCGCGGCACAGAAATCGGCGCCGCCGGCCATGACCTCGACCTCGCCGTTCGCGAGATCGATGGTGACCAGCTCGTTGACCCACTCGCCGTGGGCCGCGATGACGTCCGGGTCGTGGTCCTCGCGCACGGCGTAGAGCCGGCCCCGTGGTCCATCATGCTCGAGGTCGGCGAACCGCCAGGCGCGATCCGGCGTGAGCGGGGCGAGGACGCCCGGCGCCGTGACCCGCTGGAGCCTACCGGTGGCGAAGTCGGACACGACCACGAGGTCGCCGGACACGAGCGTCGCGGCGCCGCCGTACTCCTGGACGCGGGTCCGGGCGTTGAAGCCCTCGGGCGTCAGGCGGGAGACGGTCCCATCGGGGTCACGCCGGACGAGGACCTGACGACCCCCCTCCTCGGGGCGCCCCTCCAGCCACCACCGAACACCGCCGGAGGCCCGCGCCTCGCCGAGGAAGACGACGCCCTCGGTGAGGCGCTCGATCGGAAAGGGCGAGGCCCAGCTGCCGTAGGGCGCGGTGGTCGACTCGGTCATGCGGGGAGTTCGCTCCAGTTCGCGGGGAGGTACCGGCCGCGGGACTCAGGTCCCGTGGCGCCACGAGGCGACGTAGGCCGCCTGCTCGGGGGTCATCGCATCGAGGGTGATGCCCATCGCGGCCAGCTTGAGGCGGGCGACCTCGGCATCGATGGCCTCGGGGACGACGTAGACCTGGTGCTCGAGCTCGCCATGGTGGCGGGCCGCGTACTCCGCGGCGAGGGCCTGGTTGGCGAAGCTCATGTCCATGACCGCGGCCGGGTGGCCCTCGGCGGCGCCGAGGTTGACGAGCCGTCCCTCCGCCACGAGGTGGAGCCGCTTGCCGCCGACCTCGAACTCCTGGACGTTGTCGCGAACCTCGCGGACGTGGCCCTCGGCCATCGCCCGCAGGGCGGTGAGGTCGAGCTCGGCATCGAAGTGACCGCTGTTGGCCAGGACCGCGCCGTCCTTCATGGCCTCGAAATGCTCGCGCCGGAAGACGTTGATGTTGCCGGTCGCGGTCACAAACAGGTCGCCCCAGGCGGCCGCCTGGCCGGCGGTCATGACCTGGAAGCCGTCCATGAGCGCCTCGAGGGCCCGGACCGGATCGACCTCGACGACCGCGACGTGAGCGCCGTGGCCGGCCATCCGCGAGGCGATCCCGCGCCCGACCCAGCCGTACCCGGCGATGGCGACGTTCCGCCCGGCGATGAGCAGGTTCGTGGCCCGGACGATGCCGTCGAGGGTCGACTGGCCGGTCCCGTAGCGATTGTCGAAGAGGTGCTTCGTGAGCGCCTCGTTGACGGCGATGACGGGGTAGCCGAGGGCCCCGTCGGCCGCCATCGCCCGGAGGCGGATCACGCCGGTCGTCGTCTCCTCGGTCCCGGCCATGACCTCTGCGACCTGGGCCGGGCGTTCCTGGTGGAGGAGCGAGACGAGGTCGCAGCCGTCGTCCATCGTGAGCTGGGGGCGCGTGTCGGCGACTGCGTTGAGGTGCCTGTAGTACGTGTCGCGGTCCTCGCCCCGGCGGGCGTACGTCGCGATGCCGTACTCCGTGACGAGCGCCGCCGCGACGTCGTCCTGGGTCGAGAGCGGGTTCGAGGCCGCAAGGACCACGTCGGCGCCGCCGGCCTGGAGCGTCCGCATGAGGTTGGCCGTCTCGGACGTCACGTGGAGGCAGGCCCCGATCCGGATGCCTTCGAGCGGCCGCTCGTCGGCGAACCGCTCCCGGATGAGGCGGAGGACCGGCATCTCGCGCTCGGCCCACTCGACGCGCCGGACCCCCTCGGCGGCGCGGCCGAGGTCGGTGACGTCGTGGGCGGGCGTGGCGCCCGGGCGCTGGGCGACGGTCATCGTGGCGGCGGCTCCTTTCCCAGGTCCTTCCCCAGGTCCCCTGCGAGGCTGAGGCGGCGGCGGATGGCGCCCACGACCTCGGACCAGGGCGAACCGAGTCGATGGGCGAGCCGCTCCTCGAACCGGACGTGCTCGGCGTAGCCGAGGTGGCGATAGGCGCTAATGGCCGGTGGATTGTCGGCCCGGACGTTGAGCACGACATGGTCGCACGACTCGAGGAGCTCCGCCGTCACGGCCCCGGTGACCGCGGTCGCGTAGCCGCGGCCGCGGTAGTCGCCGTGGGTCAGAACATTGCCCACGACCGCCAGCCGGGCCCCCGGGCTGGTCACGTGGGTGCCGGCGGCGGAGACGAGCCGGCCCTGGACCCGGAGCCCGTAGTAGACGCCGTCGGCGATGGCCTGGGGCGGCAGCCAGGCTCCGAATCCGAGCTGGTAGAGGCGGTTGAGCTCGGTCGCGTCTGACGGGGTGAGGCGATCGACACCGGGGTCACCCGCGGGCCGGAAGCGCCCCCGGTCGACCCACATCCGGACCATCTGCGGACCTGAATCGAGGCGATACGCGGTCGAGATCGCGGGGACGGCAGCGGCCAGCGAGGCGATGAATGCCAGGCGGGGGCGGATGACGTGGCGGAGCACTGCGACGATCCCGTCCTCGCGGCCCATCGTGAACAGCGGCTGGGGCGAGGAGCCCGAGTACTCCATGACGATGGCGACGACCGAGCCGCCGCTCCAGGCGGCCCCCCAGCGCGTCTTCGAGAACTCGCGATCGTCGAGGTCGCAGATCGCGTAGGCGGCGTAGATCCGGTCGCGCTCGAGGAAGCCGCGGAGGAGCGCCCGGTCGGCGGTCAGCGCCGCGCTGATCGCGGTTCCTCCCCGGGAGATCGCGACCGACGCCATCAGCCGTCGCCCGGCCCGGCGTCCGGTTTGGTGTCTGACTCGGTACGAGGCTTGGCGTCCGGCTCGGTGCCAGGCTCACCGCCGGCCGAGGGCCGCTCGGGACCTGCCCCGGCCCAGCCCACCGGCGACGGCACGGGTCCCCGGCGCGCCTCGCGCGACGCGCTGCCGGCCGCCAGCGCCGGCCCGAACGGCGGCCGGAGGACGCCCTCCTCGGTGACGATCCCGGTGATCAGCTCGGCCGGGGTGACGTCGAAGGCGGGGTTCCAGACCGCCGTTCCGACCGGCGCGATCCGGGTCCCGCGAACCTCGGTGACCTCGCGCGCGGCGCGCTCCTCGACCGTGATGGCACCACCGTCGGGTGTGTCGAGGTCGACCGATGAGATCGGGGCGCAGACGTAGAACGGCACCCCGTGCCGGGCCGCGAGCACGGCCAGCGGGTAGGTCCCGACCTTGTTCGCGGTGTCGCCGTTGGCGGCCACGCGGTCCGCCCCGACGAGGATCGCGTCGACCTTGCCGGCGGCCATGAGCGAGCCGGCGGCGACGTCCGGGATGAGGGTGTGGCGAACGCCGGCCTGGGCCAGCTCCCAGGCCGTCAGCCGGGCGCCCTGGAGGTAGGGCCGCGTCTCGTCGACCCAGACGTGGATCGGCCGCTCGGCGTGGTGGGCGGCCTGGACGACGCCGAGCGCGGTCCCGAACTGACCGCAGGCGAGCGGCCCGGTGTTGCAGTGGGTCAGGATGTTGAGCTCGCGCTCGCCCGTGTCGGGCAGGGTCGCCAGGCCGTGCTCGGCGAGCCGGCCGTGGTCGTCGTTGGCCTCGAAGACGATCCGGTCGGCCTCGGCCCGCATCGCCGCCGCGATCTCGATGCCATTGGCTCCCGCCGCGGCCGAGGCCTCGTAGGCGGCAATGACCCGGCGGACCGCCCAGCCCAGGTTGACGGCCGTGGGGCGAGCGCCGGCCAGCGACTTCGCCGCCGCTCGGACGATCGCGTCGCGTGAGCGCGGCGGCGCGTTGCGGGCCAGCCAGCCGCCGATGGCCAGGCTGAGCGCCGCGACCTGGCCGATGGCCGGCGCTCCGCGGACCGCCATCTCGCGAATGACGCGGGCCCCGTCGTGGGCGTGGCGGACGGGGATCTCCACGAGCGAGTCGGGCAGCTCCCGCTGGTCGATGACGAGGAGGACGTCGTCGGCATCGAAGCGGAAGGGCGTCCGGAACCCGGTCGGCGATTCCGTTCCCGTGGCCCGCTCCGGGACGGCCGTCGCGACCGTCGCTCGCGCGCCTCGCGTGGGAGCGCCCTTCCGCGTCGCGGTGCTGGCGCCCATCGCCGAATCGACGGTCCCAAGGATGGCCTGCGCCTCGGCCGCGGAGCGGTCGCGGACCTCCGCGACGGCCCCGACGACCTGGGCCGCGCTGGCGGCGATCTCGCCGGCGAACTGGCGGAAGAACCGGCGGCGGGACGGGTCCGGCGGGGAGCCGCTCATCGGCCCAGTGCGTGCATCGGGAGTCGGCGCACCGCCGGGGGTCCGGTCAGTACCGGATGACGCTCGTGACCCGGCGGCCGTCGAGCCGGTCGCGGCCGCCGAGGAAATCGAGCTCAACGAGGAAGGCGAGGCCGGCGATGTCGCCCTTGAGGCGCTCGACGAGCTCGATCGTGCCCTTCACCGTGCCGCCCGTGGCGAGGAGGTCGTCGACAATTAGGACGCGCTGGCCGGCCTGGATCGAATCGCGGTGGATCTCGAGGGTGTTGGAGCCGTACTCGAGGGCGTACTCGACGGACAGGGTCTCGGCCGGCAGCTTGCCGAGCTTCCGGACGGGCACCAGGCCGGCACCGAGCTCGTAGGCCATCGGGGCGCTGAAGATGAAGCCCCGCGATTCCATGCCCACCACGACATCGATCTTCTCGCCGCGGTACGGCTCGATCATCAGGCCGATCGCTTCGCGATACGCCGCGGCGTCCTTCAGGAGCGTCGTGATGTCGTAGAACAGGATCCCCGGCTTCGGGAAGTCCGGGATCTCGCGGATCTTCGCGCGAAGCGTCTCGGCGGACATCGATGCGGGGTCCTCCTGGGCGGGGTCTGCCGGGGCCGGATGGTGCCGCCCACGCGACCGGTCGAGTCTACCGCACGGCGCCCCCCGTTCCCGCCCGGGGTCGGCGACCTCGCACCGTTCGTGGCGCAGCGTCTCGTGCCGCGTCTCGCGCTGATCTTGTGCCTCGTGTTTCCGGTATGCCCACCCGGAGGGCGTTATCGACGGATTGGAGCGCGTCAGCGCCACCGGAGCCGCCGTGGAGGTCATATTGCCCACCCGCTGGTCAGTAGCCACCGTTTGCCATCCGGCGCGGCTGCGGCCTCGAGATACTGACCATCGGGAGAGCATTTCGCGATACTCGGGAGCCCGTGCCGGGGGGTGAAACCGCGGGCCCAGGCCGCGGGGTGAGACCGCGGGCCCAGGCCGCATCGTTCCGCCCGACGTCAGGCCGCGGCGTCACCGGTCGTCGGCAGCGCCGCAGCCGCAACCGCGTGGCGATGGAGCCGCGGGGCGAGGAGGAACCCCAGGAGCGCCACGCCGACCCCCATCGCGATCGTGGCGCCGAGCGCCGGTGCGGGCCCGGCCCCGGCCCGAATCGAGGCGGCCAGGATCGCCCCCGCGATGCCGGCCCCGAGCGCCGTTCCGAGGGCATCGGACAGCGACACAGCGGCGGTCACGGCACCCTGGCCGTCGCGGGGCGCGTCGCGCAGGACGATGATCGCGAACTGGGAATAGGCGAGGCCCATGCCGAATCCCGCGACGGCGAACGTCGGGAGGGCGATGAGCGCCGAGACCTCGGGCAGAAGGACCGGCGCGAGGCCGGCCATGCCGAGGGCCACGATCGGGAAGCCGATCCGGACATAGCCCTCGGCCCCAACCCGGGCCACGGTTCGTGCCTGGAACCACGATCCGGCCGACCACGACAGGGTCGCCGCGGTGATGGCGATCCCGGCCTCGAGCGCCGACCAGCCCCGGACCTCCTGGAGGAGCAGCGTGACGTTCACGTCGACCGCGAAGAAGGCGAAGGTCAGGAAGCCGCGGAGGAGCACGGCGGCGGGGTAGCCGCGCGCGAGACGGAGCGTCCCGGCCGGTGTGAGGCGCCGGAACGCCAGGAGCGTGATCGCGAGCCCGGTGAGCGAGGCCGCCGCGAACACCGTCGGATGATCGCTCAGGAGCCCCGACGTGAGAACCGCGGCACCGACCGTCACGATGACCGCCCAGCCATAGCGCCGCCGGCGTTCGGCCCGGGCCTCGGCGATGACCGCAGCGCGAGCGCCATCGTCGCCGTTCGCCGTCGCGCCCGGCTGGACCGGGATCGCCCGCAGCGCCCCGAGGGCGATCGACCCGGCGATCGCGATGAGGGGCAGGAGGCCCAGGAAGACGAGCCGCCAGTGCCAGATCTCGGCCACGAAGCCGGCCACGACCGGCCCGAAGACGCCGGGCAGGACCCAGGCGGCGGACAGCGTGGCGAACATCTGGGGTCGCAGCCGGTCGGGCATGCTCCGGCCGATCGCGACGTAGGCGACGGGCGGCACCGCGCCGGCGCCAAGCCCCTGGATGAACCGCCCCACAACGACCGTCTCCATCGTCGGCGCGAGCCCGCAGATGAGGAGGCCGATCGCGAACAGGACGAGCCCGCCGACGAACGGCAGGACCATCCCCCGCTCGTCGATCAGGCCGCCGACGACGGAGATCCCGATGAGCGTCCCGAGGAAGAAGGCGGAGAAGACCCAGCCGTAGAGCTCGAGGCCGCCGAGATCGCCGGCCACGATCGGCATCGCGGTCGCCACGGCCAGGGCCTCCGACGCGACGAGGGTGATCGTCAGGACGAGCCCGAGGGTCAGCGGTCGGCGGGCAGGCGACCAGAGCGAGTCCGGCCGATGCATTGGCATGGTCGCTGCCGGATCGGGGAGGATCACCGCCGGAGTCTACGAGAGGCCGTCCTCGACCGCCGCCGGTCGCGCCGCGCTCGATCTACGATGCCATCGTGGCCGTCACTCGAACGGAGCTCGCATGGCGTGCCGGGCTGCTTGCCGTGGCTCTGGCGACTGTCGCGGCGTGCGGCCCAGCGCCGTCGACCGTTCCTCTGGCGACGCCCGAGGTCAGCTGCTCTGACACCCGCTTCGACCCGCCGCCGGTGCTCACATGCGGGGCGGCAGTGGCTGTAGCCACGACCGCGCTCCCGTTCCTCCATCCACGGATCGTCTCGATCGAGTTCGCCTGGGGCGGCTGGTGTCCCCCCTGGGCCCGCTGCGCCCTCATCCGGACGACCGATCGCGGCTACGTGATCTTCAGGTTCGTGAGCGGTGACCCACTCCTCGTCAACGTGGCCATCGACGAAATGACCGGTGCCGCTACCGTGACCGATTCGGAGCCACTCCCCAGCGGCGGCTGACGGGCGGTAGCCGGATTACCATGACGGCCATGCTGCGTGGCGCGACGGACGACGCGACGACCCGGTACCTCGAGGAGGTCGCGGCCGACATCAACGGCCTGCTCGGCACCGGGATCGAGCTCATCGAGCTCGCCATCGAGGCTGACGGACCCGATGTCGTGGTGCTGCGCGCGCGGTACGGGATGGCCGACGAGACCATCGAGAGCGTCGGGCGCGGCGACTCGGTCATCGAGGCCCACGCTCGCCTCCGCGGCACGATCGTCGGCGATCGCGTCGGGCTCGGGCTTCGAGTCCTCGTCTAGCGCGCCGGGCCCGGCGGACTCGACTCGTCCGGCTCGGGCCAGAAGGGCTCGTTGGGCTGGAGCTCGATGCCCCGGGCGAACAGCTCGCGCCTCAGCTCGGCGAACAGGAGTCGGCCCTCCGCGAGCCAGGCTTCGTCGCGGGTCGGCTCCCAGGGCAGCTTCGAGTCGTCGTACTCGGCGATCCAGCGGGCGGCTCGGGCGACGATGTCGGGCGGCAGCGAAAGCTCGGCGAGCGGCACCCGTTCCCCGCTCTCGTCCCAGAGCAACGCGCCGTCGTAGTCGGGCCAGAACTCGACGATCGTCATCGATGGCGGAGCCTACGCCCCCGGGTCGGCTATCTGACGAGGTCGAGTCGGACCCAGCGGTCGGCCGACTGAATGAGCGGGACGTCCTCGAGCACGTCGCCACTCTGGATCGCGACGATGACCGCCTCGGAGCCGCACGGGTGGAGCCAATTCCAAAACGCCGCGATGATTGCGACATAGCCGCTCGCGGCTCGCCCGAGCGTCGACCTGCTCAGGTGCTGATCCCGCTCCTTCGGAGGACGGGCACCAGGGGCGTTCGAAACGTCAGTCCCCTGCCATGCGGCGAACGTACGCAGTCGATTGCGTATCGCGACGGCGATGAGCCCGAGCGAGGCCTGACTACCTCTTCGGCAGGGGCGTCTGGCCGATGATCCGACCTCGCATCCGCTCCTTGTAGTCTTCCTGCTCAGCGCGGGTGAGCCCGGCGGGGAATCCGGCTGCCGCCCCGACCCGATGCGAATCGGTATGGCCCTTCGGCTTGTCGCACCCGACGATCGCGAAGTCGCTGCCCCAACCGCAGTGGCGCAGGACGTTCAATCGCCTGAGACCCATGCTCTGTCCTCCCCTCGTCCTGTCCTCGGAGCCTTCGCTCAACCGCCCCGGCCGTCAAGGGTCAAACGACCCTCCCAGGGAAGACTGCGCCGCCTGACCGGCCCAACCGTTGCGACAATGATCGTCAAGGCGACTCAGCGCGCCGGATCGAAGGCCTCCGGGGAAGGGGTAGATTGGGCCCGATGAACACGGCTTCGGTCGCCACAGACCCGCCCCCGTGACGACTGCGAGCGGCATCCGAAGATGACCTTGGGTGCGGTGTTCTCGAACCGCGACGTCGTCCGCCGGTATCGCCATCGCGCGCCGTACCCGGACGAAGTCCTGACCGCGCTGCGCCGGCTGCTCGTCGCACCGCGAACGATCCTCGATGTCGGTGCCGGCACCGGTGCGTTGGCACGACGGCTGGTGGGCTTCGCCGAGCGCGTCGATGCCGTCGATCCCTCCGCTGCGATGATCCATGAAGGCCGGCGTCTGCCCGGCGGCGCCGACCGGCGCCTCCAGTGGATCCATGGGCGCGCGGAGGATGCCCCGTTGTCGCCGCCCTACGGCCTGATCACGGCAGGCGCGAGCCTGCACTGGCTGGACCTCGATGTGGCACTCACGCGACTTCGCGACGCTCTTGCTCCAGGCGCGGTGCTGG
>Ga0209641_10004062_pt1 | contig 12127 bp, 10 predicted proteins | sample RifCSP16_1_FD_184022 | JGI IMG/M metagenome (GOLD analysis project Ga0209641, IMG submission 184022) | Soil microbial communities from Rifle, Colorado - Rifle CSP2_sed 16_1 (SPAdes) (version 2) | ecosystem: Environmental > Terrestrial > Deep subsurface > Rock core/Sediment | place: Rifle...
CCCGCCGTAGTCGAGAACCCCAGGAAAGTCTGGAGCTGCTGGAGGGGAATCGGATGCAGCGCGGCGGTTGCATTGCCCGCAAGGATCATAGGTCCCGTCAGGGTCCCACCCGCAATCCGGAAGTATCGCCCTTCGGCCCAGATCCTACGAATGATGCTATTATCGCCCGCAGGATCTTGATTTACTCTGGCGTCGCCTGTGAATTGGGGACCGGCTAGTGAGGCCTTCAGATCGACCTCCTGCTGGCGAGCTGCGGCCGCTCCGGTGCCGAGCCCGACGTTCGTGATCTGGTTCCCGCCCATGTTGAGAATGCCGGCTAGCGTGCCACCGCCAAGAGGTAGATGTCCCAGGTCGGCGACGCCAAGTGAACCGAGCGAGATCCATGCATCATTCGTCGCCGTTCGCATCTTAAGGAGATTCGTCGCCGTATCTGCCCAAAGCTGATACGCTACAGGCGAAGGAGGTTCTGCCGATCCAGCGAAGATCGTGCGTAGAGAATCGTCGGAGCCGTTGAGATAGCCGAAACTGTCGGCAAACTTGTCCGAACCGACCAGGGCTCTATAAGTTTGACTCATGATTCAGAATCCAATCGCGTTCCAGTTGACAGTACGGACCACTCGGCTCCCCGCATTGCGCACCTCGATGTCGAAGCCGGTCTGAGTCTTGTTGAGAAGAACGATGTCATCGCCGGCAGTTGCTCCCAAAACAAGTGCCGTCACCTTGGGAGCATTGTTATATGCCTTATTGTAAGTCACGGCAATTGTCCCGGTACTAGTTGTCGTAATGACGCCCGAGTCCACGATGTCCGGCACGTCGAAGAGCAAGTGGAATTTCTGGAGCTTCACTGTGAAACTCGGATCGCGGACTTCGGCGAAGACCCTCGCCTGGGCCCACTTGGCGGTCACCTCGATATTCTGCGGCCGCTCTGCCCAGGGGCCAAAATCGCTTTCAGCGCTGGTATTGATTGAGAAACGCATCTCGACCCGAAGAATCACTCGGCCCTCTGGCGCAACCGCCCACGCGCGGGTCTTGGCGAAGTCGCTCTCCCAGGTCTTATCCCCGACCTCGGGTGCAGTCCAGTAAAGGGTCACGTCGACCTGGAGCGCTTCGAGCAGCGTCGAAATGAAAATCCGCACCGCATTCGTGGTCGTGATCTGAAACGCCGCAGTGGTGTAGATCGCTGTCGAACGAAAACTCGTGCCGAAACCTCCGGGTCGCAAGTAACTGCGGAGCGGACTGGGGTCGATCCTTCCGCGCCAGGCCACGATGTCCGCCTCGGTCTCGAGAACCAGCTCGCTGCCGCTGAGAGTCCAGTTCTGCCGGACCCCAGTCCAGGACGGCTCCTCTTCGCGGGTGAGGATCACGTTTTCGCCTATCCTACCCTCCACTGTGAATACCACTGTGGCGGCTTGCGCGCTATCACGGCCAGCGGTATTCCAAGCCTTGAGGAGGAAGGTCTGCTCGCCTTGGGCGATAATGGTGGTCTCAAGCTGGGTTCCGGTGGTCTTCCCGACGCTGAGGGCCGTCTCCCACTGAGTCCCCTGGCGGATCTCGTAATAGGCGAGATCGAAGTTCTTCACCGGATCCAGCGGCAGCCATTGGAAAACCAGGCCAGATGCGGTCCGACTCGCGGTGAAGCCGAAGGGCTTGTCAGGCTGCCGGATGACCCCGGTGGTTGTGACGCTCGCCTTGACGCCGAGCTCCGGGACCTTCCTGGCCCCGCCGGCGCTGACCGAGACGACCGAGATCTCGTAGGTCACGCCGGGGGTCCGGATGTCCCCAGTGATCGTCACGTAGCCGATGTCCGTCGGCGAGGAGGCCGGCTCCCAGCCCGGGAGGCCAGCCTCGCGCCAGTAAACCTGAGCGCGGACGCCCAGCTCTATGGGGAGGGTGAAGTAGACATCCAGGACCTCAGTTAAAGTACCGTCCTCGGCATAGAGCTGCCGCTCCGAGACACGTAGGTCCCGGACGTCAGGAGGGATCCTTCCAGGGTCTGGGAGCCGGCTCACTGAGCGAGGAGGCAGAGCGGTCAGATCCTCCCCATAGATACTGTCAGAATACTGCTTTGCATTGATCTTCCTTCGCCAGGGGGCGCCTCCCCTGGAGATCGAAAGGCAACGGTAAGTCTCGAAATTCTTCTGGCTCTCCCCGAAGGTGTAGTCCGCTCCAATGCGAGGAACCGTTGCCCACCCTCCCGAGCAGCTCAGCCGGAACGTGGTCTCAGGAAGGTTGGTTACCGGCACGCTCTCAATCGAATCGTCGTCATGGATCACCGTGAGGACGTAGGTCTTCCCGGCCTCGATCGTAACCTCTCGGTCTAGGATCACTTCGCTGCCGGTTGAGTCAAGCGAGCGGATCTTTCCCGAGAATCCCCAGCCTGGCACATCATGCGCCACGAGGAAGACGTCGCCGGCTTCCATTCCGAGCGCTTCCGCGCCAACTTCGAGCTGGATCACCCTGCGGCTGAAGCGGTTGGAAAGCAAATAGTAGTTGAGCAGCCGGCGCGCCTGGCTCGTCCGGGTGACGCCCAGGAGGTTTACAGTCTGTTCGATCTGCTCATCGGTCACATCCATGAGCGGATCTTCTCTCGGGATCGGATCCGGTTGGTAATCAAGCTCACGATTCCAGATCTGGCCGATCAGGTAGTTACCTTGTTCACTCCTTGACTGCTTGATGACGTTGAACTCACCCTGCGCGATCCGGCCCATGGTGAAGAGCTGCACAGCGCCTTCCTTCCGATCGGGCCTCACTGCCCACTTGCTACCACGCTGGAGAAAGAAGGCGCGTCCGGCGGTCGTCATTTGCTTGATTACCTCAATCGCCCGGAGACTACCGTCCAGGACGATGTCCAGCCGGAACTGCTTCTCAAGATCTCCACCCACATCCTTGGCGACCATCTCATCGCAAAAGGCTCCCCAGTCAAGGAAGCTGTCGATGTCGAGATCGCTCTCCTTGATCCAGGCGCCGAGCCCGTCGAAGGGATCAGTCAAGAAGTCTCTGAGGCACCACGATGGATTGTCACTCCATTCTTCCGTGTAGGTGGTGGGATTCGAGTAGATCTTCACAATCTTCCCGTGAACGAGCGAAGTGTACTTCGGAGCGCGTCCCTGGACTCTGTTGGTTGGGAGCTGGCGCACAGCAAGAAGCGCGATCTTCGGATAGCTGAGGGTCTCCTCGAGGATGTCGTTAAGGGAGAGGACTCGTAGCTCGCTGAAGCCTGTGGCGGAGGTATCATCGGGCGTGCGGCGGGTGATCCTGATCTGATACTGGGCTCGTTCCAGACGACCACTGTCGAACCAGGCATCGAAAGCATTCGAGGTTTGCGCCGTGATCGTCTTTACCGCTGTCCGGATCCACTCGCTCGTTCCATTCTCGCGATGCTCGATAAGGAGGTCTATGGTGCGCTGCCCGAACTGCCCCCGGCTGCTCACGATGTAGAGACCTCCGGGGAAACGGAAGATCAGCTCGAAAGCGTCGACCTCGCCCTGAGTGGTGAATTGCACCGGTCCGCCAGCATTCGTGACCACGCTGTCCTTTGGGCTCTGGATAACGAGGTCCTCGAAGCCCGTAATCGGCGCCTGATGGACATGTCCCAGGCGCACCTCTGGGGGAGGGATCTGGTAATCGGTCCAGGGATTGCCGTCGATCTGGACATCCTCGACTCCAGCGATCGGACCGCTACAGAGTCCCAGGAGAGTGTGGAGTTCCCCCGCGCGTGGATCTGCAGACCGCTCGGGAGTGTCACGCTGCGGCCGAATGAACTGACCGATGATGTGCCCTCCGTACCTGTGAGTCCCGTAAATGATCGGGATCCTCGTCCCTGGTCGTACGGTGTTGACCTCGGGGTTGAATCCATAGGTCGGACTGGTTTCGAGCTCCTGCTCAATGCCGCGGCGGCTAGGGGCGGTGAGCGCCTGGATGCCGTAGCTCACTCCCGTGAGCACGAGAGAAACAAGGATCGGGACCAGAATGATCGCTGCCGGGCCCTGAGGAAGCAGGTAGGATACGATGTAGTCCCCAGGTAGAGCGATCGGCTGTCGCGCGCGCTCACGATCGTGAGCCTCATTCCTCCACACTACTCGCAGCCTGGGATTGTCCTTCCAATCCTCCGGAACATAATCGATCAGTGATCGGCCGGCAGGAGCCCTGCTTACCTGTCGTTGCTTGCAATCGAAGATGTCTCGAAGCGTGATCACTGTTATCAAGGGATCTGAACCTCTTGGATTTCAGTGGCCCAGGCATCTATCCAGGAATGATCCTCTGAGAGCGCAGTCTCCTCAGCTCCCATGGGCGGCGGTGCTTGATCCGGGAGCATCTCGGTCTTAAGTCGAAAGAACCGCACGCCCTTGATTCTCTTGATGGCATTGATCCGATGGAGCCCAACTCCCTGCCGTTCAGTCACAGAAATGACTTGCCCCAAGCGGATCACTGTCCCCAGATGGCAACCCTCCCCGGGATAGTCGACGAGATCAAAGAGCGTGTCGGCATCGCTCACCTGATTCCAGAGACCCTGGAATTCTAGCGCAGAGCCCATCTTGAGATCCGGGAGTCCAAGTCCAGCTCGCCGAAAGATCTCGAGGACCAGGCCAAGGCAATCCACGCCATTTGAGTTCCGACCTCCGGCGAGATAACGCCAGGCAAGAAGGTCGAGATAGTCGATCTCCACCGCCGGAAACTGCCTCGAAATCACTGAGAGTGAGGCGAGCTTCATGTTCGCGGGATGCCGAGAAAACCCAGGAAGTGAATGATGTTCTCGTGATTCGAGCAATCCTCAGGCGTACGGTCACAGGTCGCAAGTCCACCGGAAAGAAAGCGGAATTGTCTGAAGACCGTTGAGACAGATCCGGTCTCGGTTGAGGGAGCCGAGATCGCGAGGCCCAGGCGGACATCAGAATCGAGCTGAACGGTTCTCTGCTCGATCTGACTCCAGGCGATCCCGTCGAGAGACCAGTAGCTCGTGAACAAGTTCCCGACCCGCTTGAGCCGCAAGAAGGGAGCGTTCTCTTCCTCGAGGGCCGTGGGGAGAGCGCCGATGGCATCTTCCGCCGAGGCCACGAGGACGATGAACTCCTCCGCGGTGCTCCATTCCCGCACGAGGTAGACCCAGCTATTCTGATCTCCGGACGCCTCATAACAGAGGATTCCGCATCTCGCTCCAGCCTTGTATTCGGTCGGTTCCACTTCCGCCCAGCAATCGAAATCGCCGCTCACCTTCTTGAACATGAACGGCGCCGCGTGCACAGCCGCGACCCAATCGATGTCGAGACTCTGAGAGGAGATGATCGCCGCGTCAGGGACGCTTGTGTCGGTGTCCCAGATCGAGACCTTCAGCGCATTGAACGTGTGCCAGCCATGCTGGCGCTTTTGTTCTCCATCCGTCGTGGCGCCAATCTTGAAATTTTGGCGAGTGTCAGGCCCGAAGATATCCGACGGATAAAAACACCCGTTGTCCTCCTGAAACCTCTGCTCATAGATGTGCTGGCACTTATGGCGCACGAACTGTTTCTGGGGCATCCGCCGTTTGAAGAGGTTCGTAGTTCCAAGCCTGAAAGTGGCCTGACGGCGGTCGTAAGTATGTTCGTGAATCTTATAGCTTTCGCTCAGCGCATCAGCCGAACTGAGAGTACTGAGTAGGACGCGCGTGATGGTGACCGCCTTCCCATCAAGATCATACTGCTCGATATACCCTGCAGCCTGACCGTCGACGTTGCTGATAGCCACGTTGAGGCTAGGCAGCTCACCCTCGATGTTCTGAGTGATCTCGCTCCGTGTGATCGCTGAGGCGAGATAGGTGTTTCCCCCATAGACGAGGCTGCCTGTGCCGGTCGGATCGCCCTCAACTAAGCGGAGCGTCGTTCCCGGGATGATCTCGATGTCGTAGAGGACGCAGAGGATGTCTGTCTTGCCGTCGGCTGATTTATAGATCTCCAGGAGACTTGAGAGGGGCAGAGCCATCAGTAGGCCTCCGCAAGCTCAAGCGCGAGGTCGTAGACCGTGCCGTTGAGTCGGGTAACCTCATAGTCGACCATCCTTGCGACGATCTTCTCCTTGGCGGTGTTCTCGCTCGGTGGTGAGGAAGTCAGGACGAGGAGAGGCGCGTCCGGTTGGGTCCAGGTCTTGAGATTCGTGAGAATCGTCTGCTCCTGCTCGGTGCCAGCCGCGCCTTGGGTGGCGTAGATGACCGCCTGGGTGACGCTCGGAGGGTAGTACGGGAGCGTAATCTTGAGCAGATTGTTTGCGGGGACAGCGATCGAGGCCGCGGGGCTACCGCGAGTGATCCCGTTGGCATTCTTCCAGGAATAGATCGCATAGATCGTGCGTGATCCTTGGGTGCCACCGGCGACGGCCTCGACCCCGGGACCCTTGTCCGGGCTAGGAACGAACTCCGGAATCTCGAAGTCAAAGCGAGCCGCCTGACCGACGAGCCGGTTGAAGAAACTCTCCACGTATTCGTAAGCAGCTCTCGCTTGGGCCCGGTACTTGAGGCGGTAAGTCCTGAGGGGTTTCGACGCCACCGCGACGCTCACGACGTTTCCCAGTTCGCGCTCGTCAGAGACGACCTGATAGCGAGGTTTGAGCAGATAGCCCCGCTGAAGTTTCCAACCATTGGTCTCAAGACTGAGGATCTCGCTCACCGCAATGCCTCCCGGAAGGCGAGACTCGAGTTCTGCTTCTCGGCGATGATCTCGGCGATCGTCTCGGCGTTACGTCTGAGGACTGCGCGCTCCTCGGCCCGGTCGCCGCGTCCGGAGCCGGCCGGGCCGCTCTGCGTGTAGTTAACGATGATCGTCTGCTGGATCTGAGTGCCCCCGGCTCCCTGGAATCGCACCGGGATCGAGCGCCGGTCCGGCAAGGGCACGATCGCCTCCGGGAGCCCCTCGGCCAGCTCGTAGAGCCCCCTCGAGCGCGCCACCCCCCCGAACTGGTAATGCCCGCGGAGGGAGAGGAGATGCCCGGGTGCCACGCCGCCATGAGCCTGGCCAAGGGGGGTGATCGCCGGTTGGCTCCCGAAGATCCCCACCAGGCCTCCGCCGGCGCCGCCGCCCGTCAGGGCCCCCCCGAGTCCGCCGACGATCCCGCTCACCGCGCGGTAGACGAGAGTCCGGATGATCAACCGCTGGAGGTCCTGGAGGATCCCCCGCGCCATGTCTTTGAACGCCTCCTTGAGAGACTTCGTGTTCGAGACAATGTTCTCCAGGGCTTGGGAGATGTTGTCCGCGAGGAGATCCCTCGTCGCGAAGGCGATCTCCCGCGCGATGATCCCGTACTGCTTGCTCTCCTCCTGGAGGTCAGCGAAGGCCCCGCGGAGGCCCACCAGGGCGTCATGCTCTGCCTGCCAGGCCTGGATCGTTTCCCGCTGGCGGGCGAGCCCCTGGTCGCGGAGGTCCGCCTCCTGGCGGAGGACCTCGATCCTGGTCTTGTAGGCTTCGTTCGCGCTCTTGAAGGCCGCGATCTCCTCCTCGCCGAGACCGCGCTGCTCGAGGGTCGGACCCACCTCCGGGAACTCCGCCTCGAGGGCCTCCGGGGAGGAGACCCCGATCCGGGGCCGGAAAGTCTCGCGGTCGCGTTCGGCCTCCACTCGGCGGAGGTTCTCCATCTCCTGGGCGGCGGTCTTCGCGGCCTCCGCCTGCTGCTTGAGCCCTCTCGATCGTTCTTCCGCCACTTCTCGTTCGGTGAATCGACGCTCGCCACCGAAGGCAGCGCCCAGCTCCGCGCCAGCCCGAGCCAGGAACTCAAGGACTCCTTCGCGGCGCAAGATCGCGAAGGAATCCGCCGCGTTGTTGAAGACTTCGGTGAGCGCCGGTCCAAGCGTCAGGACAATCTCCTGGCGCAGGCCAGTGAAGGCTCCCTTCAGGCGAATGATCGAATCGTTGAATTCGTCAGCTCCCTCAGCGGCCTCCTGGCTGAGGCTGAGCCCGAGGTCCCGCGCCTCCTGGCGCAGGGCCTCGATGTCACTCGTGAGGAGCTGGATGATCGGAGCCCCACCGCGGCCAAAGAGCTCAGTTGCCGCGAACACCCGCTGCTCCGCCGAAAGCTGCTTGAAGGCCTCCGACAGCTCGGGGAGGAGATCCTCGAGGCTCTTACCCTGCCGTACCGATTCCTTGATCCCCTGGCCGAGGACGTCGAGGGCCTCCCTGGCGGGCCCGGCGCCGGTCCTGGAGAACTCCTCCAGTCCCTTGATCCCACGCACCAGGCCGGTCGTAAGCCCCTCGAACTCTACCCCGGTGAGCTGGGACGCGTACCGGAGCTCGCTCAAGGCCTCCGTCGAGAGCCCCGTCTGCCGTGATAGCTCCAGGACCTTGTCAGCAGCCTCTGTGGTCGAGGTGATGAACCCCGCGATCTGACGCACCGCGAAGGCGCCGGCGAAGCCCGCGAGGACATTTCTTGCACTCAAGAAGGACTCGCGGAGCTTCGACACCGTGCCGCCGGTGCGGGCGACGTTCTGGTCAAGCTTCCTGAGCTCCTGGCTGGCGAAGTCGCGGAGGGTGACGAGGATGGCTAGCTGTTCGTCGGCCATGATCGCCCTCGAACAGGGAAGTAGACCAAAGACCAAGAAAGACCACCAAAGGTCTTTCCGCCCTGGGGTCTAATGATCGAAAGTGTGCGGCTACTGCTCATGATCGTCCAGGAATCGAGTCTGGCGGCCTGTGGGCATCTTGAATCGCATCCGCCTCAAGGCGTTTCGTGGCGAAGGCGAGAAGTCGCATGGCCCGCACGTAGGGCGCAGCCTGCTGGAGCAGCCCGCCCGAAAGAGGAAGCACCTGAGGGTAGACCTCGAAGAGCCGGAGGTATTCCCAGGTCTCCTCGGTGATGAGCTTTCTCGGGCAGCGGTGAATCGACTCGTAGCCAAGTCCGTGACAGAGCGCGCAGACCAGATCATCGCCGGCGCAGCGGACGCATGGAATCCAGAGCTGCGGCTCCTTTGTCGGCGCATCGCAGCCCCACTGAGATCGAATTTCCTGCGAGAGCTTACAGGCTGCGCAGGTGTGCCCGAGCGGTAAGGCCTCATGGAAGCTCCTGCCGCAGCTCAGCGCCACGGCGATCAGAAGTTTTTTGCCTGCTCCTCCGTCAACCGAGATCGCTCGGTGATAGCGTTCGCCAGTTCAATCGCATCCGGCAGGAGGTAGTCGAGGATCTGGTCGGGAATCCAGCGCCGGCCGTTTTCTTGGCAGACCTTGCATTCAATCGGGGATCCACTGCGATTGACAAGCCGTTCCCAGCCCATGAGTCCATAGTTGAGGATTCTCCTGGCCTTGAAGAGGGGATTGACTCGCATGACCTGGTTTCCGTCCTGATCGCTGATCACTTCCGCACTCGAGAGAAGTTCCATTTCTGCGTAGCTGAGGGTCCGCAGGCGAAAGACTGTTCGCATCTCATCCGCTAGATGTCGATCCCTCCTGAGGACGTAGTCGAATTCGAGAATGCCGCATGCCGTGGCCATGAATCACCTCATGTAGAGGCTGTACTCGTTGTCCGCGAGCGTATCCCGCGTTGCGAACATCGTGAGCTGGTTGGTCTCAAGACCGGCCCGGGCTCCGAACGCCACCTCGCGGATCTGACACTTCGGGGCGTAGAACTCGAGCCGATAGGGGGTCGTCCCGGCCAAGACCTGGACCGGGAAAGTCGTCCCATCCTTCAGAAGGCCCATGTCATCGAGCACCGACTGGATCAACCGATAGGGGGCCATCGAGATCTGGGGCTCCCGGCTGGAGATCCTCGCCTGGTCGTACCCGATCGTCCCTCCCCCTGTGGAGGGGTCAGGATCGAGCTCGACATTGTTCCTGCCGTCGAAGTTGAACGCCTCGGGCCGCACCGTCACGCCGTTGATCTGGATCGTGGCGTTGATCAGGTGAGGAAGCTGAGCATTCGTGGCAATCTCGTAGCCAACGCCCGTAAAGAGCGCCCCAGCCCCCATGAAGTCGACGCAGCCGCGGAACTCGCTCCGGAAGCGGAAGACGTCAAGCGCTGGAGCCTCGATCCGGAACGTCCCCATGGCGCCCTTCAGCCGCCAGAGATAGTCCTGGCTCGAGGTCCCGTTGAAATTCCGGATGCCTCTCTGGATCGTTACAGTCTTGTGTCCGCTCGACGTGGGGGAATACTTGACGGCGTAGGCGGTCGATGCACCGCTACAGGTGGCACTATCCCCCGCTGCCGTTACAACATTCGTGTCGGCGAGATTCCCTCCTGTGAGCGGTATGTATCTAAGCGTCCCGGGAGCGGAAATATCGGCCTCGATCAGTCCGGTCTTGCCCCCTGTCGCGGTATAGCTCTCGCCGGCCTTGAACTGGGCGTCGCCGCCGGAGATCGCTCCGATGGTGATCTGCTGGACCATCTGCTCCTTGAGACCGCAGGCCTTGAAATAACGTCCGATCGCCGGCTCCGTGCCGACTACTCCAGCGGATTTGAGGATGCAACCGAAGCTGATCAATGCCCCGAGGCCAGCCACGAAGTCGGGAGCGACTCCAAGATCATCAGCGACCTCGTCGTTGGCGAAGCGTTGGAACTCCGGGCGGAAGCTGAAATCCTGGAAAGGACGGAGATCAACTTCGGCCGCAGTGAGCGTCTCAGCCGTCCCTGGGGTCCCCTCGAGTTTCCCGGCAAGCTGCTGTTGCAAGATCTGAAAATGGTCGGCCATGGATCACTCTCCGCTGGTTGGATCGCCGAGATCTTCGCCGTACGTGACGTTGAGCGTGAAATGCACCCCTGTGGTCGCGATGTTCGTCTCCGGTTCGACGAGACGGTTATCGAAGCTCATGGAACGCGCGAGGCCATCAAGAGTCGGAGAGCCGGTGAACAAGGCCCGCTTGAGATCTCCGATCACGTCATTGATGTCCCCGTCATTGGCGGTGTCGCCCAGGAGCACCCATTCGAGATCAATGTCGAGGACAGAGATCAGCTCCCCGACCGCATCAGGATTCCCGCGCTCGAAGAGAGGCCGGATGATGATCGTTTCCTCGTTTCGGCGGTTGACTTCGAGCCCGTCTCCTCTCCACTCATGGATGTAGCGCTGCACACTCTTGAGCCTCCCTCCACGGTGGTACGTGCCGTCACCGATGATGCTATCGAGCCTCGTCTTGATTGCCTGGCAGACAAGCTCTCTTCGATCAGTCGCCACTGGCTGCTCCTTGCGGCTGGAAGGCAGCCTTGCGCTGCGCCGCGGCAATCGCGAATGGCAGAGTCTGACGGAAAATGCGAATCGCCTGGCCGCGGAACTCCCTCCAGGACTGAATGAACCCCAATCGTGGCTTGTTCCTTACTCGGCGCTCCAGATGAAAGAGGAGCGTGAGACGATCCTGACCCTTCTTCCCGGGGTTGATGCGGGCGATGTATTTCTTGCCGCTTTTCGCCGTGATCCGCACGAGACCCCTCAGGCGCCTCTTGCCCTTGAAGATGTTGAAACCCTCCTCCCGAGCCTGGAGGATGTTTCGTTCCTGCTTGAGGAGTTTCTTCGCCCACGCCGCAACCCTGCCCTTACTGTCCTTGGCCGCCGGCATGGGGACCGGCAAATAACCCTTGCTCTCGACCGTACGCCCCTCCTCGTGAGTGCGGGCCACCGCCCCGGGCATGCGGAGTTCGAGGCGGAGATTGTCGAGACTGGTGCCAACGATGGCGATTGTACGCCGGCCGATGAACCCTGGACCTGAGGGCTGTCCGAGCTTCCTCTGGGTGCCTTTCGCGAAGAGGGGACCAGAGGGCTCCACGCGCTGAGCGCTGAGACGTTGCTTTCGGTGATAGCGCAGGAACCGCTCGCCGGCACGTTGAGCAGCAGCTGCATAGCCTTTCGCGAGGGCGGGCGGAATGCCCTTGAGCGTGGCGCGAAGCGCCTCGCTTCTGAACTTCACGTCGATGAATTCAGCCATTTCATCTGGCGCAGGTCAGTAGCCATCCTCCGGGCCGCTCTGCTGCAAGGAGAACCCGGTAGACTGGAAGTGCCTGACCTGGGGTTGCATCCGCTGGAAGCCTCAGTTCGTCACGTCCAAGAGTCACTTTTGGTTTGTCCGTCTTCGAGAGAAAGACCTCGACCTTCCCCACGAGGACCTCCCCCGCGACGTCGACAGGCGAGCGGGTCACAAGGCCGGTAATGGCTCTCCAGATGGTCGAGGCCCAATCGCGAAGCTCCACCGCT
>Ga0209641_10004064_pt1 | contig 12122 bp, 11 predicted proteins | sample RifCSP16_1_FD_184022 | JGI IMG/M metagenome (GOLD analysis project Ga0209641, IMG submission 184022) | Soil microbial communities from Rifle, Colorado - Rifle CSP2_sed 16_1 (SPAdes) (version 2) | ecosystem: Environmental > Terrestrial > Deep subsurface > Rock core/Sediment | place: Rifle...
CCCCTCAGGCACATATATAAAACTCCCACCGCTCCAAACTGCACTATTTAATGCAGCAAATTTGTTGTCGGCAGGAGGGACGACTGTGCTGAAATGCTCTTTGAATATATCAGGATATTCTTTTAATGCAGTATCGGTATCAAGAAATATAACACCCTTTTTCTTCCACTCTTCTTTAAGGTTGTGATAAACCGCCTCTGACTCATACTGGGCACCTACGCCTGCAAGGAATTTTCTCTCAGCCTCCGGGATACCAAGTTTATCAAATGTATTCCTTATCTCTTTTGGAACCTCATCCCATGTCCTCCCCTGTTTATCCGAGGACCTTATAAAATAATATATGTCATCAAAATTTACACCCGAAAGGTCTCCGCCCCACCACGGCATCGGCTTCTTTAAGAATATCTCAAGGGATTTAAGTCTGAACTTCCTCATCCAGTCAGGCTCGCCTTTAAGGTGTGAGATTTCTTCTACAACCTCTTTTGATAAGCCTTTTTTTGATTTAAAGACATATTTCTCAGGGGTTTTAAAACCATATTTATAATCTTCGCCTATACCGGCAATTCCCTTTGTCATTTTATACCTCTATTTTAAAAAATTATAAAATTTGCCACAGAGACACAGAGGAAAACAATAAGGAGAAATGGGGAAATTTGAGAAAGGGGGAATGAAATATTTATTTTGCTCTTTCTCCATCTCTCTATCTTCTCCCTTTCTCCTTCTATTTTTTATTTTTGTCTTTCTCTGTGCCTCAGTGTCTCAGTGGTTAAAATCAGATTTTTAATCTATTGCGTTACAGGCTTGAGCCAGTCGTAACCTTTTTCTTCCAGTTCCTTCGCAAGCTCAGGACCACCTGACTTTACAACTTTTCCGTCTATAAAGACATGGACAAAATTGGGCTTCACATAGTTAAGTATCCTTGCATAATGGGTTATCATTATGACTCCAACTCCTTTTTCTATAGCCCTGTTTACACCATCAGATACAATCTTCAATGCATCTATATCAAGCCCGGAGTCAGGCTCATCAAGGACTGCAATATCAGGATTTAAAATCTCAAGCTGGAGTATCTCAAGCCTCTTTTTTTCTCCGCCTGAAAATCCCTCATTGACATATCTCTTAGCAACAGCATCCTCCATCTTCAGCAGTCCCATCCTTTCTTTTAGTAAAGTATTGAACTGGAAGATGGAGACTGGTTTGCCACCGTTAGTAAGAGCAATCTTCTTATTATAAATATTCCTCAAAAAATTCATCACAGTAACACCAGGTATTACAACAGGATATTGAAATGCAAGAAAAAGCCCCCTCTTTGCCCTCTCATCAGGAGAAAGGGAATTTATATCCTCACTGTTTAATGTAAGAGAGCCATTTTCTATTTTATATGAAGGGTGTCCCATGAGGGCATATGAAAGTGTGCTTTTGCCTGAACCATTTGGTCCCATAATGGCATGAACCTCACCTTTTTTTACATTCAGGCTGACACCTTTTAATATCTTCTTTCCGTTTATACTTACCTGCAGGTCTTGTATATTCAAGTTTTTATTTTCCATATTTACTCCCTTCCGTTTTCAATAATATATTCTTTATATGTTTTTATTTCAAGGAATATTCCCAAATTTCTTTTTAGTTATAAATTAGATTCTTCCCCTTCGCTATGCTCGGGTCAGAATGACACTTTTGCTGGTGGTTGTCATTCTGAGGGCTTCAGCCCGAAGAATCTCGGTTTGAAATTCCTAAGCGTGAAATTAACATGGCAATACAAAGCCCTCTATGATATTAATCATGCAACAGGGATGCCAACTAATAACTTATTGAATTATAATTAATTATAGCAGGAAAGATAAGCAAAAAGAAGACATTATTGTCACATTTTCTTCCTCTTGACTTATTTAGGCAGATGGATTTTTAGCAGAATTGTAGAAATTTAGAGGAGGGATTTTTCAATATCAATTATCTTTTCTCTTTTTGTATAATCCTTTTTCACTACTGCAACAGCATTTGAGAGTTTTGCCACCTTCTCCGCTATCCTTTTTGCATTTTCTATCAATATGGAAAGCTTTTGCATTGCATACTCATCCTTACTATAATGCCTATCCCTCAACAGTTGGGCTGTCATCAAAATGCTCGTGAGCGGATTGTTTATCTCATGGCTCAATGTTGCAACAGTCTCCTTTAATACAGCCAGCCTTTCAACCTCCATCCTCTGTATCTCAAATCTCCTCGTCTCCTCAATCAGCCTCTTTCTTTCAATTCCCTGCTCTACAACAAATGGTAGTGTCTTTATATACTCATCTGTCTTTACAACATAGTCGTATGCACCGTTTTTAAGTGCCGCAGTAGCTATACTCTCAGAGCCTGCCCCTGTAATTATGATAACAGGCATATAAGGGTCTTTTGCCAAAATCTCCAACAGCACCTGAATGCCATCCATATCCGGCAATAGATAGTCAAGAATTATTAGGTCAACTTTATTATTAAATTTTGATACGGCTTCCCTCCCTGTTTCGGCACATATAAAATTGTATGATGGGTCGGACTCTTTCAAAAGCCCCTGATATAGTGTTAAGAAAAATTTCTGGTCATCAACAAGAAGGATATTCATAAACAAGGTTCCTTAGTCTTTATGTTTTATCAGTATGTCCTTATTAAGGATATTAGTTATTATATTATCCGAGCGTCTTATACTATCTTCAAGCTGATAGATATATTTATCAACATCGCCAATAGATTCCTTTACTGCCTTCTTCAAAAGATAAACGGAGGTTCTCATTATACTTAATGGATTCCTCAATTCATGGGCAATCTCCTCTATCGTTTTATAATATTTCTCCTCCGATTTCTTAGTCAATCTTTCACTTTCAGAAGCCGTCTTATCCATAAATCTCCCTTTTATTTTCATTATGCATACTTCACCATAGTGAGCTTATTCCCGGTCTTGTTATAGCTAATCTCATCCATAACACTCCTTATGAGAAATATACCCTTACCTTTTGTTACTGAAAAACTTCCATACTCCGTAGCCTTTAAATATTGATACGGGTCAAAACCGATTCCTTCATCAGCTATATTGGCCTCCAGTTGTGTCCCTGTGATAACAACATCTATACATATCTTTTTGTTCTTATCCATCTTGTTACCATGGATAATCGCATTTAATGCCCCCTCATATATTGCATTTTTAATATTCATATAAAACCTTTCACCCTTATAACCGACAACCCTTGAAATCTTTTCAACCTCACTAAGTACGGTCTCAACAAATTCTATCCTCCCGGGAATACACACCTTAAATCTGTTTTCAATAAATTGTGACAGCGATTCGCTGTAAACTGTCTCCCTCCTCAGACTGACAGCCTTTTTGAGTATAGGGCTAATCTCATCCATATTTATGGGCTTTGTAATATAATCAAAAGCACCTTTCTTCAATGCATCTATAGTCGTCTCCACACTCCCGTATCCTGTAATAATAATAAATGGGATTTTGTTATCCAGTCTCCTTACCTCTTCAAGAAAGTCAATCCCTGATATGCCCGGCATATACAAATCAGAAATGACAACATCAAATGCATCTGCCTTAAATTTCTCAATACCCTTCTCGCCGCTTTCAGCCAAAGTTACACCATACCCCTCTCTCTCAAGCACCTCTCCAAACAGTGAAAGTATATTACTCTCATCATCAACTAAAAGAACCTTTTGTTTATTCATAAATATCACACTCCCTTTTTGTCATTCTGAGCAAAGCGAAGAATCTCCGAGATTCTTCACTCCGCTACGCTCCGTTCAGAATGACAATATAATAAGTCACTTTTCCAGTGCCTTTTTTACGGCAGAGAGGACCCTCTCCTCTTCAAACGGCTTTACAATAAAATCTTTTGCACCGAGCCGTAAGGATTCAAGAAGGACATCCCTCTGGTCAACCGCAGAAATCACCACGACCTTTGCATTCTTTTCTATCTTTTTTATCTCTCTCAGGGAATCCACACCGTTCATATTTGTCATTATGATATCCATCGTTACTAAATCGGGCTTAAGTTGTTTGAATAGCTCAACTGCCTTATCCCCATCCTCCGCCTCACCGACTATTGAATATCCATAAGGTTCTAAAATCCCCCTGAGCATCATCCTCATAAATTCTGCATCATCTACAATCAAGATTTTCTTTGCCATAAATACCTCCTCTTTTTAATGCAGTAGGCAGTTGGCAGTTTGCCTACTGCCTATTGCCTACTATTATTTTCAAGACATTCCCTTATCTTTGCCTTTAAATCGTCCGGATTATATGGTTTAGTTACAAAATCGTTTACCTTCTGCCTCAATGCCTCTACGGCATATTCAAATGATGGATAACCTGTTACAATTATTATCTTCATATCCTTTTTCTCTTTCTTGGCAAATTTCATAAATTCTACGCCGTCCATCCCAGGCATTTTCATATCAAGGAGTATCAAATCTATGGGGAACCTGTTTATCTGCACCTTTGCCTCCAGGCCATTTGAAGCAAGGAATGTCCTGTAGCCCTCCCCCTCTATTAAAAACCGGAGAGATTCCAACTGCTCTTTCTCATCGTCAACAATAAGTATATTCCCTCGTGAGCCTGACCCCTTCCACAACTCCACCTCTATTTGTTATCCATCTGTCTAAATCATCTTTGCTGTCAAATATACTCAGTTTATCCCTTATATTTGAAAACTGGAGAAGACTCAATAATCTCCTGCTAATATTTACTAAAAAGAGCCCCCCGCCCTTTTCTTTAGTCATCTTTTCAACGGAGAGGAATAAACCTATTGCCTGGGCACAATGGACATCTATTTTATTTTCAAAATCTATGGCAATATTATATTTGTCATTTCCTATGAGCGAATCAATCCTCCCTGCAAAATCATTAACATTTGCAGCAGTTATATCCTCTCTTGGAATGAGGGTAACCGTACCGTTATTTTTAATCAGTTCTACTTTCATATCACTATTGCCTCTCTGCCATGACTCTTTATAGTTATTCTCCCTGTGGCTATTTCAAACTGAATGTTCCTGCCATAATTATTTCCAGTGTCTGCGGCAATCAGCCTTACACCCTCTCTTTTAAGCCCCTCTCTTACAGCCTCTTCATTCCTTAGTCCTATCTCCATAAAATGGCTAATCTTTTTATTTGTATCAAACATCTTCGCACCGCCTGCAATCTTTGCAATAAGCTCACCCTTATCAACACCTTTGGATGTCAGTTTTCTAAGAAGCTCAGATATTGCACTATCTGCATACTTTGCCTTGTTAGTGTCACCATTGCTATTTACAGGTAACATGATATGTGCAAGCCCCCCGATATTATTCCCCCTGTCATAAATCGCAATTCCTATACATGAACCGAGTGTCGTCTGCAATATATCAGGTGTTTCAGCTACTTTTAAATCAGCCATACTAACATTTATAATAGACATAAGTAGTAGGTAGTAGCGCCGACCTTTATGGTCGGCTGGATGCGGGGGATAAACCCCCGCGCTACACTTTTCTCCCTTTTCTCCATTCTCCTTAATCTTTTTCTTTTGTTCCTACTTACTCCTTACTGTTTACTAACTTTCCCTCCCCTCTATCTTCTCCAATAAACTGCTCAAAGATTCAGGAGAGGGGAGTATAAAGAAATAACCATCAATCTTTGTATTTGCCTCAAAGAATTTTGTTTTAAACAACAAGGCATAATCCGATACAGGTGCATATTCCATAACAGCCATCTCAAGTATCGCCGCTGCATAATCATATATGAATGCCGGAGCGGAAGTTGAAACAGAGACATCCAGATGGGCAACGATGGAATTTAAAAATGCTGTGCCTACTATATTCCCTGTCTCTTCTAATATTGACCTGTTCATTGTGCTTAACTCACTGAGCTTTGAAACCTTCTTCTTGCCGACCTTCTCAATTAGATATGCCGCACTCTCTTCTGAAAAGACAAATACTGCATTCCCCTCAATATCTCCATTCATCCTCAGAAGAACACTTACGACCATCCTGTCTGCATCACCAACATTTTTCACAATATCTTCAAAGGGGACAAATGATACATCTGTGATTTCCAGCCTCGCCTTTTCCTTCAGCCACCTTGAGAAGGCAAGATTTGCATTCTCCGCCCCCTTCGCTGCGATGATTCTCAATTCATTCATCTGCCTGTCTGAAACTGCCGGTATTGACATTGTCATAACAACCCCCTCAATCCCCCTTTATTAAGGGGGAATACCTCCTATATTTTTTCTGTTCTTTTTATAAGTGACGGTATATCAAGTATCAGGGAGATCTCACCATTGCCCAGTATGGATGCACCTGAAATCCCCACAACATTACTAAAATAATCTCCAATAGACTTTATAACAATATCCTGTTCTCCCAACAATGTATCCACAACAATCCCAATCTGCTTATCCTCAAGCCCTACAATAACGGCTGTGATGATATCCGACTCGTATTTAAAACCATTATTCATCTGGAGGAGGTCTGAAAGGGGAACAATGGTTAAGACCTTGCCGCGGAGCTTTATGGTGTCATTCAGGTCAAGCTTATGAATATCACCTCTCTTAAACCTTACTATCTCTTTTACTGAATCTAAGGGGATAGAATATATCTCAGTATTTATCCTCGCGAGAAGTGCAGAGACTATTGCAAGGGTAAGGGGCAGTTTTATGACAAACTTCGTTCCCTTCCCCTTCTCCGTTACTATGTCCACCTGCCCCCCAAGTCCGTCTATCTTCTGCCTGACAACATCAAGCCCAACACCCCTGCCTGATATATCTGTAATCTTGCTTGCGGTGCTGAAACCCGGGAGGAATATAAAATTTATCAGTTCCGCCTCTGTGAACTTTGATACCTTATCGGGGTCAGCCATCCCCTTTTCAATAACCTTCTGTTTTATCCTTTCTACATCTATTCCCCTTCCATCATCTGAGACCTCTACACATATATAGTTGCCAACCCTTGAGGCATTAAATTTTAATACTGCCACTTTATTCTTGCCCGATTTCTCTCTTTCATCTGAAGACTCTATGCCGTGGTCAATTGAGTTTCTGACCATGTGGGTAAGGGGGTCGCCAAGCTCATCAATGACCTTCTTGTCAAGTTCAGTCTCTTCACCTGAAATCTCAAGCCTGATTTCCTTCCCCCTGTCCTTCGCAAGGTCCCTCACAATTCTTTCAAACCTGTGGAATAGCTGGCCTACTGCCACCATCCGGGATTTCATCACACCGTTCTGAATCCCGAATGTAATCCTCCCGAGACTGTTAATTTCCTCCATAAAATCAAGGAGGATTGTCCTCTTCCTGTAAAGGTTTCTTATCTCCATTTCAAGCCCTGCTATATCGTGAGAAAGCTTGTCAGAGAGGTCAGAGATACCTTTTGCAGTTTCGGAAAAGAAATCTCCGGATGTCGATTTTTTATATTTCTGGAGTTCCAGACTACTCCTGCTTAAGTTGGAATTTATATTGTCAAGGAGTGAAAATATCTTCTGGTGGTCAAATATCTCCTTAAAATTTACACCGAACTGTCCCATCCTTGCCTTTGATATGACAAGTTCACCTGTCAGATTCATGAGATTATCAAGTCTTGATATGTCCACCCTTATGCTCTGAACACCAGGGGATACCTGACTTACATCTGAGAGTCTCCTTCCTGTGCCCTCTGTATCCCTCCTATCTGATACTACAGGCTCCGTCCCTTGCAATGCCGCACTGGAATTATCCGACGATTGCAAAGCTGCTATACCCTGCCCCTCTGTTTTTTTACTTTCATCAATAGAAAAGGGCTCTATATTTATAGATTCAACCATATCTATATCCACCACCTTTCTTATAATCTTGTCATCTTTATCTGTTGAGATTAATGCTGCAAATTGGCTGATATCTCCGCTATTATCTTGCTTATAAACTTCAGGGTCTGGTTCGCACCTAATTACACTGCCAATCTCATCAAGGTTATTCTTTATAAGAAAAACCCTTTCAAAGCCCAAGGGGGTGTTCTCTTTTAAAAATACATTCACCTTGAAAAGCTTATACCCTTTTTCAATAGCCTCCCTGATGACACTCATGTTGTATTCATTTACCTCTAATTGAATCGGTTTACGCATATCTACTGCCATCTCCACCCCTTTTTTCCTTTCATCCTTCACAAACCTGACAACCTTTCCCTTTATCTCTGCTATATCTATTAAAGAGTCCTTATTAACCTTTATTTTCTCAATACTATTGTGAAAGAAATCAGCAACTTTAAGGAGTGCATCTATTACATCTCCATTTATAGATAACTCTTTATCCCTCAATCTGCTCAATATGGTCTCACTATCATGTGCAACCTCGCTCATGGACTTATATCCCATTGCCGCAGATGAGCCCTTTATCCTGTGGCATAGCCTGAATATCTCATTAAATGTCCCCTGTAGGTCTTCACCCTTCTCAAGCTTTAGAATCTCCCCATTTAACTTTTCTATCTCTTCCTCTGTCCCGTCTATAAACGGCTGAAGATATTTTGAATTATCCATTGGTAATACCTTTTCTTCACTAATCTCCCTTATAGTATTGATTTTTAATTCGCTGCTTCCAAGAAATGAGATTATGTAATTTGGGTTATAATTTGTGGACAATAGAATGACTATCTCAATATCATATTCCTTGATGAGGCTTATATCCATCGGGAGAGGCTTTAGATTAAGAGGGACAACAGAGATTACCTGCCCCAGAGACTCCACATCCTTATAAAAATCTATAGGGCTTATGCCCCTCTCAAAGCAATCCCTGTTTAATCTCATGGTAATCTCATATACATTCCCATCTCCCGCCTTTAACTTTTCAAAAATCTTTTTCTCTTCTTCCTTATCAATATTGGACAGAAGTTCTTTGCTTATATTGAGATTGCTCTTTTCATCGGCGGGCTTTTTGCCGCTATCTTTCTGCCCGAGCATCCCCTCTATCTGACTGACATAATCAGAGATATCAAGAGCCTCTTTACCCTCTTCCCTTATCCCCTTTAACAGAGCCTCTAATTTGTCAAGTCCTTTAAAAAGTGTATCTACAATGGCTGTAGTAATTCCCCATTCTCCTGAGCGGAGTTTATCCATCACATTTTCCATTTTATGGGTCAGTTTGCTGATCACCATAAAACCGAGCATCCCTGAGACCCCTTTAAGGCTATGGGCTGAACGGAAGATAGTATTTATGACATCCTTATCAACACCCTTTCCAATACTGCCTTCCAGTGTCAGGAGATTTTTGTTCATCCCCTCAACATGCTCGCCTGCCTCATCAAGAAATTCTTTAATTAAGTCATCCATATATTTATGTATAGGAATTTCACGACCCAAACTTCGTTTGGGTGCCCCGAGATTCTTCACTCCGCTTCGCTCCGTTCAGAATGACAAATTGCAGAAGTGTCATTCTGAGCAAAGCGAAGAATCTAATTTAATTTTTGCACTATACTGCCCTTAATTTCTTCCCACTTGATATAAGCCTCTTATCTTTTACAAAGAGGTGTCCACCTGTCTCTGCTGCCCTTGGAACAACTGGAGTCTGAGCATGGCGATGACTTTCTACCTCTATCTCAGGCTGTAATACTCCCCTGCCATTGTCTCCTACCCTGAAATGTCCAACCAGATTCTTTAATGACATGGCCTGTGATGCAAGTTCCTCCGATGCAGATGCCATCTCTTCCGATGCACTCGCATTCTCCTGTGTTATGCTTGCCACATTGGCAATTGATGCCGACTGCTCCTCTGTTGCCGCGGCTATGTTCTGTATTGAACTGGCAGTCTTCTTTATTCCATCAACTATCTTCTGTAATGCACCCCTCACATCCTCTGCCAGTTTTGTCCCATCCTTTACCTGCCTTGTGCTCTCTTTAATCAGATTTGTGATTTCCTTTGCCGCCTGTGCTGACCTCTCCGCAAGCTTCCTCACCTCATCCGCAACTACCGCAAAACCCATCCCATGCTCTCCTGCCCTTGCTGCCTCAATCGCTGCATTTAATGCCAAGAGATTCGTCTGTTCTGCGATTTCGCTTATTACATTTATAATCTCACTTATCTGCTCTGAACTCCTGTTGATGAGCTTCATCCCTTCCGAGTTCTGTGCCATTACCTCAGTTCCTTCATTTGCTATATTGACTGTCTCATTTGCCACTATGTTTGTATCTGTGCTGCTCTTTGCTACTTCAGTTATAGAGGCATTTACCTCTTCTATGCTTGCACTCTGATTCTGGGCTCCCTGTGATACATGCTGGGCATTTGATGATATCTCCTCTGCTGCCGATGCCAATTGCTCCGATATCCCCTTCACCTGTGATACAATTTGCTCTATACTCTCAATGAATTTATTGAACCACTTCGCCATCTCACCTGTCTCGTCTGCTGAATTAACTGCTAACCTCTTTGTTAAATCACCTTCTCCCTCCGCTATGTCCTTTAGCATGTGGACAACCTGTGTGATTGGTTTTGCTATCATTGATGCGAAAACAAATGACAGGAGACCACCGATTAGAATTGCAAATACAATGACAGTTATCAGCACATTTTTAGAGTTTTCATATGTATTAGTTCCATTCTGTATTGCCTTTTCTGCATCATTCTTTGCCTCGTCTACCAGCTCATTTGAGATGCTTACAATCTTCTTAAATCTCTCCGCCTGAATACCTGCAGCAATCGCCTTTGCCTCCTGAACCTTCCCCTCATAGATTAATGGTATGACCTCCTTGTCTCTGGTATCCCTGAAAGCCTCTATCGTCTCTTTGAGTGCCTTTACCTTTTCATTTGATGTGGACCTTGTCAACTCGCTCAATCTTGCCGCTATATCTTCTCTAAGCTCCTTAATATGCTCATTCTGCTCATCCAATTTTGCCTTATCAGTTGCAGCCATCATTGTCAGAAGGGCTACCCTTACCTCATTCATATTAGATTTTAAGTTGGCAATATTGACAGATGGCCCATAATTCTGATTGTAGATACCCTCCATAAGACCCTTTACCTCTTTAACACCCTTAAAACCCACATAACCCACTACACCAATAAACAGCATCAGGACAGTCGCAACGATTGTCAGTTTTGTCCCGACCTTTAAATCCCTTAACCACTTCATAATCATCCCTCCTTTTAAAAATGGCAAAGACGATGCTTTGCACTAAGTTTTTTTATATATTGATGGTGCTATATATTTATAAGTTGTCTGCGTATCTTGCAGACCTTCAGCACCACCAAGAAACAGATACCCGCCATTTATAAGACACCTCGTCAATTCATTCATCACCCTCTGTTTGCTCTCTTTATCAAAATATATGAGGACATTCCTGCAAAAGATTATATCCATGCCATCCACTTCAAAAGGCTCTTTAAGATTGTGGTGAATGAATTTAACAAACCTCTTAACCTCATTATTAACCGTATAAATATCATCAGATTCATTCTGCCTGTTATTAACCTTTGTAAAATATTTTGCTATAACTTCATCTTTAACATTTGAAAGCTTATCAACTTTATATCTGCCATCTTTAGCCTTACTCAGGCTTTCAACACTTATATCACTTGCATATATTGCTACATCAACCCTCTTTATCTCAGAAATCGCTTCCAACGCAGCTATGGCTATTGAATAAGGCTCCTCTCCTGTAGAACATGCAGAACTCCAGATGCGAATCTTCCCCCCATTCCCCTTTTTTTCTAAAATCTCAGGTAATATTTTTGTGGCGAAGGTATCAAAGAGTCTTGCATCCCTGAAGAAGGAGGTCTCATGTGTGGTAATTACATCCATGAAGTTTTTAAGCTCATCCGAGTCTTGAATTATACATTTATAGTAGTCATTAAAACTCTGCAATTTAAGTGTCCTTAATCTTTTCTGTAATCTATTATGGACAAGGTTCTTTTTTATATCGGAGAGGAATATGCCTGCCTTCTCATATACAAAGTTTTGAAATAACTTGAATTCCTGGTCTGATATGTTCATCATAATTAATTTTTCACCTTTACAATTTTATCTATATCAATGAGTATTACCATGCCGGTGGAGATATTTCCTACGCCGTTTATATATTCAGTGTTGATTTTTTTGATGGCTGGCGGTGATGGCTGGATATTGTCTGTTGAAAGCCTTATTACCTCTGAGACTGCA
>Ga0209641_10004066_pt1 | contig 12119 bp, 9 predicted proteins | sample RifCSP16_1_FD_184022 | JGI IMG/M metagenome (GOLD analysis project Ga0209641, IMG submission 184022) | Soil microbial communities from Rifle, Colorado - Rifle CSP2_sed 16_1 (SPAdes) (version 2) | ecosystem: Environmental > Terrestrial > Deep subsurface > Rock core/Sediment | place: Rifle...
CTGCCCGGACCGGTGTAGTCCGAGCTGGCGGTGTAGGCGTTGCCGTCCCACACCATCGCGACGTCATTGGTGCCACCAACGATGCCACTACCTGCACTCAACATCGTGAAGTTGGCGCGGTCGGTGGACCAGTCGTAGGGACCAAACACATTGGTTACCAGCACCGCATTGGCGGCTGGCGCGCCGAGAGACAGCACGATGCTCGAAGCAAGCAGGGTTTTCCGGATCAATAGCGGGTTCATGCTGACACTCCTCCATTATGTTGTTGTTAAAACTGCCTGGATAAAATACGCCTCCATCGGGCAAGCGGCAAGAAAATCTACCCAGCCCCACGTCAATCCTGTTGTCAGCTTTTCAAATCAGGTCACCACAACCTAGTTTTGAGGAGGACACATGAGCAATAAAAAATCCATTTTGACTGCGGCGGAGTGTGAGCAACGCGACTTTGTCCTCGTCTACGGTATTCTTCGGTTACCCATAGACCGCGCATGACGTTCAGGTATTTGGACCCGGTGCTTATACATTTAATACGGCGCTGGGTGGTGGCAATGCCGAATCAGGAACATTGGTCATGAATGTAGGCAGCGGTCAGCTCGGCATGCACCTGCTGCATGACTGGAACGGCAACCTTAACGTGGATATGGCGTTGGTTCTGGAAACTAACGCAATCTTTGGCTCGGGTAAGGCCTTTATCGCAAACCCTGCTGACTGCGGAAAGGGTTAGCTTGATATTTCTTTGGGCTGACCCATAACTGGACCCTCAGGTCAAGACAAGCTTATGCCACCTGTTCCCGGAATTACGCTGCGCAGTGAAAAACAGGCATCGGCCTGAAAACCGGCCAAATTCAGCAGCAACTCCTTTAAAAATTCAGCCCTACAACCACGTCTCGGCATAATCGTGCAATCGTGAGCGCCTGAGCTGGTTTTACGCCGGGTATTTAGCGGTCCACACATATATATAGACATAACCTACTGAACAGGTTTGATGTTGTGCGCCCTCCCCCCCCCCTCCTGGAAGAACGGCCAAACGCTGCTTGACATTTATACTGCTGCTGCGCAATATCTGAAACTACAAAGGGTGGAGTGGTGGTTACAGAACGCTATTAGTGTAAGTTAATAGGATGTACCGTGCTTCAACAAATACCCTTGAAGCGCGCGCCTACGCAGGGATCCACACACAACCCAGTATGCTCATGCACAATGCACATTGATGCGCATTGATAGGTACCGGTTTTGAAGAAACGTCAGGAAACCGATATCGAAAAGTATATAAAAAGTACATAATAAATAATATTTGCAACCAGGCCGTAAAAAAACTAAGAAGTTAAGCATCGACTTTAGGAGGAGTGCAGATGACGTTAATCCCAAGGATATCTCTGTCGCTCGCGGTGGCTCTCGCAGTGGCAATGCCAGCGACGGCTTTTGCTACCAATGGCATGTTCATGATCGGTTATGGCGCCAAGGCCACGGCGATGGGCGGTGCCGGTGTCGCCTATCCTCAGGACGCCATGATCACGGCGTACAACCCCGCCGGGATGACCGAAGTCGGGGAGATGCGTTTCGATGCCACTCTTGAGCTTTTCCATCCCCCACGCGCGGTGTCAGCCGACAGCACCATCGCTACGGACGTGCGCAGCAAAGATGACTTCTTTCCCATCCCGGCCATTGGCGCGGTCATGTCAGATAAAAGCACCCCGATGGCCCTCGGCATGGCCATAGTCGGCGCCGGCTTGGGAACCCGATACAAGCAACCCGATGGCACCTTTTTTGATGTCACCGGGGGCGCTTACAAACAAGTGGGCGTCTTCCTGATGCACATGGATATGCTCCCGAGCATGGCGTTCAAGCTGGACGAGCACAACAGTATCGGCGCCAGTGTTATCATCTCCATGCAGACCTTCCGCGCATTCGGGCTTGAAGATTTCACCTCCGGCACGTTTGGCTTCACCAATAGCACGGATAATCTGACCAACCGCGGCAACGACTGGTCGTTCGGCGGCGGTTACCGCCTGGGCTGGCTCGGCACCTACTTCGACAAAAGACTCAACCTGGGTCTCAATTTTTCGCCCAAGATCCACATGCAGAAGTTCAACAAATACTCGGGGCTGTTCGCGAATGATGGCGAGTTCGACATTCCCAAGAGCTATACCGCCGGGTTTGCCGTCAAGGTCACACAGAAAACCACCGTGGCGTTCGATTTTGAGCAGATATACTGGTCTGAGGTTCCCTCCATTGGTCATGAGGGCCCCACTACCACGGGTACGCTGGGATTAAACCCGCTCTGTCCAGGGGGCAGCACCGGCAGACCGGAATGTCTACTGGGCGGCGCGCTGGGAATGGGCTTTGGCTGGCGTGACCAGAAAGTCTACAAATTCGGGATCGATCATAAATATAATAAAAGCTTGACCCTGCGCGCTGGCTACAACTACGGCAGGACACCCATCCCCGAAGATCAGGTGATGTTCAACATGCTGGCCCCCGCCACCTCAGAGAGACATTACACCCTGGGTGCCACTTTTGCGGGCAAGGATGACAGCGACATCACGTTAACGCTCATGCATTCCCCCCAGAACGTCATCAAGGGGCCGACGATGTTTTCGGGTGGAAGCGCGTCCCTGGCCATGAACCAGACTTCAGTCAGTATTGCCTATGGACTTAAATTCTAGGGATTAAATAACTAGCGCGGGCAAAAAACCCGCGTCGATTGAGTAGGAGAACCAGATCATGTATTCAGATACACGTTTTAAAAAATCCGCTTTGCGCAATGCGGTGCTGTTGGCGCTGAGCATTAATGGTGCCGCGATGACCCTGAGCGCCGGTGACGCCCAAGCGGACCAACAAGCTTGCGCCGACCCCACCGGCCTCAACACCGACCGCGCCAACTTCACGATGTTGAGTGCAGGTAGTGGCATCGTTGGTGGCACCAATGACGTCGGGATGGTGTGGGACGGCAACGCCTACACCGCCAGCTCGGACTACACCGGTCCGGGCAGTGGGGCGAACGTTACGGCGTCCAGCACGACGGCGTTCTTCGGCTACACGTGGGCGGCGCATGACATTCAGGTGTTCGCGCCGGGTAGCTACTCGTTCGACGTGACCCTCGGTGGTGGGGCGACCGAGACCGGCGCGCTGAACGTGACGGTCGGTCTAGGCCAGATCGGCATGCACATGCTCTTCGACTGGGCCAGCAGCAGCAACATCGACGTGTTCATCGTCGTCAACAAGGACAGCGTATTCGGTTCCGGTGTGGGCACGAAGGTCGTGGGTTCGCCCTGCACCTCCACCACCCTGAACTGCCTCTGGACGGGTAAGGGCTATGCAGGCGGCAACGCGGCCAACGCGCCTGCCGGCAACAAGGTGTGGATGCTCGCGTCGGTTGACGGCAACGGTGACAGCAAGATGGGCATTCCCATGCCGGCCGGTGGCCCGTTCGCGGGCTTCAACATTAACTTCAATGCTAACCTGATCACGCCGGAGTGCGGCTTCTCGGATTGTCCACTACCACCAGTCCCCGTGCCGGCTGCTGTTTAGCTGTTCGGATCTGGCCTGCTGGGATTGTTCGGTGTCACGCGCCGCAAGAAAAAGAACCGCGATTCTTGACGGGTATTCAGTAAGGCGGGGCCGGGAATAAGAAACTAACCAGAAGGCATCTGGCAAAGGCGGCGGCTGTGCCGCGACCGCGTTGTTCCTCGTTATTTCAGCCGCCCACCGCCGGCGGCTCGTTGCCGGGTGGGCCGCCGGCCAACTCCCGCAGGCGCGCAATTCGATCGTTGATGTCCGGCAAACCCGGCTTCAGTTCCGCGGCTTTCTCGAATTCCTGCAGCGCCCGCGCCGCGTGGCCGGTTTCCTCCAGCAGAATACCCAGATTGTATCGGGCCTCGGCGTAGAACGGTTGTATGCGCACGGCGTTTTCAAGCGCGTCGCGCGCCTCACGCGTGTGGCCGGCGAGCGCCATCGTGCGACCGTAATTATTGAGGATCGCCGGGTTGTCCGGCGCAAGGCGCAGCAGGTGCGCAAACCGGTTCGCGGCTTCATCATGCCGCCCCAGCGCCGCGAGCGCGCTGGCGTAGCCGTTCAGCGCGGGCAGGGAATCCGGTTCCAATTCGAGCACCTTCTGGCAGGCGACGATCACGTCATCGTAACGGTTCAGGTACCCGTTGGCCGTGGTATACAGCATCCAGATTTCGACATCGCGCTGATCGTCCCGGCAGAGTCCGGCAAGCACCTCGCGGGCCTTTTCGAATTGCCTGGTATTGAGAAGGCCCTTGGCACGCTCTTTCAGTGCCGCATCGGTCAATATAGGTTCTGACATGGGCCGGTATTTTCCATCATTTGGCGCCGCGTGGGAAGGTCCCGGCGCGTGGTCCGGACCGTCATGTCGGCCGATGGAGTGCGGTCCGTAGCGGTTCCAGTTGCTTTTCATAGTGGCGCCACCGGCCCACCGAACGGGCGTATAGCGGTTGCCGCACCTGCTCGTAGCTCGGCGTGTTGACGGCGCGGTCGGTGTCATAAAAGCGCATGCAGCGGTCGTCCCATTCCACGCCGCAGAATTCCACCAGCCGGGGGATCCATTGATCGGGATCCGCCACGAGGTCCTCGTACCTGATTTCGAAAATCGGCACGTCCAGTGCCCGGCGCCAGTGGGCCATCAGTTTTTCGTACGCATAATAATAGCCAATGTCCGCAAGGTCGCACGCGTAGGCATGCAATTCGTTGAACGGTTGAAAGTAAATGGACAGGCAGGTATCCATCGGGTCGCGGACGACGTGAATGACGCGTGTGCGCGGAAAGATCATTGCAATCATCCCGAGATGGAGGAAGTTATGCGGCATTTTGTCCGTCACGCGCACAGCCGCCTGGTCCATGACATGCAACCGGTCAAGGTATTCTGAAGCCATTTCGTCCAAGGCAGCCGGCGTGACAGCGCCAAGGCAGGAAGGGTAGGGTGCGTCCGCGCCGAGGCGCGCCTGCAACCCGTTGGCGTATTGATTGATGATATTCATTTCGCCGCCGCCGAAAATTCGTGCGTGACTGGCGAGAATCTGCTCAATGAGACTGGTGCCCGAGCGCGGCATGCCGACGATGAACAGGGGTCGCTCGGAATGGTTTCGCGACCGGGGCATGTTACGTATGCGGTCAGGATCGAAAAAGCGAATCGAATCGTTGACCAGCCGGTCGTGGGCATCGCGCGCAAAACGACGGTGATGGAGGGCGTTCGCTTGCCGGTAATGTTCGAATGCCTCCGCATAGTGTTCCAGTTCATCGTGCAGCTTCCCGGCCGCGAAGTGCAGCTGGCGTGCATCGTCGCCGGAGAGCTTGTCCCGGGCGAGCATGGTTTCCGCCAGCGCGATGGTTTCCGCCCGCTGGCCGAGGCGCCTTGAAACAACTGCAAGTGCGACGACCAGGGCCGCACTGCGCTGACCGCGATCGAGCGCGGCGCGAATGCATTGAGCGGATTCCTCGAATCGCCCGAGTTTCTGCAGTGCCTGCGCTTCCGCGCCGGCAGCCTCGGCGAAATCGGACCTTATTTGCCAGGCCGTGTGGAAGGAAGCCACCGCGTCTTCGACCTTATTGAGACCGAGGAGCGCATTGCCGAGGTGGTAGTGAACTTCCGCCCGGTCGGGATACAAGGCGAGGATTCGACGATCCCACTCTATCGCTTCTTCGATTCTCATCAGCTTGCTGAGCAGGACTGAGAGACTGATCATGGCATCGGCATGATCCGGACGCGCTTCGATCGCGCGGCGGTAACAGGCGAGCGCCTCCTCGTTCTGGTTCTGCGTGCGAAGGAGATTCCCCAGGTTGACCTGGGGATCGGGGAGCCCGGGATTGAGTGCAATGGCACGCCGGAAATGCTGCTCTGCGGCCGGACGCTGGCCCCCTATGGTCAACACGTAACCGAGGGCGTTGTGCGCCTCCGCGTAATCCGGGTTGTGCTTCAGGGCCGCGCGGAAGGCCATCGCCGCTTCTTCCGTGCGATTCTGATTGCGCAGCGATATGCCGATATTGAAATGACCCTCGGACCTGTCCGGGCACAGTGCGATCACCCGGCGAAAACACTTTTCGGCTGCCGCGTGGTCGCCAAGTATTCCGTTGACTGAGCCGAGAACGTGCCAGGCATCGGCATCCTCCGGTTCCGCATCACAAATCTGACGATAAAATGCGCGCGCATCGTCGAAACGGTTCGCGCGCAGAAGCGACTGTGCTTCGGAGCGCCACTTTTTTGTCAGCTCATTGTCGTCTGGCATGCGGAAAATCGCACAACACTTTGTTTTCGGCCGCGCGGCGATTGCCATGTCGCGGGTATTTCGTTGCTGCCCTTGTGATCAGGGCAGCTTGATATAAAATCCGTTTGGCATCAAGCTTTCCGCTACGGTGTCCTTTCTTGAATCCAATCGCTTGATGGCACGAGGCTTCCTGACCGATACAAGAAAATCGCTGGCCGATCAGTATCTTCAAGAGAATCGGCTTGAAGAGGCGCGCGTGCTTTATGCCGAGATCGTGCAACTCGATCAATCGGATGCGGATTCGTGGGTCAATCTCAGTACGATCAGCCGACGTCTGGGAAAACCGGGCGAGGCGGAAGCCAGCGCACGCCACGCTGTGCGTCTGCGGCCGGACGATTCGCGTTGCCACTTCGCGCTCGGAGCCGCGGTTTACACTCAGGGAAGAATGGACGAGGCGGTGGCGAGTTTCCGGCAGGCGACAAGTCTGGAACCGGCCCAGCCGCGCGCTCATTTCCTGCTCGGCAACATTTACTACAGCAGGGGTCGCGTCAATGAGGCTGCTCGAAGCTTTCACGAGGCCATTGCGGTTCAACCCGATTTCTTTGAAGCACTGAGTAATCTGGGAGGATTGCTGACGGCTCTCGGGCGCTACGAAGAGGCAGAAAAGGTGCTGAATGAAGCCGTCAAGATAAGGCCGGATGCGCCGGAGGCCTTGACGAATCTCGCCTGCGTGGCGGAAAGGCAGGGCCGGTTCGACGAGGCCGTGTCACGGTACCGGCGCGCACTGAGCGCCCGGCCACAGACCGTTGAAGTGCTCGCCCGGCTGGCTGGTTTGCTGGAAAGAATGGGGCAGATCGAAGAGGCAAGGACATGTGTCGATCAAGGGCTGGGGCTGCAGGCCGGACATCCGGCGCTCGCGCTTGCGGCGGCAAGACTGGCGCGGCGGGAGAACCGCATTAAGGAAGGAATCGCGATACTGGACGCCGTTGACAGGCGATTGGCGGATGCGGCCACGCTCGGCGAGATACTGGTGCTGCTCGGCCAACTGCATGACAGAAGCGGCGAGCCGGCGCGCGCATTTCCGTTGTTCGTCGAAGGCAAGCGGTACCTGGCGTCGGCAAACCCCTCCGCGCGAAAGGACGCTGATTCGTACCTGGAGGCAGTCGCCGCCGCCAACAGACTGGTGACAGGGCGATTGGCGGAGGTGGTGAGTGCCGCCCATGATCCGGGTGCCGATACACCCGTTTTCCTTGTCGGGTTTCCCCGTTCCGGAACGACGCTGCTCGATCAGATTCTGGACAGCCACCCGGCGCTGCAGACCATGGAAGAGAAACCCGCCGCCGAGCGCATGCAGGAAGTTTTCCGCAAGATGCGGGTTGATCTCGCGGACTTTGACGCTGCGCGGATCGCGCAACTCAGGGAGGCGTATTTCGCCGAGGTCGTTCGTCATGTCGAGCGCCGGCCCGGGGCGGCGTTGATAGACAAGATGCCGCTCAACCTTGTGCATATTCCGCTGATATGGCGCGTCTTTCCGCAAGCACGTTACATACTCGCGTTGCGCCATCCCTGCGATGTCTGTCTCAGTTGTTTCATGCAAAGTTTTGCCGTCAACCCGGCAATGGCAAACTTCTTCGCGCTGGAAGACACGGCGCGCGCTTACACTGCCGTGATGGGCTTGTGGCAGAACGTTGAACGCACGTTACCGCTACGGTATCAACGCGTTCGCTACGAAGATCTGGTGGATAATGCGGAGCGCGAGACACGCGCGGTGCTGGATTTCCTTGGCGCAGGCTGGCACGACGACGTGCTGGATCATACCGAGCACGCACGGCAGCGCACCGTCATCAATACGCCCAGCTATCACCAGGTGACGCAACCGATTTACCACCACGCCAAGTACCGCTGGAAACGGTACGAGCGCGAAATGGCGTCCGTCATGCCGATGCTTCGGCCGTTCATTGAGTATTTCGGTTATGCGGAATGAAGTGCAACGGCGTCTGACTCTGTTCGACTGGATACGCTACAGACCGAGACCAGATTGGAAAGTCTCATGCAGTCACATTGCCGCATGCAGAATTGGTTAACTCTTGCCGGAGTCCAGATCGCCAGCGGCAGATTCGAGGATGCCCTGCAGAGCAGCGATCGCGCCATTGACCGGGAACCGGAAAATGCCATGGCACACTGCAGCCGCGGTATTGCGCTTCAGTCCCTGCGCCGGGTTGAAGAGGCCCTGCAATCCTATAGAACGGCTTTGTCGATTGATTCTTCCAACATCATCGCGGCCAACAATCTCGGCATGCTCCTGCATGATCTCGGGCGCGATGCCGAGGCGCTCGCCGTACTGGAAAAACCGCTTGGCAATGATTCCACGACAGCACCTGCCCAGCGTGCCGTTGTCTACACCACGCTTGCCGCGGTGCAACTGAAGTTACAGCGGTTCGAGGCGGCGGAGGACAGCTGCCGTCGGGCCCTGCGGTTCAGTCCGGACCATGTCCCGGCCCACAACAATCTGGCGCAGGCGCTCAAGGAACGTGGCCAGCTCGCTGATTCGGTGGCGCAACAGCGGATCGCGGTCCAACTGTCCCCTGGTGACGCGCGGCGGCATTCGGCCCTGTTGTTCGACCTGACCTATCTTGACGGTCTCGACGCCGGGGACTGCGCCCGCGAGCACCGTCAGTTCGGGGAGCGCTACGGGGCGCCGCTGCGCGCGCCCGCGGCATTTTCCAATGTACGTGACCCAGACAGACGATTGCGCGTTGGCTACCTGTCTCCGGACTTCAGGGCCCATTCCGTCGCATTTTTTCTCGAGCCCTTGCTCGCCGCCCACGACCGGACCTGTGTCGAGGTCACCTGTTACGCCAACCTGGCGCAGCCGGATCCCATGACGCACCGTCTGCGCGGGCGCGCGGACCGGTGGCGAGACGTCTGGCATCTCGATGACAACCGGTTGTCTGAGCTGATTCGCAACGATGGCATCGATATCCTCGTGGATCTGGCGGGACATACGGCCAACAATCGGCTCGGGGTTTTCGGCATGAGATCGGCGCCTGTGCAGGTCACATGGCTCGGCTATCCGAATACCACGGGCTTGCGCGAGATGGATTACCGGCTGACGGACGAATGGGCTGATCCGCCCGGTCCCAGTGACAGTTTGCATACGGAAAAGTTGGTGCGGCTTCCGCATGGATTCCTCTGTTACGCGCCGCTGGGCGATTGCGATGTTGCCTTGTCACCGGCCTCCGCCAATGGCTTTGTCACGTTTGGCTGCTTCAACAGCAGCGCCAAGATGAATGAAAGGGTGTTTGACGTCTGGTGCAACATACTGGCCGACATTCCGGATGCGCGGCTGCTGCTGAAGTCAAGACAACTGGATAGTCCGGTCTGGCAACAGCGATTCATCGAGTCATTCGAGCGCCGCGGTATTCAGCCCGCCCGTATAGAGTTGCGCGGCCATGCCAGTACGCTGAATGAACATCTCGCGACATACGATCGCGTGGATATCTCCCTCGATACGTTCCCGTACAACGGCACCACGACAACGTGCGAGGCGCTCTGGATGGGCGTGCCCGTCGTGGCCCTGGCCGGCGACCGCCACGCAGGCCGCGTCGGCGTGAGTCTGTTGCATGGACTCGGCCTCGACGAACTGATTGCTGCCACGCCGGACGATTACCGGCGTGTGGCGGTGACGTTGGCGCGGGACCCCGGACGCCTCGTTGCCTATCGCTCCACCTTGCGAACGCGCCTGCTGCATGCGCCGCTTACCGACGCCGCGGGATTCGCCCGGGACATCGAGGCCGCCTATCGCGATATATGGCGGGTGTGGTGCGGGTGATGCTTGCGCGCGATGGAAGCGAGCACCGACAAGCCGCTTATCAGGAACCAAAGGGCCCCCGGCAGCGGGACAGGCACGACGCTCACGAGATAGCTTGCATAGTGCATATCGTGCTCGCTTGTGTTACGGAAATAATGGTTGCGTGACGTCCGGGTATCCGTCCCCCCGGCAAGATAGGAAATTTCCATCACCCAGCGCTGGTCGGGAAGCAAACCTGCGTCCCCGCCATCGATCATTCCAAGGGCGTGTGATCCGTAAATCAACCCGCCACCCGGGGTTGTCTCGATCAGCGAGGTTGTGCCGAGGCGGTTCGCGAGGTCCCTGACGGCCGCCCATTCGCCGATGTTGACCACCTCCCAGTTGGTATCGGAGATGCCCGCCTGGGTCCACAGATGCAGTACCTCGGCCTCGGTCGCGTAGCGAAAACCGTCGAATGTGCCACCCGTTCCCAGAGCGCCCGTCACGTCGTTGTACGAAATATCCATTGTCGGGGTGTGGTCGAGCCAGAGCAGGCCGGTTGACGTATCGAGCAACAACTGCGCATCGCCGGGGCTCTGCCAGTCCTGATCGACCAGCGCGGCAAGCGCCGGACTCGCGCCCGTCAAACCTCCCAGCAGCATGGCGAGCGCGACTGTCACGCAGCTTGCTTTTTGTTTCAGCGTTATGACTCTCCTCCACCGATGTTCTTGGAATTATGGAAAGATTCTCAGCCTATCATCCGCAGGGGTCAAGTCGCTCTTTATTGCCTGGAGAACGGAAGCTGGTTTCCCGCAGATCGGCAGATTATGATCCTTTAGCTTTGGCCGCGGGGGAGGGCCTCCACCCATGGGACCGCGGTCGCTCGACAAGGAAAAGGAGGGTTGTTAAACGCACAAGGAGAGCAGCATGAACAAATGGGCAAATTGCGCACCATGCGCGCACCGCTTCACTAGGAAATGGATTCTAAGGACAGTACTGATTGCGTTCTCAGCATTGGCCGGCGGGCAAGCCAGCGCCGCGCTGGATGATCCCAATGCCGAGGTCGTCCATCTCAAGAAGAACTGCGGGACGCTGGCAAACTGTACGAGCAGCGTTCTCCAGTTAAACAACTGGATTAGAGATACCCGCCGTCCCAACGAGACAAATCCGCTCGTCGTGAATATCGGACCAGGCACCTTTAGTGACAGGCCGTTGTCCCTTGCCTGCGACGGGACCGTCGGTTTCAGAGGCTACATCAGCTTTATTGGGGCCGGCATTGATGTCACGATTCTGGATGCCCAAAAGACACACTGGTTTGGCGCGCTCGGAACTTGCAATAACCTCAACTTTTCGGCGCTGAGTCTAAAAAACAGCGCGCCTCCTGGCACCGTCAATGCGTATGCGGTTATTGCGTGGAGTTCCGGCGGAAGTTCGCAATGGGCGAATGTTGGCGTCGAAGGGTCGGCGTACGCATGGCGCGAAGATTCGTGCGAGGGCACCGGCCAGCACTATTGGCACAGTAGCCGTTTGAGAGTTACGAGCTCAACGTTCACCATTGCGGTGGTTTATGGCGCTGGTTGCGATGAGAGCTGGTTTTTTGGGTCGGAACTTTTCATGATGTTGCCCCCGAACGATCCGGCAGCGGGCAATTCGGCTGTCGCGCGCGCTTCCAAGCCAACACCCTCTAACATGGGTATTCTCCATTTCTATGGTTCGGTGTTACGGACCGGTACCGACGCATCAAACGGAATGCTCAGAGGAATCGCGGCTGATGGCGGTGAAGTCCACCTACATGGGGTCGGCATGGATTTTGTTTCTGCGTCGGGAATCCCGGTGGTGGCGCTTGAAGCCGAGAACGGCGGCCATATTCATGGCGCCGCCACGGCCTACTCGGTTCATACCTCCGGTGCGTTCACGCGCGAGCTCATCGGCGACGGAGGTGGAACGATAGATGCTCCTTATTTCTGGGGCGCGCGGCCGGCGTCGTTGCTGGACCGCGTTTATTCAGTAGACGGTGAAGACACGGCGATAGATACCGCAGCAGCCGATGGGAAGCCGCACTCTCTCGTCTACCGGAGTTCCTGCGGTCGCCGGTGGTATGA
>Ga0209641_10004076_pt1 | contig 12107 bp, 10 predicted proteins | sample RifCSP16_1_FD_184022 | JGI IMG/M metagenome (GOLD analysis project Ga0209641, IMG submission 184022) | Soil microbial communities from Rifle, Colorado - Rifle CSP2_sed 16_1 (SPAdes) (version 2) | ecosystem: Environmental > Terrestrial > Deep subsurface > Rock core/Sediment | place: Rifle...
TCGCAGCCTTGGTCTTATTACTCGAATCATCCAGCTTCAACTGCTTAATTTTCTCTTCCTGCTGCTTGAATGATTGCTCGAGGTGCTTCAACTCGTCTTCCCGGCCTTTGAGCGGTTCACGCTGTCCGATTTTAGTTGGCACCCCGTAGGTTGTAAGCAGGCACCTTATTTGCCCGAGTGTTCTTTTTCTGACCAGCTCTCGGCGGACCGGCTCAGCTATCTGTTCTTCGTAAGCCTTTCTGCTCATGCTCTCAATCGGCCTGTTGCCGAGATGCAGGTACAAAATATTCTCGTAGGGCACGTTTCGCTTTTCGCAGTAGTATCGTCCGACTTGGCTGGAATCGGAGATATTCCTGTTGGCAATCACCAGTATCTCGTTGGGTTCCAGCCCAAAGGCCGACCCGCCCCACAACAAAACTACCAGCCCGACGACCTTTGCTCGAATCGCAATTGCCAAAGCATACTTCCCAATCGTCTCGATAACACCCCGCCTCACAGCCAGCATTCGAGCAGAGCCGCCAAATCGTTCATATCGACTCGCCGGCTTCGGTCAAAATCGGCGCCGCCGCACCAGTCCGGATCCGCACAGTCGCTGTTCAGCCAAAACGATGCAAAATCCGCAAAATCGTGAAAGTCAACATCGCAATCACCGTCAAAATCACCCTTGCAGCAGGGGTACTGATACCAAAACGCCACAGACGTCCACTCGCTGCCGTCGGCGGCATATCTGTTTTCGATATTTACCTCTATAGACCGCGAAAACGGCACACAGTCCGCAATCCGCCAGCGATATTGGTCCGCCCGCGCGTATTGGATACCCGCCCGGCGATTCACATAGAGAATCCCGTGAAGCGGCCTAATAGCCGATTGAGGATACCCTCCTTCGGGCTCATCGGCCTGGACGCCGACCCAATTGTAGTAGTAGCCCCCGTTATAAGCATCTTCCAGCCCCGTGCCGTAAAGGACATCGTTGCCGTCAACAGTAACAACATCATCACCCTCCAACATGTAGAAACTGTAATTATCCTGCTCAACATAGAGCAACTCGCCGACATAATGTCCGCATCCGGTCGTTGAGAGTATCGGATGGTAGATCTGCCCGGGCTGCTTGGTCGAAGAGTTTTCAACCGCGTGCAGATAGCACATTCCTTGAAGGTTTGCAACGGGCTCGTATTGAACGGCAGCCGACTCTATGGGAATGTTTACATCCGTCGCGTTGTGCACGCGAACCGTCACCGACCTGCGAAAAGGCATCGGCCAGTAACAATAGAAGCCGTCATTAGAATCCGTTCCCAGCGGAATACTCTTATACAAAGCACGCTCTTTGCCCGCCCCGAAAAAATTGCCTACCGGCACATCAATAGCAGCGACGCTGCTGTCGTCGTAATGAACTTGCAATCGCAGGCCGTCCAATTCGGCATCATCGGCGCCGGCCATGCCTATATTGAGCCGGCGAATGATGCCTGGCCCAGTCAAATCAGCCAAATCTATTCCTGAATTGGGTTCGATCACCGCAGCCGGTGTATCGATGTCAATCGCCGCCGGACTGCCGCCGGCCGGATGTTCACCCGCGTTCTCAAACAGAGACACCACGGATGCCCTGTCAATCTGCTGCTGAGTCGTCAGTGTCTCGGTATAGGATTCCAGAACAGTGTCGGTGGAATAATCCATGTAACTGTACTGGTAATAATGGCGATTTGAGTCCCAACCGGGATAATTTGGAAGAGTCTTATTCTCGGTTTCGATTCGAACGGACGTTCTAAAAGGTATCGGCTCGTAACACACCTGCCCGCCTGCACACGTAGTAACCAAAGGCGACGAAAAATATCCGAATGCGCCGCCAAGCAGAGCGACGCTGTTGGTATCGATTCGGGGGACCGCTTCGCCATCAAAGTACATCCGCACAATAAAGTTGCGCTTCGCCGTCAGGTGCGGCATCCAAAAGCGATAGATGATCCCCGGCCCGGAAAGCGTTGCAGCCGTGACAATTTCATTGCCCGTGCGGATTCCATTCGGTTCCTCGTAGTGGCTAAAGTCGTCATTGCCGCCTTGACGGTCATAGCTCGAAGCCAGACCCGCATTGATGCCGACCCTAAGACGCGCCCAATCGGCCCATGAATTGTAGGCGCTATATCCGCCGGCAGTCTCAGAAAGACATATTCCCGGCCACAACGCAACAAAACAGAAGATAATCCGCAAACCCGTCTTCATTCTTGATGTCACCATTCCCATCACTCTTCGCCAGCCCGGCCCGCATAGTGCCGCGTTTCATAGATCTCGCTACTATAGGATAATAAGATTGCTTCGTCGCTTGGCTCCTCGCAATGACAATTTGAGAGTTTCAAGTCATTGCGAGTCCGCCGCAGGCGGACGTGGCAATCTCATAGTCGCAGTACTTGTGAAACGCGGTGCCAGGCAGATTCCGATGTTGCCGCTTTAGTCCGGTCCGGAAGACTATTTGCCCTCTCCTCGTGTGTGCTCGGTTTCTGAGTACCTTTTTTCATAAATACTCTTTTTTCCGAATACCCGGCCGATAGTAGCCAGCACTATTTTCGCATCGAGCACCAAACCGGCCGTCTCAACGTATTTAGCATCAAGTTCGAGCTTTTCTTCCCGAGTCAGCTCGCCTCGGCCCGATACCTGGGCCAAGCCGGTCAAGCCGGGCCTGACGAGCAGCCGCGTCTTCTGCCTTTCATTCCACTCGGCTACCTGCGCCATATACAAGGGCCTGGGACCAACCAGACTCATATCCCCTTTTACTATATTAAACAATTGCGGCAATTCGTCAAGTGAATACTCGCGAAGGAATCTGCCGATCCTTGTCAACCGGGGGTCGTCGGCACCCTTAGGACTTGCCCCGAATGGGTCGGATTCGAGCTTCATTGTCCGAAATTTGCAGAAAATGAAGGGTTTTCCGCCTTTCCCAGCCCGCTCCTGCCTGAATATCGCAGGCCCTTTACTGTTAAGCCTGACCAAAAGCGCCAAGACCACGAAGAGCGGCAGCAACACGATAATAGCCGGAATGCACAAAATTATGTCAAATGCCCTTTTACAAGCAGGATAGAGCCTCATATAATCTCACTGCAATGCTAAAGAATGCTGCGTTTTAAGCCGAGTTTTGAAAGTGAAGAAGCTTTGCAGCCAGTCCAACCGGCCGGACGCAGAGTATCAATATCGCGTCCCCACAAGCTGGACAACGCCGAGTGCGTCCGGTAAACTATATGAAAGAAGACTGACAAAGCGGCCTTGATTTGCCTGGCTGATTGAGGAAAATGGCAATGCTGACACGTTTCATAGGCCCCGGCAGACCGGTAAGTTGGGTAGTGCAGTTCTGGCCCGTGCTGCTTTTTTCATTCATCTCAGCTCTGGTCGCGACCAGCCTGTGCAAGAAGATCGCATTGAAGCTGGGAATAGTGGACAAACCCGATAATCTTGTTAAAACTCACAAAGGAAATGTCGCCTACCTCGGAGGTGTCGGTATGCTGGTGGGACTGACCGTCGGGATACTCACCGGCGTTTATTGTATCCGAGAACAACAGTACTTTGGTCCGGCATTCACCTGGCTCATGGGTGTCCTCGCGGGTGCGGCGATAACGTGTTTCATCGGGCTTGTCGATGACATATTCGATATGAAGCCATGGCAAAAAATACTCGGACAAGTCATGGCCGCGGGCACGCTGATAGCTGTCGGCATCGGACCGGCATTGAATGACTTTACCGAGCCATTCGGCTGGGAAATACCCCGAAATACACAACTGATCCTGGGCGTTCCGATTGTAGTTGTCTTCGTGGTTGGTGCAACAAATTCATTGAATCTTCTTGACGGGCTTGATGGTTTGTGCGGCGGCGTCACGGCGATTATCGCCGTGGCCATGATGCTCTTGACAGTTCATCTGAGCACATGGTTCCACAGCGAGGTCGGCGATCCGGTAAGGCTCATCATATGCCTGGGCCTTCTGGGTGGAGTATGCGGTTTTCTGCCTTTCAATCGCTATCCTGCAAAAATATTCATGGGCGATGCGGGAAGCATGCTGCTCGGATTCTCCATTGCCACCCTCATGATCCTGTTCGGCGAGAGAATCCCAAGATGGTGGATGGCATCGATTGTAGTATTCGGATTGCCGGTCCTCGACACGGCAGTTGCTCTGGTCAGGCGATTCATCAACAAACGCCCCCTTTTCCTCTCCGACAGAGGACACATATACGACCAGATGATCGACCGAGGAATACCCCTGAAAAAAACCGTCGCTATCTGCTACGCCCTCGCCGCGGTATATGCACTGCTCGGAATCCTAATGAGCCAGATACGAACTCGTTATGCTTTGATTGTTTATGTGGTGGTTTTTGCACTTTCAGGCATCGTGGTCTGGAAGCAGGGCTATCTGAAGATGGAAGGGCTTCGCGGCGCAATCCGCAAAGAGTCCTGAACAGGCACTGTCAATTTGCGATCGGCACCGCTTGTTGGTCTCTCCGTGGTTGACCGCAAATCACTTTATTCGGACCGTATAAATGTTGCTTATATTGCCGTGGCTGTTTATCTGCCCCTGGAGCTTGAAGCCGCGGTTGACGTACCATGTATTCGCCGGTTCCATATCTGCACCGACAAGCACCTTGATTTCCCTGATCCCTCTGGTCGCGCACTCGCCAAGACCCTTCTGCAATAACCGACCGGCCAGGCCTCTGCCTCGCTCTTGCTCAGAGACTGCTATCGAAAGCAACTCGGCGGCAGGCAAGTGCATCTTGTGTGCACGGGTAGGATAGAACAGGGTTTCGAGTGCTTTCTTCATCCTGTTGAACGAAAACATTCTTGTGGCTGTCGACAAGACAAGCCGCAAACCCTTTCTGAGAACGACAGATTTGTAGAGGTTGCCCAGGTTTGTAGTGAAAGCCGCGAATCCGACCACCTTATCGGCTTTCTGGGCAACAAACCCGAATCCAAATTCACTTTCAGCAATCGCTTCATATAGAGCCGTTACACAATCAATTCCAAGCGAGCTGATGAATCCTGTGCCTATCGCGGATATATGCAACTGCGCTACCTGAGCCGCGTGTTCAGGCAGGAGATCACTGATCTTGGGGCTGGTAGTCATATTCTAATTGACCGGAACTCTAATCCGTAATTACCTTGCCGATCACTTCGCCTATAGTAGTAAACTCAAAGTCGCTCAGAAGTCTAATTAGCTTTCCTGCAACTGTATTTCTGTTTCTCATCTGCATCCTGTGAAACTTCATTGCTCTGGTTTTCTTTTCATGGGCAAGGTGCTCTGTGTCAAATACTTTCGGCTCGGTGTCAACCTCATAAGGATGCATATATACTATTGCAGGTCTTTTCTTCTGGATATGATTGATTGTCCACTTCGTGACGGCGTAAGGGAAATGTCGAATATAACCCCCTCCCGCGGCAGGAAGAGTCTTGCCCAAGACAGTTACTGTTGACATAGGCACTTCAATGACATTCCGACCGGATGGCAAGTCAATTTTGCGTATATCTCCGCCAAATGCCGGCCAACCGTAGCGTTTGCCGGAAATCGGAAAGACGCTCGAATCATATCGGAAACCCTCATCTGCCAAGACCTCGAACGCCCACTTAGTCTGTGGCAACATCGAAAAAGCCGGCGCGCGATGCCCCGCAACAACGCCCGATATAATGTCTTCAATCAGTCTCTTACAGTTCCCAACCTCTCGCCGGAATTCGGATTCGGTCAGCCTAAAGATCTGTTTGTGATAGAAACCATGAACGCCTATCTCATGACCTTCTTCGCCGATTCTTTTAATGAGAGCCGGAAACTTTTCGGCGACCTCCCCGAGAACAAAAAAGGTGGCCTTTACACCGTGGTTGGAAAGAGTCTCCAAGAACCATTCGGTATTCCTTACAACCGCATCGCTCGGCTCGCTCAATTTGCTCAGCCAATCGCGGAAAAGGATACTCCAATAGTCTTCCACATCTACGCTCAAAGCATTGACGCGACTCATGTGATTACCTGAAAAAGACGTGCCTCCACTTTTTTATACTAAACAAATGCCTCAGGAGGATTACAAAGAAGCCAATAGTGGGCCCTGGGTCCTTAGCTGATATGAAATCATCGCGCCTGTTGTTTTTGGAGAAATTGAAGAAGCTGGGCTCAAGCTTGAATCTGTTCGGGTTAGTAAGAAAATGCAGAATGTCACCTGGAAGAAGCCATCGACACCTGATACCCTGCGGATAATCCAGTACAGCTTCGACATCTCCCTCAACAGTCATCTTGTAAAGCAGGTACGGAAAATCCACGCCAGCCGCAATCGCCAGAGGCAGAGAACCCCAGAAGCGAGGGTTGATTTCCATTATTTTGCTCTGACCGTCCCTGGGGTCCTCCTTGTATTCCACCATTGCCACGCCATACCACTTGAGCTTCTTAAGGAGCCTTATCGACATCTCCACAAGCTCCGGCTTATGCACGCTCTCCCTCAGAGTGCTGGGGCCGCCCCGGACGGGAAACTCACGCAGTCTCTTGTGGGCAAACACCGCCTTGGGTTCTGAGTTCCCGTCAAAAAGCAGAAACACGCCATAAGCACTGCCACCCGGCGGAATGAACTCTTGGATCATTGGAAACTCGTACCGAGAATGGACTATTCTGTAGCTCTCGGCAAGGTCCTGGGCCCTCTCAACATACGCTATTCCACGAGAGCCACTGGATTTCCGAGGCTTGATTACAAGCGGAAAGCCTATCTCTTCCGCAGCCGTTTTCACTTGAGCCAAATCCGTTACGAATTGTGTTCGAGGATGTGGAATATCTTCCCTGACCGCTAATTTGATAACCTCGGCCTTGTCCCGAGCCCTGAACCACGTGGCATAATCCGCAACTGGAACACGGGTATATTTACTGACCTCATCCCGATGCTCCGATACGATTCCAACCGTGTCGTCGCTGACCGGCATTACCATATCGTATGAGTGCCCGGAGAGTTCTTCTCTGAGCCAGTTCAGCCATCTTTCGGGATACCGTTGCGCGGACGGATAAACCAGCCGACGACTGCAGTATCTCGAGAAAAAGCCTAGCGCAAACCACGATTCATCGGAACCAACAACCTCAATTCCCTGGCTGCCCAGGCTGCGAATAATCGGAATGGAATTCCGGGTGCCGGCATCCGTTACGAGGACTCTTGGCATCAGTCTTTTCCCGTAAGTATCTTCAGACCTTTAAGATAGAATCTCAGCCACAAAGGACACCTCCTTGACACATACCTTGCTTTTCTCACGCTCATGAGGAACTCCTCTGGCCCGTCAAAATCGGGCATCTGCATATAGGAATTGCCGAGCTCAAGAGGATGGTGCGCATCACTGCCGACAGCAACAACCATATTATTAGCGATCGCAAATTCTAAGGCCCTGGCATTATACTTTGGGTTAAGGGTACGCGAGTTAAATACCTCTATAATGTCAATGCTGTCTCTCAATCTCTCGGCGTCTCTTATCTTCACCGACGACTTCCTGAATTCGTCAAGCGGATGAGGCAAATAGACAAGCCCGCGCTGTGCCTTTATCCATCCAATCGTATCCTCAAGGCCGAGACAGGGCGGGATTTCCTCTTTAAGAAACAGTCCTGTTACGTCTCCCTGGCCCGTGGTAATCTCCTGGCCTATGATGATCTTCATTGGCGCCTTTCCAGAGAACTCCAATGCCCCACTCAAAGTATTATGGTCGGTGATGCAGACGCAATTGAGGTCTCTCTTTTTGCACCACCTGATGAAAGATTTGACAGTGGTAAACCCATCATGGGAATAGTATGTATGAGCATGCATCTCCACATTTATCATACAGAGTGTCCCTGGCCGCCGGCAGTGACCTCACGGTCGCCCTGCCCGCTGCGTGGCGCCTCAATTGTCCCGGCCGCGCGCAACCGCCTGAAAAATCTCTGCGAACCGCTTCGCGCCGATTCTCCGGTCCAATTCCTGCATATAGAAGGCCTTGCCGTTCTCACCCATTTTCTCCAGCTCCTCCTTCGGCATTGCCCGTAGTCTCTCAATCTGCCCGGCGATGCTTTCCGGATTTTCCGGCTCGCACTCAAAACCCGCCTTCGCTCTCAGGACCAAATCGGCGGCATCTCCCTTGACTCCTATAAGGATCGGCTTTCCCGCAGCCATGTATGCCTGAGTCTTCGACGGGATTGTCTTGGCGTATAAATCGTTGTTCTTCAGGTGAACCAGCAGCACATCAGCCAAGCTCATGATCCCCCCAATTTCAGAAACGGGCCGGCGCCCCAAGAAGAGCACGTTACGTAGCCGTAAACTCTGTGCCTTCTGCTTAAGCCCCTCGGCTTCGACCCCATCTCCCACAAAAACGAATCGGACGTCCGGATACTTAGCTTGCACGATTTCCGCCGCCGCCAAAACTGACCCTAATGCTTGGCCTTTGCCTAAATTGCCTGCAAACATTACGTTAAAATGTCCCGCCAAGCCAAGCTGGTTTGCCAAGGCGGGATTCTTCTTCACAGGCGCAGCATTGGAGTCATCACACCAGTTATATATGACTTCCAGCTTATCCTGCGGCACCCCCCTTTTGATCAGCTCATCTTTATACCCCGGGGAAAGAACCACGATCTTCTTTGCAAGTCTGTAAAGAATTCTGCAAATCCTGTCAACGCACCAGAGACCGAATCTGTTTGTGAACATCCCCGAAGCCGCGAGGGAATCGGGCCACAAGTCCTGAATGTCGTAAACCAGTGGAATGCGACGGAAAAGCCTTATCGCAGCAGCCGAGAATTGCACCGTCGCAGGAGGATGATAGACGTACGCAACGTCGGCACGCTTCACCACCCACGGACCGATCACAGCCGCACAAATCGCAAAGCTCATATAGTTGAAAAAACGCCGACTCCCGGATTTGTCGTGGCTCGGATACAACGGCACCCGCACAACCTGCACGCCCTCAATCTCCTCTCGTTGCAGCAGTCTGATCCTGTAGGGAGCATACAGACGACCGCCCGGGTAGTTGGGAAAACCCGTCAGTACCTGGACCTCGTGACCAAGCCGGACCAGCTCCTTGGCAAAAGGCAGACCCTTAAGAAAGGGCTCCGGTTGAAACCACTGGGTTATGAGCAGAATTCGCATGTCCGACTCTCCGGTGCGTCCTCTCAACAGACGATCGACCTTTCCGCCTGCGGAGGGTGATGAGTCACTCCTTTTGCAGTCCTGGTCGTTTACGAGCTACCGCTCGGAAGATCTCCTCATACCGCTTTGCACCAATTGCGACCGATAATTCCTGCTGGTAGAAGATCTTTCCGTTTTCTCCCATCCTGTCCAGCTCCGCCCGGGGCATCGCTTCGAACCTCTGGATTGTCTCTGCGATACTCTTGGGATTTTCAGGTTCGCATGTCAATCCTGCTTTGGCAGTCTTAACTAACTCCGCCGCATCTCCTTTTACGCCCATAAGTATCGGCTTGCCTGCAAGCATGTAGGCTTGTGTCTTTGACGGAATGGTTATCTTGTGCAGTGCGTTATCGCTTAAGTGCACGAGCAAGACATCCGCCCGACTGAGAATAGCTCCAATTTCTGATGGTGGCCGCCGGTCGAGAAACAGTACGTTCTTGAGAGCCAAATCCGCGGCTTTCTGCCTGAGATTACCGGCCTCGGTGCCGCTTCCTATCAGTACAAATTGAACGCGAGGACATTTGTTATGTACAATCCTCGCCGCCTCCAGCACAGAGCCCAGGGCTTGTCCTTCACCCATGTTGCCTGCAAACAGAACATTGAACCGACCTGTCAGCCCCAGCTTCGTTGCCAAGTCGGGGTCTTTCTCCACAGAGCGAACATTGGACTCGCCGTCTGCACACCAGTTATATATGACTTCGATTTTGTCTCGCGGAACGCCTCTCCGGCAGAGCTCTTCCTTGAATCCAGGAGACAAAACGACGATCTTGCTCGCAGCCCAATAGAAGAACCGACAACACCGTTCGGCCAGCCAAAGTCCGAATCTGTTTTGGAGCATCTTCGACGTCGCCAGCTCATCCGGCCAAAGGTCCTGGATGTTGTAAACGAAAGGAATCCTGCGGAGCACACGGAAAACACACGCCGGAATACATACGGTAGCTGGAGGATGGTAAACATACGCAACGTCAGCCCGGCTGGTTACCCAAGGACCTATGGCCGACGCAGAAAGCGCAAAACTCGTGTAATTGGCGAAACGCCGAATGCCCGAACGGTCGTGGCTGGGATAGAGAGGCACTCGAATAACCGGAACGCCATCCATATCCTCCCTCTGCAGCAGCCTGATGCGATAGCCATCATAGAGCCTGCCGCCGGGATAGTTCGGAAACCCCGTCAAAACCTGAACCTCATGTCCGAAATTGACTAATTCTTTGATGAAGTGCAGACCGTTGATGAAAGGCTCCGGTTGAAACCACTGAGTTATAAAGAGGATTCGCATCTCTCCGTCTTTGGCGCATCGCCCGACAGGTCCCTGGGGCTCAAGTAAGGTCGTTCTGCCTGATGTTATCCCACAAATGACTGAGCTTCGAGGTCCCGATAATCAGCTTTACGACTCGAAACGAAACATTGTCAATTTCATACTCATAGGGTATGCGCACCTTCTTCGCCCTGTTCTCTTGAGATATCTGCATCTTTATAGCAGAGACTATCACCTCCGGCTCAAGCCCGGTCATCACAATCGTGCCGGCGTCGAGCGCCTCCGGCCTTTCCATCGCGTTGCGCACCGTCAATGCCGGAAAAGACAATATAGCCGACTCCTCGCTAATCGTCCCACTGTCGGAAATCACACAGCATGCATTCATTTCAAGATGCACATAGTCGATAAAGCCAAACGGCTTGAGGAATTGAATCCTCTGCGAGATGTCTTTGTCCGACAGACTCTGGAGCCTTCTTCTTGTTCTTGGATGCGTCGAGACGATTACGGGCAGCTTGTACTGCTCACTCACCGTCTCCAAAGCAGTGATAAGTATTGAAAGATTCCGACTATTGTCAACATTCTCCTCACGGTGGATGCTGGCCAAAAAGTATTCGCCCTTTTTCAGATTGAGTTTTTGCAGGGCGTTCGAAGCCTTGATGCTCTCAATGTGTGTCATCAATACCTCTTTCATCGGCGAGCCTGTGACGTAAATCCGGCGGTGAGGTAATCCCTCGCTTAGCAGGTGCCGCCGAGCGTGCTCGGTATAGACAAGGTTGAAATCGCTGATGTGATCAATGATTCGGCGGTTAATCTCTTCGGGCACATTGAAGTCGAAACACCGATTGCCCGCCTCCATATGATAAATCGGGATCTTCAGCCTCTTGGCCATTATCCCGGCGATGGAACTGTTTGTATCTCCGAGTATCAGAACTGCGTCGGGGCGCTCCTTGGTGAGTATTTCTTCGGCGCCGATCAGAACACCGGCGTAAACACGTCCGAGGCTGGACGTGTCAACGTTCATGAAGTAGTCGGGCTTTCGGATGTTCAGATCTTTGAAGAACACTTCATTCAATTCGTAATCGTAGTTTTGGCCGGTATGAACGATTCTGTGGTCAACATGCTTATCCAGCAGCGCCATCACGCAGGACAAGCGAATGATTTCCGGCCTGGTCCCAAGTATCGTAACAACTTTTATCGGCTTTCGATGAGATTGCATTGTCATACCTGTTCATAGAAAGTATCAGGGTCGGCCGGGTCGTAGAGTTCGTTGGTCCAGAATAAGGTGTGCAAATCATCTTGGCCCACGTTCTCTATGTTGTGGGTGTAGAATATTGGCATCTCGACAAAAGCCGGCTCTTGTCCCGAGACCCTGTATTCAATCACGTTATCCGTTCCAATCCGCCGCAGCCGAATTATCGCCGTCCCCTTGATAACACAGAACTTCTCTAATTTCCTGGTGTGATAGTGATTACCTCGCACGATGCCCGGTTTTGTTGTGGAATAGAATATCTGACCACCCTGTTCCAGTTTGATAACTTCAAACAATGCCCCTCTGTCGTCGCAATGCAGCGCGGATTTTTGCAGATAATCCGCGTTACTCAGGTACGTAAGAAAGACCGTATAGAGGCTCTGTTCGAATCTGTTCTTAAATGCGGGGACAATTTTCTTGCCGAAGTAATAGTCTCGGAACTTCTCTAAAAGTGCCAGTACCTCAGAGACTTTTACC
>Ga0209641_10004077_pt1 | contig 12107 bp, 13 predicted proteins | sample RifCSP16_1_FD_184022 | JGI IMG/M metagenome (GOLD analysis project Ga0209641, IMG submission 184022) | Soil microbial communities from Rifle, Colorado - Rifle CSP2_sed 16_1 (SPAdes) (version 2) | ecosystem: Environmental > Terrestrial > Deep subsurface > Rock core/Sediment | place: Rifle...
GTAACCGAAAATTGTAATATAATATTAACAGAACCAACTGTTGTCCGTTATATAGATGGTCATAATTTATCCTTACAGGGATATTACCGGCAAATCGACTATGAACTAATTAAGAAGAAGTTAGGCGACAATCAGAAGGCTATCAATAGACTAAATGGTACGCAAGGGAGGTATTGCTACTTTGTACAAAACTGGAAAGGTGCCCGTCACTTTTTTGTTCAGTCTAATAGATCTTGGAAAAATATTTTATATTACATTACAAGTTATATTCCTGGTATTAGGGAGATAATCATTAAGCGATTCAGAGTTTTCGGTTGACCGGAATGACAAATGTTATTTAAAAAAAATCTTAATTTTGCCGATCAGAAATGGGTATTCATTCCTAAACGATTAGCAATATGGAGAAATTTTATTGATGAAAAAGACGCAAAAATTCTTGCTTGCGGATTGGAAGAATTTGAATATAAACTTTTTCCGCGAGCTAATTACGTAGGAACATTGGGTGACTATAACTACACTACATGGAAACCGATTCAGTCGGGAATTTATAATACGGTATTTTGTTTTGAGGTTTTGGAGCATTTATGTAATCCGTTACTTTTTCTGGAAAGAGTGAAAAATTTTATGACCAAAGATGGTTTATTGTATATTTCATTCCCATCTGGCAGACCACAATTTCTATGGACAAATGGACATTTTCACGAGTATGGAAAAGAAAGGGCGAGGAAATTATTTGAAATGGCTGGATATGAAGTAATCAAAAGTATGAAAAGCCCTATAATATGGAGACCATTTAGGGATTATTTAAAAGGAATAAGACCATTGTTAAGATTAATTTTTCCATTAAAATGCAGATTATATAAATTGAGATTGAAATAAAAATAATATGAGAAAACTACTTTTAAATAGTTTTGTACATCGGGATAAAAATAGTTACTATTCTCAAAAATCAAGCAAAGAAATCCGATTTTAAAGAAGATTGGGTAATGGAAAATTGGTGGATTAAGGAATATAAAAATTATATGGAGAAAGAATGAAAAAAATATTAATATTAATTGGATTGTTTTTATTAACATCTATTGGATTTGCTCAAATTGATGTTAAAACACAACCCAAGAATTTTGGTAGTAAATTAATTCTATCGACTGCTGGCGATTTTAAGACTATTACTACTACAGATACTACTGATGCTATAGATATTTCTAAATATAGAGGTGCTGTTACTCTATTTTTTGTTCCAGACACGGTTGGGGCGGTACCAAATAGTGATAGTTGTCTTACTATTACTATACTTCTTAAAAATAATGATTCTGGAAGATGGTTTAAATATGGCGGAGTGGCTGTAGTAGATACATTAGATAGGGCACTTGTAAATGTGGCGCTTAGTGCAAATGAAGATAATCCACAAGGTGTATATTATCCCATAGCTTTGTCTGATGCTTGGGCCTTGGCAGATTTAGCTAAATTTGCACTTGGCATAGGCTCTGCTGATAAATTAAAATTAAAAGTATATGTAGAAGGTCAATAAACAAATAAAAGTAAGGAGTAAAAATGGATTGGTATGAAGTTTTAGCAATTGTTCTCGGAGTTATTTTATCCGTGTGGGTTGGCTTTAGATTCAGTATAGAAAAAACTCTCAAGGCTGCGAAAGAGCTTAAAGATGTTATTGATGTCGCTATTGCTGCATACGCTGACAAGCAGTTTAGTGCCGAAGAGTTGAAGGAAATAGAGAAACAATTTAAGGAATTTATTGATTCTATTAAACCAAAGGTTCTTTTGAAGAAGAGAAATGTTTAAAAAGATAATATCCATAATATTAATTTTTTCCCTTTTTGGTTGTTCTAGCAGTATGGTTAGGCTAGATAGGAAGAATCCTAATAAGAGCTTCGCCTGGAATCAAAAGTTCACCGAAAAGAATAATGATAGAGTTGTTGTTCAATCTGGAAAGAATTGGGAAGACTATAATAGAAATGGTTGGACAAATATTAAAACTGTGATTATTTACGTTGACAATAATAAAGATAATGAATGTGATATAGAGGCTCATTTTGCTATTATTGGGGCTGGAGAAGATTGGTATTCAAGATATAGTATGCCATTTAAAGTTAAGATGGACCATGATTATGATTATAGATATGATTATTTATATGAACAATTTAATCCCTTTACTGGAGAAGCACAATCTATTATATCTATAGACACTTCGGTTCCTGTTTTAAACTTTCCTCATTGGAAAAGTTCTAATAGAGGAATGGGCGGTTTGCAGAAATTAGATTGGATTTTCTTTTTTGCGATTCCAATTGTAGCTGCTATATTGTTATTTAAAACTGACAAAAGGCCGGCTAAATAATTGAAGGATTTATTATGTTGGAAATTTTAAAAGGATTTAGCATTGCAGATTGGGTATTAATAATAGGAGTTTTATTAAACTCTGCATATAATTTTATTGCTAATCGTGTGTTAACTAAAAATCATATTCAGCATCTTATTGATGGTCAAAGAGATATTAAAAAAACTCTTGTTGACCATGGGGAAAGAATAGCAAAAATCGAAGGAAGATTAAATGGCTTCTCGAAAAAAGAGTAAAATTTATATAAAGCCATCTAAGCGTGGTAGTTTACGTAAGGCCCTAGGAGTTAAAAAAGGTAAAAAGATTCCTATTTCTAAACTAAAAACTAAAAAGGGCGATTCTGCTGCCATGCGTAAGAAGAAAAATTTTGCAAGGAATGCTCGTAAGTGGAAAAAATGATTTGCCCATATTGTGGGCATAAGTTAATTATAGAAAAGTGTAAGGTAATCTGTAGAAGTGAGAAATGTATTTATAAAATTATTTTATCTTGTAATGAATAATGGTGTTTTGTTTGTATTGGTTCTAGGTTTATTATTTGTTCTTATGATATTTGTCATATTTCCTATAATTGGAGGAATTTTTTTCTAATGCCAAAGGTAAAGGTTAAAGGAAAAATTAAACATTTTCCATATACTAAAGCAGGAAAAGCTGCTGCTCGACGAGCTCGCAAGCGTTCTAAAAAAACGGGTAAAAAAGAATATTAAATGGCTAGAGCTACTATAGTGCTAAATGATTTTTCTGGCGGGCTTTGCGATGATCCGGATCCTAAGGATCTTAAAGATAATGAGCTTGTTCAGGCCTCTGGAATAAATCTTTCTAATAGAGGAAAGATTACCACGATGGGATCTTTTGATCCAGTATCATGGAGTAGTCCTGTTAATGAAGTTGCTACTTTAGAAACTGGTTATGGTATTTTTACTTTTTCTGGAGACTATACCTCTACTGGTGGTATGGGCGTTACTGATTTTATAGCCATAGCTGGAAAAACATCTACTAACGCTAATGTAGTTCAGGTATTTGAATCTGACAAAACTAAGTGGTCTGCTACGGATGGTGCTGATGAGATAACAATTAATGTTGCAACTACTAAACCATTTTATCCTGTATTTAGCTATATAGATGGAGTATTAAGAATTACTGATGGAAATTTAGATTCTACTGGAAGTGTTAGTAAATGGTTTGGATATATAAATAGAGATTTATTTGATACGACTAATAGTATAATTTTAAATAGATGGTATACTGCTGATGCTAATTTATTAAAGCCTAATATAGTAACTGCAAATACTAATTTTGTACAAGCACAGCATGTGACAAATTTATCTACATCTACTTTTGATAATGGATTTGTTATATTTACTGCGATTCCGAGTACGCTTAATGGGGATTGGGATAATAATAAAGTAGTTGCATTTACATATATTTATGAAAATGGCCAAGAAAGTATTCCCACTATTTTTCCAATTACTGGAAAAATAATGGCCAGCAGTATGTTGACTGGTAAATTTTCTGTTAGGGCATACGTTGATCCATCTAAATTAATATCTTTTAACCCAAGAATAAGTGGAGTTGGAGTATATTCTGTAGATAGTACCGACGCCGCCGGAGGATATGCTGGTTTTCCTACTAATAAATTATATAGACTTGCTACTATTGATTTTGAAAGAAATAATGGAATAAAATTAGATGTAGCTAATGACTCATATAGAGGGTGGCAAGATAGTACATTATTAGGCACTTCATTATCTGGAATTTCCGAAGCCAATGGATTTGCACATACTACATCTTTTAGCCAACTTGTAGAAACGTATGAAACTATAACTGGTATTACTGGTAACATATATATTCGGCAGGAGGCCACTGGCGAGATCAATAGAAAAAGTTTTATTAATAAGTATAAAACGATAGCTTTGGCTAATAGAATTGCATATACTGGTGCCGTAGATTATAAATTATCTACCAATTCTTCCAATATATATTCTTTAGATACTATTATAAAATCATTTCCCAATAGATTCGATGTTTTTCATCCACAAAATAAGCTCGATGTTACAATTGGCGATGGTGATGAAATTATATCTTTACAACAATATGCTGATAGAATATTGGAATTTAAAAAACGTAAGCTCTATATAATTAATATAGCTCAAGATGTAGAATTTCTCGAAGCTGAATTAGATTTTATGGGAATTGACTATCCTTTTCAAGTATGTAGAACAGAATATGGTATAGCGTGGTTTAATAATCGTGGAGCGTATCTTTATGATGGTAATAGAGTGATTGATTTATTTTTAGATTCACAAGATAATACTAGACGCAAAATCAATCTGAGCAGTTGGAGATCTTTTTTGGGGACCAAGCCTGCCATAGCTTATGATGCACAAGAAAAGATACTAATGATTATAGATAATCTTGCTGCTTCTGCTTGCAATATTAGAATATTAGATATGGTTAGCATGGCATGGACATATGGATCTGGTAGATTGTTATTGGGAACTAAAACCAATCCTATTACAAATTGGAATGGAGCGCTTACTTATTTAGCTAGTACTGCTACTGGGCAGCATAGCTTACGAACATGGGACAGAAATAGTACATTTTTATATTCTAATCATGTGATTCAAACTAAATTTTTTGATTTTGGATTACCTGGAATTAAAAAGAATATATATCCCATATTTATTACTCATAAGGAATCTGGTGGAAATATTAATGCTGCTTTTTTTATAAATGATGATCTAGATACAGCAAAACAATTTTCTACTAGCGCTTTTACTAGCTCTAGTTCATACGTAAGTCAAAAATTTCTACCAAATGCCGTATCTGATATGAGAGATATAAAAAGTTTACAATTATATTTTGCTCCCAGTGGAGCATTGCCATCTAGTTTTTCTCTCACTGACATACAGATAGTATATAGAGTAAAAGGACTTAGATAATGGATAGAACTTCTCGTAAGCTTCAAAATATTAAACAAACCAGCATAAAATCTAAAACTGGTCATCCTAGTCTAGCGGAAGTAACTAAACCTGAATTTAGGTTTATTAATGGTAATTTGTATTTAGTCACTAAATTTAATAATCAATTATGGTTTAGGAAAATGGAGAGTAATATTAACGATGCCTAATTATCCAAATCCATATAAATACGATGCTCTTATACAGCGTTCTAGATCCAATCTAGATGTATTTAGGGAAAGGCTAGAGCGGAAGCAGAAAAATAGACAAGAAACTATAATGTCTCTATTTCAATTGCTTCGTATAGGTTCTGGTCTTATAAGCTCTGCTCAGGATCGTAATAAGCTTATAGATTATGCTAAAGAAAAGGGATTTGAATATCAGGGTTCTGCTTTTAGTAAGGCATTTGGTGGTGGAAAGTTTTTAAAAGGTGGTAAAGAATTTACTGATCAAGATATATCAAGTTTTCAATATTATGAAGAAATAGAAAGATCTCGTAATATATTTGACGAAATGTTTAAAGATCCAACTACCAAAAGATTTTATGGACCCCCATTTATAAGAGGAGGATGGTAATGGGACTTCTAGGGTTGGCCGCTGCTGCTGCTGTTGGAGGTTCTATTTATGATCGGTCTAAACAAGCTTCCGAGGATGCAAGATATAGAAAGTGGGCCAGGAAGCAGGCTAGGACCGAAATAGGACTTTTAAGGAAGCAAAAGGCAGAATTTGAAGGACTTTATAAACAGAGGCGTGGCTATATTACAGATTTGTATGGTAATGAAGTTAGGTCACTCACTTCAAAGCTTCAAAATACTCTTTATGATATAGGAACACAAAAGGGCTCCGCTGAACGACAGTCAGGGTTAGCATATTCTGGTACTATAAATACTATGTCGAACAGAGCCACCGATGTCTCCGGAAGAGATTACGATATAAACAGGGAAAGTTTGTTTACTAAATTACAAAGCAGTTTATTAGAATCTACAATGTCCGAGAGAAGGGAAATTGGTGCAATAGAATCTCAAATTGAATCTTTAAAGGGACAATTTAAAATGAATCAACCAAGAATACCCGATTTTATGAGCGGGATCCTGGAAAAATATGGGCATCCAGATTTTGTATTAGATTCTGAATATGGGGGTTAAAATTGGCAACATCTGAAATATTAAATGCTTTAGCTAATATTCTCGACCTAGAAGCTCGCAAGGGGGAGGCTACTAAAGATCGTGCTCTTCGTATGGCCGAACTCAAATTTAGGGCCGATGAGGAACATTTGGGTCGCTTGGAAAGAGCCAGGGATGAGCGTTTTCAAAATTTAATTAATCTTTCTGCTGAATTTTCTAAGGTTACTGGAGTAGAAAGAAATCTTGATCGGCTAAAAGAAGAATCTGGATTAAAATCTGAAGCTAGCTCTATTATTGGCGCTAGTAAGAAAACTCTTGCAGATAATATATCTGCTCTCCAGGGCGAGGTTGAAAGCTATGACGAAGAAGCTCTTAATGTAGTTAATGATATGGCTAGCTATGGACGTGGTCTTAAAGATTGGGAACCATTTTTAGAAAAATATAGAACTCTTATAAGTAAAAAAGATCTTATTGAGCAGGGAACGGTTGGACCAAGAGAATGGGAAGTTGCCCTAGAAGAAAATCCAGAACTATTAAAAGATCCTGTTTATCTAGCTGGTCTTAAAACTGCCGTATCTGCTGGCGGGGAATTGAGAGTTAGACAACTTTTAGAACAAGCTAAAATTAATGCTATGTTAGCTGGTTCTTCCGGTAGGGCATCGGTTGAAGATGTTGATAGGCAATTTGTTAATAAATATAACTCTTTAAGAGATCTCGCCATTGGTAGGGGAATGAAATCTGGTATTGACGAAAAGAAGCTGGCCACTATACCCAATCTAGGGGCAACTTCTGATGCATCTACTGGACAAGTAATAATGAAAAATTTAACGTCTGAGGCTGCAAAGGTATTAGAACTTGGAAAAGATTTAGACTTTCTAGTTATTCAAGGGGATACACCAGAACATATTAAAAAATTATTCAGTAAATGGAAAAGTGCTGTACAAAAGAAAAGAGATGCTTCTAGGGAAGGCATGGCTCTCATTTCTGCTATCGCTCATAGTAATGAAGATCTTGGAGATATATTAGATTTTAAGACTATGGGTGGTCAGAATATTGCTAAATTACAATATGCAGGATCATTGATAGATATGATACAACTACTTAGTGACTGGGAATGGTCTACTGGAATGTCTCCTGGTCCAATGGGCACTCTCGGATCTCTTTATTATGATGAAATTATGGGTAAACAAGAAGAGCCTAGTCCCGAACCTGTTGATTTTCCTGGATATCCGCCCTTGCTTCAGGAAGCCAAAATACCAGATTTTAAAACTCCACTTAAGCCCGGCGTTCGTACCGCCATTCCGAATTGGGATGCTATTATGCATGATATAAATTTATTTATTAAAACTAGAAGGCGTTAATGTGGCCAATGGGAATATTAGACAGATTGATCAAACTAGAAAAGAATTTCTTAATGATTTCAGGAGCAGGTTACCGCCTCGCTATCAACTTTTGTCCGATGATCAGCTTGCTACATTTTTGTTTCGCCTTAAACCTGAATTTGCTAATGTAGAATTTAAACCCGAACCTGTACCAGAACCTTCCCTTCCCGAAGCCGTTTCTGCTGGCGTAAAAGAATTTGCTTACCGCTTACCAGAAACAGCAGCTTCTACTTTTAATACCCTTACCTCAGCTAATGATACTCCCGAAATGATTGAGTATAGAGCGAATCTATATAAATGGGCTCGCTCTAAGACTGAGGAGTGGATAGAAAATGATCCTCAAACTAAAGCTATGCGTAACTGGGCTGCCGAAAATCCATTTGAGTGGGGTAAATTTTTTACTTCTGGGGCCATGTTTGGACAAATAGTCACCCAGGCGGTTACCTCCATGGGGACTATTATGGCCTCTGGAGCAATAGGAGCATTATTAACTGGTGGACATCCATTAGGGGCCTTTGCTGGAGCTTCTATTGCTGGTGGTGTATTAGAAGGATCTGAAGCATTTGATTCTGCTGTTACTAGAGCAGGAGAAAAAGGTATGTCTAAAGAGGAAATAGATAAAATAGCTAGTGAATCGTATCTACTATATGGAGGAATATCTGCTGCACTAGAACCATTAGTTCCTTTATCTATTATGAAATCTTTTGGACTTGGTAGTAGGGTAGCAAAAGCAACTTTTGGTAAATATGCTTCTAATTATTTAGACGATATTGTAAGGGGTGCAAAAAGTTCTCCTGGAACAGCTATTAAAGCTATGCAAAGAACCGCTGAACAAAATCTTTCTATTACCAGGCGTATTATGGATATGGGCAGATTTGTCGGCATAGAGCAATTGGGAGAAGCTACAACTGAAGCTACGCAATTTTTAGCAGAACAGGCTATATTAGATAATAAAATAGATGGTACTCAAATAGATTTAGATTGGTTAGCAAGGCAATGGAAAAATCCTGAACTTCATGCCAGTATAGCCGGTGGTGCCGTAGGCGGTGGTATATTTTCTACCCCTACTGGATTTCGTAAAGCTCGTGGAGTGAGCGGTAAAGAAGCTGCAGAATCTTCTCACGCTTTATTACAAGCCGTCCCCAATGAAGAGGTGCGTAATTTAACGAGAGAAAAGCTCGTTGGAGACATTTTATCTTCTCCTGATTTTACTAATATAGATAAGGTAGAATTTTCTAGAAGGATGATAGAGTTAGAAAGAATAGAGGCTACCGAAGACATTCCTATTATACCTGCTCAGAAACCTATCGAGAAGGCCGTAGAACGTCCTACAATCGAAGATCGTCCAAAAGAAGGGATAGTGATTATAGAAAAGAAGAAGGCTATAGAACCTGTCACTGGGCGTAAATTTGATTTTCTAGAACAGTATGGAGGACCTCTTCCCGATAGATCTTTAAAATGGTATTTAGCTTCTGGCAATGCCCGTGGTATCATAAACAAATTAGCTCCAGATGATAAGAAGATTTTAATAGATTTATTAGGAGTCGGTATTGAAAAGCTTGCTGATAAAAAAATTTCTGATAGTGTTGGCAATTTTAACGAAGCCAAAGTATTGGGAATAGCGGATAGACTCAAAAAAGAGGGTCGCAGAGTAACCGAAAAGCGGGGGATGGAAATTCCAGGTACTCCTGAAGATATTAAGTCAGTTCTTACTGAAGAAATTATAGGAGATATAGCTGGAATAGAAGAAGAAGTAACAACCAAAGCCATTGGTGATGTTACTGGAATTATAGAGAAATTAGAAGCCGAAAGAAAGGGTATCCAAAAACGTAGAGAAAAAGAAGCTAAAGAAATTAAGCCTAAAAAAGAAGAAGTAATTACACGTCTTAATGGAGCTGAACCTTTAAAATTTGAACCAGGCCCATTAGAAAAGCGGGCTCGCGGAGAAATAAAACCTAAACCTGACCAGGGAATAGTATTAAGCAAGATTATATCTGGTGGTCAATTTGGGGCTGATGTAGGAGCTCTTATCGGAGCACGAAAAGTTGGCATAGAAACTGGTGGCACCGCACCGGCCAATTTCTTAACTGAAAAGGGTTCTCAAAAAATATTAGCTAGGTATGGATTAGTAGAAGGTCCCAAGGGAAAAAATGTAGCAGAAACATATAGAATAAGAACTATACAGAACATTAAAGATTCCGATGGTACTTTAATTATGGGTAGGGAGGGTAGTCCTGGAACTATACTTACTCTTAATGAACTAGAAAGACAAGGTAAGCCATATATAGTTAATCCCACCAAAAAAGAGTTTACTAATTGGCTTAAAGCTAATGAAATTAAAACTCTTAATGTAGCTGGTCCAAGAGAATCTAAAGAAGGGGGATTACAAGCCAGGGTAACTAAATTTATAGAAAACTCCCTAAAGATTAAACCCGAAAAACCAATAGCGCAGAAAAAGACTCCTATTGCTCCCGGGCAATTGAGGAAATCTCAAAAGAAGGCTGCTAAAGCTAAAAAAGAAGTTGTAAAAGCTAAAGAGACAAGAGAAAAAATAATAATCAAGACTCAAAAAATTAAAAAAGTAGAACAGTCTAAAATAGGCAGCAAAGAAGATAATACTGGAGCCCAGGTAGATCAAGATATTACTGAACTATATAGTCCTGAAATACAAAAAGATTTAGAAATATTTCATACTAAGCAAACTTATGAAAAAAATAAGACTGTCTTAGGGAGGCTTGGATTTGAACCTCCTTCATTTGCAAAAATTTTAGCTAATTTTAATGTTAATATTGCAGATTTGTTTAAAGAGGAAAAATTAAATTCTGTATTAAAAAAGTTGTCTGAAACTAGTAAAGATGAGGGAAATAAACTTTTAGCTAAATGGTTGTATAAAAATCTTAAAAATGAAGATTTTCTTGTTAGAATCAATAGACTGTATGGGGCCGCTGGAAGGTTTGAACCATCCCTTGGGCTTGTACTTTTATCTCCCTTGTCTCTAGATATTGAAAAAACTCTTCTTCATGAAGCTATTCATGCTCTTACTATATTTAGAATTCAAAAAATAAAGCGAAGTGGACCTAAAGATCCTGGATATAAAATATATGAAGACCTTATTAATTTAACAAAAAATACTAGTAATTATTTAGAAAATCAAAACCCAGAAGAATATTCTAAAGCAATGAAAGTTCTCAGTGGAGATTTGAAAGTTTCGGATTCTGAATGGTTCTATTTTAGACAAAGATATTATGGAATTTATAATTTAAGTATAGACGAATTTATAACAGAATCTCTTACTAATGATACTTTTCAGAATATATTAATATCAATAAAAATACAGAAAAATTATTCATTTTGGGATAGACTTATTAGACTTATTAAGAAAATTATTGGAATGGACGTAGAGCCAAATACGGCCTTATCTGTAGCCTTTAGAATGTTATTCATTTAACTATGTATCCGCAAGTAACTTATAAAGAAGTTAAGACTATCAGACCATCTAGCCCAGAGGATGAAATGAAAGACCTTTTAGATCTAGAAAGAACCGAAGATGAACAAAGCGATATATTTAGCGAGCTTATAACAGAAAGATATAGTGGTGATCCTTTTATTGCTATGAAATCCTTCTTTTTGAATGCCTATGGAGTATACGTCCCTAGGGAATCTTATCCAAAATTAACTGATGTAGCTAGAAGATTTAAAAATAAATCATTTAGAGAAAAAGAAAATTTTGATGCTTATGTAGCTGATTTTGAGCAAACATTAACCGAGGTTACTGGACAAACCTTACCAGAAAGACGTAAAAAACAACATTACGATTGGCTCAAGGGATGGTATCAGCATGTTAATAGTACTATAGAAAATGATTATAGTGGTAAAAAGGTAGGCTTTGTTAGACATCCCATGGAAATCATTATCGAAAAAACAGATAAAACTAAAAGAGGATATGACTCAATAGCAGCAATTAGAATAAAACCAGAAATGAATAGATTACATAAGAATAGAAGTAATCCATTCAGTGAGTTGTCTAACTTTGCTGAGGAAGATATTCTAAAAAATATACCTAATATGTTTTGGATTGTTTCTGATAAAGATATATTTATTAGAGATCCTTATGAAACAGAGGACGGTATTCATTATGATTATTCTTTAGCGGATCGTGGAGATATAGAATTAACTGGTGATACGATAGATAAAATTGATCAATTTTTTGCTGATGAATATAGTACTGCTAAAGATAAGACTAGGACTTTTCTTAGAACTTTTTTTGCTGAAACTAAGGGAGACAATAGCAAAA